>Ga0302278_10000646_pt1 | contig 44153 bp, 35 predicted proteins | sample III_Bog_N3_2_FD_194543 | JGI IMG/M metagenome (GOLD analysis project Ga0302278, IMG submission 194543) | Peat permafrost microbial communities from Stordalen Mire near Abisko, Sweden - III_Bog_N3_2 | ecosystem: Environmental > Terrestrial > Soil > Wetlands > Peat | place: Sweden: Abisko...
CAATATCGGGTATCAGGATGAAGGCTACTTCGATGCTCTTGTCCATATGTTCGAACAGGCTCTCAAGGTCACTTGTCAGCTACCTGCAGGCGACCGCGACGCCTTGATCGCCCGGCTGGACCGCGTGCGCACCATCAGCCACAATTTTGGATATGGCGTAGGCGACGACATGGACGACCTGCTTGCAAAATATGACCACACCTAACTGTTCCTCGCGGCCGCTTCACGCCTGCACAGACATGCTACGCAGCGTTGCCGGAAACTCACGCTCAATGTGGTTTCTGATGTAGCTGCGATACTCACCCGTTCCTGGGGGATGTACCTGTCAAAGAGCACATGCAGATAACCAATCAGGGCAAGACCTGCTGGGAGATCATCGACGGTAACTTCAATCACGAACGATTGATCGAGTTCCTCAAGGCGCTTATCAAACAAGCTGGACGCAAAGTGTTTCTCGTCCTTGATAACCTGGGCGTGCATCACTGCAAGCCTGTGAAGCTGTGGCTGGCAGAGCATGGCGAGCAGATCGAAGTCTTCTACCTTCCCAGCTATTCGCCGGAACTGAACCCGGACGAACGACTCAACGCCGGTCTCAAACACGATATCGCAACCAAAGTCCCGATGAGAACCAAAGCCAAACTGCACACTGCCGCCGCCCTGCACATGGAAGAACTGACCAACACACCGGAACAGGTAAAGGCCTTCTTCAGAGATCCCAGGGTCGCATACGCCGCCTAACACTCTTTATGGGCCGGATCAATAGATGCAAGGATTTTTGCCGGATCGGAGGCATCTCGGTTCTTTCGCCAGAGGACGTGTTGTCTTCCCTCAGCTAGGGAACGGTCTTCGTGAATCTGAGCGATCGGATTCTTCGTTTCACCAGCTCTCGGCAAGCATAAAGGAATAAAGGGCTGTTCGGCATGGTGCGTTTTGGTACGAAATCATCCAGAAGCGCGGAGAGGTACGAATAAAGGTACTTCTTGGCTATTAAGAAATAAACTGTTTGGAATCAACACAGATGGCTGCCTGGGGGCAGCCAGAAAAACGATCGAAATACCCACCAGGATTCCGAGAAATCTAAACCAGCGCGTGATGGCGAACCGAGATCGGTTCGGCCTTTGCGCCCAGATACGTGTCGATGGCGGCGGCGGCTTTGCGGCCTTCGGAGATGGCCCAGACTACCAGCGACTGACCGCGGCGCATGTCGCCTGCGGCAAAGATGCCATCGACCGAGGTCATGTAGTTGGCGTCGGCGGCTACGTTGCCGCGGTTGTCGAGCGTCAGGCCGAGTTGCTCGATCATGCCGGAGCGCACCGGGCCTAGGAATCCCATGGCCAGCAGAACCAGATCGACTTCGAGCGTGTATTCGGAGTCGGGGATGGCCCCAAACGAGGGCGGCGGACCCACGCGCACCAGGTGCAACTGCTTCACGTTGCCGTTTTCGTCGCCGGTGAATCGCACACTGTTGACGCTCCAATCGCGGATGCCGCCTTCTTCATGGGAGCTTTCCGTGCGCAACTGCAGGGGCCAGAGAGGCCATGGCGTCGAGGGGGCGCGCTGCTCGGGCGGCCTGGGCATGATCTCGAACTGGTGGACGATTTTGGCGCTCTGGCGAAGGCTGGTGCCGAGGCAGTCCGCGCCGGTGTCGCCGCCGCCGATAATAACAACGCGCTTGCCCTCGGCGAGGATGGCAATTCCCTCGTCGACCTGGTCGCCCTCGCACCGGCGGTTCTGCTGAGGCAGAAACTCCATGGCGAAATGGATTCCCTTGAGTTCGCGGCCGGGAATGTTGAGGTTGCGCGGTTGCTCCGCGCCGCCGCACAGCAGGATGGCGTTGTAGTGTTCGGTGAGGGATTCGACCGGTACATTGACGCCCACATGCGCGTTGGTGACGAAGGTGACGCCTTCGGCGCGCATCTGCTCGATGCGGCGGTCGAGAACGTGCTTTTCAAGTTTGAAGTTGGGAATGCCGTAACGCATCAGTCCGCCGATGCGATCCGCTTTCTCGTAAACGGTGACCGAGTGGCCGGCGCGGCGCAACTGCTGCGCCGCTGCCATGCCGGAGGGCCCGCTGCCAACCACGGCTACTCTCTGGCCGGTGTTTTGTTCGGGTGGCTCGGGATGGATCCAGCCCTCGTTCCAGGCTCGCTCCACGATTGATTTCTCGATGAGCTTGATGGAGACGGCCGGCTGATTGATGCCCAGCACGCAGGCGGCTTCGCACGGCGCGGGACAAATGCGGCCAGTGAACTCGGGAAAGTTGTTGGTGGCATGGAGACGCCGGATTGCGGCCTCCCAGCGGCCGTTGTAGACCAGGTCGTTCCAATCGGGAATGATGTTGTTGACCGGGCAGCCGGTGTGGCAAAAGGGCACGCCGCAATCCATGCAGCGGGCGCCCTGCTCGCGCTGCTTCTCTTCGGGAAATGGATCGTAGATTTCCAGCCAGTCCTTGAGCCTCTCGCCTGGAACCCGGCGAGAGGGCTGTTCGCGCTGAATTTCAAGAAAGCCGGTAACTTTACCCATGCTGCACCTCTGCGGCTGCCACTTTGAGCGACGATGTTGTGGGAGCGGAATAGTTCGCGCCAGATTCCGCAGTGCGGCGGGCCACACCCAGCACACGCTTGTACTCGTGCGGAAAGACCTTGATAAATTGCGTCTGTGCCTGTGCCCAATGCTCCAGAATCCACGCCGCGCGCGGGCTTCCGGTCAGGTCTCGATGCCGCTCAAGCAGGCCGCGCACGGCGGCCACATCCTCGCCGGAGACCAGCGGTTCCAGGTCCACGCTGGCCGGGTTGCAGTGGCGCGAGGCGAAGTCGCCCTTTTCGTCGTAAACATAAGCGATACCGCCGCTCATGCCCGCTGCGAAGTTGCGGCCAGTGGAACCGAGAACGATGACAGTGCCGTTGGTCATGTATTCGCAGCCGTGGTCGCCTACGCCTTCCACAACTGCGGTTGCACCGGAGTTGCGGACGGCAAAGCGCTCGCCGGCGATGCCGTTCAGATAGACTTCTCCGGCGGTCGCTCCATAGAGTACGACGTTGCCCACCAGAATGCTTTCTTCGGGAAGAAAGCTTGAGGTCTTGGGCGGATAAGCGATGATGCGCCCGCCGGAAAGCCCCTTGCCCAGATAATCGTTGGAGTCGCCTTCGAGCTCGAGCGTTACACCGGATGGAACGAATGCGCCAAAGCTCTGTCCGGCCGAACCGTGGAAGCGGAAGTGGATGGAGCCGTCGGGCAGGCCAGCCGAGCCGTAGCGGCGTGCTATTTCGCCGCCCAGCATTGCGCCCACCGTGCGGTGCACATTGCGAATGGCGAAGCTGCCGGTGACTGGCGTTTTATTTTCCAGAGCGGGCACGGCCTTTGCGATAAGCGCGTGATCGAGCGCCTGGTCAAGGCCGTGATCCTGCTTTTGAACGCAGCGGCGAGCCACGCGCGAGGGCAGGGTTGGCGCATAGAGGATGGAAGACAAATCGATGCCCTTGGCCTTCCAGTGAACATCGGCCAGGGCGGCATCGATTTTGTCGACGCGCCCCACCATTTCGTCCACGGTGCGGAAGCCGAGTCTGGCCATGTGCTTGCGCATCTGCTCGGCGATGAAGAAGAAGAAGTTGATGACGTGCTCGGGTTGGCCGGTGAAGCGCTCGCGCAGCACCGGATCCTGCGTGGCAATGCCCACCGCGCATGTATTCAGATGGCACTTACGCATCATAATGCAGCCCATGGAGATGAGCGGCATGGTAGCGAACCCAAACTCTTCGGCGCCGAGCAGTGCGGCGATAACAACGTCGCGGCCGGTTTGGAGCTTGCCATCGGTTTGCACCTTGATGCGGCTGCGCAGGTCGTTGAGCAGCAGGACTTGTTGAGTCTCCGCAAGGCCCAGCTCCCAGGGAAGTCCGGCGTGCTTGATGGAACTGAGCGGGGAAGCGCCGGTGCCCCCATTGTCGCCGGAAATGAGCACCACGTCGGCATGTGCCTTGGAGACGCCCGCAGCCACTGTACCCACGCCCACCTCAGACACCAGCTTGACGGCGATGCGAGCGCGCGGGTTCACGTTCTTCAGGTCGTAGATTAGCTGCGCCAGGTCTTCAATGGAGTAGATGTCGTGGTGCGGCGGCGGCGAAATAAGGCCGACACCGGGGATGGAGTGACGAACCTTGGCAATCACTTCATCCACTTTGTGACCGGGCAACTGGCCGCCCTCGCCGGGCTTTGCACCCTGCGCCATCTTGATCTGGAGTTCGTCCGCGTTGACCAGATAATTGGTGGTAACGCCAAAGCGGCCGCTGGCCACTTGCTTCACGGCGCTGCGGCGCGAGTCGCCATTGGCATCGGGCTTGAAGCGGATTTCATCCTCGCCGCCCTCACCGGTGTTGGACATGCCGCCAATTCGATTCATGGCGATGGCCAGGGTTTCGTGCGCTTCTTTGCTGATGGAACCAAAGCTCATGGCGCCGGTGGTGAAGCGTTTCACGATCTCCTTGGCCGGCTCCACGTCTTCCAGCGGTATTGGCTCATCGGAGTACTTCAGCTTGAGCAGGCCGCGCAGCGTGCATAGGTGGCGGCTCTGTTCATCCAGCAGGTCGGTGTATTCCTGGAATGTGGTTGGATTGTTCTGCCGCACCGCATGCTGCAGCTTGCCGATGGTAAGCGGATTGAGCAGGTGGTACTCGCCGCCCTCGCGATACTGATAGTGGCCGCCAACCACCAGGTCCGTTTCCGAGTCGGTCAGCGGCTGAAACGCGAAGCTGTGTTTGTGCGCGGCTTCGCGAGCCAGCACATCCAGGCCCACGCCTTCAATGCGCGAAGCAGTGCCGGAGAAGTAAGCATCGATGAGCGCGGTGTTCAGGCCCACAGCTTCAAATACCTGTGCGCCGCGATAGCTTTGCAGTGTGCTGATGCCCATCTTCGAGAAAGTCTTTAGCAGACCTTTGTTGACGGCCTTGATGAAGTTCTTCTCGGCATACTCGGCGGAGACCTTGCCTGGGAGCAGGCCGCGCCGCTTCAGGTCGTGCAGCGACTCGATGGCCAGGTAAGGATTAATGGCGCTGGCGCCGTATCCGATGAGCAGGGCGAAGTGCATCACTTCGCGAGGCTCGCCGCTTTCAATAATCAGCGCAACCTGGGTGCGGGTCTTTTCACGAACAAGGCGATTGTGTACGGCTGCCATGGCCAGCAAGCTGGGAATAGGCGCATAGGTTGCATCAACGCCGCGGTCGGAGAGGATAAGAAGCGTGTAGCCTGAATGGACCGCATGAGCCGCGCGCGCGCTCAGGTCGTCGAGCGAGTGCTTGAGGCCGGCCTCGCCGTCCGCGGCGCGAAACAGCGCCGGAAGCGTGGTAGCCAGCAGGTCTCCGGAAGAGACGCGGCGCAGCTTTTCCAGGTCGCGGTTGGTGAGGATGGGATGGGGCAGCTTGAGCGTGTGGCAGTTTTCCGGCTGCTCGTCAAGAATGTTGCGCTCAGTGCCGATGTAGCTGATCAGCGACATCACCATCTCTTCGCGGATTGGGTCGATGGGCGGATTGGTTACCTGGGCAAAAAGCTGCTTGAAGTAGTTGAACAGGGGCTGCGGGCGATCGGAAAGGCAAGCCAGCGGAACATCCGTTCCCATGGACCCGATCGGCTCCTCGCCGTTTGCGCCCATGGGGCCGAGCAGTATTCTCAGGTCTTCTTCGCTGTAGCCGAAGGCGCGCTGGCGGCGAAGCAGGGTCTCGGGATTGTAGGCGATCACGCGCGAGGGCTCGGGCAGATGGTCCATTGTCACCTGCTGTTCCTTCAACCAGGTTGCGTAAGGCTGGCGGCCTGCGAGTTCCTTCTTGATTTCGGCGTCGGAAACGATGCGCTTTGCCACTGTGTCCACCAGGAACATACGGCCCGGCTGCAGACGGCCCTTCTTGCGAACGTCTTCGGCCGGCACTTCAATGACGCCGGCCTCGGAAGCCAGCACGACCAGGTCGTCCTTTGTGACGATGTAGCGGCCGGGGCGCAGGCCGTTTCGGTCGAGCGTGGCGCCGATGACCTTTCCGTCGGTGAACGCAATGGCGGCCGGGCCGTCCCACGGCTCCATCAGCGACGCGTGGTACTCGTAGAAGGCGCGCTTCTCCTCGTCCATATCCGGATTGCCCGCCCAGGCCTCGGGAATGAGCATGGCCATGACGTGAGGCAGGGAGCGGCCGGACTGGAAGAGAAATTCCACGGCGTTGTCCAGCGATGCGGAGTCGCTGCCCGCGGGCGCGATAACCGGATAGAGCTTGGAGATCTTCCCTTCATGGAGCGGGCTCGCCAGCACCGACTGGCGGGCGTTCATCCAGCTCACGTTGCCCCGGATGGTGTTGATTTCTCCGTTGTGGGCCACATAGCGGTAGGGGTGCGCCAGCTTCCAACTGGGAAACGTGTTGGTGGAAAAGCGCTGATGGACCAGGGCGAGGGCGCTGGTAACCAGGGGATTGGCCAGTTCGAAATAGAACTTCTCAATCTGGGGCGCCAGCATAAGGCCTTTGTAAACGATGGTGCGGCAGGAGAACGAGGGGACATAGAATGTGTCCTTGTCCTCGATGTCCGATGCCGCGATTTCGTTTTCGGTACGACGCCGGATGCGGTAAAGCAGACGCTCGAAAACCTCTTCGTCCATGCAGTGCGGACAAGTTACGAAAAGCTGTTCGATGTAGGGCTGCGAGGCGCGCGCTTCGCGCCCAACCGCGTCGCCGTTCACCGGAGTGTCGCGCCAGCCCAGCACCGTCAGGCCCTCTTCGCGCGCAATGCGCTCGAAGACCCCCTCGCATTGAAGGCGGCTGTGTTTGTCGACGGGCAGGAAGACCATGGCCACGCCGTAAGCGCCCGGTTCGGGTAGTTGCATGCCCAACTCGCCGCACTCGCGCGCAAAAAACGTGTGCGGAATCTGGATCAAGATGCCCGCTCCGTCGCCGGTATCGGGATCGCAACCCGCCGCGCCGCGGTGCGTGAGGTTGATGAGCACCTCAAGCCCTTTGCGGATTATGTCATGACTTTTTTCACCGCGGATGCTGGCAACCAGGCCCATACCGCAGGCATCGTGTTCGTTCCGCGGGTGGTAGAGACCCTGCGGCCCGGGAGTTTGTAGAGGACGGTCCGATGTATGCATAGCATCCTTCTCAATGAATTTGTTCAGTACGGAATGCATTGTTTGGCCTGAAAGACACATCCACGTCGCGATGCCCGTCGAGGAAAATCGCCTTGGTCACTCTTGAGTGGTTCTGCTTAAGCAGGCCCGGCCGCGTTTGGGCAAAGCTGACTATATAGAATATATCGAAAATCTCGCTTCGCTGCAGAAGTTCGTTAACAATCCTGTAGCACCTGGCCGCTCGCCGATTGCCTCCGTACTGCAAGCGACGGATTCCGCGGCATATACTGATGTGCGGGGGATCTGACGCTGGATACGATACTCGTCACAGGCGGGGCCGGCTTTATCGGCTCAAATTTTATTTTGAGTTGGATCGGGACCGTGGGAACGCCGGTTGTGAACCTGGACCTGCTTACTTACGCGGGAAATCCAGCCAACCTGGCTGCGCTGGATGGAGATTCGCGCTATCGCCTGGCGCATGGCGATATTTGCGACGCGGAGTTCGTAGGCCGTTTACTGAGCGAACATCAGCCTCGCGCAATCGTCCATTTTGCGGCGGAGAGTCATGTGGACCGTTCCATTGCCTCTCCCGGCGCGTTTATCCGCACCAATGTTCAGGGAAGCTTTGTGCTGCTGGAACAGGCGAAGCTTTACTGGGCGGAACTCGGCGAGGCGGATCGAGCGGCATTCCGGTTCCTGCATGTCTCAACCGACGAGGTCTATGGCTCGCTCGGGACGGAAGATCCGGCCTTTTCCGAGACCACGGCTTACGCTCCCAACAGCCCCTATGCGGCTTCAAAGGCGGCCTCGGATCACCTGGTGAGGGCGTACCACCACACCTACGGTCTTCCGGTGCTGACGACGAACTGCTCGAATAACTACGGGCCGTTTCAGTTTCCTGAGAAGCTGATCCCCCTGGTGACTCTCAATGCGCTTCACGGAAAGCCCTTGCCCGTCTATGGCGATGGGAAGAATGTGCGCGACTGGCTGTTTGTGGAAGACCATTGCGCCGCGATCCGCGCCGTATTGCGAGGGGGCCGCCCTGGGGAGACTTACAACATTGGCGGAAACAGCGAGCGCGCGAATATAGACGTTGTGACAACGATCTGCGCTTTGGTGGACGAGATGAGTCCCGATGCCGCGATTGGGTCGCGCGAGGAACTGATAACATTCGTCAAGGATCGTCCCGGGCACGACCGGCGCTACGCCATCGACGCAACCAAGATCTCGCGCGAATTGGGATGGAAGCCAGCGGAGGAGTTTGAGAGCGGGCTTCGCAAGACTGTCCGCTGGTATCTCGACCATGCCTCGTGGGTTGAGAATGTTAGAACCGGGGCATATCTTGAATGGATTGCACAGAACTATACGGAGCGGCCTGCGCTATGAAGGGAATCGTACTTGCCGGAGGATCGGGGACGCGCCTTTATCCGGTCACTCATGTTGTTTCGAAGCAGCTGCTCCCGGTTTATAACAAGCCGATGATTTACTATCCCCTGAGCACGCTGATGCTGGCCGGCTTGCGGGACATCCTGGTGATTTCCACTCCCCACGACACTGGCAGATTCGCCGAGCTGCTGGGAGACGGAAGTAACTGGGGGATGAATATTCAATATGCCATTCAGCCCAGCCCGGACGGCCTGGCTCAGGCCTTCCTTATCGGGCGGGAGTTTATTGGCGGCGACCCGAGCGCGCTGATTCTGGGCGACAATATTTTTTACGGCCAGGGTCTATCGCGCCAACTGCAACACTCGGCGGAGCTAAAGCTCGGCGCGACGGTGTTTGCGTATGCGGTAGAAGATCCCCAACGCTATGGCGTGGTGGAGTTCGATAAGTTGGGCCGCGCTATCAGCCTGGAAGAGAAGCCGAAAGTTCCGAAGTCGCGCTATGCGGTAACCGGGCTTTACTTCTACGACAGCAACGTAGTGAGCGTCGCCGCTTCGCTCAAGCCATCGGACCGCGGAGAGCTGGAGATAACCGACCTGAACCGCTGTTACCTGGAAGCGGGAAACTTGAATGTCGAGATCATGAGCCGCGGCATGGCCTGGCTGGACACAGGAACGCATGAATCGCTGCTGGAAGCCGGCCTGTTTGTTCAAACCATTGAGCGGCGGCAGGGCCTGAACATAGCCTGTCCGGAAGAGATTGCATATCGCCAGGGCTTTATTGACGGGGAACAGTTGGAGCGGCTGGCTCAGCCCTTCAGCAAGAGCGGATACGGCAAGTACTTGCTCGCTTTGCTTCACGAGCCCTATTTCGCGGCCAAGGCTTTCGAACCATGAAAATCGCCAAGACATCTTTGCCGGGTGTATTAGTCCTGACCCCTTCAATCTACCGCGACGACCGGGGCGCGTTCTGCGAGACTTATAACCGCCGCGGAATGGCGGAGGCGGGTTTGCCCGAGTTATGGCCGCAGGATAACTTCTCACTCTCAAGAAAGAATGTTGTCCGTGGCATTCACTATCAGGTCATTCAGCCGCAAGGGAAGCTTGTGCGCGTGACCCATGGCGCCGTCCTGGATGTGGCTGTAGACCTGCGGCGCAATTCGCCGACATTCGCAAAGCATGTCGCAGTGGAACTTAGCGGTGAAAACGGCGAGATGTTATGGATTCCCGAAGGATTTGGCCACGCGTTTCTAGCTTTGACTGAAAATGCCGGATTTGCCTACAAGGTGACGGACTATTACTGTTCCGCGGGGGAACGGACGATATTGTGGAACGACCCCGATCTCGGGCTCCCGTGGCCGATTTCCGCCCAGGATGCGATCGTCTCCGGTAAAGATCAGCGCGGCACGCTGCTTCGGGATGCGGAGATTTTTCCGTAATTCGAGGTCGCTTGTTTCGATTCCGCCCGGCGATTATTCCGGGGTGGCGAGAGAGGCGGCTCTAACCTGACGAAGAGGTAGCGCCGTCGCCGCCGTCAGGCATTGCTGAATCTCGGCAATGACAGAAAGCGCGATGGTTTCAGGCGATTCCGCACCCAGATCGAGACCGGTTGGTGCGTGGAGCTGTGCGAGCCAGCGCTCGACCAGGTCGGCGATTGCAGGGAGATTGAGCAAGCGGGCCGCCTGGGCCAGGAGTTCGCGGGTGCGGCGCTGAGGGCCGAGTACCCCGATGTAAGCAAGCGGAGTCTCGCGAGCCAGCAGGGAAGCAAGAACGGTTGCATCCTGCTCAAAACTGTGAGTCATTAGCACGGCTGCGTCGGTTGCGCGCAGACGGGTGAATGGCGGCGCGCATCCAGCCTCGATGGCGCTAAGATCCTTAATCGGCAGGATGCGCAGTTCGTCGGCCTGGGGAAAGCGCTCGCTGCTAGCGAGATGAGAACGGCCATCGGAAACCGCGACATACCAGCCGAGTTCTTTTGCGAGGCTGAGAAGCGGCTGGGTATCGTCTCCCGCGCCAAAGATCCACAGGCCAGGGCGGGCTGGACGGAAGTTCGCCCAGGCTCTGGCTTCAGTCTCCCCGATGGAAACCCCGCGCTCCATGGAGGTTCCGCGCTCAAGTGAAACGTCTGCCAAAGCTTGAAGTCCTTTAGGTGCTCTTATAGCGGGCTGCCTGGCTTCCAAGGTCACAGAATCGAGATCTGGAGTACTCGGCGGCAGGCCTGCGAATGCACGATGGCCGATGTATTCACCTTCCAAAATCGTGGCGACCGCAATGGGAATGCGCAGTTCGTATGCGCGCTGCAATGCGTTGAGCAGAGGGCCGGCGGTTGAGCCCCGTTCCAGAAGCACGAAGATGACGCCGCCGCACCCGGAGCCATAGGGCAGGTCGCCGTCCTCTTCCGCGGTGGAGTAGCGCTGGATAGTTGGCCCCTGTGCGGTGAGCCACCAGGCTCGCCGGGCAATCTCGGCCTCCAGGCATCCTCCACTCACAGTGCCGGTGTGGCGGCCATCTGAGGTAATCAACATGCACGCGCCGGGCCTTCGATAGCTGGAGCCCTGTACCTCGACCACCGTAGCAAGAACATAAACTTCCGCGTTAGCTTCAAGCTTGCGCCACAGCGGGAGAATGCGTTCGAGATCCGTCATGCTTCTATTCTCGCTCAGAATGTTCGAACCAATGAAGAAGTGAAGCAGGGAAGGAGCGAAGATGCGAAGAAGTGACGAGGTGAACCTTGGACGGTGTCTCCCAACCCGGCACCTTTCCAAGGTTTTGAAACAGAAAAGGGCACGCCGGTAACCCGATCGTGCCCCTTTCATAGCGCCGACTTTTTCTTGTGTTCCGCTAGAAGTCGAAATGCAGGGACATTTGAACCTGCCGCGGTGCGCCGATGGTGTGCGTTACGACGCCCAGGCCGGCTGGACAGCTGTAGAAGTTGTTTACCGCATTGGTGGTGCCGCAACCGGTTGGCAACACCGTGGTGCCCTGGGCCGGGAACGAGTTGTAGGCCGCGTTTTGAGAAACTTCGTTTCCGGGAACATCGAAGCTTGTGGTGTTTGTAAGGTTGTAGACGTCGAAGGTGTACTTCAAGCTGTAGCGCTCCCCTAACTTGGTGTCTTTCACCAGCGAGGCATCGGCGCGCTTCTGATAGGCCTGGCGGAAGATGTTGCGCTGGCCGGTGGTGAAGCCTGTCTCGAATGGGTCGGAGTCCGGAATGGCGCCGTTCAATCCGCCGGCTGGAAGCAGCGGAAGGGTGAAGCATCCGGGCTTCAAGGCGAGCTCGGAAGGAGCCTCACCGCTGGGGCCGTACCACGCGCCTGAAGCGCCGGTGACAGCGGACTTTGCGGTGCAGCCTGAAGCCAGCGGCACGATGGGGTTGGTAATGCCGTCGTAGGTAGAGTAATAGATGCTCCCGATTGCGCCGGAGAAGTCGATGATGCTGTAGGGCTGACCGCCCTGAATTGCGGTTACACCCACCAGCGACCAACCGTCGACGAATTTGCCTCCGAGCGAATGCTCACTGGCAGTACTGGGAATCTGGAACACGTAGTTTGCGCTGATAACATGCGTGCGGTCGAAGTCGGACGAACCGTAGCCGCTTCGCAGGCTATTGGGATTGTTGCCGTTATAGAAAAGGCCAAGCCCGCTCTGCTCGTCGGTGGCGTGCGAGTAGGTGTAAGAGACACCAGCCTGAATGCCCTTGCTCATGCGCTTTTCAACGTGTGCCTGAAGTGCATTGTAAGTATCGATGCCGGCGGCTTTGTAAGTGATCGATTCGGCCGCGTAGCCGATATATGGAACGCGCAGGTCGTCGTTGCCGCCCTCGTAGTTTGCTTGGTAACAGCTGCCGTCGGGGAGGGTAAGTGGCCCGTAGACCCCATCCCCGTAACAACTGTTCTCGGCTTCCACGGTATAGCCATAGCTGTAATTCTGCTGATACGGGCTGCCCGACAGGGTAGGACTTGAAGCTGAGGCGATAGTGGGTTGGTTGAAAGGTACGGGAATGACTTGGTGGCGGCCCAAATTGCCCACATAGCCGACTTCGATGGCCAGGTCGTTTCGCGGCTGCCACTGAAAATCCAAAGTGTAGTTCATGGTGTAGGGCAGCTTGTTGGCGCGATCGTAGACGCCCAGCGAAATGGGTTGGCCGTTATGAATGACCGATCCGTCCGGATTCGAGCCGGTTGCCGGGCAAATCCCCGGAATACCGCCAAGGCCGGTGTTCACGATGCTACAGGCATTGGGGAGATAGTTACTCAGATCCGAGGCTTTGGGGTTGCTTGGGGCTGCGTATTCGAGGCTGGTGCCATAAGGATTCTCAAGATCTCCCGATTCGGCTGTCGGGGGGCCGGTGGGAGGACCGAATAGTCCGTTTCCGCCGCAGGTTGGAATGTAGTACTGGTATAGAGACTGCGAGGAAGAGGGGCAGGTCGATGTGTTGACGAAGGGCAGTTGCTGATTAACGCCGAAGGGACCACCGGTGACGGTGCCGATGGCATAGCCCGGCGAGAAATAGGTGAAGAGCTCGCCGCGGTCGTAGTACATGCCGCCGCCGGCGCGGACCACCAGCTTGCCGTGTCCGAACCCAGGCTGCCAGGCCGCGCCGACGCGGGGTGCGATGCCCCACTGGCGGCCCGTGAGGGTGGTGTTGCTGACGCCCTTGGTGCCGTTGGCATTGTTGCCGGCGATGATCAAGCCGGTGTTCGTAATGGTGTCGGAGCCAACGCTGTAGCTGTAGAGGCTGGAGTCGAAGTTAAAGATTCGGCCATATTTCTCGGTGAGGCCTCCGTCCCAGTCATAGCGCACGCCGGCCGTCAGCGACAGAGTTGGCGTCACTTGCCACTTGTCCTGAAGATAGGTGCCGAGCTGGTTCGAACGGTAGTAGCGGCTCGCGTCGCCCTGTAGAAACGAAGTGACATAGAACCCGGAAGCTGAACTGCCGGGAGATACAAAACCCTGCATGAACTGGCTAAAGTCGTCTGTCGCAATTGTGCCGGTTCCGGTGCGCTTGTCGATGGTGTCGAGTTGCGTGTAAGTGAAGCTCGCGCCAAAGCTTACAGTGTGCTTGCCCTTGATCCAGATGGCGTCGCCGCGGGGGGCGATGCGGTTCTGAAACACGCCCGTATTGGCGGACTGCGATTCCGCGTTAGGACCGATATTCAGGTATTCGGGCGAAACTCCGGACGGCGTATTGGCCCCAAGAACGTTGTAGATGGAGACGCCGGGGAAATAACTCGATCCGAACACGTTGATGGATCCCGTGCCCGCTGTGCCGCCGGGTATCGAACCGGGGCCGAAGGGTTGCTCGTTGTCGCCCCAGTTTTTCTCGCGAATAAACCCAAGGGTTTGTGTGGTGCTCAGGTTCTGCTTCACGATCAGGGTGTTGGTGAAGGAGAAGACCTGCGCGCCGGAGTCCAGATGCTCGTCGAAGCCCGGAACGCTGGAGTAAGAAAAGGGTAAAATGGTGGGATCGTGCTGATACAGGTACTTGAGGCTCACCGTGTCTTTCGCGCTGGCGTTGTAGTCCAGGTCGCCCACGGCAAGATCAGCCGTAAACCGGCCCGTGCCCGGAATGAAGGCATTGTCAAGATGGGCAATGGTGGGCGCGACGCCGCCCAGCGCATCGTTGGGAACCAGCCATTTGCCAGGTTCGCCGGGAAGCGATGGCGAGTTGAACAAAATAAGGGCTAGAGGGTCTTCCATGGCGGGTGTGATGGGGTTGTTGAGGTAGGTGCTTGCGCCGAAGGAGTTATTGGTCACAGTCGCCAGGCCGCTGGCGGAACGGTCATCCGTCAGGCCAACCGGAACATCGAGGAACGAGTCGCCCAATTCCGCGTCGGAAACATGCAGGTGTTGATAGGCCAGAAATCCAAACAGCTTGTTCTTGATGATAGGACCGCCGACGGTGCCCCCAAGTATGTAGCGGTGCAACTGGGGCACCTTGTCGTTTGCGGGAACGTCTGGGTCCTGGTTGAAGAAAAATGGAGCGGCGTTGATCCAATTGGTGCCGCGGTGCGCGTAGGCGGAGCCATGCCAGTCATTGGTGCCGGATTTGGTGCTGAGATCGATGTGCGCCCCAGACGTCGATCCCTGCTGCGCATCGTACATGGAGGCGTTTACACGGACCTCCGCAATGGTTTCAGGGGCCGGTGTGGGGATGGCGTTCCCAATGGACAAGTAGATGGAAGCCGCCGAAGGGATGACGCCGCCGCCGCCACCGGGGCTGGTTTGGACGCCGGTGGAGTTGATGACGCGCGCTGAGGCCACCTGGCTCGTGCTTTTGCCGTTGAAAAGGTTGCTGGCGTCAACGCCGTTCAGCAGGAACGAATTCGAAGTGTCGCGCTGGCCATTGGCCCAGATGGGTGCGTTGCCTAGGCCGGAATTGACGCCTGTCCCGCCGCCCAACTCCGCGCTGACTCCGACGGACTGGATTGCCAGGCCGGTAAAACTTCCCGTCGCCAGCGGCACGGATTCAATCTGCGCCGGGTCCATTACGTAGCCTACCGTGGTATCCACGGCGTTCATCAACGGCGAGGATTCGACTTCGACAGTGGTGGTGGTCTGGCCGATCTTCAGCGCCGCATTGACCGTGGCCGTGCGGTCGGCCTGCACCGCGATGTGCTGCGTCTTCTGCATGTCGAATCCTTCAGCCGAATAGGTGAGCGTGTAGGAGTCGATGGGCAGGTTCACAAATGTATACGAGCCGGTGGCGTTGGTTTTGGTGGTGCGCGTAAGCGAGGTCTGTTCGTCAACCAGCGTTACAGTGGCGTTGGGAATAACCCCGCCCGAGGCGTCTGTGACCTCACCGGTAATGCCGCCAAGCGTCTGCTGTGCCAACACGGGAGAACAACACAGCGCGAAGGCTGCCGCGAACGCCAGCAGCCTGGAAAGCAGAGAAGGGAATGTATGCATGGAATACCTCAACTGGCCAGCCTCATCAATGGGATTTCGCCACAATTTTCTTGAATAATCAAAGAACATCGACTGAATGGAATCTCAAACGTTCAGAATCGCTCAGGATCGTTCAAATAGCGGGTAAGAGGGAACCTCTGCGAGTGGTGCTCGCTTGTTATCTGGTTCGATCTTGAAAAACGGGTTAATTCAGAATATAGATTTTGGCATAAAGATCATCTAAAGATTCTCCGGTTCCGGGGTGTGCAAAAGCAGGTCCGGGATGGTCATTGCGGCGGCAGAATTGAAACATGAGCCTGCGCGATGCGCCAGCCTTCAGGCAGCCTGACCCAAACCTGGCTCTGCCTGCCGTGAATCTTTCCCTCTGGCGCGGGGCGCTCGAATTCCAGTGAGATGGAAGCAAAATCGCTGCCGAACGCCGTAATATCGAGCCTTGTAACGGTGCGGGCCAGGTTGGATGCGGGGCGCGACTTCCGGAATGCCTCAACCTCATCGGGGCCATAGAGATTCTCGGTGACGCCAAAGCGCACCACTTCAGATCCCGACCAGAACATCTCCACCAGGATTTCCACATCGTTCGTCACAAGCGCATGTTCATACCGCCAATAGAGACTTTCCAATTCAGCGACAACTGCTGGATCGTTGATGGTCATGGAATTGGGAACAGCCCCCTGCCGGGAAGGATTTGCTTGCTCAAAGCGGCGCTTACTGTGTACATAGGCTCGTTAACCACCTGGCTTAGGCGGAGTTTGAGGGCCACGCTGCACAGAATATACGCGTGAACCTCGGAGAATCCCCATCGGCTGACGAGCAGATCGACCATTCGGCTCGTGGCGGCGCGAGACGCATCCCCGAGATCCGTTCCCGATTCCACCACCACCCATGCGTCGGCGGACGAATCTGGAGCGGCGGCCTCGCTGGCCTCGACCAGCGGCCCGGAGAGCGGTTGCCGCTTATGCAGCTTGAAGCGCAAGGTCACGTCCAGCGGGCACTCGATGCCGTTGATGCACACCTCGCCGTCTCCCTGCGCCGCGTGCCCGTCTCCGCAACTGAACAGTGCGCCGTGGGTCAACACCGGCAGGTAAAGCGCGGAGCCGGCACACAACTCGCGCACATCGAGATTGCCGCCGAACGGACCCGGCGGCCGCGTACGGAAAGCGCCCGTTTCCGCGCGGGAAACCCCCATGACTCCCAGAAACGGCCGAACCGGCACTACCGCCGGCTTTAATGAGCTGGTGGACTCGCCGTCTAGCTGCCAATGGAAGAGATAAGGCTCGCGGAAACGATCTTTGAGAAACCCCAGGCCCGGAATCACGCTGGACCAACCCCAACCGCCGTGACGAGTAGCCAGCACGTCGATTTGCAGCACATCGCTCGGCTCCGCACCCTCCACGAAAACGGGGCCGGTGAGCGCATGAATGCGGGTGCGGTCAATGCCCAGATACTCCGCTGTGGTCATGCCGGGATGCACCTGGCCGCCGCTCGCGTCCACACACTCGAAGGCCACCTCGTCGCCCGGTTCGATGCGCAGGCGAGGGGTGAGCGAGCGGTCCCAAACCGAGTGGGTGGGCGAGGCGGATAGCTGATGTTCGGTCACGATTCCTTCGCCCTCACGGTCATTTGTATTTCGACCAGCGCATTGCGCGGCAGTGCGCTCACTCCCACGGCTGCGCGAACATGGCGGCCCGCTTCCCCAAACACGCGAACCAGCAGATCGGAAGCGCCATTGATGACCGCGGGCGAGTCCGCGAACCCTGGCACGGCATTCACATAGCCGTTCACCGTCAGCACCTCGGCAACCTTGTCCAGCGTGCCTAACTCCCGTTTAAGGATTGCCAGGTGGGTGAGCGCGCATGCTCTGGCTGCTGCGTAACCATCCTCGATGGAGCGGTCGGAGCCTGCGGTTCCGGCAATCACGCCTTCCGCTCCGGTGGAGATAACGCCAGAAAGATAAACAATTTCGCCAACCCGCTTGGCGGGTACATAATTACCTCCCGGCCCCGGCAATTGCGGGAGCTCCAACCTGAGAGAAGCGAGGATTTCTTCTGGAGACGGATGCGTCATTTGCATTTGAATGTAGCACGTGCAGGGCAATGTTTTCCTTTGGATATTCTTCCCCGGCCAAGTTAGCATGAGGCCATGCTTCGAGCCTCCCTTTTTATCCTGGCGAGTGCCGCGCTGATTGCGCCGCCGGCAGCAGATTCCCAGACCATTCTGCATCGAGAACGGTCGTCGCCCGGCGACCTTGCAGTTGGCGTGGACCTTACCGATTCGCCGGCTCGATCGACGCGCTACATACGCTATGAAGACCTGCTGCGCCTGCCGCAGGAGACTTACACCGTTAGCGACGACGCCAATCTTCCCGCAAAGACCGAGATAAGCGGCGTCACCCTGAAAACATTGGCTCGCGTACTTGGTCAGCCGCCGGACTCATTGTTCGTTGCCGTCTGTGACGATCGATATCAAGCCCACTATCCGCGCGACTATATCGCCGCGCATCATCCGTTGCTGGTTTTGCGCATCAACGGACACCTACGTGACCACTGGCCGTCCTCGCGGGAAGGCGGACCGCTTGGTCCCTACCTCATCTCCCATCCATCGTTCAAGCCGGCATTCAAAGTGCTATCGCATGAAGACGAGCCGCAGATTCCCTACGGAATCGTCGAAATCGAGTTTCACCGGGAGGCTGAGATCTTCGGCGCGATTCAGCCCGCGCCGCAGTGGCGTGACAACAAGCAGGTTCAGCAGGGATACCTGATCGCCCGCCAGGATTGCCTGCGCTGCCATAACATGGCTGCCCAGGGCAATACAAAGTCCGGCCGCTCCTGGCTGAAACTGGCGCAACGCGCCAATGAAGATCCCTCGCGGTTCCGGCAGACGATTCGCAACCCCGCATCGGTAAATCCCCGCGCACGGATGCCGGCCCACTCGGGCTACGACGACGCTACGCTGGATGCGCTGACAGCTTACTTCAGAACTTTTGCAGTTACCGGGGGGCAAAGATGATTACGCGCTGCGCAAAACTGTTGCTGCTGGCTGGGATTGCTCTGTTCTATACACTGGTTGTCTTCAATAACCTAACCGATTTCGACTCGAATTATGAATTTGTTCGCCATGTGCTCTCGATGGATACAACCTTTCCAGGAAACCATGGCTTGTGGCGGGCATTGAAGCCCCCGGCTTTTCACCTGGCTTTCTACTTCGGCATTATTGCGTGGGAGATCGCCAACACGATTCTGTTGTTGTGGGGAATCTTGAGGCTGGCGCGGACTCTGCGGCTCAAGGCAAGCGCGTTCAACGCGGCCAAAGGCGCGGCAGTATTGGGGCTTGCTCTTTCGATGTCGATGTGGCTGGTGGCGTTTCTAGACGTCGGCGGAGAGTGGTTCCTGATGTGGCAGTCGCACACATGGAATGGGCAGGAGGCCGCATTCCGCATGTTTGCGGTGGTTGGCGTGGTGCTGCTGATCCTGCTGCAGCCGGATGCCGAAGGCCAGCCGTGAATGCGCCTGTTGCCGCTATCGTGCTTGCAGCTGGGGCCAGCCGCCGCCTGGGCCAACCCAAGCAATTGCTTCTACTGGGGGGAGAGACTCTTCTGGCGCGAGCGATCCGGCTCGCCAACGAGGCCGGCGCCGCTCGGGTATTCGTAGTGTTGGGCGCGCATCGCGAGACGATATGCGCGAATATTGCGGCGGACATTTGGAACAGGGCGGCGTTCGTCTTCAACGATAACTGGGAGGAGGGAATCGCCAGCTCGATTCACGCGGGGCTGAATGCGCTGAAAGATGCTGCGCCCAATGCTGCCGCGTTGATTCTGACTTGCGATCAGCCGCGTCTTACGGCTGCACATCTGCGTACATTGATCGATAAATTCAGCGCGCAGCCCGAGCCTTCCATCGTTGCATCGACTTATGCGGGTGTCCTGGGCATTCCGGCCGTGTTTCCGCGTTCGTTGTTTCCCGATCTACTCGCACTCAGTGGCGACAACGGGGCGCGATTGCTGCTCAATCACCCGCGTTGTCCCATAATCGCGCTGTCATTCGAGGGCGGAGAGGTGGACATCGACTTACCGGCCGACATAGACGAACTCACATAACTCTTACCGCTCGATAGTCGCTTCAATATAGCCGTGCGGCTCGTCGATGGGCACGAAGATGTGGTTGGGATTGTCCTGGCCGAAAGGGCTCAGTTGCGCAAGCAGATGATGCAGATTGGGCATGGTGAGCTTGATGCGCGCAATCTCCGGAGCGGCTTCAAGAGCAGCCTTGCCCATGTCGAACAGCGTGTGTTGCACACTCATGCTGTTGTGCGCGGCAAACTCCTTCAGTAGTGCGGCAACAACGCGGGAACGAACCTGCGCATGATCGGGCGAACCCGCCGCGTATTCCCACCTTGCGGTGGCGCGCGTGCCGAAGATGCGGTCTGTGGCCGGTTTGAGCGTGGTGAGCTTGTCAACGATATAGCCGGTGAAGGCCGACTTTGTAGTCTTCAGAATCGTCAACCCATCCACGCCGGACGAGATCGTCCATGCGCCGTCTCGCTCGCGGATAGCTTCAACGGTATCTAACTCCGGTCCGCCGAGCTTGAAGGTGGTCTCCTCAGGCTTCCCGGCGACGATAAGGCGCTCCCAGGCCTTCTCGTCAATCTCAACACTAACCCTCGTTACCTGGGGATTGTTACTCAGCAGATAGTCGCCCAGTTCGACGGCAAATTCCTCAATGGTAGCGGCGCCTGACTCCCGGGCCACCGAATAAACGGTATTTTTCATGGTGTCGGTGGGCAGGATCTTGCTGTTGTCGGCTTCGGTGAAGCTGGACTCGAAGTCTCCGTGCAGCAGCACCCGCACGGTCCACTCATTGAAGTCATGGCGGTCTCCGTTTCGTGCGATCCGCGAAAGGCGCACACGCGATTTGCCATAGCGATTCTCACCCAGTGTCGCCATCGTGTCAGCTTCCTCGATAGGTTGTGTAACTGTTCTCGCTCAACAAGAGCGGAAGATGGCAGGGCTCTTTGCCGTCGATGCTGAAAGTGATGGAGACTTCCGGGTAGATGCTTGGCCGGCTCTGGCGCCTGAAATATGCGCCGGTGTCGAACGTTAGCCGATACGTTCCTGCCGCCTCGCGCCGCGCGAGTTCGCGGCACCGTCCATCCGCATCCGTTGCGCACACGACGACCCCAACCCAAGCTTCGCTTTCGCGCTTTTCCAGCCGCAATGCGATCCCGACAGCCGGCCTGCCGAGCACTGTATCGAGAACATGCGTAGTGATTGCACTCATTCGATTAACCACTTTCCCAAGCGTATTTGCGTTATCTGCCGCTGCTGCTCCGCAGCCTCATGCAACTCCGTTGCTCTGTCTTTTCCAAGCCTTCGCTGGAGAATTGCGAGCATCTCCTCGGCGCTCTTCCCGGTTGCGCACACAATGTAGGTGAAGCCAAAGCGCTCTTCGTAAAGTGCATTGCCAGCGTCCAGTTCGTCAAGGACGCGCTTGGCGGCGTCACTGGCCGACGACTGTTCCTGCCGCGACCACGCAGCCGATTTGGCTGTTGCTCGCGCGGTCTTCCGCTGGCCAATTCGCGGATGGCAGGCGAACGCCTCCATCCAGTCAGCCTCTCCCATTTCGCTCCAAACGCGATCCGCCGCTTCGCTTAACTCCGCGACGTCGGCAATGGGACGGAGCGCAACCAATTCCGCGGCCCACCGCCGCGCGCCGCAGCATGCGATCATCGCATCCATCGCTTCTTCCGCGCTGGCCGAGTTCCAGCATTGAAGGGTCGGATTCAATTGCGCGCCTCCGATTGTAACTCAATCAAGAACTCTTTCAGCAAATTCGCGCCCACCTGCCTGCGATATTCGCCTGTTGAACGGATATCGTCAATGGGCTTTACTTCTTCCAAAAAAACGTTGCGCACAGCCTGAATTCTACTCGCGTCAATCGACTGGCCGAGCAAAGCGTCCTCGGTAAGCCCGAGCCGTGCGGGGAACGGTGCAAGGCTCGCCGCCGCGAGCCGAATCTCGCGAACGAATCCATCTTCGACAAGCGCCGTTCCCGCCAGTGCAACCTTTGAAATGGCCATGGCGCGCCGCGTTCCAACCTTGCGCAGGTACTGCCTGTGACGTGCGAATCGCAGCGGCAGATGGACGGCGAAAATCAACTCATCCTTGGCCATCGCGTTCGACTTGTAGCCGGTGTGGAAGGCCGAATAAGCTATACGGCGTCTGCCGCGCACCGACACCAGTTCCACCTCCGCGTCATATACCAGCAGCGCTGGCGACGAGTCGGCGGCGGGTGAACCGTTGGCCAGGTTGCCGCCTACCGTTGCGCGAGTCTGGTTGGCGATCGAGCCGATCCAGCTTGCAGCCTTGGCCAGCAGCGGCAGCTGACTTCGAATGCCCGAGTGCGCGCGCAGATCGCTGAAAGTTGTCCCCGCGCCGATGGCAATGCTTTCAGATGTTGTGTGGATGAAGCGAAGCTCGGGTATTCCCCACAGGCTGACGAGGTTGTGCGCGCCAAGCCGGCCCGCTGCATGAGCCACCATTAACTCGGTGCCGCCCGCAATCGGTGTCCACTCTCCCGGCGTCGTGGCAAGTAACTCCAACACCGCGCTAAGGGCGCCCGGCGCAACTAACTCACATAACTCCGGGCTACCGCGCATGGGCCGCCTGCTCGCTTCCATCGGCGGCCGCGGCCTCAATCACCGACTCGAAGATGCGCATGAAGCCCGTACAGCGGCATAGGTTGCCCGCAAGACCCTCGCGAATCTCGGCCATGGTGGGTTGCGGATGGATAGACAGCAGTTGCGCCGCGGCCATCAGCATGCCCGGCGTGCAGATGCCGCATTGCGCCCCGCCGCAGTTGAGAAACGCTTTTTGCAGTGGATGCAATTCGCCATCGATTGCCAGGCCTTCGATGGTTTGAATTGTCGCGCCTTCCGCCTGAAGCACAGGGACCAGACAACTGTTTACCAACTCACCATTCATGCGCACCGAACACGATCCGCATTCGCCTTCGCCGCAGCCTTCTTTGGTCCCGGTGAGACGCAAGTCTTCCCGCAACACATCCAGCAGACGCTTCATCGGCGGCGCGTCGACTGCACAATCGGCGCCATTGATGTCGAACCGAATCGTGCGCCAGCAGTCGCTCATACGGTTGCGGCCTCCGCAATTGGCTGCAGCGCATGGAGTTTCGCGAACAAGTCTTCTGGTAACAATGGAATGGATCGAAAGCCGATGCCGGTCGCGTCCCGAATCGCATTCAAAATTGCGGGCGCGGGGCCGTCGTGAGGCAATTCCCCTATGCCTTTTGCGCCGAACCCTCCGTGGCGAAATGGAATTTCTTCGAAGTACACGTGAATGGGAGGCACGTCCTCGGCTGTGGGCATAATGTAGTTCGTCATCTGGTTATTGGCCATGTGGCCATTTTGCAAAATCACTTTTTCATAGAGCGCATAGCCGATGGCCTGGGCAACTCCTCCCTCAATCTGTCCGCCGGCCAAAACCGGGTTGAGTACGCGGCCTACTTCCTGCACTGACCAGAACTCCTCGACCTCTGCGGAGTACGTCACCGTGTCCACTGCCACCTGCGCCACCTGCACAGACCACACATAGGCCGGGTAAGCCTCACCGCGATATTTCTGATCGTCCCAGAAAATGCCCTCCGGCGGTTCGTAGCGGCACAGCGATACAACCTTGCCCTCCGCCGCGCGATAGCGTTCACATGCCGCAAAGAACTCCTGCGGTGTGAAGCTTGCGCCGAGGCCAGCATGTTCGCGAAGCATGGCCACAAGCTGCAAACCAGCGCGCTCAATCAGTCGCCCCACCACCATCGATGTGCGCGAAGCAACGGTCGGTCCGCTGTTGGGAACGATGTTGGTGTCTACCGGAGCAATAATCACATCGTCGTAGCCAATCCCAATGGCCTCTGCTGCAATCTGCGCAAGTATGGTATTGGTTCCCTGGCCAAATTCAGTGTTAGCCACTAACACGCGCACCTTGCCTTCGGGAGTTACATCCAGGCCCGCAAGCGAGTTTAGGTAGCGTTCCCCGGAGCCGGTGAAACCGGAGCCGTGATAGAAGGCCGCGATGCCAAGTCCGCGCTTGATCGGGTTGATTGGATTCTCAATCGCAAACCGCGCGCGCCGTGCGTCATAGTCGCTCTCGTGGAGCGCGCGATCGAGTAACTTGTCCAGGATGACCGGATCGCGCATAACTTGCTCCGTCGCGGTTGTATCTCCGTCATGAAGGAAGTTTCTACGTCTCAATTCAATAGGATCGATGCCGATGGCTGCCGCGATCTCATCCATGTGCCTCTCGACGGCAAAGATAGTCTGCGGCGCGCCAAAGCCGCGAAACGCGCCATAGGGAACGGTGTTGGTGGCCCAGGCATGCGCGCGGACCCGGACATTGGGGCACACGTAGGGCCCTGGCGAATGCAACGTGGCACGCGAGAGCACGGTCGAGGAGAGCGTGGCGTATGCGCCGCCGTCCGTTGCCACATCGATGTCCATGGCCAGCAGCTTTCCATTCTTGTCGAGCGCGGTGCGATGACGAACGCGCGATGGATGGCGCTTGGTGGTGGCGGCCAGGTCTTCCATCCGGTCATAGACCATTTTCACCGCATGGCCGGCTTTCAAAGCGAGCAATGCCGCATGAGATGCCAGCGTGGAGGGATAGTCTTCCTTGCCGCCGAATGCGCCCCCGGTCTCGGTCTGAATAACTCGAACCCTATCTTCGGGTAAGTCGAACACCGCCAGCAGCGACTTGTGCACATAGTATGGGCACTGCAGCGAACCCCAAACTGTAACTCCGGTCTCAGCATTCCACTCCGCGATAACTCCGTTGTTCTCGATGTATAGATGTTCCTGCGCGCCGGTGCGGTACTCGCCTTCGACAATGTGCGCGGCGTTGGCCCACGCCGATTCCACATCTCCTTTTTCAAGCAGGAAGCTCTTGATCAAATTGTCCGTGCCCCATACGATCGCGTCCTGGCGCTCGCTTTCCTCAATGGTGAAGATCGGCGGCAGCGGATCGTACTCAATGCGCACAGCGGACGCGGCTTCGCGGAGCCTGTGCTTGTCGGGATGAGCAAGCAGCACTATCGGCTCGTCGCAGTGGTTCACTTTGCCGTCGGCAAGGCATGGTTGGTCGGCGACGATCAGGTGAATGTGATTCTTGCCGGGGATATCCGCCGCTGTGGCGATGGCGAATTCGGTCCAGTCTATCCGTCGGTCGAAGCCGATGGAACGTATCAGCCCGCGCGGAATGGTGCTGCGAACCGTTGCTCCGTACCACATGCCTTCCCTTTGGATGTCGTCAACATAACGCGCGAGGCCCAGCAGTTTGTCCATCCCTTCCTTGCGGGGGACGGGAGCGCCAACGATGCGGGTTTTCACGCTCGTACTCATGGTTGAGGAGGCCTGTATCGCCGTACGGGTTGAGGCATAGCATACAACGGCGGGGCGAAGATTCAAAACGTGTGCCAAAGGGCCGGATTCCGAAGCGACAATCAGCGGTTGGACAATTGAATGGGATTGCCGTCGGGGTCTTTTCCGTCGCAGAGGCAAAGCACGTCTCCCTGCCGGACCTTGCCAAAGCTTGCCCCGCGCGCCACCAGGGTTTCGCGCATCGCAGCAACGTCCTCGGCGTAGAAAACAATCTTTGGACCCTTGCGGCCCGGCGAAGAGGGGCCGGAGTGGAGCGCGACGCAAGCGCCGCCGGCGTCAAACTCCCGCCAGCCCTTTTCACTCGATACTTGCTCGAGCCCAAGCGTCTCTCCGTAGAACTTGCTCATCGCATCCATCTGGCCGGTAAAGAGGATCACGCGCGCCAATTTCATCGGAAGGCACCTCCAGGAAAGTTCTTCTTGTGAACAGTATGCCTGACCTAGTCAGACTAACCGAATTCCGAGTAACCCGACAGCCGCGCCAGGGTCCGCGCCAGCACGTCAACGCCGCCCGCAATCCACTCCGGCGAGGCGTACTCGTCTGGCCGGTGGCTCACTCCGCCGCGGCAGGGAATAAACAGCATTGCCACTGGAGCAAAGGTCGCTACAAAAGACGAATCGTGATACGCGCGGGCCACCATTCTCTTGGAACTCAGTCCAGCTTCCAGTGCGGAGGTCTCCATTGCCGCGAGAATTGAGGGATCGCATGTGGTGGGCGGATCGGCATTCACCAAATTGGTGCTGATGACGACTCCGCGGCGGTCCGCAACCTCGGCACATGCAGCCTTGAGGGCATCGAGCACGTGGTTGCGGCGCTCGCCATCGATGTCGCGAATATCGGTCTCCAGGCGAACAAGCGAGGGAATGCTGTTGACCGCGCCGGGAAACACCTCGCATACGCCCACGGTGGCCACGGTGTCGATTGCACCGGTGGACTTTGCTGCCGCTTCAAGCGCAAGAATCAATTCCGCCGCCGCAGTGAGCGCATCCTTGCGCCCCGGCATCAGCTTGCCGCCGGCGTGGCCGCCCTCACCCTGGATTTCGATCCGCAGGCTGGCTGGAGCGGCAATGTGCGTCACCAGGCCAATGTCGATCCCTTCCTGCTCCAGCAGCGGTCCCTGCTCAATATGCAGTTCCGCAAACTGGTGGAAGCGGCCGGGAGGCAACGCAACCGATTCCAGCGGCCCTGAAAATCCGGCGTGAGTGCGTAACTCCTCAATCCCGCGGCCCTGCTTGTCGCGCAGCGTCAGCGCCTGGGTGGGTGTAAGCACTCTCCCCATCATCCGACTGCCCAGGCAGCCTATGCCGAAGCGGGTCGGCTCCTCGGCCGTAAAGATTACCAGCTCAATAGATCGACGGGGACAAAATCCGGAGCGTTGCAAGGCGCGGATCGCTTCGAGGCCTCCGAGTACTCCCACGGTCCCGTCGTATGAACCCGCGTTTGGAATGGCGTCGATGTGCGAACCGGTGCCGACGGGTGCAAGCGCCGCATCGCTGCCTTGCCAACGCGCAAACGTATTGCCGATGGCGTCCACACTCACCGCAAGCCCGGCCGATTCGCAAAGACCTTTCACATAGGCACGGGCGCGCAAATCCGCTTCACTGAATACAACTCGAGTTACCACCGGAGGCTCGGCTTCGGATATTTGCGCAAGTTCGGCCAACTCCGCGAAAAGCAAGTCTATTTCCAATTCAGGTGTTAGCGCCATGTTATAAGTCAACCTCCCAGCGGATGCCTGCGCCAGTCTTTGTAGATGAGATATTTCGCCGGCCGCTTGCCCAGCGCGCCAAACCACTGCGGGCAGTAAGGCGCCATCCAGATAAAGTCGCCCGCCTCCACCGGATACCATGCGTCGCCAAGCCTGTAAATGCCCCCGCCTTCCAGCATCAGCAGCCCGTGCTCCATTACATGAATCTCCACCATGCTCAGCGCCGCTCCGGGATCGTAGGTCATCGTGTTGACTGCAAAGTCGTAGGCTGGGCCGTCCGGCATCAACGAGCGTACGCGCAATGCATCGTCGCCCATCAGCGGCAAACTCGTTATGGAAGATTCGTGGCCTATCGCGATCTCCGGCTCGGGCGCACCTGTTTGTGGCTGATAAGGCTTCTCGATTAGAGCCGCGCGAGCGACCGAAAGCGCACGCGCCACATGCTCCGCGCCATGCGGTAGATACGCATACCCGCCCGGAACCATAAGGTGCGTTTCGCCGCCGGCAGTTAGTTCCAGTTCGCCTTCCAGGAGATAGAGAAAGCGCTGTGCCGGCGCGGGTCCCAGCGTACCTCCAGGTTTAAACTCGGCGGTCATCTGCGTAAATTGCGCGCCCAGTTGCGGTGCAATGTGGATTACGAATTCCACGTCCTCCGGGCCCGGCAGCGGCGTGCGGATAAATGTATCCGGCGTATGCAGCAGGTGATCTTTCTTCAGGCTGCTTCGAGTTAGTCCAAGATGACGCAAGCTGAACCTCGTTTCAGAATTCTATCCAAGATGAATATCGACTTTGCTCAGGCAAGTAACTTGGGCGACCAAAACGCTGTTGTCCTGTAACAGGGCACGACTTCAGTCGTGCCGCAGAGTCCCAAAATGGAGGCCGGGCTTTAGCCCCTGCGGAATCTCCGATGCCCGCAACTGACCTCGCTGCTCCTTCAAGCCGATTGCAGGAGCAAGATTGATGTTCATTCTATCCAACATCGCCGGCAAGCCGCAGAAGAAACTCACGCCCAACAAGGATCGAAGCCTCAACATCCTCTTGAAGTACGGCTTCATCGGGGTGGTGGCTGATGCCGCCTGGGCTGCGCAGGAAAAGCATCGCGGTAGGTACACGCGCGGCCATCACCATGGCATCGTGGCCGGCGCCGCTGGGCATGGTTTTGAGAGGAAAACCAGCCGATTCGACGGCTACCTTGAGGCGCAGGGAAAGATACTTGTCCATGTCCACACGGCGCTCATCCATTTTTTTCACCCATTCGAATTCGATGCCACGTCTATGAGCAATCGACCGGGCGTCGCGAATCAACTCTGTGGCCCACCAACTGCGCTTTCGGTTGCTCATGTGCCGAATGTCGAGGCTGAGACTGACCACCCCAGGAATCACATTGCCCGCATTCGGCTCAAGCGCGATCTTGCCGACGGTCGCGACCAGCCCCTCCTCCTTGCGCGCTGTGGCTTCCACGGTCGAAATCCACTCCGCCGCTGCTGCGAGGGCGTCACGGCGCAAATGCATGGGAGTGGTTCCGGCGTGATTGGCTTGGCCTGTAAAGCGCAGGCCTAACCTGGTTTGGCCGGTGATGCCCTCAACGACCGCAAGCTGTAGGCCTTGAGCTTCCAGCACAGGGCCTTGTTCGATGTGGATTTCGATAAAGCCGAGAGCGTTTTCATCGAGGGCGGCCTCGCCGATTTTGGATGGGTCAAGCCCGAAGGCACGGATAGCGTCGTCCATGCGAATCCCGTCGGCGTCCTCGTATGCCAGCATTTTCTGGTCAAAAATCCCAGCAACCGCGCGGCTGCCAAGAAACGGCACGCCATAGCGCACGCCCTCTTCTTCAGAAAACGCGATGACCTCAATGGCCAGCGGCAGGCCCAGGTCCTGCGCAAGCCCTACCCATTCGAGCGCGAGCGTGACGCCAAGCACGCCATCGAACGCGCCGGCATTGGGCACAGTGTCAATGTGGGAGCCAAGGATCAGTCGCCTTGATCCGGAATTTGCGGGTTTCCAAAGTCCGCGCAGATTACCCGCCGAGTCCACTGTGACGGTCATGCCCAGCGCCTCCATGTGGGCGCGCAGATGGGCGTGAACCGCGTGCGTCGGCGGGGTCAGGAAACGGCGCGTGATACGGCCCTGCTCCTCGCTCATGGTGGCGATGCGCTCGCATTCGGCGATGGCCCGTATGGCGCGGTATTTCATAGGCGCACCAGTGCCTTGCCGAGCGGCTCACCGATGAAGCAGGCCACGTTGTCATCGGAAGTGTAAATCGGCTGGCCACGCAGCCAGGTCCCCAGCACCCGCCCGCGCAGCTCTGCCCCAAGGTATGGTGAGAGCTTGTGGCGAAAATGCAGATGCTCCGGCGTCACACTCCAAAGAGCATCGGGATCGAAGACCAGGAAATCCGCGTCGGCGCCGGGAATGAGCGCGCCTTTGCGCCCAGACAAGCCGGCAAGACGCGCAGGCCCGGCAGCCATCCTTGCGGCGATGCGTTCCATCCCTTTGTCCAGATCGATCCCGCGGCGTTCCATGGCTGTCCACAAAACCGGAAGCGCGAGGCCGAGACTGGCGATGCCGCCCCAGGCCCAGTCCCAGCGGCCTTCCTCGCGACGCTTCATCGCCGGTGGGCATGGGGAGTGGTCGGTTGCCACCAAATCGATCAAGCCCGCTTCGAGGGCTGCCCACAACGCTTCGCGATTGGCTGCGCTGCGGATCGGCGGAGCGCACTTGAACTCCGTCGCGCCATCCGGAATCTCTTCGGCGGCAAACCAGAGATATTGGACGCAGGTTTCAACGGTGATTGGGACGCCGCGCCCGCGCGCCTCCGCAAGCAGAGGCAAAGCCTGCGCGGTGGCAAGATGCACAATGTGTATTGGCGTTTGAAACTCTTCTGCCAACCGGATGAGAAGGGCGATTGCCTCGACCTCCGCCTCGTCGGGGCGCGAGGCAAGGTAAGTGGAATATTTGCGCCAGTCCGCGCCAGACGCATTCAGCGTCTCCGTTGCCGCATCGACCGGACCGGCCACTTCAGCGTGCGCCAGCAGAGGCAGGCCGGTTCCACGAAGCTTGGCCAGCGCCTGGCGCAAATCCTGCTCGTCTACCCAGGCGAAGCCATCAATGCCGGAGTGAATCAGAAAGCACTTGAAACCTGGAATTCCTGACGCGGCCAAAGAGGGCAGGGAATCGGCGTTGCCCCGAACCACACCGCCCCATGCTGCCCAATCCACCCAGGTCTTCCCCGCAGCCGCGCTGCGCTTGGCCTCCAGCGCCGCTACATCGGTGGTCTCAGGAATGCAGTTCAGCGGCATATCAACAAGCGTCGTCACGCCGCCTGATGCAGCCGACTGCGTAGCAGTCGCAAAGCCTTCCCATTCCGTGCGGCCTGGCTCGTTGATATGCACATGGGAGTCGACGAGTCCGGGGAGAACAACCAGATCGCCGAAGTCGCGTAGCGGCATTCCGGCCGGCACGTCGCTCCAGGCGCGCACTTCCCCAATGCGCTCGCCCTCCACCAGCAACGTTGCCGGAGCAAGGCCTTGAGGCGTCATAACGCGGGTTGACCGGAAAGCCTGTGCCATACTGTTTCTACTTTCGCTGTTGAGGGAGGCAGAGAGCAAGTTGGCGAGTCCGAATCCGCCCAACCCGGAGTTTTTGCGCCGCGCCATTGAGTTGGCAATTCAGAACGTCGAAGCCGGCGGAGGCGGCCCATTTGCGGCGGTCATCGTGCGCGAGGGACAGATTGTGGGCGAGGGCGTGAACACCGTGACCGCCTCGCACGATCCCACTGCGCACGGCGAGGTCAACGCCATTCGCGCCGCCTGCAATGCGCTGGGTACCTTTACGCTGGCCGGCTGTGAGCTCTATACCAGTTGCGAGCCTTGCCCCATGTGCCTGGCTGCATGCTACTGGGCGCGGCTCGAAGCAATCTACTATGGCTCCAGCGCCGCCGATGCCGCACGCGCCGGATTCGACGACGCATTTCTCTACGAGGAGTTTCGCAACGACCCGAATACGCGTTCGCTTCCCGCCACACAGTTACTGAGCGAGGAAGCCTGGGCCAGCTTTGCCGCCTGGATTGCATCGCCAAATAAAACCGAGTATTGATCCTGAGTTATTCGCTGGTAACTCGACCGTCTGATTCTATAATTCAATCTCGAACTCTGGGTGCCCCAGGTCTCGTGTTTGAGACCTCGGAGACTAACCATCAACACAGTCGCGGCAGTTGCTATCCAAACCCACCTTATATCGCCGTATCATCGAATAACTCCCATAACTCGCCGAGTTACTCAACCAGCGCATCCGCAATTGCCAACTGCTCATCCAGCGCGGCAATCCCCAGATCCAGCTCTTCTTTAGTTACAATCAACGGCGGAGCGATGACAAAATGGCTCACCCATGCCTGAATTGAAACTCCCTGCGCCATCATTTTTCCCGCAATCTGGTCCACCACCAGCGGCTTGCCTTCCACCTTGTCGCGCATGGTGTTGAAGGGCCGTTTGGTCGCGCGGTCCTTCACAATCTCAACGGCAAAGAACAGACCAAGCCCGCGCACATCGCCTACGCTCTTGTGCTTGGCCTTCAGCGCCTCAAGCTTCTCGCGCACATAAGGCTCAAGTTCAGCCGCCCGATCCACCAGTTTCAGCCGCTGCATTTCTTCGATGGTTGCAACGGCCGGACCAAGAGTCATGGGATGCGCCTCGTAGGTGTGCCCGTGCGAGAAATAGTGATCTTCAAAGTAATCGGCAATCTTGGTGGTGGTGGCGCAAAGGCCCAGCGGCATATAGGCCGAAGTTATGCCTTTGGCGGTAACCAGAATATCGGGCTTCACATTCCAGTGGTCCATGGCAAACCACTTACCCGTACGACCCCACCCGGCCATTACCTCGTCGGCAATCAGCAACACGCCGTAGTCGTCGCAAATTTTGCGCAGGCGCGGGAAGTATTCCGGCGGCGGAACCAGCACGCCGTTGGTGCCCACTACAGGCTCAAGAATGATGGCCGCCACATCGCTCTCGTTGCGGATCATGTGCTCGATGTAATCGGCGCAGGCAATGTTGCAGGTGGGATAAGTGTGCTTTATGGGACAGTCGTAACAGTTCGTCTCCGGCGCAAAGATGAATCCCGATCCCTTGCCGCCGGGCTCCATGGCCCAGCGCCTGGGGTCGCCCGTGGCCGCAATCGAGCCGTTCGTCGATCCGTGATAGGAGCGATAGCGCGAGATAATCTTGTTCTTCCCGGTATACATGCGCGCAATCTTGAAGGCCGCTTCGTTGGCCTCGGTTCCGCTGGTGGCGAAGAAGAACTTGTTCAGCCCTTCCGGCAGCACCTCAAGCAGCTTCTCGCTGAGCCGTGCCCGCGCCCGCGTGGCGTGGCCGGGAGCCACATAGGCCAGTTCCCGCGCCTGCTCCGCAATCGACTCAATGACCCGCGGATTCTTGTGGCCCAGGTTCACGCACATCAGTTGCGACGAGAAATCGAGGTAGCGCTTGCCCGCGCCGTCGATGAACCAGCAACCCTCGGCGTCCGCAACGTGCAGCGGCTTCCAGGTCTTCTGGAACCGCCACGTTCCATAGTTTCTCTGCCGCGTGATGGTCGAAATCTGTTCGGAGGTAAGTTCGTCCAACCGGGGATCATCGCTCATGGGATGTCTCTTTCGCAGAAATGTTCCAAGCCATCCTATCATTGCCCCGGAAGCACAGCGCGAGGTCTATCTCCCATTTGAGGGCGGCGCGGCTGTCGATCCCCGTACCACCAGGCTGGTCGAGACCAAAAACTCACGCTGCATCTTCGAATTGTTGGGATCCTCGGCCTGTTGCCGCAGGGCCTCGAATGCGGCGCGCGCAAGGTCGGTGCGGGAAAGCCGTATGGTGGTCAGCGGTGGCAGAGTGAACTCCGCGAAGAGAATATCGTCCAGACCCACAACCGATAGGTCCTGGGGCACCCGCAAGCCTTCCATGTATGCGGCGCGCAGAACTCCGATGGCCGTCATGTCGTTCGAGCAGACAATGGCTGTGGGGCGCGCAGCCTGCTTCTGCAAGCGCCCAAAGCCCGTGACACCGCCCTTGAGCGTATGGTCGCATTCGACAATCCAGTTGTCATGCGCCGGCAATCCGGCCGCGTCCATTGCCGCGCGAAAGTCGTTTTCGCGGGTGATTGCTGAATGCAGTTTGCGCGGCCCGGCCAAAAACCCAATATGGCGGTGTCCAAGCTCCGCAAGATGAGAGACAGCCGCGCGGATGCCGGTTGAATAATCCAGCAGAATGGTGCTCACCTTGGGATCGTCGGGACGGAACTCGGCAAGCACCATGGGAATGCCGCGATTCACCAACTGGTCCAGCACCGGTTCCTCCTCGCCGAAGGTGAGCACCGCGACACCCTCCACCTTGCGCTCCAGCATGCGCCGGACGCAATTGGTGAGCACCGCGGGGTCGCTGTTGGTGGAACTGACCAGGATCTCGTAGCCGTGCGCTACCGCGATCTCCTCAAAACTCTGAATCAGCTCTGGAAAAAACGGATTGGTTATGTTCTCAACCAGAATGCCGAGAATGCGGCTATGACCCGAAACCAGGCTCCGCGCGTGAGTATTGGGGAAGTAATTTAACTGCTCAATTGCGTTCCAGACGCGCTTGGCAAGGCGCTCGCTTACCGCCGGAGAGCCGTTGATGGTCCGCGAAACGGTGGCGATGGAAACCTTTGCCAGGGCGGCAACGGTTCGGATATCGGGCGGCTTTGCAGCCGTCTTGCGAGCAAGTTTTCGAACCACGAACCAATCCTCAAACAAGTGAAAAGAATGTGAAGGCAATGTTACCGCATTCGGGCCGTGTGTGCCCATGCGATAAAAGGAAGTTGTCGCGCCGTCGCAGAAAAAGTACCGCTCGATTCGATCTGGATTGCCAAGGCCTCGGAGGGAGCAGGGAGTTTCAACTCCCTGAAAACGCGGCAAATCGACAAGGCCTTCAGGCCCGGCCGCGCCCTAGCAGGGCTCGGAAATCAGCAGCCGAAGATCGCGCAAATTGTGCCCGGTGGGTCCGGTTACAACGGAGTCTCCAAGAGCAGTGAACATCGGACAAGCATCGAAGTTGGCCAGCGACGACTTGAGATGGAATCCAAAGGTATGGGCGCGCGTCACGGTCGTGGGGTCCGCCACGGCTCCCGCCGACCTGGTATTCCCATCGATGCCGTCTGAACCGGCGCTGAAAACGGTCAACCGCTCGCCCGGGTAGGACTCAAGCTCTAAAGCGCACGCCATCACAAACTGCTGGTTGCGTCCGCCGGCGCCTGGAGTCTTGTCCAGCTTTACGGTCACCTCGCCGACTGAGATCAGGCAAAGCCGCGGGTGCGTGGCGCGCAGGGAGTGAAAGCGCTCAAGCAGGTAGCGGGCGGCGTCGGCATAGTCCCAGTCGTCGCAACTGTTGTCTACCACCACATGGAATCCCGCCTCCCGCGCCAGGGCGCGCGCGTTTTCCGCCAGGTCGTGGCTTGAAAGCAGAACCTCGTAGATGGAATCGCGAAACGCCACGTCTTCACCGGACATCGAGGCCGCCGATGTGACGCGGCGCGTGGGAGCCGGAGCCGGCTCGGTCCACGGCAACCGGGGCAGCCGCGGGGGGAGCCAGCCTTTGTTGCCCGGCGACTCGGGCAGGTCCGCACGCTCAAAGAAATCGCGAACGGACGCCGGGAGCTTCGGCGCAAGGCTATATTTGGCCAGCAACTCCCGCACCTCACCCACGGTAGAGTGATCGGGCGAGGTGGGACCGGAAGAAAGTGCGTCCAGGCTCCGCAGTGGCACATCGGGCACCAGCAGGCTGATCTTCGCCGCGTCCGGTGCGGCCATCGCCAGCCTGCCCCCCTTCACTGCGGAAAAGTGCTTGCGCAGCGTGTTCACCTCGCTGATGGGGGCGCCCGACGCCACCAGCAAGCTATGGAACGCGATGGTATCTTCGAGCGTAATCTTGGGGTCCAGTGGCAGGTCGAACATGGCCGAGCCTCCACCCGAGATGAGATAGAAAATCAACGTATCTTTCTTCGCCTTTTTCAGCATGGCCAGCGTGGCCCGCGCCGCGGCAAAGGAGTCTTCGTTGGGCAGCGGATGACCGCCCTCAAAGTAGCGGAACCGCCAGTTTCTCGCCTTGGGCAACTGGTTCGAGCAACAGATTCCACGTACCCCCTTGCGCCGGCTCATCCGCCCCAGCAGCGTATCCAGCATGGGACCAGCAGCCTTGCCCAGCGCAATGATGAAGATTCGCTTGTAGCAGGCCAGATTTACCGTCTCCGGGCCGCTGCCGTCCGGAAGCAGCCGATGCAGCGTAGTACCCTCGAAACGAATTCGCCGGTCCATCGCCGACTCAATGCTGCACGCTTTCAGTGCGCCCGTAAAAATCTCCGTAGCTGTGGTGTGCAGTGCTTCCAGTGTTGCGTCGCTGCTGACCGGTGTCATGACATTTGCTCCTTAAGCCAACCGGCAAACGCTTGCTGCATCTGCTCAAGTTGGCCTTCAAAAAAATGATCGGCGCCTGCAATGGCCACTGCGCGCTTTGGTTCGGCGGCGGATGCGGCCACCTGCCGCCACTGTGCGGCGGGCGCGTATTGGTCGCGATCTCCGCTCAGGAATAGCTTTGGAATTGTGCAGGATGAAAGGGAAGGGTATGAATAATCTTGGGCCCCGGCGCGGGTTGGAAGGCCTATGAGCGCCAGTGCGCGGACCGATGCGCGGCAGCCTGAATCGTCTTTGCCGTGGCTGCAACAGGCCTTCAAAGCCATGGCTGCTCCGAAGCTGAAACCGGCAACCACAACCGGCCGGCTGTATGCGTTTACAAGCCAATCGATCGCCGCCAGCACATCGCCGCTCTCCGCCGCGCCGTCGTGGTTGCCCTGGCTTAGGCCAACGCCGCGGAAGTTGAAGCGTAGCACCGGCCAGCACAGACCCCACTCCGGCGCGTTCAGGGTCTTCATGGCGTGGAACACCACCTTATTGCGCATTGTGCCGCCGCCCAGCGGATGAGGATGGCATACCAGCGCCGAAAAAGGAGCTTCGTGCGAGCCTTCGTTCAACGTTGCCTCCAACCGGCCTGCTGGTCCGGTCAAATTCACACTTCGCACCAATTGTTGCCTGAGGGGCGTGTGCGGTTGGACGAAGGCGCTTGTGGAGGTCATACCACTCCTCATTCTACGCTCAAATACGGGCAAATCCCCATTCCCCAAAACGGTTACTGTGGAGAGTCTCTAAAGTGTATGGGCATGGAACGAGGCCTCAGGAAGGCTGCAATCACTGCCCCCGGTCGCGCTGTGCGGTATTCTGGCAGCATCATGACCGATCTTCCACACGCCAATCCTATTGACCCCGTCCGGTTTACGCGCCAGCTTTGCGAAATTGAGTCCACCACCTATCACGAAGGGGAAGTAGGCGATTTTCTGGCAGAGTTTCTCGGTCGGCGCGGTTGGGAAGTGGAAAAAACTTCCGTGCCGCAGCCGGCGGAGAGCGCAACGGCAGGCCCGCGCTGGAACGTCTACGCCGGAATCGAGGGTCAAACCCCCGACTTGGTCTTCTCCACGCACATGGACACCGTTCCCCCCTATGTTGCTTTCAGCGAGGACGAGGAATTTATGTACGGGCGCGGCGTCTCCGACGCCAAAGGGATCATCGCCGCCCAGGTGGCCGCGGCAGAGGCGTTGCGCGCGCTGGGGTTTCGGGTTGGGATGTTGTTCGTCTCCGGCGAGGAACGCGACTCCGCCGGCGCCAAAGAGGCAAACCTCAGGCCCAAAGGCAGCCGCTTCCTTATCAACGGCGAGCCTACCGACAATCGCCTCGCGCTGGCCTCAAAGGGCGCTCTGCGTGCATGGTTCAAGTGCTCCGGCAAAATGGCTCACTCGGCTTATCCGGAGCTTGGCGACAGCGCGGTTCACAAGCTCATCGAGGTATTGGCAAGAGTACTTGCGCTCCCCCTGCCGTCCCTTGAGGATGTGGGCCCAAGCACCATCAACGTGGGCCAGATCCATGGCGGGCACGCGCCCAACGTCATTGCCGACAATGCAGAGGCACAGGTGCTGGTGCGAACGGTAACCAATTCGGCTCCTGTACGTGCGGCGCTGGTCGAGGCAGCAGGTGACCTGGCCACCGTGGAGTTCACACTCGACTCGCCATTCATCCGCATGAGAGCCGTGGAAGGCTTGCCCACCATGATCGCGAAGTTTGCCACGGATATTCCGCACCTGACCAACTGGGGCGAGCCGCTGCTTCTCGGTCCAGGCTCCATTCACGTAGCTCACACCCCGTTTGAGAAGCTGGCGAAGAAGGAGTTACTCGAAGCCGTCGAGTTATACATCAAAGTGGCGAAACAGTTACTTGCTTAAGGGACGGTCGTAAAAAATTGATACCGTCGCAGATAGCCGCTCTGCTATCCTTCCGCTGCAGTTCCCCAAACAAATTCAAACCATCGAGGTCGATATGGCAACCCCAGCAACTGCCCCCGTCACGCCTGAACGCATCTATCAATTCGCTTTTGCCTATGCCCCGCCGCTGGTGCTTGAAGCGGCCATCCGCCACCATGTCTTCGACGTGCTGGACAGCGGTGGGAAAACCCTGGCTGAGGTGAGCCAGGCAACCGGTGCTTCGGAACGCGGACTGGCCGCCATCATGAACATGCTTGTCGGCTTCGATTTTCTCGCCAAAGACGCCCAGGGCATCTACACCCTGACGCCGGAAAGTTCCGCATTTCTGGTCTCCACCAAGCCGTCGTTTCAAGGCGGCCTTATTCGCCACACCAGCGAACATCTGCTCCCCAGGTGGCTCGAGTTGAACCAGGTGGTCGCCACCGGACAGCCCGTTTCGTCGGTCAATCAGCAGGGGCCTGGCAGCCACTTCTTCGCCGAGTTTGTCAACGACATCCTCCCCATGAGTTACCACGTAACTCAGGAGCTGGCCGCGCATCTCGGCTTGAGTTCCGCTTGCACGCCGGTCAGCGTGCTCGATCTTGCCGCCGGCTCAGGCGTGTGGGGCATTGGCCTGGCCCGCAACAGCAGCCACGTTCGAGTGACCGCCGTCGACTGGCCGGGAGTCATTCCCGTAACCCGTGCCACTGTGGCGCGCTTTGGGCTCGCGGATCGGTTCAGCTTTGTCGAAGGCGACCTGCTTCAGGCGGACTTCGGTACGGGTCACAACGTGGCGACTCTGGGTCACATTCTGCACAGCGAGGGCGCGGAGCGCAGCAAGGCGCTGCTCGCTAAAACCTTCCATGCGCTCTCGTCCGCAGGAACCATCGCCATTGCCGAGTTCCTTGTGAATGCCGACCGCACAGGGCCAGTGAACGGCCTCATCTTTGCCGTCAACATGCTGGTGAATACCGATCGCGGAGATACCTTCTCGTTTGAGGAAATCAGCGGCTGGCTGCGCGAGGCAGGATTCACCGATGCGCGAACCATCAACACGCACGGACCGTCCCCGCTGATTCTGGCCACCAAGCCGTAAGGGCGCGGGGAACTTGCTAAGATGGAAGGCTCGGAGGGAATTCTCATGACCGCATCCATCTACGACATTCCGGTAAAGAAAATCAGCGGCGAGGACGCATCGCTGGCCGACTTCAAAGGCGACGTCGTCCTCATCGTCAATGTGGCGTCCAAATGCGGCTTGACGCCGCAGTACGAGGGCCTGGAAAAGATCTACGAGCAATACAAGGGGCAGGGGCTGGTCGTCGCGGGTTTCCCGGCCAACGACTTCAAAGCGCAGGAGCCGGGAACCAACGAAGAAATCGTTGCCTTCTGCACTACAAACTTCGGCGTCAAGTTTCCGCTCTTCGACAAAATCACCGTGGTGGGCGACCAGAAGCATCCGCTCTACGCGGCCCTGATTGCGGCCCAGCCCACGGCCATCAGCCTGGCTGAGGTTCCTCTCCGCGATAAACTCAAAGGCTGGGGAATCGACACCAGCCCCGAGCCTGAGCTGGCGTGGAACTTCGAGAAGTTTCTGGTGAGCCGGCAGGGCGAAGTGGTCAAGCGCTTCGCTCCCGACACAGCGCCGGACGATCCCGCATTGGTGGCTGCCATCAAGGCGGAACTCGAAAAGAGCTAAGGCAGTGCACATGAATATGCGCTTCAACTGCGTGGCATTGTGTCAGGGCATGACTTTAGTCGTGCCGAAACAACCGCAAAGGAATGTCGGGCTTTAGCCCCTGCGCCACGGTGGTGCTCTCAGCCGGAATCCCCCAGCACGAAGCTGTTATTGATGGACAATGCCTAACGTGCCCAGCCACACCAATCTCCTCGATCAGGCAGCCTCGGCTTACCTGCGCTCCGCCCGCCATCAACCGGTCCGATGGCATGCGTGGGGCGAGGCGGCCTTTGCCCAGGCGCAGGCGGAAAACAAGCCCATCCTCCTCGATATTGGCGCGGTCTGGTGCCACTGGTGCCACGTCATGGACCGCGAATCCTACGAGGACCAGGAGATTGCCGCCCTCATCAACGAGCGCTTTATTGCCATCAAGGTGGATCGCGACGAGCGGCCCGATGTGGACGCTCGTTACCAGGCCGCGGTCTCCGCCATCAGCGGGCAGGGCGGCTGGCCCCTCACCGCCTTTCTCACGCCCGATGGCCGGCCTTACTTCGGCGGCACTTACTTTCCCCGCGACGACCGTTATGGCCGCCCGGGGTTTCCCCGCGTCCTGCTGACCATGGCCCAGGTCTGGAGCGACCGCCGCGACGAAGCGCTCGATTCGGCCGCCAGTGTCATGGCCGCCATTGAGCACAATGAGAGCTTCTCCGGCCGCGGCTCCGAGTTGTCGCTTTCGCTTGTTGACAAGATCGCAGCATCTGCTTTGTCCCAGTTCGATCCGCGCAACGGGGGCTTCGGTTCGCAGCCTAAGTTTCCTCACCCGGCCGCACTCGATCTCCTTCTCCAGGTGGCCATGGATCGCCCCAACCATGCAGCCCGCGAAGCTTTCATCGTAACGCTGGAAAAGATGGCCAGCGGCGGAGTCTACGACCACTTGGCCGGTGGCTTTCATCGCTACAGCGTAGACGAACGCTGGGTGGTGCCTCACTTTGAAAAAATGCTCTATGACAACACCGAGTTATTACGAAACTATGTGCATGCATTCCAGAGTTATCCCCGCCAGGAATTCTCGAAAACTGCACAGGAAATTGTGGCATGGCTCGATGGCACGATGACCGATCGCACGCAAGGTGGATTCTATGCCTCGCAGGACGCGGATATCGATCTCGATGACGACGGCGACTACTTTACCTGGACACTTGAAGAAGCTAGCGCGGTGCTGGAAAAGGACGAATTAGAGCTTGCGGCGAGTTACTGGGACATCGGCGAATTAGGGGATATGCATCACAATCCTGCCAAGAATGTGTTACACGTGAAACATTCTCGGGACGAAGTATCGTCACTAAGTGACGAAGCGGAAAACAAAAACTCTCTGCTTCCCACCCTGCTGGAAGGCGCCAGGCAAAAGCTCTTATCCGCGCGTCTCCAGCGCCCCACGCCCTTTATCGACCGCACACTTTATACCGGCTGGAACGCCATGGCTGTAACTGCCTATCTTGAAACTGCGCGGGTCCTCCGCATCGATTCGGTGCGAAGCTTTGCCCTGCTTACTCTCCATCGGCTTCTCCGCGAAGCATGGGACGGAGCTGGAAACCTGAACCATGTTATTGCGTATGGAGAAAGCCCGTCGCCGCCAGAAGCGCACTTCACATCGGTAGTCCCGGGCACCCTGGACGACTATGCCTTCACAGTACATGCCTGCACCGATGGATGGCTGGCAGAAGGAGATATGAAGTTCTACCACGCGGCTCTCAAACTGGCCGACGCCATGATCGATCGCTTTTACGATCGCACCGCCGGAGCGTTCTACGATGCCGCCGCACCGCGCAATGGAACCGCCCCGTTGGGCGCATTAGGGGCCAGGCGCAAGCCGGTGCAGGATGCTCCAACGCCGGCCGGAAATCCCACCGCCGCATCCGCCCTGATTCGCCTTCAGGCCCTAAGCGGGCGCGCGGAGTACGGCAAAATTGCCCAGGACACGCTCGAGTCCTTTGCCGGAATTGTGGAGCACTTCGGCCTTTATGCCGGCAGTTATGGATTGGCGGTTGAACGCCTTGTTCACCATTCGCTCCAGATTGTGATCCTGGGTTCCGGGCCTCAGGCAGATCGCCTGGAAGCCTCCGCTCATGCTGGTTTCGCCATTCACAAGACCGTGATTCGCATGCATCCATCGCGGATTGTGCCCGGCGCACTCCCCGAAGCGTTAGCTGAGACCCTGCTTCATGCGCCCGCGCCGCCCGCAGTCGAGGCGTGGGCTTTGGTGTGTTGTGGGAATACTTGTCTCGCCCCTATCGCCGGTGCAGAGGCATTGCTTCAAGCGATCCAGCGCGAAATCTGAACGATTGCTTTTTTCTTGCACAGATCGAAGCGCATAATAGAATGGATTCCTGCACGATATTGAAGTTCGAGATTCGCCATACGGTTCCGGGCCCCCCACAAGAACCTGATGCGGAGCGTCTGTCTCAGGGCTATGGCCATTTTGATCAGGTCGGCTGCAACTCGAACCTTGCTCTTCTGGATTGCGATCTCCGTCGCGCTTCAGGCGCAGCAGTATGTCTTTCGGCCTTACCGCCAGGACGAAGGCCTTAAGAACCTGTCCATCAAGGGGCTGACCACTGACCGCTTCGGATTTTTGTGGGCGGGCACCGAAAATGGAGTCTACCGCTTTCTCGGATCGAACTTCGAGCTATACAGCGACAAGCAGGGGATTCTCGACCGCGACATCGAGGTCGTGTTTGCCGATCCCAACGGTACCGTGTGGGCCGGTACAGAGGAGAATCTCTATCGCTGGAACGGGCAGCGATTTCTTCCCGCCGGCCGGGATCCAATTCATCTCGACGGATGGCAAAGCATTGTGGCTGAAGACGAGCGCCACCTGCTCGTCATTGACAAGTCTCATCTCTATCGCCTGGAGCACGATGCGGAAGGCAGAATGCTCTCCTACCTGCCGGTGTTCTCGAACGCCCAGACAGCCTCAATTCCCGAACTTGAAAACCTTGTCAGCATAACCGAGGTAGTGGATGAGACGGGCAAGGTTGTGTGGGCTGGGTGCGGCAGAAAAATTTGCTCGTGGCGGGTTGGCCACGAGGATCACGTAGCGCAGTGGGGACAGGATAAAGGCGTCGTTGAAACCCGCTGGCAAGCTGGCGTACAGGACCGCGGGGGCACCTTGTGGATGGTGGGTGAGCATCAGGTGGCTGTGCTGCTGCACGGCACTTCACGATTTGTTGCCCGAAACCTTCCTGATCCCGACTCGGAAAGCGTGTCGCGGCAGACACAGGTCATTGAAGACAGTGCCGGCAGGGTGATTATTCCCACCAAGGAAGGGCTTGCCCGGTGGGAGGGATCCGCTTGGCGATTGATCGGTTCGGCCAACGGCTTGCACAGCAACCACATCACCGGCATGGCCTTCGACGCTGCGGGCGATTTATGGCTGGGCAGTCTGGGACTCGGCATATATCACTGGATTGGATACGAAAACTGGGAAGGCTGGGGCGATGGCATGGGACTGCCTTCCTCGGTGGTGTGGGGAATTCTGCCCATACCGGATGGCCGCGTCATTGCGGGGACCGAAGATGGCACGGCCTGGATCGACCCCCGAACGGGTGCGGCGGGTCCGCTGTTTGCCGGGCGCTCGTGGACCTTTGGCCAGGTGGCCACCCTGGGCATCGACCCAGGAGGCCAACTGTGGGCCGGGACTTTTTCCGGGGGTGTACTTCGCATCGACCCCAAGTCCGGCCATACGGTGCAGACGGCCAGCCTCCCGGCCTTCATCATGACCAGCTTCGAAGACTCCGCGGGCGACGTTTACTTTTCCACCAAACAGGGGCTGTATCAGCGCGCGGCTTCAGACTTCACATCCACGCCCGCACGGGTAAAAGCCCTCGACCCATTAATCGGCTATTCCGCCCGGGTGGAGAAGGGTTGCCAGACCAGCGACGGCGCATTGTGGTTTCTGGGCGCCAATCGGCTCGTGCGCTTCAAGAACGGTGTCTGGACCGCGCCTCCGATTGACGGGCTGCGCCAATTGCGCGGATCGCTGCTTTCCATGGCGTGTCCAGAAAATGGTGAAATATGGGTGGCCGGCGACGACGGCACCTGGCAAATGACGCCGGGGCCCGATCGCATTCAGGCCTGGGAACTTGAATCTCCTCCCGAATTAAGAAATGTGGCGCCCCTGGCTGTGCTTGTGGACCGGCGCGGCTGGGTGTGGGAAGGCACAGACTCGGGCTTGTTGGTCTGGAATCACCGGGACTGGCGTCACCTGACCCAGGAGAGCGGCCTCATCTGGGACGACACCAATCAAGGTGCCCTTCGCGAAGGTCCCGACGGCTCCTTGTGGGTGGGAACCAGCGGCGGCGTGGCCCACTTGCTGCATCCGGAGCGAGTCTTCGATTCCCCGCCGGTTTCTGTCTCTGTTACCAACATCCAGAGAGGAAACAGCGCTTATCCCAATGCCCGCGACATCAAGCTCGATTGGTCTTCGCTCCCGCTCCGTTTCCAAATCTCCTCGCCGGCCACCCGCAATCGCAGCGAGCTCGTTCTCAGCTACCGTATGCAGGGACTGCAGCCGGATTGGGTGGAAGCGCCCGATGGCGTTGCTGTCTTTTCCGCTTTACCGCCAGGGAGATATACCTTTGAAGCGATCGCCCGCAACCCGGGGTTGAACGCAAGCTCCGAGGCGGTAAGAGTTCCAGTCAGAATCCTTCCGCCTTGGTGGCGAACCAATTGGTTTTACGCGCTGTGCGCGCTGGCTTGCCTCCTCCTGCTTTACCTCGGAGACCGCATACGTGCGCGCAATCTGCGCGAAAGAAGCCTCCAACTGGAGAACCTGGTCAGTGAACGCACCAGGGAACTGGAGGCCAGTCAGGAGCTGTTGCGCATTCAGGCCACTTACGACGGGCTCACCGGCATGCTGAACCGCGTGGCCATTCTGCGCGCGTTGGGGGTCGAAATCGAGCGGGCCCGGCGGCAGGGCTCCACGCTCATAGTGGCTCTGATCGATCTGGACCATTTCAAGCGAGTGAACGATGTCTATGGGCACCTTGTGGGAGACGACGCTCTGCGCTGGTTTGCCGGCGCCGTTGGGGCTGCCATCCGCGCCTACGACCATGCCGGCCGCTACGGAGGAGAGGAGTTTCTCCTGGTTCTCACCGAAGTCCCGCCGGAATTTGCGGAACAGAGGGTGACCGCGCTGCATAGTGCGGTCTCCAACCTTACAGTGCGCCTGGACAATGGCGAGTTCACTCTCAACTGCAGCATCGGCGCCACCTTCTTCGACCCGTCAAACGGCTCGCCAAACGTAGAGACCCTGCTCTCGATTGCCGATCAGGCCCTGTATGAAGCCAAGTCCGCAGGCCGCAACCGCGTCATCTTTCGCGACGCCGCCGCAGCCGAACCTCGCAAGTAGAACCCGTCGGCTCCGCCACCAACAGTGGGTGCCCCTGGTCCCTCGCATTTGGGAACAGGGAGATTAGCGATGATTGGGTGCCCCAGGTCTCGATTCTGAGACCTGGGAGACGAGAATGCCTGCGAGTGAGCAGCGTCCGAATCCTCAGCCACTCATTCCCCGCCAAACGGATTCCC
>Ga0302278_10000648_pt1 | contig 44128 bp, 32 predicted proteins | sample III_Bog_N3_2_FD_194543 | JGI IMG/M metagenome (GOLD analysis project Ga0302278, IMG submission 194543) | Peat permafrost microbial communities from Stordalen Mire near Abisko, Sweden - III_Bog_N3_2 | ecosystem: Environmental > Terrestrial > Soil > Wetlands > Peat | place: Sweden: Abisko...
CGGACCAAACCCTGTATTTCCAGGTGGACACCGGATTCACGGTGTCGGCCCTGGACGCCGGCTACCGGCCGGGTTTGGGCGATGCCATCGCCAGTCTCCGGGGGGCCAGCCCGCTGGGGACGGCCGCAACCCTGCCGGTCTATCATTGTCCAGATCTATCCATCGCCGGGCAGCCCCTCGCGCTCGATGAAATCCTGTGTCTCGATTTGCAAATGGCGCGCTGGGTCAGCGGACAACCCTGTGACGGAATTCTCGGCGCCGATTTTTTCCACCAACAGGTGGTCTCCCTCGACTTTGATCATCATGAGTTCACGCTGAGCCAGACGGTCCCGGAAAAGGTGAAGCACACTTCCGTGGTCGTGCCGCTGGAGCCCTCCGCCGAATATTATTCCGTATCCGCCCAGGTCAACCATGGCCCCCGGCTGGAATTAATGGTGGACACCGGGGACACCAGTTCCCTCTCGCTGAACCCGGAAGGCTGGCGGGCCGTTTTTGGGGAAGACACCACCGGTCAACTGGCGGCCACCGTGGGGGATGCCACCAGTCAGGTCGCCGCGAGCAAGATCGGGGTGATCCGGCGGCTGACCATTGGCGGTTTGGTTTACACCAATCTTCACGCGACATTTCTGCCTAATCCCGCGCATCCCTCCCATCTCGGGCTGGGATTTTTCCGGCGGCATAACGTGACCTTTGACTACCCCCATCATCGGCTCTACCTCTGTCCCCGTCCGGACGTTTCCGAACCCGACCAGGAGGACATGAGCGGCCTGCACCTGCTCCGGGCCGACGGGGAAACCCGGGTGTATTCCGTGGATGACCACAGCCCGGCCGATGCGGACGGCATCCGGCCCGATGATGTCATCGCCGCCGTGGACGGCCGGAGCGCGGCGGCAATGACCATGCGGGACATCCGCCTCCGTTTGCAGACCCGCGACGGCGACAAGGTCGCGTTGCAGGTCCGGCGGGGCGAAAGTGTTTTTGCCACCGTCCTCGTGTTGAAGCAGGAACTTTGAATCGGGAGCGTCTCTGTTGTTGCCCCCGACCAGTTTAAATTGGTCCCGCTGTCTTCGAATTCGGCTCAATCTAGAATAAAATCCCCCCTGTTCGTCGCCCTCGCCCATTACTCGGCTACTACCCTCCCAAAACTCGCCCACTACTCGTGTAGTGTCTCATAAAAGAATTTAGTAACCGGAGCCTGGCGTGCCAAGGTGGCGCGGGCGCGTTGAATTTTTTCCAAGATGGCTTTACCATCGGCGTTCCACTCATAGCGGGTGGGCTTGAGATTGCGTTCGGCCAGATAATCCCAAATGGCTATGTCCAGCTCGTCCACGCTGGTGAAACTGCCCGGCAGGACGACCTCCTGGCTTACATCCCGGAAGAACCGCTCCACCAGATTCAACCACGAGGCTGACGTGGGCGTGAAATGCAGATGAAAACGCGGGTGGCGGTTCAGCCAGGCCTTGACCTTGGGGTGTTTGTGGGTGGCATAATTGTCCAGGATCACATTAATATCCACGCCGGCGGGGGTCTGCGCCTCAATTTTTTTGAGAAACCCCAGCCATTCCTGATGCCGGTGCCGGGGGGCCCGTTCGGCCAGGATTTTCCCGTTGAGATCATTCAGCGCGGCAAACAGGGTGACCGTGCCGGTAATTAATAGTCGTGGGTGCGGGTGCAAACCGCGCCTTGTTTGAGGGGCAGCCCCGGTTGGGTGCGCTCCAAGGCCTGGCACTGGCTTTTTTCATCACAACACAGCACCACCGACCGGACCGGCGGGTCCAAATACAAACCAATGACATCCCCAAATTTAAGCTCAAACTCGGGATCGTTGGAGAGTTTAAAGGTGCGGGTCCGGTGCGGTTTGAGGTCGTTGGCCGCCCACAGGCGTTGCACCGCATCCTTGGAGAGCCCCACATGCCGCGCCATGCGCCGGCAGGACCAGCGCCCGGAATTTTTCGGCGGCTGGACCACTTCGCTCAACACCCGCCGCGCTTTTTCCGCGTCCAGGGTCGCCGGCCGTCCCGGCCGGGGGGCTTCGGCCAGGCCGGCCAGCCCCAAATCCACAAACCGCTGCCGCCACAGCCCCACCGTCACGGTGCTGGTCGCCAACGCCGTGGCGATGGCTTCATTGCTCTGGCCTTGGGCGGCCAGCTGGGCAATCCGGGCGCGACGCACCAGTTTTTGCGGGGTGGCGGGGGCGTTGATCAGCCGTTGCAACTCGCGGCTTTGTTCCGGGGTTAGTTCCAAAGGCAGCTTAGGTCTGGCCATGTCCCGGGCTTGGCATAAAATCCCACGGTTAGTCAAGTCTTTTATGCGACACTACACTGGGGAATCCAAGTGTCAGGATAACGTTTGCCCAGGTATTCCTCCACCTGCCCGTTGTCAAACAGGGAGAGAAAGATCATCGGGCAGGTGAAACCGCCAAGCTTGACCCGGCCCGGATTGGCGAAGCTGTCCGCCGCCGTTTCCGGAAAGAACTGCGTGCGGCACGAGATGATGACCCGCCGGAACTGGCTGGTGTGCGTGAGAATTTCCAACAACCGTTGATCGAGCTTTCCCCAGGCGGTGACATCCTCGTCCAGCGCGTCCAAAAGCAGCACCGTGCTGCCCGGAGCGGTCAGTTTTTTGACGCGGGTCAACGTATCCGCGCCCAGCTTGAACAGTTCGCAGTGATAAGGCTGCGGCCAGAAGTGCGTGAGCTGGGTGAGCTTGAGCATGACCAGCAGGGAAGTCTTGCCCATCCCGGCGTCCGAGAGGACGAACATCTGATTCCGCCCGCCATCGGTGACGGCATAATCCCCTTCCAGAAAATCGCTGACCGTCTTGAACACCGGGCTCTTAACCGCCGAGCGCGGCTCCCGGTCTTCCTGATGGTCCGCCGGATTGTGGTGCTGGCAGCTCGGCTCGACATAGAACCGGGCCAGTTCGTGGGGATCAACAAAATCGTTCGTAATGCGCTGGATTTCCTCCTCGCGTTCCCCCCGAATGCCCTTGAGCTTCTTCCACAGCGGCTTGAGCCACGAGGCCGAAATAAACGATGTCGCCGGTTCTGCCATCGGCCCAAGTGTAGGCAACCCTCCCCGACTCAGGCAAGCACTGTAAATATCGCGGCCTCACTGCGACCGAGTCAACCCATAGTGGTTCGCTTTTCGGCACCCGGACCTACCCCGATGGCGGTTGCAGAAGGCTTGGCGGATTTCAGATTGGCCTGCCTGAAGCTTGACAGCCTGTCCGCCCCACCATTTGGCCTTTGTTCGCGTGGTTCGTGTAGTTCGCGGTTTATAAATCCCCTTCTTTGCGTTCTATGCGGTAAAAATCCCCGCTCTTGTCGCGCCGAAGCGCAGCGTAGGCGGATTCCACCATCGCCAAGCCCGGGTTCGGCCCCATCCGTGCCCATCCGTGAAATCCGTGGTTAAAAACTCCCCGCCTTGGTTCGGCCTCTGCGCCCTCCGCGCCTTTTAAGAAACAACTGCTGGAAGTGATTGCCTTGCAGTCCGTTCCGCAACCCGGCCGGTCCGCCGTAGCCTTGGCGGAGGCGGAAGGGTTGCCAGAAAGTAGCCGGGGGGCGAGCGAAGCGACACCCCCGGACCTCGTGTGGAGCGATTCGCACCCCGGCAGGGGTGCCAGAACTCCCAAATTCGGCATCAATCCCCCCGGCCATAATAGTTTCTTCCTGTATCAGCACCCCCCAGGGCGTCCCCGCTCTGCCCGATCATCTCTTCACCCCCTGTGTCCGCGATTGCCAAGCCGAGATTGCCAAGCCGAGGTTCGGCCCGAGGTTCACTTTCCGCGCACAAATACGCACATTAATGCTATAACAAGTTTACAAATAGCATAATAGTGCGTATTATGCTCTTAAGAGAGCGAATGAACGCATCAGCATCAGCCTCATCCTTAAAATGGCGGCCGACGGCTCGGCGGAATGCCGCCGGACGTTCGTGCCGTGCGGGTCAAAGACCGGCACCCTACCCGCATCTTGCGGTCATGGCCGGCAGCCGTCCAACCGGGTCAAGCCCGGTCAAGGTCGGTCAGGGTCAGTCAAGGTCAGTCAAGGTCGGTCAAGGTCGGTCAAGGTCAGTCAAGGTCAGTCAAGGTCAGTCAAGGTCGGTCAAGGTCAGTCAAGGTCGGTCAAGGTCAGTCAAGGTCGGTCAAGGTCAGTCAAGGTCGGTCAGGGTCAGTCAAGGTCAGTCAAGGTCGGTCAAGGTCGGTCAAGGTCAGTCAAGGTCAGTCAAGGTCAGTCAAGGTCGGTCAAGGTCAGTCAAGGTCGGTCAAGGTCAGTCAAGGTCGGTCAGGGTCGGTCAGGGTCGGTCAGGGTCGGTCAAGGTCGGTCAAGGTCAGTCAAACCCAGCCCTGTCGCCCCGCGTCCCAGACCCCGGACCCGAGACCCCAGACCCGAAAAGCGGCTCACGCCCCATTCCGATCCAAGTTTTTGCGCAGGGCGGCGGCCAGGATTTGCGGCGCGTAGGGCTTTTGGAGAAAATTGACGCCCTCCACCAGGGTCAGGCGTTTGTCCGCCAGATCGCCGCTGTAACCGCTGGTGTAGATGATCTTGAGCCCCGGCATTTCAGCCTGCAATTGACCGGCCAGCTCGAAGCCGCCCACGCCGTCGGGCATGACAATATCCGTCAATAACAGTTGGATCTCCCCGCGATGCTCGCGCCAGACTTTCAGCGCCTCGACCCCGGAGGCGGCGGTATAGACAGTGTAGCCAAAGCGTTGCAGCATGTTGCCCACGGAGAGGCGGACGATGAGTTCGTCTTCGACCACGAGGATGGTTTCCGTGCCGCGCGGCAGGGTCGTGGCCGCCGGCCCGGCGGGTTTTGCCGGGGCCGCCCCGGCCAGGACCGGAAAGTAAAGGCGGAAGGTCGTGCCCTTGCCGACCGTGCTTTGCACGGTAATGCGACCCTGATGCTGTTTGACAATGCCATAGACGGTGGCCAGGCCGAGGCCGGTGCCTTTGCCGGCCTCCTTGGTGGTGAAGAACGGTTCGAAGATATGCGCCAGGTTCTCGGGCGCAATGCCCCCGCCAGTGTCGGTGACGGTAAGCCCGACGTAGGCGCCGGCCGGAGTGCCGGCGTTGGGACCGGCGGGTTCCGCCTCGAGGCGGACGGCTTCCGTGGCGATGGTCAGCCGGCCGCCCCGGGGCATGGCATCACGGGAATTGACCGCCAGGTTGAGCAGAATTTGCTCCATCATGCCGGCATCCGCCAGAATGACCGGCAGGCGGTCGGCATAATGTGACGTCAGGGCGACATCTTCGCCCAGCAGGCGTTGCAGCAATTTGGTCATGTTGGCCGCGACGTCGTTCAAATCCAGCGGCGTGGGCCGGATGACCTGCTTGCGGCTGAACATCAGTAACTGGCGGGTCAGGCTGGCCGCGCGTTCGGCGGCCTCGACAATCTGCTCCGCATACTCGGTAATTTCCGACGCATCCCGGGGCCCGCACATCAACAACAGGGAGGCGTTGCCATTGATGACCATCAGGAGATTATTGAAATCATGGGCGATGCCGGCGGACAACTGTCCGACGGCCTCCATCTTTTGCGCCTGCAATAATTGCTTTTCCAACTGCCGGCGCTCCTCGATTTCGCGTTCCAGTTGTTGCGTCCGGGCCTCCAGTTCCATGGTCCGCTCCCGAACCCGGAGTTCCAATAATTGCCGGGCGGCCTCCAATTCGTGCTGCCGGCGGCGCATCCGGTCCACCCGCCAGGCGAAGAGCTTCAGGGCGGCGGCCGCGACCAGCGCAAGGCCGCCCAAGTAGAACCAGAGGGTTTGATACCAGTGCGGCGGCAATTCCAAATCCACCACGGCGCCGGGATCGCTCCAGACCCCGTCGTTATTGCCGGCCAGGACGCGGAAGGCATATTTCCCGGGTTTCACGTTGGCATAAACGGCCACCCGGTTGGTTCCCGCCGCCTGCCAGCCGTGGTCGTAGCCGTCCAATTGATAACGAAACTGCACCTGCGCCGGGGCAATGAAACTCAGGGCGCTGAATTGAAATTCCAAGTCGCCCCGGCCATGGGGAATGGCGGTGAGTTGATTCCCGGCCAGGAGCCGGCCATTGGCGCGAACTTCCCGGATTTGCACCAGCGGTGGCACCGGATTGATGTGCGGGTTGGCCGGATTAACCATCACCACCCCCCGGGGACTCGGAAACCAAATGCGCCCATCCTTCGTTTTGCAGGCAATCCACGCCTGATCCGTGGTGCTGACGGTGGCAGCCATTTCGGAGCCGTAGAAGGTCTCGCACTGGACCTGGTTCGTTTTGCCATCGCAGAAATCATTCAGACTTTGCCGGCTCACCCGGAAGATGCCCCGTTTGGAATTCACCCAGAAACCACCGAGGTCATCGGGAACCAGGGCGAAAATAAAGTCGTCAAACAAACCATTGGCATGGCTGATATTGCGGATCTGATCATCCTTCAGCCGGGCGATCCCGGTCAGCAAGCCCGCCCAAACCGTGCCATCGGCATCCTCGCACACACAATGCACTTTGTCCCAAGACAGACCCTCGGGAATGGACCAGTGCCGATACCTCCCGTCCCGCACCCGAAAAATACCGTTGATGCTGGCAATCCACAGGGCCCCATCGCGCCCGGTGGTCATGTTGTGAATCCATTGGAAGGGCGGCGTCTGTCCGTCTTGGAAGGCATACGGCACGAGTTGACTCCGGCTCACGCGGAACAGATTGCTGGACACGGACACCAAGACCCCCCGCGCATCTTCGGCAAAGGCCCCCGGCGTTTCGCGGTTCGCATAACTGGCCACAATCCGTCCGCCGGAAAAAACCGCAATCTGTTTCGTGCCGGTGATGAGATAAACGTCGCCATCTTTCGCCTCGAAAATGCGCAGGATATTGGGATCGGACCAGCCTTCCACGGCGGTGTAATTCGTGGCGCGCCGGCCGTCAAAGTGGCTGAAGCCATCGCTCGTGGCCACCCAGAGGCCGCCGCCGGAGGACGCCGCCACGGCATGATAGGATCCGCCCGGCAACCCTTCGGCGCTGGAATAAACGGGCAATTCCACATCCGCAATCTGGCTCAGGCCGTCGCGGGTGCCCACCCAAAGGCTGCCCTCGCGGTCTTCAAACAGAGCCGTCACGAAATCGTCCGCCAACCCGTCGGCTTTGGTGAAGGCGGCATACCGGCCGTTTTTATAGCACCACAAACCACCGCCGGCGGTGCCGATCCAAACCACCCCCCGCCGGTCCACCAGCAACGACCGGACTTCGCCGTGCCAATCACCGATTTCCCGGCGGTGAAACCCCGCATCAAAACTGCGCAAGCCGTTTTCCGTGCCCACCCAAAGTTGACCGGCGGCATCCTCCTGCACGGCGTAAACGATGCTCTGGTTCACCTCCGCGTCCGGGAAGCGGGAGATTTTCCCCGTCTGCCAGCAATAGAGTCCGTTGCGGCGGGTGCCCACCCAAATCCGCCCCTGCAACCCCAGGCCCAGCGAGATCCCGCCGCGGAAATCCCCGCCGAAAGACATTTCATTGGTCGCGCCGGGCACCCACCCGCCGGCGACCGTCTGGCCGGCCACCCAAACTGCACCATCCCCGGCTTCCCGGATGGAACGCACCTCGCTGCTTTGGTTGAGCCAACCGACATTGGTGATCGGGGCAAAACGCCGGCCGTCATAGTAACCCGGCGCCCCGGCGTTGATACCAAACCACAACCCGCCCGCCTTGGAACTCGCCAAACTGGATATGTCCCAACTCAGAAAGGGGGGCTGATCCGGCGGGGGGATCAGGTTGAACTCGAGGCCGTCAAAGCGCACCAACCCCTTTTCCGTGCCCAACCAAAGGTATCCGTCCGGCGTCTGGGCGATGGCATTCACCGAACCGGCCGGCAGGCGGTCCCGGCGCGTCCACGTCTGACAGTTGAATTGATCCAGGTTTTTGGCGGGATCCAAGGCGTAACCCGGAAGCGCCACCACCAGGTAAAACAGCAGACCCACCATCCGCCATGACGGCCCCCCCGCCGCAGGGTCGCGCCATGGACCGCGCCTGATTCCGGGCAACTTTGGCTCAAGGCTCATGATTGTCGCGGTGAAAGTGTCCATCACCCTTCCACCCAACGTCAACCACTATCCGAAATAGTCAAGCCGTTTTGCGGGCGGTCTGGGGCTTTTCGTGCGTCAGAAAATCCAGGTAGGCGATCAACTGCGACTTCATCTCCCGCCGGGAGACAATGGCGTCAATCAAGCCGTGATCCAGCAGAAATTCGGCCGTTTGAAAGCCGGGCGGCAATTCCGCCTGGGTGGTGTCCTTGATGACGCGCGGGCCGGCGAACCCGATCATCGCCGCCGGCTCGGCCAGGATCAAATCCCCCACGCTGGCGTAACTGGCCATCACCCCGGCCGTGGTGGGATGCGTGAGGACGCTGATATACGGCAGGCGCCGTTGGGCGTGATAGGCCAGCGCCCCGCAGGTCTTGGCCATCTGCATGAGGCTGAACATCCCCTCATACATCCGCGCGCCGCCGCTGGTGGAGATGATGATCACGGGCAGTTCCTTCTCCGTGGCCCGCTCGATCAGCCGCGTCAATTTCTCCCCCACCACCGAGCCCATGGACCCGCCCAGAAAACCAAAATCCATCACCCCCAGGGCCGCCCGGTGGCCGCCGATCTGGCAGAGGCCGGTGACGACCGCGTCTTTCAGGGCGGTGTTCTTTTTGTAGGCCTCGAGTTTGGAGGCGTAGGTGGCCACGCCTTTGAATTCCAGCACGTCCACGCTGGCCATTTGCGCGTCCATTTCCTCAAAGGTGCAGGTTTCCACCAGCGAATGAATCCGTTCGCGCGAGCCGATCGGGAAATGGTGGCTGCACTTAGGGCAGACCTTGAGGTTGACGTCCAATTCCTTGTCAAAAACCATCGTTGCGCACTTGGGACATTTCGTCCACAGCCCCTCGGGGATGTCGCGTTTGCGGGTCTTGGATTTGCCCGTGCCCAGCTTGGGCTTTTGCGGCAGTTGCGGCATCAGGGAAAGAGGGGGCGTCAGCGCCGGCTCCACCGAATCCAAGCCCAGCGTTTTCTTGGTAAACGTCGTTGTATCCATTAATATCGGCTTAAGGTTACTAAATTCCCCGGGCGACTGTCCAGACGCAAACCTCGGCCGCCCCGGCGCGGCGCAAGGCTTGGGCGCAGGCATTGGTGGTGGCGCCGGTGGTGAACACATCGTCCACCACGACGACCTTCTGACCGGCCAACCGCACCCCCGGATGACACGCAAAAACCCCGCGCATGTTCTCCGCGCGCTGCCGCCGGGTCAATTGCGTCTGGGTCACGGTTAATGAGACACGCCGGAGCAGCTTTGTGTTCAAAGGCACCCCCAGCGCCCCCGCCAGCCGGGCGCCCAGCCGGGCCGCCTGGTTGAACTCCCGTTCCCGTTCCCGGACCGGATGGAGCGGCACCGGCACCACCAGCGAGGGCTTGGTCCCCCGCAGGACCGGCACCGCCGCTTCCACCAGCAATCCCGCCAGGAACGGCTCGAACCACAGCGCCCGCTGGTATTTATAGCGATGAATCGCCTCCCGGACCACCCCCTGGGAAACCGCCGCCGCCCGGGCGGAACTAAAGTGCAAATCCATGTCCCGACAGTTCGTGCATTCAAAATCCGTCGTCAACGCGCCGTCAAAGGGCAGGCCGCAACGCCCGCAATGGGGCGGCTGGATGGGTTTCACCTTTTGCCGGCAGGCGGCGCAGACGAACCCCTCCGCCGGCGTGGCGCGCGCCGTCTGGCAAAGCTGGCAGACTTCCGGATAAACAAAAGCCAAACCGGTGTTGAACCAGTGCCGCAACGGTTTGACCCAGGCGGTCATCACGACTCGGCGGGCGGCACCCGCCCGGTTTCCAGCGGCCAAAGCGTTAACCCGCCCAGCACCGCCAACAGCACCAAAAACGCCAACCAGCCGTCAATCATTTTTCCCGTGCCCCAAAACCAGTCCACCGCCGGCGTCGCCGCCACCGTGAAGGCCGCGTAGATTTTCAGCCAGAAAATCCAGCCGGCATGAAGGCCGATGGAAAAATACAGGTTCCCCGTGCGTTGGTAAGCCAGCCCCAGCAGCACGCCCGCCAGGGTCAGATTGAAAAACCCCGGCACCAACCGGTGCCAGTCCATGAAGCCCGCCAGCATCTGCGGCAGCAGGACCAGCCCGGAATTCCAATGCACCGGCCCCGCCAGTTCCGCCCGCTCCAGGAAATGCACCAGCGCGTAGATGGCGCTGCTGATCCCCAGCGCGGTCGGCCAGGGCAGGATCCGCCGCAATCCGCCAAACACCCCGCCGCGAAAGAGGATTTCCTCCAACCCGGCCACCAGTGCCGCCGTACCCGCCGCCCCCAACACCGAGCCCGCGATTTTACCGGCTGGCAACGGGTGCAACCAGACACGCTCGTGTCCGCCCAACACCAGCGCCGCCAGCAAGGCCAGCGAACCAAAACCCAGCCCCAAGCCGCCCGCCAGCCGCCGCCCCTGGCCCCACGGCGATATCAGCCCCATTTCCCGCCCGGTAGTCGCCCCCAGCACCCGCAACAACGGCCATAATCCCGCCAGGGCAAGAATCAGAAAGGACCGGTCCACAAACCGGTGAAATGGCGCCTGGGCCAGGGCGGGATAGCCAGCCAGTTGGGCCAGCCGCCACAGCCATGGCGCCAGCAAAGAACCACCGATAAAAACGGTGACCAGATAGATCACCAGTGCCCGGAGCGACCGCATGAAATCAGCATAGGCACATCGCCCCCCTGCGCCAAGCGCCAATTCCGCGCCGCGCCGGATTCCATTTTTTGTCCATGGTTTTTTGTTCGCACTCCGGCCAAAAACTGTTTAATCTGTGGCAATATCATGGCAAGCAGTGCGAAGAACTTGGACGGTGGCGGCCCGGAGCAGGAACGCTTTGGACGGTTTTATCTTCAAGAATTACTGAACAGCGGCGGCATGGCGGATATTTGGTTCGTCACCGATGGCCGGGGCAAACCCTTCGCCCTGCGGCGCTTAAAACGGGAATTGCGCTTCAGCTTCACCGCCAAGCGCCGCTTTCTGCACGGCTGCGAAATCCTCGCCAAACTGACCGAAAGCGATTACATCGTCGGCTATGTGGAACATGGGAAAATGGACGGCTCCCATTATCTGTTGATGGACTACGTGGAAGCCGCCAATTTAAAGGAATTGTATGCCCGGCACGACCCGGTGCTGACGGAAAATGTCGCCCAAATCCTCATTGACATGGCCACCGGATTGAGCCACGTCCATGAAAGCGGCTACATGCACCTGGACTTCAAGCCGGAAAACATCCTCGTCTCGCGCAACGGCCGGGTCCGGTTGATAGATTTCGACCTGGCGCAGCAGATCCCGGAAACGCCAAAAAAAATGTCCAAATACCCCGGTACGCCCGGCTACATGGCTCCCGAACAATTGCAGCGCGACGCGTTTGACGCCCGGGCCGATATCTTCGCCTACGGCGTCTCCGCCTATGAGTTGCTGACCAACCAGAAACCTTTTCCCGGCGACAATCCCGGCGAAATCCTCGCCGCCCAACTCAACCCCGCCGGTCCCCTGCCGCCGCGCGAGCACAATCCCGACATCCCGCCCGCCTTGGAAAGCGTGGTCCTCAAATGCATCGCCCGCGATCCTGACCACCGCTATCCGCTCTCCGGGATCCTCGTCCGCGACTTGGAAGCCGCCCTGTATCGGTAGGGCGTTGGCGTTTGGAATTTGAGTTTTACGCGGGTCGCGCCGTCCGTTCCGCAAACTCAATCGCCTTCCGGCACAACGGCTGCCAGTCCAGTTCCGCCTGCACCCGCGCCGCCGAAGCCCGGGCCTGCGCCTCAGCCACCGGTTCCTCCAGGCGGCTCAGGATGGCCCGGCCAAAATCCTCCCCGTCAAACGTTGCAAACCGCACCATTGGATCCCGGCCGAAATAACTCTGGATGCTCTTGAGCGGCGTACACACCGCCGGCAGCCCCACGGCCACATATTCCACCACCTTCGCCACAAACGCGCAATGCGTCCCCGCCGATTCCTCGTAGGGAATCATCCCCACCCGCGCATCCGACAGATAACCCGCCACCCGCGCATACGGCACAAACCCCGGGGCTTCAAACTTGAAGTTCGGAATCTCCCGTTGCGTCCGCGCCAGGAATTTTTCCAGCGCCGCCGTCTTTTGCCCCACGAACCGGAAGATCGTTCCCGGCCGCTCCCGCGTCACCCGGCGGATCGCCCCGAAGGCCGTCGGGCCCAGATGATGAAAATCCAGCGACCCGTGCATCACCACCACCGCCGGACCGCCCCCGGCCGGCCGCCGGGGTTGAAAGGGGAAATGCTCCGCCGCGTAGCCGTAATAAATCGGCTGGATTTTTTGCCGGTCAAAGCCGCGCTCCACAAACAAATCCGCCAGCCGGTCCGAAATCGCCAGCACCCCGTCCACCCCATACCGCGCCGGCAGGCCGGCCTCATACCGCACCAGCGCCCGGACCACCGGCCGCGGCATCACATAACTCGGCCACGTCTCCATGAACCCCGTCAGCAGGTCGGGGAAATTCATCACCACCGGCACCCCCAGCCGGCGTTTCAACTTCCCCGCCGCCACCGCCGAAATGGCGTGCTGCGAAAAGACCAGGTCGAATTTCACGCGCCGGGCGGCCAGCGCCACCATCCGCTCCAGAAAAAATGGGTAGGCCAGATATTTGAAATTGCGCAGCTTCGCATAACGCCCCATCTGCCAGGTCGTGAACAGATGCAACCGGATGCCGAACTTTTTCGCTACGCCGGCGGCGTCGGCGATCTGCGGACAAAACACATGCACCGCATGGCCGCGCCGGACCATTTCCTCGACCAAATAAACGGCCTCCGCCGACCCGCCCCCCGAGGGCGGATAAAACGGTTCGTGCGTCAAAAACGCAATCACGAGCTGGGACGATGAATTCGGCACCCGCTGACGCTATGCAATTCAGGCGGGGGGGTTCAATCAGAAACATCAAAAAGTCACCCCTTGCCGCCGCCAACCATCCAAGTTACCATGGATACATGTTGGATTGGAACCAATGTGCGGCGGTCGAACGGGTGCCGGGAAAAGTCAGCGGCGCGTGGTTGTTCAAAGGCACCCGCGTGCCGGTGGTGGCGTTGTTCGAAAATCTTGAGGCTGAGGCCTCGGTGGCTGATTTTCTGGAATGGTTTCCCGGGGTGACCCGGGAGCAAGTCGGGGCCGTGCTGGCCCATGCGGAACAAAGTCTGGTGGTCGGGTGACGCGCGGACGATGAAAATCCTCTTCGACCATGGCACGCCCGTTCCCTTGCGCCGCATCTTCCCCGCCCACGAAGTTGCCACCGCATACGAAATGGGTTGGGCAACCTTGAGCAACGGCGATTTGCTGGCCGCAGCGGAAAAGGCGTTTGATGTTTTTATCACGACCGACCAGAACCTGCGTTACCAGCAAAATCTCAATGGCCGGCGGTTGGCGATTCTGGTTTTGCTCACAACCAGTTGGCCGGCAATTCAAAAACACAAGGACAAGGTGGCCAAGGCTGTGAATTCGCTCGAACCGGGCGGATTTATGGAACTGGATTTCCATTAACCATCCATCGGCCCCGTCTATGGCATGGTCGCTTCATCCTCCATCCGGCTAAATTGAAATTTTCCCCTGGGCTTTGAAGGTGGGCTTTTGATTCTGACACCATTCCCCGCTCCTTGTTCTGATCATTCGGTTAATTTTGTCAATTCTGTCAAAGAACACCGCCTGTCTTTTCTTTGTGCGCTTTGAGTGCTTTGCGGTTAAATTCATCCTGATGTTTGAACTTGTATCGTCCTACCAACCCGCCGGGGATCAACCGCAGGCCATCGCCAAGCTGACCCAGGGCGTTTTGGACGGCGCGCGGCACCAGACGCTGCTGGGCGTCACCGGCTCGGGCAAGACGTTCACCGTGGCCAACGTCATCAAATCCTTTGACCGGCCCGTCCTCGTCATCTCCCACAACAAAACGCTTGCGGCGCAATTATACGCCGAGTTCAAGGGCTTTTTCCCGAACAACGCCGTGGAATATTTCGTCAGCTATTTCGATTATTACCAGCCGGAGGCCTACATTCCGCGCACGGACACCTTCATCGAGAAGGATTCCAGCATCAACGCGGAAATCGAGCGGCTGCGCCTCTCGACGATGAGTTCCCTGTTCACGCGGCGCGACGTCATCGTGGTGGCCAGCGTATCCTGCATCTACGGCATCGGCAGCCGGGAAGATTACGCGGCGATGATCCTGCCCGTCACCGTGGGCGGCACCCTGTCGCGCGATCAACTCCTCATCCGGCTCGTGGATTTGCAATACACCCGCAACGACGTCGCCTTTGAACGCGGCCACTTCCGCGTGCGCGGCGACACGGTCGAAATCCGCCCCTCCGGCCGCGAAGACGGCCTGCGCATCGAATTTTTCGGCGAGGAAATCGAACGGCTGACGCGCTTTGAACCGCTCACGGGCAACAAGCTGGAAAACCTCTCCGCCGTGACGGTGTTTCCCGCCAAACAATTCGTCACCACCAATGAAAAATTAAAGGCGGCCCTGCACGCCATCCGCGAAGAACTGCGGGAGCGCATCGTGTGGTTCGAAAAGCACGGCAAGCTGCTGGAGGCCCAGCGCATCAAGATGCGCACCGAATACGACCTGGAAATGATGGAGGAAATGGGCGTTTGCTCGGGCATCGAAAATTATTCCCGCCACATCGCCGGCCGGGCCCCCGGCTCGCAGCCCTGCACGCTGTTTGACTTTTTCCCGTCGGATTACCTGCTGGTGATTGATGAATCGCACGTCACCGTGCCGCAGATTGGCGGGATGTATGAGGGCGATCGCTCGCGCAAGACGGTGCTGGTGGAGCACGGCTTCCGCCTGCCGAGCGCGCTGGACAACCGGCCGTTGAACTTTCTGGAGTTCCAGGCCGGCCAAGGCCAGACCATGTATGTGAGCGCCACGCCGTCCCCGCGCGAACTGGGCTGGTCCCAGGGCCGGGTCGCCGAACTGGTCGTGCGCCCGACCGGCCTGGTGGATCCCCGGATCACGGTCAAACCCTTGAAGGGCCAGATTGACGACCTGCTCGAGGAGGCGCGCAAACGGACCGTCCTCAAGGAGCGCATCCTGGTCACCACCCTGACCAAGCGCACGGCCGAGGAACTGACCGATTACCTGCGCGACATCGGCATCAACGTGCGTTATTTGCACAGCGATATTGACGCGATTGAGCGCGTGGAAATTCTGCGCGCCCTCCGCCGGGGCGAATTCGACGTGCTGGTGGGCATCAACCTCCTGCGCGAGGGGCTGGATTTGCCGGAGGTCTCCCTGGTGGCGATTCTGGACGCCGACAAGGAGGGCTTCCTGCGCAGCGAAACGAGCCTCATCCAAACCGCCGGCCGCGCCGCCCGCCACCTGAACGGCGAAGTGATCCTCTACGCCGATGTGATGACGCAGAGCATCCGGAAATTCCTGGCCGTCAGCGAGGCCCGCCGCACACGGCAGATTGAGTATAACACCCTGCACAATATCACCCCGCGCAGCGTGATCCGGGCGATGGAGGAGAGCCTGTCCACCAACGCCCATCAATACGACGGCCAGGCCGCCGCCGTGATCAACGATGCCGGCGGCAATTTCGATGTCACCGAAACCCTCCTCGAGCTCGAAACCGAAATGCTGGCGGCCGCCGAGAAACTGGAATTTGAGAAAGCCGCACTCCTGCGCGATCAGATCAACGAATTAAAACGCGGTCTGGCCGGCGGCGCACCGGAGAAAGAAACTGGCAAAGTGAGCTATCGGAAAAGCGGCAAGCGCCGGGGTCGGCGATAACCTTCGGATACCAATTTTCTGTGAAAATTGGTGAATTAATCAGGCGGAAGTCTGGCAATACGTCACTGTTACGCCCGTCAGGTAATTGCCAGGGTGTGCTTCAAAGCCGCATCAATCGAGGCCATGTCCGGCCACCGGCCCAGAACCGAGTCAATTTCAGTCTCGAAAACCGTCGCCACGTTGTCCGTCATAATGACTGAATCCAGCCGCAAACCACCCGCCCGGCCTGCCGCCGAAGTCACGGCCGCGAAAATGCGGCTGGGATGTCCGCGTCGGGACAGATTGCTGGAAATCATGGCGAAAATGGTTTGCGGCAGGCCGCTGTCCAAATTGTCCCGTTGAAGCACCAGGGCCGGCCGGCGTTTGGCCGTTTTGAGGTCGGAATTGGGAAATAAAACCAACACCACATCACCGCGCTGGGGATTGATCATAAATGGCCGTTTCGGGACGATCCCAGTCCTCCGAGAAAGTGTGCAGCCGGGCGCGCAAATCGGCCGCCTGGGTTTCGCTGATGTCCCGGTCATGCAATTCCACAGCCGCCGGTTTAACCCCGGACTCATGGAAGATTGCCGCCAACTCGGCCGCCTTGGTTTCAATCTCCTTCTGAAGCTGGAGCACCCGCCGCCGTTGCACCTCGTTCAGACCGTCCATCGCCTTCATGGTTGCCATCGCACTCATGCACGCAACTTAATCCACACAAACGCCCTTGTCAGCCCCGAAATTCACTTTCAGTGTTTGCCGCCTTCTGCGGTTAATCCCCGCCCATTCCGTTTCCGCTTCCACGTTTCAACGCTTCAACCCTTTAACGCTCCAACGCACTTCAATCCTCCTCATCCTCATCGCGCAGGGCTTCCTTGCGCTCGATGGCCTCGGGATGGTCGTCAATGTTGCACGATAGGTACACATGCTTGATTTCGTGGCCGAAACCGAGCTTGCGGAAAAACCTCAGCGCCCGGTGATTCGCCTCGTCCGTGTCCACCAGGATGATCCGCGCCTCGCGCCGGATGAACAGGCTCGTCAACTGGTTCAGCAGCCGGGTGGCGATGCCGTGGCGCTTGTAGGCCGGGTCCACGCCCAGCCATTCCAGCCAGCCGTATAACCACGCGTTGCGCGGCTTTTTCATGATGCTGCCCAGGGCGAAGCCCACGATTTTTTCCTCCGCCACCGCCACCAGGCAGGTCTCCTGGTCCGAGCCGAAAATCTTCATCACTTCGTCATCATCCCAGCACCGGTATAAGGTCGGGAAATCCTCGGCGGTAAAGAGCTTCTGGCCCAGCGTGAACACCGCCGGCAAATCGTCCAACCGCATCTCCCGGATGTCCACGTGCCCCACCGACGCTTTGCGACGGCGGCGGACGGGCTTCGGCTTATCACTCATAACTTCTCATCATCTAATAGACACATACTACCCGAAACGTTCAATTAGGCGGCATTAAAATAAGGTTAAAACCTTCGCCAGCGCCTCGTCCAGTTTGCCGGCCTCTTTGCCGCCGCCCCGCGCGTGATCGGGTTTGCCCCCGCCCTTGCCGCCAATCATCGGCGCAATGGTTTGGATGATTTTGCCGGCCTGGGCCTGGGCCGTGAATTCCGCCGACACCGTGGCAATGAGGGTGACCGCGCCCGCATGAACCCCGCCCAGCACGACCACGCCCTGGAACAACGACTTCAGCGCGTCGGCCACCGTCTGCACGGTTTCGCCGTCTGCCGCGCCGAGGTTGGCGATGATGACCGGAATGCCATTGAGCGAATGCTTCTTTCCGGCCACCAACGCTTGCGCGCGGGCCGCCGCCTCGCGCTGCTGGGCGGCCTTGACCTGCTTCTCCAATTCCTTTTGATGCGCCAGCAGGCTCTCGACTTTCTTTTCCAACTCGTGAACCGGGGTCGTGAGCCGGCCGGCCAGCGTTTTGATCAAATGCAAATCCCCGGTCGCATGGCGGTAGGCTTCCAGACCGGCCACGGCTTCAATGCGGCGCACGCCGGCGGCGATGGCGTTTTCCCCGACGATGCGGAACAAACCAATCTCACCCGTGGCCCGGGTGTGGGTGCCGCCGCAAAGTTCCATGGAGTAACCATCAAAGTCCCCGGCCCGGCCGCCGATTTGGACCACGCGGACGGTGTCGCCGTATTTATCGCCGAAGAATTGCATCACGTTCTTGCGCGCTTTGACTTCGGCGTAGGGCACTTCCCGCCAACTCACGCCGCCGTTTTCCACGATGCGCTCATTGACCAGTTTCTCGATGTCCGCCACCTGCGCGGGCGTGAGCGGCGCACTGTTGAAATCAAACGTCAGCTTGTCCGGGCCGACAAAAGAGCCCTTTTGCGTGGCCTCATGGCTGACCACTTCGTGCAAGGCCCAGTGGAGCAAGTGCGTGACGGTGTGATGGCGCTGGATGGCGTTGCGGCGGGCGGTTTCGACGGCCAGCGTGACGGTGGCCCCCACGGTGGGCGCATCGCCGCCCTCCACAAAATGCAGATAAGTATTGCCGCTCTTCTGGGTATTGACGACGTGCCAGAGATGACCACCGCCGGTCAACTCGCCCGTGTCGCCCACCTGACCGCCCATTTCCGCATAGCAGGCGCTGCTATCGAGAATGACGGCGGTTTTGTCCTTGAGCGAGACGACTTCCAAAACCTTGGATTCCACGGCCAAATCATCGTAGCCGACAAATTTCGTGGGCGTGGTGGTCTCGATTTGCGAGAGCGAAATGACTTCCTTCTTCTGCGCGGCCCGGGCGCGGGCACGCTGTTCTTCCATCAGCTTTTCAAAGCCGGCGGTATCCACGGTCAAACCACGTTCGCGGGCCATCAACTCGGTTAGGTCGAGGGGGAAGCCCTGCTCGTCGTAGAGTTTAAAAGCAAACTCGCCTGAAATTCTTTTGCAATCTCTCTTAACAACTGCGTAAGCCCCTTCTATTTGAGGTTGCCCATTTGTTTGACAAATTGTGCTGAGCGCCTGAGTGAGTTCTGCGGGCCAAAAAAAAGGCAGGTTTCTCTCGTCAGCTAGTTCCTGAGACACATTCTTCTGAAGTCCGTAAATTGCTTGGGCATTCCAACTATTTGCAGAGTATCGCTCAATTAAAATTGAAACCTTAGTGTGCCAATTCGTCTGCGCACTCACTACTTCTTCAAACAATGCAATCCCCCGATCCAACGTCTTATTAAACGCCTCCTCCTCGCGCTTAATCACTTCCTGCACATGCTTTTGCTTCCTGCGGATTTCCGGGAAGACGTCGCCCATTTTGTCGGCGAGCACGTCCACCAGCTTGTAGAAAAACGGCTCCTTGAAGCCGAGCGTGCGACCGTAGCGGACGGCGCGGCGCAGGATGCGGCGCAGGACGTAATTGCGGTCGTTGTTGCCGGGCTGGATGCCGTCGGCAATCGCAAAACTCAGGGTGCGGATGTGATCGGCGATGACGCGGAAAGCAATGTCCAGGGCGATTTGCTCCGCCGAGGGGGCGACATCCACGCGGTTGCCGGCGATTTCCTCGGGCAGATTGCAAGTCTCGCCCGCTTTCAAAGCCGCAGCGGAGGGACCCACGTCAATAATATTGCTCGGGCCTTCCCCGGAGGTTTTGAGCGGTTCGTCGGCAGCCGGAGGGGCGGTGGCACCGCCGGGGAGGGTGCTACCATAGGTTTTGCCGCTCAGTTTTTCGAGCGCGTCAAAAATGGGCCGGAAAATGTCCGTCTCGTAGTTGGAGATTTTGGCGTTGGCAAAGTCCGTCAGCCCCTTCGTGCCCTGGATGATGCTGGTCACCCGTTCAAACCCCATGCCGGTGTCCACATGCCGGGCGGGGAGCGGTGAGAACGTGCCGTTCGGATTCGCGTTGAACTGGATGAAGACCAGGTTCCAAATCTCAATGCACAACGGACTGCCCTTGTTCACCAGTTTGCCCGCCGTATCGCCCGCCGGGGTCAAATCGACATGCAATTCCGAGCAGGGACCGCACGGCCCGGTCTCGCCCATCATCCAAAAGTTGTCCTTTTTGCCGCCGTTGACGATGTGGATGTGCGGGTCCAGCCCGACGGATTGGAATTTTTCAGACCAGAAGTTATAAGCCTCCAGATCAAACTCACTGGGTTCCCGGAGGGCTCGGCTCGGATTATAAACCGTGGCATATAACCGTTGCGGGGGGAATTTCCAGACATTGACGATCAGTTCCCAGGCATAATCAATCGCCTCCTTTTTGAAATAATCGCCAAAGGACCAGTTCCCGAGCATTTCAAAGAAAGTGTGGTGGTAAGTGTCCAACCCGACGTCGTCGAGATCGTTGTGCTTGCCCCCGGCGCGGATGCACTTTTGGGTGTCGGCGGCGCGGCCCGGGGTGTAGGGGCACTGGGTCTGGCCCAGGAATATGGGCACGAACTGGTTCATGCCGGCGTTGGTGAACAGCAGGTTCGGGGAATCCGGCAGCAGACTGGACGAGGTCACAATCGTGTGGCCCTTCGACTGGAAAAAGTCGAGAAAGTCCTGCCGAATCTGGCTGCTCGTGCGCACAGGTAAAATACTCATAAATTTAGAGCCCGATAGCATAGCGGAACCGGTCCCGCTCGGCGAGTGCAAGTTTTTGGGGAAATTTTTGCCGGCCCAGCTTCGCCAGGGTTTGGGGGTTTGATCGGGGCGAGTGGCTCCCCAGTTTTGGAGTTGGAATAAAACATAATAACGAGTTGCTTGATCGTTTAACCGATGGTGCCGGGTCTGGCATAACCTTGAATGGGGGTGATTAGCGTTAAAAGTGTTAAAGACCGTTAAAATTGAAAAGGGGCCCGCGACAAGAACACTTGAACCGTAGGGGCGGCCTTTGATAGTGTTCCCCCACACCAGATGAATGACATACGCCGCCCCGTCCCCCAAGGTTCGCTGATCGCCTCCCTTTTCGTCTGGTTTCTGGTGTTGGGCGGCTGGTCGGTCGCGCCGGGGCGGGCGGCGGAGACCCTGTCGCTGGCCGGGAAATGGCGCTTTGCCCTGGACCGGCGGGATGCTGGCATCACCAACCACTGGTCCGTCACCAAGCTGCCGGATACCATCCGGCTCCCCGGCATCCTCGAAGCCCAGGGCTACGGCGATGCCATCAGCATCAGCACCCCCTGGGTGCTTTCGCTGTATGATCACTTCTGGTATCTCCGCTCGGACTATGCCGCCTACACCAATGCCGGCGCGGTGAAGGTCCCCTTCCTCAGTCAACCGCTGCGGCATTACCTCGGGGCGGCGTGGTATCAGCGGGAGTTCGACGTGCCTGAAAAATGGCGGGGCGAGCACGTCACCCTGTTTTTGGAGCGGCCGCACTGGGAAAGCCGGGTCTGGCTGGACGACCAGCTCATCGGGACGAACAACAGCCTCTGTGCGCCGCACGAATTTGATCTCGGTTTGCCCTCCCCGGGCCGCCACACGCTGACGGTGCGCGTGGACAACCGCATGATTCTCCCCTACCGCCCGGACGCCCACAGCGTTTCCGATTCGCTGGATGACTCGTGGAATGGCATCGTCGGCAAACTAGAACTCCGCGCCACGGCCCCGGTGTGGATTTCCGACCTGCAAGTGTATCCGCATGTGGCCGCCAAGTCCGTGACGGTCTGCGGGCAAATCGAGAACCGGACGGGCCGGGCGGGCGCGGGCCAACTAACGCTCGGCGTCACGCCGCGACATTTCGCCTTCTTCACCAAAAGCATGGGCACCACCAACGCCACAGTCAGTTGGACCACCAACGGCGGCACGTTTGCGCTGGAACTGGCGCTGGATGCCGCCACCCAACCGTGGGATGAATTTCACCCCACCCTCTATCGCCTCACCGCGTCCCTGGCGGGCGGCGATGCCGTCCGAACGGATTTCGGCCTGCGCGAATTCAAAGCCAGTGGCCAGGCGTTCACCCTGAACGATCACGCGGTCTATCTGCGGGGCACGCATTTTGGCGGCGATTTTCCGCTCACCGGTTATCCGCCGACGGATGTGGACTCGTGGAAAAAGATTTTCCAGACCTGCCGGGCCTGGGGGTTGAATCACATGCGCTTTCACTCGTGGTGCCCGCCGGAGGCCGCGTTTATGGCGGCGGATCAACTGGGGTTTTATCTGCAAGTGGAATGCGGCATGTGGAACGAGATCAGCCCCAACACCCCGATGCTCAAAATGCTTTACGCCGAGACGGACCGGATCATTCGGGCCTACGGCAATCATCCGTCGTTCGTGCTGCTCTCGGCGAGCAATGAGGCGCACGGGCGCTGGCAGCAATGCCTCCCCGAGTGGGTGGAACATTACCGCCAGGCCGACCCGCGCCGCTTATACACCCCGGACACCGGCTGGGTGGCCATTGACCGCCCCGGCCCGGTCACCGGCGCGGATTATCTGGCCACCGGCCGCATTGGCGAGAATCGGACGCGCGGCGAATCCGCCTGGTTCGGCCGCGATTACGGCTCGTCCCTCAAGGGGGTCAACGTGCCGGTGGTGGCCCATGAACTCGGCCAGTGGTGCGCCTACCCTGATTTCGATGTCATCGCCAAATTCACCGGCTTTGCCCGACCCGGCAATTTTGAAATCGCCCGCGATTCCGCCGCCCGGCATGGCGTGCTCGCGCAGGATAAAAACTTCGCCCGGGCCTCCGGCCGGTTCCAGGTGGAGTGTTACAAGGAGGAAATCGAAGCCAACCTCCGCACCCCGGGCATGGCCGGGTTTCAACTGCTCGATTTGCACGATTACACCGGCCAGGGCACGGCCTTGGTGGGGGTGCTGGACCCGTTCTGGCAGGGCAAAGGTTATGTCACCCCCAGGCAGTTTAAAGAATATTGCAGCGCCGTGGTGCCGCTGGCCCGCCTGACCCGGCGGGTGTTCACCACCGCGGACCCGTTTGAAGTAAAATGTGAAATCGCCAATTACGGGCCGGCCCCCCTGCCCCGCGCCACGCCCGATTGGCAAATCGTGGATGCCGCCGGCAAGGTCGTCGCCGGTGGGGAATGGCCGGCCCGCGACATTGCCACCGGCAAAAACCTTCCGCTGGGCGTGATCAACGCGGATTTGTCCCGGCTCACCGCTCCACAAGCGTATAAATTGGTGGTCCGTTTGCAGGGCACCGCCATCGCCAACGATTGGAATTTCTGGCTGTATCCCGCCGCCCTCACCAATGAGCCGCCCCGGGATGTCCTGGTGACCCGGTCCTGGGATGAGGCCGAGAAAAAACTCGCCGACGGCGGCAAAGTCCTCCTCCTGCCCCGGTCCGTGGACCTGGACTGGAGCAGCCCGCCCCTGGCGCGGGTGCCCGTGTTTTGGAACGCCCTGATGGGCCCTACTTGGTCCCGCATGTTGGGCCTGTGGTGCCAGCCCACCCACCCCGCCCTCGCGGAATTTCCCACCGGACCCGGGTGCGACTGGCAATGGACGGAACTCATGCACAACACCCGGGCGATTAATCTGGAGTCGTTACCCCCGGGATTGCAGCCCATCGTGCAGGCGGTGGACGATTGGAACCGCAACTACAAGCTCGGGCTGGTCTTCGAATGCCGGGTGGGTGCCGGCCGGCTGCTGGTGAGTTCGGTGGATTTCACCGCCCTGGCAACCAATCCGGTGGCCCGGCAATTATATCACTCACTCCTGGACTATGCGGCCGGCGCCAAATTCCGACCGAAAATCGCCGTCGCCCCGGAGGCGCTGCGCGGGCTGTGGTTTGACAACCGCATCATGCACCGGCTGGCCGCCACCGCCGAGGCCGATGGCCGCCCGGCGGACGCCTTGATTGATGGCGATCCCAACACCTACTGGCAGAGTTCCGCCAAGGCCGGTCCGCACAAAATCACCCTCCACTTCCCCGCCCCGGAGGCCGTCAACGGGTTGGTGCTGATGCCCCGCCAGAACGATAAACAACACCTGGGGGACATCGGCGATTACCGGCTGGAATCCAGCAACGACGGCACCAACTGGCTCGAAATCACCTCCGGCCGGCTGCCGTCCACCTTCGACCCCATCAAAATCCCCTTCGGTAAAATCATGACCACCCGGCATTTGCGGCTGACCGCCCGGTCCGGTTTCGGGACGGACACCACGGCGGCGCTGGCCGAAGTGGCCGTGATGTATGCCGGACCCAAACTGGCCGACGATGAAGGCTCGATTGAATACCAACGGGTCCGCACCGCCTCGCCGGACATTGACGCCGGCGGGGATTTGCCCGGCAAACCCACTCCCCCCAAAAGCACTCCCTGACCCCGCGCCACGGCGCGTTAAATTTATGATCAACCCACTTCCCCAGTATATACGCCCGCTCCCGGGGCTGATCGTCTTGATCGCCCTGACTCTGGGCGTCCAAACCAGCCCGGCCCAAACCATCACCCAGCCCGGCGGGGGCTTATCCGTGACCGTGGATAAAGCCGGCGAATATGCCATCCACCGCGCACAACCGGATTGGACCTATGCCGGACACGTGAGCGGCGACCCGTCGGACATCGCCCTCAGCCGGGGCACCGATAAACTCGGCGCGTATCAACAAATCAGCTTTGCCTGGCGGGAAGACACGTCGCCCCGGACCGGATGGATACGTTTGTATGACGACCGCCCGGCGGTGCTCTGCGCGGCGACCAGCCCGCTGGCGGCGGACACGCCCCCCGGCGCGTTTCCCGCCTTCACCCGGTTGCCGGCCGGCCTCCACCGGTTCAGTTACGCGCAGCGCACCTTTTCTCCGCCCCAGTTTTCCGCTAATGAATGCTCCACCCCCTGGCTGATGTTTGACGACCAGTATGATTCCGTCGTCATCTCGCCCGCCGACCATTTCATGGTGGCCCAAATGCAGGGCGACGGCCGGCAACGCGTCGCCAGCGGCATGAACCCCGGATTGACGGGCCTGCCCGCCGGGTTCACGCAAAAGACGCTGCTCGTGTTTGGCGCGGGTATCAACCGCACCTGGGAGCAGTGGGGCCGGGCCCTGGTGGATATGCAGGGGGTCCAACGCCCGGCCAATGATGCGGACACCGTGTTGAAATACCTGGGCTATTGGACCGACAACGGCGCGTTTTACTATTATAATTATGACACGAATCAGGGCTACGCCGGCACCCTGCTCGCCCTGGCGGCCCGCTATCGTGAGGAGAAAATCCCCATCCGCTACCTGCAACTGGACAGTTGGTGGTATTACAAGAGCCTCACCGATCCCGACGGCCGGACCGGGAAACCCAAGTCCGCCAGTCTGCCCCAGGGCGAATGGAATCGTTATGGTGGATTACTGGAATACAAAGCCCACGCGTTTCTCTTTCCCGACGGCCTGGCTGCGTTTCAAACCAAACTCGGGCTGCCGCTGGTCACCCACAATCGCTGGGTGGATTTGAACAGCCCCTATCGCGACCACTTTAAAATCTCCGGCGTCGCCGCCATTGACCCGTTGTGGTGGCGGGAAATCGCCGGTTATTTGCAGGCCAACGGCGTGGTGACCTATGAGCAGGACTGGCTGGACCGCATCTATAAATACTCCCCGGCGTTCAGCACCAACCTCGAGGCCGGCGAGTTGTTCACCGGCGGCATGGCCGACGCCTGCCGGGACCGGGGCCTGACCATCCAGTATTGCATGCCCTATCCCTGCTATTTTCTGCAAGGCAGCGCCTATCCCAACCTGACCACCGCGCGCGTGAGCGATGACCGGTTCGGGCCGAACCGCTGGAACGATTTTCTCTACACCTCGCGCCTCGCCTCCGCCCTGGGCATCTGGCCCTGGACGGATGTTTTCCGGAGCGGTGAAACGGCCAATCTGCTCCTGGCCACCCTCTCCGCCGGACCGGTGGGCACGGGCGACGCCCTCGGCACGGAAAACGCCGGCAACCTGTTCCAATCCGTGCGTGCCGACGGCGTCATCGTCAAGCCCGACGCCCCCATCGTGCCCCTGGACCGGATGTATGTGGCGGACGCCAACACGAATCGCGTGCCCATGCTGGCCGCCACCTGGACCGATCATGACGGTCTGCGGACCGCCTACCTGTTTGCCAAAAACCGTTTCCAAACGCAGGCGGCTACCGTCAGTCTCACCGCTGGTGAGCTGAACCTGTCCGGCCCGGTTTATGTCTATGACTATTTTGGCGGAACGGTCCAACGAGTCGGGGCCGGCGCCGCCATTTCCACCCGGCTGCCCGCCGGGGCGACGGCGTATTTTGTGGTGGCGCCGGTTGGGCGCAGCGGCGTGGCCTTTCTGGGGGACCCGGGTAAATTCGCCTCGAACGGCCGCCAACGCATCGCCTCCCTGCACGATCACCCGGGCCGCCTGGACGTAGTGGTGACTCTGGCGGCCGGCGAAGACCAGGTAACCCTGCACGGAGCCAGCCCCCGCACCCCCACGGCGACCGGGGCGGACGGCCGTCCCCTGCCCCTCCAATATGACCCGGCCACCGGCCATTTCACCCTCGTTGCCGCCGCCGCGCCGGATGCGCCCGTGAACCGCACCGGCCCGGATCCCATCCGCACCGTGTCATTGGCGATCAAAACCAGCCCTTGAGGCGGCGGGCTTGTGGTAGCGGCGGGATCAGTCCTTGAACGGTTCCGTGCCTTGGTTGAGCAATTCCAGATAGGCGTCTATAAGAACAGCGAGGCGTCCGGAATCACCGCGCTCATCCCGTCCAGACAGCCCAACGCAAAGTTGGCCTGGTCCAGCGGGGGATACAACGGCGCCAGCACCGGGGGCAATGGCCGGGGCACCTACGCCGAATAGCGCTCGTCCCTGGTCCAAAGCTGGATGATTTCACCGATGCGCTGCTGGTGGTTCATAAATTAAAGATAAGGCGATGCTTTTACGTTAGCCCCCGGCTCATTGCGGCGCCACCCGCCACACCGTGCCATTCCCATCCTCCGTCACCAGCAACGCCCCGTCGTGCGCCACGGCCACCCCCACCGGCCGGCCCCAGACCCTCCGGTTATCCACCACAAAGCCCGTCAGAAAATCCTCATATTCGCCCGTCGGCACCCCGTGCTCCACCCGCACCCGGATCACCTTGTAACCCGTGCGCACATTGCGATTCCACGAGCCGTGTTCGGCGGCAAAAATATCCCCGCGATACTCCGCCGGAAACACCGCCACCCCCTGCGTGGCTTCATAAAACGTCATCTCCAGCGAGGCCGAGTGGGATTGCAACAGCACGTCCGGCACCGTCACCCGGCCCGCCAAGTCCGGCCGTTCTCCCGCATGGCGCGGATCCTCATGGTTGCCCAGGTAATACCACGGCCAGCCGTAGAACGCGCCCGCCTTCACCCGCGTGATGTAATCCGGCGCCAAATTATCCCCGAGGGCGTCGCGCTCGTTCGTGGAAACCCATAAATCGCCCGTGTCCGGGTCCACCGCCATCCCCACCCCGTTGCGAATGCCGGTCGCAAACCGGTCCAGCGGCAACCGGCCTTCCGGGTCGGTCACCAGAATATTGGCGCGGTTGGCCTCGTCCCCCCAGGCCGCCCCCAAGCCATGCCGGGCCTCCCAGTCTTTAATGTCCCCCGGGGGATTCGGGCTCATGTCTTCGGCCACGTTCGAGCCGGACCCCACCGAAATATACATCCGCCGGCCGTCCCGGGAAAACACCACATCCCGCGTGGTGTGCCCGCCCGTGGTCTCACTCAACTGCGCCACCACCACCGCCGCCGCCGCGCTCGCGTGCAAATCGCCCGCGTGATAGGGAAACCGCACCACCGCGTTGTGATTCGCCACATACAGCCATTGCGGATCATTTCCCGGCGGATAAAACGCGATGCCGAACGGCTGGTCCAGTCCCTCGGCGAAAATCTCATTTTCCGACGGCGCTTCCGCGCCGTCCGCCGCCCGCAGCACGCGCAACCGGTTCTGCCGGGTTTCGGCGATGAAAATATCGCCGTTGGGCGCCACCCGCAGCAACCGGGGACCCGACAAACCCCGGGCGAATAACTTCACCTTGAACCCCGCCGGCACGGACAGCACCGCGTTGGTCGGTTGCGGAACCACCCGTGGACCGTTCCCGGCCGAAGTGGTCGCATACGGCGCCGGTAAATCCGCCAGCGTGAAATGATGTTTCACCCCGGGGGCGGCGTTGTTCCAATCGTTGGGATCGGAGCCCGCTGCCGTGACGGCCACCGGGGCCCGGGGCGTCACCCCGGCCGGCACGACCAGTGTGGAAAGATAGGCGATCAAAGGCTGGCGATCCTCCGCTTTCGGCACGGGCATGGGCATGGCCGTGCCCGGCACCGCCAGCATGGGATTCGCGAGGAAACGATCCAGCGTGGCCGCATCCCACGTCAACCCCGACCCGCTCAAAGCCTTCGTATAAGTAAAATACAACCCCGATCCCGCCCGCCGCCCCAGCACCCCCACCAGACTCGGCCCCTGTTTCACCACCACCGTATTACCCGGCCCCAAACTTGCGGCATGGCAAATCGCGCAATATGACTGAAAGTAAACCTGCCCGCGCCCGACCTCCTCCGGGGTCGGCGTTTGCGCCCCCGCAGGACCGCCCGCACCGAGGGCGGCGGCGAACAGAATTCCCGTGAACAATTTACGGTTAAAAGATGGCAAAAACAGCATAGCTAAAATGCTTTATAGGGCACCACCCCACCCCTGTCCACCCCAAATCCAAGCGCCCCGCATTTCACCGCCCGCCAGCGGGCGACTCGTGGCAGCGGTGAGCCGTACTGCGGCAGGTCAAAGCGCTCGAAGCCGCGGGTATTCCCCTTCCATCCGCAGTTTGCCGGCTGGTAAAGTAACGAGCGCCGCCAAAGCAATGCCACCACAACACCGCCTGCCTTGGTCGAGTGAACTCGGAGGCGGTTTCATGAGTGGCCGGCAATGCACGACTGGCCTCGTTAAGCAATTTTTTCCGGGAGAAGTCAAACCCGGATTGGATCCAAATCCCCAAGTAACCCCGGCGTCCCTTTTTCTCCATTCCGCACTTGTGGAGCCCAATGCGGTTGTGATAATGTGCCTGTCTGTTAACGGCCTCTGGCCTTTCAATTTTGGTCGCCTCGGTAGCTCAGTTGGTAGAGCAGTTGACTCTTAATCAATTGGTCCACGGTTCGAGTCCGTGCCGGGGCACCATCTTTTCATCCGCAGAAACGCCTCACCAGCCAAAATTCAGACGCCCCGGGAAATTCAGGTGCCAACGGCGCCGGCCGCCTGGTAACGGGCGGAGCCGGTGCATTTTTGAAACTTTTGTGGTGGCTTATTCCTCCAACCGTTGTATAAATCATTTTGTCCACCCTCATTATTAACAATGAATAAGCCATCCACCGCCAGGCTCAATCGCCGAAATTTCATCGCCCGCACCGGTGCCGCGCTGGTGCTGCCCCTGCTGGTCCCCGGTTGCGTGGTGGGACGGGGATACCGCGCCCGTCCGTCCAACCGGATTAACCTCGGGGTCATCGGCTGGGGCATGCAGGGGCCGGGCAACACCAAAAGCTTCCTCGCCCAAGCGGACTGCCAGGTGGTGGCCGCCTGTGATCTGGACAAGAGCCACTTGCAAGCGGCCGTGGAAACCATCAACGCGCATTACCAAAACCAGGATTGCGCGGCCCATCACGATTACCGTGAACTGCTGGCGCGCGAGGATATTGACGCAGTGATGCTGGCGGTGCCGGATCACTGGCATGAGTTGGTGGCCACCGAAGCCGCCCGCCAACGCAAGGATATTTACGGAGAAAAGCCCCTGGCCAAGACCATTGCCGAACAACAGGCCATCGTGCGGGCGGTGCAGCAGCACGGCTGCATCTGGCAGACGGGTTCGTGGCAGCGCTCCGGGGCCACCTTCCGCAAGGCGGCGGAAATCGTGCGCAACGGCTTGATCGGCCAGGTGACGCATGTCGAAGTCGGCCTGCCGGAAGGCCATCATGATTTTGCCGGCACGGCCCCGGAGTTGCTGGCGAAACTGGGGCAACCGGCGAATAACCCGGAATTTCTGGCCACCATCGTTCCCGGAACGGACGCCTGGGCGGCTGCGGAATCCGCCCCGCCGCCCGAACTTGATTTTGCGACGTGGCTCGGGCCATCCAAGGTGGAGCCTTACGTCAAAACCCGGGTACATCGAAACTGGCGCTGGAATTATAACACCGGCGGCGGCCAGTTGATGGACTGGATCGGCCATCATTGCGACATCGCCCATTGGGGACTGAATTTTGACCGCTCGGGTCCGTCTGAAATCGAGGGCCATGGCGACTTCCCGCCGGCGAACGCCCTGTGGAACACGAGCGGCAAATACCGCATCGAATTAAAATATCCCGGGGACATCACCATGACCATCGCCGGCGGTTATCCGGACATCCAGAGCGGCACCAAATGGATTGGGACGGACGGCTGGGTGTGGGTGGATCGCGAGGGGTTTGCGGCTTCGAATCCGGAATGGAAGAAATATAAAAACCTGCCGGACAACCTGGCCAAAGTGAAACTTTACGTTTCCAACAACCACCAGCGGAATTTTCTGGATTGCGTCAAATCCCGCCAGCCCACGATCACGCCCGTGGAAACCGCCCATCATTCCGCCATCCCGGGGCACTTGGGGCTGATTTCAATGCTGACGGGGCGAAAAATCCGCTGGAGCGTCCGGCACGAAAAAATTCTGGATGATCCCGAAGCCGCCAAGCTGCTGACGCGTGATTATCGCGCGCCCTACCGGATGAGTTGAAACCATGGCTGTGGTGGGCACTGAGCGCCGGGTCAGGCTGATCGGGCGTGCTTATTCACGGGCAAACCAATCGTGCCAGCAAACGCAAGGTCCCCATCACGGCGCTGAATTCGCTTTGGCAACTTCGACGGCGAAAGCGTAGTCCGGCCCAAACATGTTCGAACGAAAAACAATGTATTTCTGGTCGGGGGTAAAGCTGGGGTTCGGTTCGAGGCGATAGTTGTGTTTGGACATATTGACGAGCTTCTCCGACTCCAGATAACCGCCCTGGATCAAATGTTTCCCCAGGGTGCGCTGGTCGCGAACCAGCACGGGGCGGAACAAGTAGATCCACGGCGAATGTTCATCGCCATCACCGCAGTAGAGCCGGCCGTCCGGCGAGGAGTTGTCGTGGATGGAGGATTCATCGGGGCCGTATTGCAACCACACCCGCTCCCGGGTCCGGACGTTGTAGCTGGCGATGAACGAGACCCGGCCGCCGCGCGGGAAATGGAGCTGGTAAAACACGGTGTTGCCGTCGGCCCCCCACCATTCATGGCCGGCGATCTCCATGTTCATGGTGCGCTGATGAATCAGTTGATTCTGCGTCCCGTCGGTGCGAAGGGTCCAGATGCGGTCCACCATTTGCCAGGCCCCCTCGTGGCAATACAGCAGCAGGGTGGGGTCGGCGGGCGAAAACTGCAGGTGGTTCAACCAGTCGGTGCTGTGCTGGATGAGGATTTTCAATTTGCCCGTCCGCAAATTAATGGTGAAGAGGGACATCGGCAGTTTGGCCGCCAGCCGGCGGGCCATCATCTGGCCCTTGTCGGCCGGTTCGCCGAGGTTGGTGTCGGACATGCGTCCCAAGGGCTTGGTGCCGTCATACGCACCGCCCGCGTTGGCATCGCCCTCGATGAAGGTGCCGGCGCCGAGAGTTTCATCGGCGTTGATGGCCATCACGCTGGCGCGGCGCGGGAGATCGGCCAGCTTGCGGTTCTCCCCGGTGTCAAGATTCACACACCACAGCGTGGAGAAGAGCGGATCATCGGTCGCCCGGGTGTAATAGAGGTTGGGGGTGTGGTGGCCCACGAGGATCGGGTGGGTCCGGCCGGTGACCAACGGCTTTGCCTCCAAAGTGGCCAGATTCAGCACGGAAATGCCGTTGGTGGTGGCGTAGGCCATCTTTTGGCCGTCGGGCGTGTAAGCGTTTTCGTTGAAATAAAAACTGTCGGAACCAGGCTCGCGGGTGAGCCGGATCACGCGGTGGCCGGTATCCGGGTCAATCCAACTGGTGGGCGGCCCGGCGGGAGGGGCAAGGGAGGGCGTTGGGGTGTCGGCGGCCAGCGTCGTAAACCCACCCAGGAGGCAGAGCAGGAGCAATCCGGTCGAATTACGCATCAACGTATTATGGGTCTGGCCAAGATCAAGCATGGGCATCACGGTTTAAATAATTAGGACGCTCCCACCGGGGATTTTCAAGCGCGGCTGGTTTCAAAGACGCCGGGAAACGGGCGGAGGTTTCTGGAAATACATAAATCGCCCGCCCGGCTGCAGAGGCCAGTTTATCAAAAATGAAAATACGCCGCCAGCGGCGCTCAGCCCGAGCCGACGATCTGACTCCAATCCCGGCGGTCCAATTCCCGCCGGCGGCGGATGAGACCGGTCACGATCTTTTTCGCCAAGTCCGGCCCCTGATAGACCATGCCGGTGTAAACCTGGACCAGCGACGCCCCGGCCAGGATTTTTTCCCAGGCATCGTGGGCGTTGAAGATTCCACCCACGCCAATGATGGGCAGCCGCCCCCGGGTCTGGCGGTGCAGATGTCGGATGACCTCGGTGCTGCGCGCCGCCAGGGGGTGGCCGCTCAACCCGCCGGTCTGGTCATAGACTTTTTGCGTGGCCGGAAGGGTCGTGGTGGGACGGGTGATGGTCGTATTGGTGGCCACGAGGCCGGCGAGTTGGCGGGGGCCGGCCAGTTCCAGAATTTCATCCAACGCGTCAAACGACAAATCCGGCGCGACCTTGACCAGGATCGGTTTCCCCCCGGAATTGAGCGCTTGCAGCGCGGCCAGAATTTCATCCAGCGCGGTTTTATCCTGAAGCTGGCGGAGGTTGGGAGTGTTGGGGGAACTGACGTTGACGACAAAAAAATCGGCCAGGTCGCGCAACACGCGGAAAGAATTGGCGTAATCTCCGGCGGCCTGGTCCAAGGGGGTGACTTTGGATTTACCCAGATTGATGCCGACGGGATGGGCGGGCCAACGGCCGGAATCCTTCCAGCGGGTCAGCCGGGCGGCCAGGGCTTCCGCGCCGGAATTATTGAACCCCATGCGGTTGACGATGGCCCGTTCGGACACCGCGCGAAAGACCCGGGGCGGCGGGTTGCCCGGCTGGGGCAGCCAGGTAACGCCGCCCAGTTCGCTAAACCCAAAGCCCAGGGCCGCCCAAGCGGGCACGGCGGCCCCCTGTTTATCCATGCCGGCCGCCAGCCCCACGGGGTTGGGAAAAGTCAGACCGAACAACTCGACGGGCAATCCCGGGGCGCCATACAGGGAATGCAGGGCGCCACAGGCCAGCCGGCTGCGGCTTGCGGCGCTTAGGGCGGCGAGGGTGCGGTTGTGGGCGGTTTCGGCGTTTTGCAAAAACAGGCAGGGACGCGCCAATTGGCGATAGACCCAGCTCATGTTTTTTTAACCAAGACCGGGATTGACCCGAGCGGCTCGCCCGGGCTGGCGCCGGGCGTGATCAATTGGTGGTAGGTGGCCAGGGCGAGCAATGGCCAAGCATTGCGGTAGATGTCATACTTCAAGTAGAACACCTTGGGAAAACCGGTGCCGGTGGTTTCATGCTCCGTCCAGGAACCATCGGGGTTTTGGGTCCGGCACAGGTATTCAATCCCCCGTTTCAGCGCGGGGCTGTCGGGATCGCCAAACGTGCACAGCCCCATGACCGCCCAGGCGGTTTGAGAGGCGGTGCTGGGCCCCTGCCCCTTGAACACCGGATCGTCGTAGGTATTGCAGCGTTCGCCCCAGCCACCGTCCTCCAATTGGACGCTCTCCAGCCAAGCACGCGCCTTGAGCAGCCAGGGCTGGTTCATGTCCAGCTTCATGGCCCGCAGCCCGCGCAGCACCTGCCAGGTGCCATAGATGTAATTCACCCCCCAGCGACCATACCAGGAACCGTCCGCCTCCTGCTGGGAGCGCAGGTAATCCAACGCCTCTTTGATCTGGGGATGCTCGGGGCTCCAGCCCTCATATCCGAGCAATTCCAAAATCCGGGCCGTGATGTCGGCGCACTCGGGATCCAGCATGGCGTTGTGGTCGGCGAAGGGAACTTTTTCGAGGATGTTCTTCGTGCAATCCTTGTCAAACGCCGCCCAGCCGCCGTCCTTGCATTGGAAGGCCATCATCCAATTCAAGCCGCGCTGAAAACATTCGTCCCGCTTTTGGGGGGCGTCGGTGGGGATTTTGCGCAACGCGAGCAGCACCATGGCGGTGTCGTCCACGTCGGGATTCCACTGGTTGTTGTATTCAAACACCCAGCCGCTGGGTTCCACCTTCACGGGATTCTTCCGATACCAATCACCGCGAAGCCGGATTTCCTTGGCCATGAGCCATTCCGCCGCCTTCTTAATTTTGGGATGCTCGGCCGGCAGGCCGGATTCCCGCAGGCAGATCAGCACGATGGCCGTGTCCCAAACGGGGGAAAAGCACGGCTCGATGCGGACGCTATCCGCCGTTTCATGCTGCAACCGCTTGAGTTCGCGCCAGGCCCGGACAACCTGCGGATGATCATCGGCATAGCCGAGCACCTTGAGCGCAATGAGTGAGTTGAGCATGGCCGGGAAAATGGCCGCCAGCCCGTCGGAACCCTCGAAGCGTTCGAGCATCCACTGCTCACACTTTTTTAGCGCCGTCTTGCGAAACGGATGAATGCCATGTTCGGCGAACCACTCGGCGAATTTGTGGAGCCGGTCAAGCCACAGGAAGAAATTGCGGAGCGAGAGACGGTCGGGGTCCGGTGGCAGCGCCAGGTCGCGCTCATGATACCCCTCGGGAAACAGCTCGTCCAGGTTCACCTGCACCGGGCGGACGGGCTTGAAATGGTTGATGATGGCCAGGGGCACGAGCATGGCGCGGGACCAGTTGCTCATGTCCCAGAATTCGACCCCGAACCATTTGCCCAGGAGCAGCACCTCGCACGGAATCGTGGGCACATATTCCAGGGGATAAAGCCCGATCAACGCCAGGTATAATTTGGAGAAGGTGTTCATGCGGGGCACGCCGCCCAGGCGCAGGGCCACTTCCCGCGCCCGGAGCATTCGCCGGTCGGTCACCGGCACCCCGGCCAGCTTGAGCGCCAGATAGGCCTTGATGGTGGCGTTGACTTCCGACGGTCCCCCGTAATAGATGTTCCAGCCCCCCTCCGGCAATTGGGCGGCGAATAAATGGTTCACCGCCTTGCGCTGCCATTCGGCATCCACTTTGCCATCCCAGTGGTGATACACCACCATGTCGGAGACCAAGGTGGAATCCACGAACAATTCTCCCACCCAATAGCCCTCGGGCTGCTGCAACCCGACCAGATGATCCCGGGACCGACCGATGGCGGTTTGCAGCTCAGCCGCAAATTCAGCATCAAGTCGGTTGGCCGGGGACAATGGCGTTGGCTGAACCTGGAAACTGCTTTCAATCACCCGATTACTCTGCAAACTCGGCCGCCGGGTGTAAAGTTTTTAAATGATTGCCCGGCAAACAATTACCGCTTGACCCGCCGGGCAAAACAATTATAGAATATGCCCAATCAGCAGCCAGGATGAAACCAATATTACATGGAATGCCTAAAACGATATGACTCTTACCAAGCGTGACCTCGTGATCCGCATCAGCGACGAAACCTCCCTCGTGCAGCAACAGGTTTTTGATGTGGTGCAAAAAACCCTTGATTATATTGCCGAAGCCCTCGCCCGGGGCGAAAAGGTGGAACTGCGGAATTTCGGGGTGTTCGAGGTGAAAGTCCGCCGGGCGCGCGTAGGGCGCAACCCCAATGCCCCGGAAAAGAACGTCAGCATTCCCCAACGGGCCATGGTCAAGTTCAAGGCGGGCAAGGAAATGCGGGCCGAGGTCTTGAAGCTGTCCCCCAAGTCCGCCAAGTCCGCGCTGTTGTCCAAACCGGCCTGACCGTCAGGCTTTTTTCACCCACAGGGCAGGGCGGGCCAAGGCAGAAAATCGGGGCGATGACAAGGCGGCAGCGGCAAAATGTGTGTTTCCCCGGAAATTGCTTCCCCATCCGGCCCCGGGCTTTTATCCTTCCGCCATGGAACGATTGCCTGGATTTCGTGATTTTTATCCCGAGCCGCTGCCGCACAACGATGTGTGGAGCGCCGATGCCCGTCAGTATATCTTTGACAAGTGGCGGACCACCGCCCGCCGTTACGGCTTTCGGGAATATGATGGTCCGCCGCTGGAACCGCTGGATTTGTTCACCACCAAGAGCGGTTCGGAAATCGTCGCCCAGCTTTACAATTTTAGTGACAAGGGCAACCGCGAAATCTCCCTGCGCCCGGAGATGACCCCGACCCTGGCCCGCATGGTGGCCGCCCACGAGCGCAGCTACAAAAAGCCCATCAAATGGTTCGCCATCCCGCAGCTCTTCCGCTATGAACGCCAGCAGAAAGGCCGCCTGCGCGAGCACTTTCAGTTCAACGCCGACCTCATCGGCGAGACGGACCCGGCGGCCGATGCCGAACTCATCGCCCTGCTGATTGACGCCCTGCGTTCCTTCGGCCTCACCGACCAGGATTTTGTCATCCGCCTGAGCAGCCGCAACGCCTGGCACGAATTTTTTCAACGGGGCGGGAGCGATTCCACCCACGAATACGATTTTTTCCAGGCCATTGACAAACTGGAGCGTTCCACGCCCGAGGAGAACGAGAAGAAGCTCTCCGCCCTGGGCTTTTCCCTGGCCGGGGTCAACGACTTCATTGAAAAAGGCGCGCCCACGGCCGAGTTGCAGGGCATCATTGACAACCTCGCCGCGCGCGGCCTCCGGGATTTTGTAAAGGTGGATTACCGCGTTATCCGCGGGCTCGCATATTACACCGGCGTGGTGTTCGAAGCGTTCGACCGCAAGGGCGAGTTCCGCGCCATCGCCGGCGGCGGACGCTATGACAACCTGGTCAAACTCATCAGCGGCGGCAAGGTGGATCTCCCCGCGCTCGGATTCGGCATGGGTGACGTCGTGTTGCTGGAACTCCTCAAAGCCCGCAACCTGCTCCCCCGGTTCGACACCCACATGGACGTTTATGTGTTGATCGAGGACGAAAACCTGCGCCGCCCCTCGCTCAAGCTCATTCACGAGTTGCGCGCCGGCGGCTTTGCCGTGGATTATGCGCTCACGCCCGCCAAAGTGGACAAGCAATTCAAGCGCGCCCAGGAATTGAAGGTGGGCCACACCGTCCAACTCGAAAGCGACGCCTACGCGCGCATTCGCAATTCCGCCACCCGCGATGAAGTCGTGGCCGGGGTGGGCGACGTCAAAAATCATCTGAGCTGAAGTCCATGGTTGATCCCACCCAACGTTTCTCCAGCCGGGTGGATAATTACATCAAATACCGGCCGGGCTACCCCCCGGCCGTTTTGGATTTGCTCACGGGCCGCTGCGGTTTGACCCGGGCCTCGGTGGTGGCCGATATCGGGTCCGGCACCGGGATTTTAACGGGTTTGCTATTGATCTCCGGTGCCCGGATACTGGCCGTGGAACCCAACGCGGACATGCGCGCGGCTGCCGAACGAATGCTCGGTCACCACCCCAATTTTACCAGCGTCACCGGCACGGCGGAAGCCACCCCGCTGCCGGCTCACAGCGTGGACCTCATCACCGCCGGTCAGGCGTTCCACTGGTTCGACCGGGCGGCGGCGCGCCGGGAATTTCTCCGCCTCCTCCAACCCGGCGGCTGGGTGGTGTTGCTCTGGAACGACCGCAATATCACCGACCGTCCTTTCTTCCGGGCCTACGAGGAGTTGCTGCACACCTACGGGACGGATTACGCCGCCGTGAACCATAAAAATGTGGATGCGGACATTCTCGGGGCGTTCTTCGGGCCGGCCGGTTATGGCGAAGCCTCCTTCCCCAACGACCAGACCTTCAACTTCGACGGTTTAAAAGGACGCCTCCTCTCATCCTCCTACGCGCCCGAAGCGGGCGATCCCCGCCACGTGCCGATGCTCGACGCCCTGCAATCACTGTTCGCGGCGTATCAGACCAACGGCACCGTGACCTTCGATTACGACACCACCGTATATTACGGGCGACTAACAGATTGCTTGCGCCATGGCTGACCGCGTCCCCTCTCATCCTGCACCGGCCGTCGGCCCCCCGCCGCACAAACGCCGCGTGCGTTACGCCGGAAAAAATCCGCGCCGGTTCGAGGAGAAATACAAAGAACACCAGCCCGGACACTTTGCCGACACCGTGGCCAAAGTGCTGGCCTCGGGCAAAACCCCCGCCGGCACACACCGGCCGATCATGGTCGCCGAGATTCTCACCGTGCTGGCCCCCCGACCGGGTGACGTGGCCGTGGATTGCACGCTGGGCTACGGCGGGCACGCGGAAAAATTACTGCCGTTAATCCAGCCCGGGGGCCGCTTGCTCGGTTTGGACGCCGACTCCCTGGAACTGCCCAAAACCGAGGCCCGGCTGCGGGCGCTCGGATTTGGTCCCGAGACCTTCACCGCGCACCGGACCAACTTCGCCGGGCTGGCGCGCGTGCTGGCCGGGGCGGGATTGGACGGCGCAGACCTGATCCTGGCGGACCTGGGGGTTTCCTCGATGCAGATTGACAATCCCGCACGCGGGTTTTCCGTCAAGGACGCCGGACCGCTGGACATGCGCATGAACCCGCAGCGCGGCCAGTCCGCCGGGGAATTGCTCGCCAAAATCCCACCGGCGGCGCTGAGCCGGTTGCTGGTGGAAAACGCCGATGAGCCCCACGCGGATACGCTGGGGACCGCGCTGGCCGGCCGGGAATTCGCCACCACCACCGCGTTGGCCGAGGCGATCCGCCGTGCGCTCCCCCGGGTGTCCCGCGATGAGACCGGCCTTTCGGTGCGCCGCGTTTTCCAAGCCCTGCGCATCGCCGTGAACGACGAATTTTCAGCTCTGACAACGCTGTTGCGCCAGTTGCCCGCCATGCTGCGCCCCGGCGGGCGGGTGGCCGTGCTGACCTTTCATTCCGGCGAAGACCGGCGCGTGAAGCGAGCCTTCGAAGCCGGCAGGCACGCCGGGGATTATGCGGACATCGCCACGGAAGTGCTGCGGGCCGGCCCGGAAGAACGCCGGGAAAATCCCCGGTCCACCTCCGCCAAACTGCGCTGGGCGCGCCGCCCGGTCTGAGGGGACGAAGTCACACTGACATCGAATTGTCCGGATAGTGCGTCAGTTGGTCGCGGTCCATTCCGTGGTGGGATCATAGGAGACGGGCAGATATATGGTCGTAAATCCCACTCTTCCGGGGGGGGCCAGACTTGACCAACTTTGACCCGGTCGAACTGAGGCCGGGTGGAAGCCCGTCCGGCCTTGAAACCACCCGCATCAGCGGGCCATTCATTTCCATGCATCCCGAAGTTGTTGGCAACGCCAGCGGACGCACCAACTTGGCGGACGGCCGGAAGGTTTGGAAACCTGCGAGACAGCAGACTTGGAAGTCTGCGGTACAAAAAATCCGCCGACAACATCGGGATGCACCGCATTCATTTCGACGCCAAGATCCGCGCTTGTAGTTCGCGGTGATCCACTTTGCCGGTGCCCAGCTTGGGGATCTCCGGCACCACTTTCACCTCACGCGGGACGCTTAAATTCGTCAATCCCCGGGCGGTGATGGCGTCGCGCATTTCGGCCAGGGTCAGCTTCGGTTCATTGGTCACGGCGATGAGCACCTCGCCTTTGTTCTCATCAGGGCGGGTGAGGACGGCGACCTGGCAGCGCAGACCGTATTGCGGAAACGCCCCGGCCAGCGCGTCCTCCACCGCCGTGAGGCTCACCATCTCGCCGCTCACCTTGGCGAAGCGTTTCAGCCGGCCGAGCAGGTGCAGGTAACCGTCGGCATCCACGCTCGCGATGTCGCCGGTGTCATACCAGCCGCCGAGCGCCCGGAAGGCGGCGTTGGCCTCCGGGTTCAGATAACCCTGCATCACATTGGGCCCGCGCAGAAACAGCCGTCCGCCCTCCGCCACGTCGGCCACCGGTTCCAGTTTGCATTCCATTCCCGGCAGCAGCCGGCCCACCGAGCCGTAACGCGGTTCCAGGGGCGTGTTGACACTCACGCACGGGGCGCACTCGGTGGCACCATAACCCTCCAGGATCCGCACGCCGAATTGCCGCGACCACGCGAGCGCGGTGGCCTCCTGCAATTTCTCCGCGGCGGAAAACAGGTAACGCAGGCTGCGAAAATCATAGGGATGCGCCTTGCGCGCATAGCCGTTCAGAAACGTGTTGGTGCTGATGAACACGGTGCAGTCCAACTCATAGAACAGGGCGGGGACCAGGCGGTAATGCAGGGGCGAGGGATAGAGAAAGACAAACAGCCCGCGCACCAGCGGCAGCAAGGTCCCCGCCGTGAGCCCGAAACTGTGAAACAGCGGCAGGCAATTGAGGAGGCGGTCGCAGTCGGTGAGGTCCGTGACGGCCAGCATCTGCCGGATGTTGGCCAGCAGGTTGGCATGCGTCAACTCGACCCCTTTGGGCGCGCCTTCCGAGCCGCTCGTAAAAACAATCACGGCCGTGGCGCCGGTGGCGGCCAAACCGCCGCCGGTCACCGGCCGAGGGAAACAGTGCCGGAGCAGCGCGAGGATTTTTTGGGGACCGGTGATGCGGGCACGGACCTCTTCGAGCCAGATCACCCGGATGCCCGCTTTCAGAAAACCGTCCAGATTCAGTTTGGCGCGCTCGACAAAAGCGCGCGAGGTGATGAGGTGTTTCAATCCGGCCAGTTCCGCGCAGGCCAGCATGGCGGGGGTGCCGGCGGAGAAGTTCAGCAACGCGGGCACCCTGCCCAGGCTCCACAACGCGAGCAGGGTGGTCGGCGTGGCGTTGACATTGGGCAGCAACACGCCGATGCGTTCGTCCCCCGCCACCAGGTCGCGCAAGGCCCCCGCCAGCAGGGCGGCTCCCACCATCAGCCGCCGATACGTCAGCGTTTGCAACCCCGCATCTTCCAGGATGATGAAATCCGGCTGTTGGCGGGCCGTCTCCGCCACCGCCGCAAAAACGTTCGGCGGGCCGAAAGCCATCTCCACCTCGAACTGCTGCCGCACCAGTTGATCGCGGAGCCAGGCGGTCAGCCGCGCCCGGGCGCGACCGGCGCCGCCCTCCCCCTCCGCCGGCGGCGCCAGCACGGCGCTGAAATGAACCGTCACCCGGGGAAAGCATTTTTTCCCGCCGGGATTGGGGGAAAACGGCAGGCGTTCGGCGCCGCGCAGGTAAGCGGTGATGACTTTCGCCCGCGTTTTAAAAATGAGAAAGCCGGTGCCGTCGAAGAGTTTCATCAAGCTGCCGGTGCGTGAGAGGCGGCCTTCGGCAAATAACACGAGCCGTCCGCCCCCTTTGAGAAACTCCGCCATGTGCTTCACCGCGTAAGGCGAGCCGGTGTCAATGGGGAGGGTGTGACGGTTGATCATGATCAGCCGGTGCAACCAGCTCGTCTGCGCCGTGTGGCGCGAAGTGACGAACTTCCAATCGTCCGCCAGGCAGACCCAGAGAAACAGCCAGTCGAGCCAGGAGCGGTGATCCGGAATGAGCAACACCGGTCCGGGCGTGTCCAGCACGTCCACGTTGTAAGCCCGGAAGCGGAACCAGACCCGGAGCCAAACCCGGCAGCACATTTTTAGGGCGCGGTCCAAGACCACCCGTGTCGGCGGGCCGGGCCAACCTAATTTGGATTTTTTACTTTCAATGACAAATACTACCCCAACCCCGCCGGCGGGGCCATGGGGATTTACCCGGCTAAACGGTGACGAGGCTCGGACCAAGCCCAAATTGAATCCGGGGAGGCCCCCCCGCCCGCGCCCGGGCCCCGCGCCTCCCTCCCAACCACGCGAAAAAAGACCAGCCTGGCTGCGCGACCGGTTGCGGGCGGAGACGACGATGACGATAAACGGCTCGCCGGACGGTTGCAGATGGAACTGCCTGGTGGTGCCGCTCCGCCGCCGGATCGCCCATAAATGCACCCATCGCAAGCCCCGTTTGCGACCCGTTTTTTAAAAAATGAAAAATTTTGCTTGCAGAATTATGTTCTGAAACTATTATAGTAACAGTTATGGTGCGTCACGTTCAATTCTCAATTGGGGTTCACCGCCGGGCGGCCCCCGGTTGCCGTTGCGCATGAACAGCCCGGCGCCGGGCGTTTCTGAAGCGAAGAAAAAGCAAATTTTTTATCCATTTTTGTTACTTAATCAGTAACAGTAAAACAACCAAAACCAAGCAAACAAAAAATTATGAGCACAAACATCAAGGCACTCGCAGGCCAGGCCCCGGTCGTCACGGGGGTGTCCAAGGGCATCGGCGCATCCGTGGGGAAAAGCGGGTCGAAACTGCAATGGAAGCTTCTGACCAAGAAACGCGGTGGCATTGGTCAGGGGCTGCCCCCCGGAAAGGAAAATCTCGCGTGGGTTACCAATACCGTCACGCTCATTTACGGCGAACGCGATGCCATCCTCGTTGATACGTTTCTGTCCGTGCAACATTCGAAGGAACTCGTGGATTGGGTCGTCGCGAGCGGCAAAAAGCTCACCACCATTTACATCACCCATGCCCACGGCGACCATTTCTTCGGTCTGAAGTTCCTGCTGGACAGGTTTCCGGACGCCAGGGCGTTTGCGACCGCTCCGGTGGTTGCGGGCATGAAAAACCAGATAAATCCTGACGTTGTAAAATCCTTCTGGGAGCCGCGTTTCCCCGGCCAAGTTCCGGCGCAGTTGGTCGTGCCGGAGATCCTCGAAGGAGATGCCTTTTATCTGGAGGGCGAAGTACTGAAAGTCGTGCCGCTGGGGCACACCGACACATCCCACACCACGGCGCTGCATGTGCCTTCCATCGGTCTGGTTATATCTGGCGATGGCGTCTACAATCACACCCACCTTTATCTCGCGGAGTGCGATGCAAAGGGCAGGAACGAGTGGCTTCAGGCGCTGGATCGAATCGAGTCCCTGCATCCGAAAGCCGTCGTGGCCGGACATGGCGTGCCGGACCCTGACAGCTCGCCGCGGCACATCGAGGAAACCCGAGGTTACATTCACGACTTCAACGCGTGCGTGGCCATCACGGCGACGCCGCTGGAACTTTACGAGCGGATGCTCTCATTGCATCCGAACCGGGTTAATCCGGGCTCGCTGTGGTTGGCTGCGAAAGCGGCGAAGCCATCCTAATGTAGTGTCTCATAAACGACTGGAGTTATTTTTCCTTGTTTTTTCGCATTCTGGGGCGGGTGCAGCCGGGCTTGATCCGCTCCAAGGTCTGTTTGCACCGGCTTAGTTTTTCGACAATCGACTCGACCGTCGCGGTCCATACGAAGGGCTTTGGGGCATCATTCCAAGCGGCGAGAAATTCCTCGATGGCCTTTTGCAGATCCTCCACGCTGACAAAGACCCCTCGCCGGAGGCGTTTGCCGGTTAACTCGCCAAACCACCGCTCGACCAAGTTGAGCCAGCTCGAACTGGTCGGCACGAAATGCGCAACGAAACGCGGATGTCGTTTGAGCCAGCACTGCACCTTGGGGTGCTTGTGGGTGCCATAATTATCCATGACCACATGCAACCGGATCTCGCCGGGAAACTCCTCATCCAAGCGCTGGAGAAACCTCAAAAATTCCTGATGGCGATGGCGCGCATAACATTGGCCGATGACCTGGCCTTGCGCCACTTCCAAGGCGGCGAACAACGTCGTCGTGCCGTTGCGCTTGTAGTCGTGGGTCATGGTGCCGCAGCGTCCCTGCTTGAGCGGCAAGCCCGGTTGTGTGCGATCCAAAGCCTGAATCTGGCTCTTTTCATCAACGCAGAGCACCACCGCTTTCTCCGGCGGATTCAAATACAAGCCCACGACATCGGTCAGTTTCTGCAGGAAATTCGGATCCCGCGAAAGTTTAAAGCCTTTGGTCCGGTGGGGTTTGATCTGATGGCTTTGCCAGATCCGATTGACGGTGGCCTTGCTCACGCCCTGGGCTTTGGCCATCGTGCGGCAGCTCCAGTGCGTGGCCCCGGCAGGCTTGGTTTGGAGGGTCGCGTCAATAATCTGCCCGACCGCTTCCGCCGTCAAGAGGGGCTTGCGTCCGCGTCCTTCGGCCACTTCCCACAAGCCGTCCAGCCCTTCGCTGACATAACGCTTCCGCCACAAAGCCACCGTCTTGAAATTGAGGCCCAGATCGTCGGCGATGAGCTTGTCCTGCTGACCTTGGGCGGCCGCCAAAATGATCCGGCAGCGTTGCGAAACCTGTTGCGGGGTCAGATGCGCCGCCACCCAGCGCTCCAGTTCTCGACGATCGGTCTCCGTCAGGTTCACGGGCAGTGCATGTCGCGGCATGTGGCAAAAATACCACGCCGAAACAATAACGCCAGTTATTTATGAGACACTACACTAGTTTTATTCCCAAGCAGCCCACGTCCACCAGAAAGATGCCCGCTTCGACCCGCTGGCCTGCCGACTTGAATCGGGCGACGATGACCCAGCCGATACCTTGTTCAAAAAGGTCCTTTGGCCAAAG
>Ga0302278_10000650_pt1 | contig 44115 bp, 33 predicted proteins | sample III_Bog_N3_2_FD_194543 | JGI IMG/M metagenome (GOLD analysis project Ga0302278, IMG submission 194543) | Peat permafrost microbial communities from Stordalen Mire near Abisko, Sweden - III_Bog_N3_2 | ecosystem: Environmental > Terrestrial > Soil > Wetlands > Peat | place: Sweden: Abisko...
GCCGGGCAGATTATTATCCACAACCGTCGAGAGGCGATTGAGATCGTCGTAGGTGTAGGCGACCGATGCGCCGTTCGCGTTGTGGGAGGTGATGGTTTCCACTTGGCCATCCGCGTAGTAAGTATAGCTCAGAGTGCCCTCGGGTGTAGTTCAATCCCCGGTCCCCAAATGCGAGGGACCGGGGCCACCCGCCCGATGCCGTAGGCAGCGCGGGCTTCGGCTGATGGGCTGAGGACGCCGGAAGCAAGCCGCAGACGCAAGCAAGCCACCCCGCAGGACGGCTTGATGCTATTAGATACGCATCGATGGGCTTGCCCGTGGTGTCCCATGACTGAAAAGCCAGGCCTGGGCCACCCGCCATTACTTCTCTAGCTGGCTTCCGTCGCTCTTCATGAGGTCCAAGAACTTCTTTGTATGTGCTAAGCATTCCTGAGCAAGAAGGCTCTTCCGCTTCTTAACGGATTGCTCAAGATCATTCGCAATTGCGACGGCAACCCTGTTTGCAACTCGCTTATGACCTCGTGCAAAAGACCCTTTCGCGTAGAGCAGGTGATAGTGTGCCTTTTGCTCCAGGTTGGTAAACCCGAGCTTTGAGGCTGCATTAAATCGTGCTCTACACACTGAGAAGTTGCTGCCGCGAAGAACTGCTTGATCGAGTAGTTGCTCAGCGATTCGGCGTCGTATCTCAAGAGAAAGATCAGGGTGCCCCCGAAGCTGCTTCACATAGTCCTTCTCAAGGTTTCGGAGGCTACGACCAATTTCCGCATGACTAGCGGTTGCCGCTTTCGCCAACTCCGATAAAAGAGCGAGGGCGAAGGCACGACCGATGGATGCCGTGCCTTTGCTTCGCTTCGCGCTCTCAGACATTCTCTTCGCCTCCATTGGTGCCGTCCTAAATCAAGTGCCCTGTCAAGTAGCTAAAAATGCCAGTAATCGCAACGAACCGACCCGCTAGTTCTCGACGCACGGGAAGGCCAGTTTCCATCGTTCTTTATGCACGCTTCATAGCATTCTAAGCATCGGCCTGACCCGTAAACGGACCCGTTGTAGCCCGCCAAGCCACTCAATAAGCAAGCATCCCTATGGAAACTGCAGCTCAGATTTTCGCCAAGCTCATGAAGAGAACTAGCAACGGAACTTGAATTGTGCGCGACATTGTTTGCTGTGATCTGGGTAGCTACGAACAACACCGCTAGTAGGCCTGCATATTCCCCGGCGGCACCGCCCGGTGCGGCAATACTGTTAGCGCGGCCCGTTGGATCAATTCGATTCGTCGGGTCTCCTCCGGCATACAAGTACTTGTGCAGCGTCCTGGGATCGGTGACGATGCCGTTCTCAGGGTCCATACTCACGAACCTGCCTGTCAGCGGGTTATAGTATCTGGCGCGGAGATAGTAGAGGCTCAAATCCGGGTCATACTGTTCGCCGCGGTAGAGGTAGTTGTTGGGCGTTGTGCCTTGCTTGGTGAACGAGTTTCCGTAGGCGTCGTACTCGTATTCATCGGTCACTACGCCAGCAGAGTTAGTGAGTTGGCGGGCGCTGCCCGCGCCGTCGTAGACGTAGAAGCTCGGCGTCCAGACGTTGCTTCCGGTGAGAGCTGGGCTTAGGTTCTCGCTGATGCGCTGGAGGCCGTAGGTGTAGGTACGCGTGACCACTCCCGAGCCGATGGGGCCGGTCAGCTCCTCGATCACCTGCGGCAGGCCGGTGGGGTTGACGTCGTCCTCGACGAGATACTGCGTGGTGACGCCATTGACCGTCTTCGCGACGCGGTTGCCGAAGGCGTCGTAGGCCATCGAGATCGACTTGCCAGGCGCGGTCATCGTCATCATGTGGTTCTGCGAGTCGTAGGTGTAGCTGTTGCCATTGGCGGTTCTGGTCACGTTGCCGTTGAGGTCGTAGCTCTCCGAGGGAATCTGCTGGTCGTCGGCGTTGTAGACGGGCCAACTGCCGGAGTTGATGCCGGGAAGCGAGGAGGTCTCCGAGGTGCGGTTGCCGACCGGGTCGAGGCCGTAACTGACGCTGCCGTTGTTCTGGCTGGGGTCGTTGGCGATGGTCTCGCTGGTCAGCCGGTAGATGTTGTCGTAGCTCCAATTGACGGTGCGGCCGTTGGACTCGATGGCCTGCGTGCGGTTGCCGGTGGGGCCGAGCGTGTAGTTGTAGCTGGCCACCGGCGTGGTCATGCCGGTCAGCCGGTTCAGCGTGTCGTAGGTGAAGCTGGACTGCAATCCGTTGGGAGTAGCGACCGTGGCCACGTTGCTGGCGTTGTCATAGGTGTAGGTCGTGGTGTTCTGGCCGGGCAGATTGTTATCCACAACCGTCGAGAGGCGATTGAGATCGTCGTAGGTGTAGGCAACCGATGCGCCGTTCGCGTTGTGGGAGGTGATGGTTTCCACTTGGCCATCCGCGTAGTAAGTATAGCTCAGGGGGACAGAGATCAGGGGGCAGAGTTCAAAGATCAGCAAAGACGCGGGTTGAGGTTCGTGGTCTCCCACTCATCCACGATAAAACTGTGGATGAATGGGGCACAGCGGCCCATGGTTATTTTATGACCGGGCCACCTGCCGTCGTCTATCGCGGCATCGATAAACAGATCGGCCGCGAGGTGGCCATCAAGACGCTCACCCAGGGATTCATGGGGGACGCCAACATGCTGGCCCGCTTCTATGAGGAGGGCCGAAGGACAGGCCGGCTCAATCACCCCAATATCGTCACGGTTTACGACCTTGGCGACGACAACGGAACCCCCTACATCGTGATGGAGTGCGTCCAGGGCGAACCCCTGGACAAGCTGCTGCGCGGCGGATCGCAGCTCACCCTGGCCGACAAGCTGGGCATCCTCGAAGAGGTCTGCTCGGCGCTCGGCTATGCCCACCGCAACAACGTGATCCATCGCGACGTAAAGCCCGCGAACATCTTTGTGCAGCCGGACGGATCAGCCAAGCTGCTGGACTTTGGCATTGCGCGGCTTGAAAAGCGCGACCAGGACATGAGCCTCACCCGCACCGGCCACCTGATCGGCACGGTGCCGTATATGGCCCCGGAGCGGCTGCGCAACGAGCCGGTCGATGGGCGCTCCGACATCTTTGCCGCCGGAGTGGTGCTCTACCAGGTCGTGGCCGGCCAGCTTCCCTTCACCGGCGCCGACAACGTGCTGATGCAGAAAATCATGAACGAGCCGTATCCGCCGCTGGCCACGATCCGGCAGGATTTGCCCGCATCGCTGGAGCCGATCGTCGAACGCGCGCTGGCCAAATCGCTGGATGATCGCTACCCGACCGCCGAGGAGATGGCCGCCGATCTGACCGCCGTGATCGCGGAACTCAGGCAGGAGCAAGTTCTGGAGATGCTGCCCGAGGCCAAGCGGCTGATGGAGGGCGGGGAGCATACCCGCGCGCGCGGCGTGCTCCATCAACTGCTCAAGATCGACAGCAAGCATGCCGAGGCACGGGCCATGCTGAGCGAGATTCAGCGCCACCTCACCCAGCGCCAGCGCGAGGAGAGGATCCAGCAGATTTGCCAGCAGGCCGAAGACGCAATCAGCCACAACCGCTTCGACCAGGGTCTCTCGGTTCTCGAAAGCGGGCTGGAGTTGGATGCCTCGAATCCCGAGTTGGTCAAGCTGCGCGAGAAGGCGCGCGCGGAGAAGGAAAAGCAGGAAAAGATCAACGAGCTTCTGAACCAGGCTGAAACCGCGCGGCGCAAGGGCGATTTCAAGTCGGCCATCGCGGCCGCGCAGAAGGCGCTCAATGTCGATCATTCAAACCCAAGAATCCTTGCGCTGAGCAACATTCTTACAAAAGAGGCGGATCAGGCCCAGCGGCAGTCGAAGGCCAGGAATCTGCTGGATTCCGTCCGCGGGGAGATCGCCTCCCGGCGCTATAACCAAGCGATTGACCTGCTCAAGCAGGTGGAAGAGGTCGATCCCACCAACCCGGAGCTTCCGCTGCTGATGGGGGATGCGAACTCCGGGCTGGAGCAGGGCCGGCGCAGGGAGATGATTGTCCGGCTTGAAGAGGAAGTCGCCTCGGCAACCAGCTACGAGCAGCTTCAGCAGGCGGCCCGGTCGATTCAGGAGGCGATGGCCGCCATGCCCTCCGAATCGGCTCTCTACCGGCTGAATGCGCAGGTCGAACGCCAGATCAAGGAACATGAGAATCGCATTCTGGTGGACGAAACCGTCCAGGCCTGCCGCAACGTGCGCCCCCGCGAGGCGCTGGACCTGGTGCGCAAGGCGCGGCTCAAGCTGCCCGGCGACGAGCGGCTGCTCAGCCTGGAGGCTCTGCTTGCCAACCGGGTCAAGATGCAATCCGTCGAGGAGCGCAGGGCCGATTACCTGGCCAGGGCGCGCGAAGCGCTGGAGGCGAGCCAGTACGCCGATGCGGTGCGCATTCTGGAGACGTGCCAGGCCGAAGGCCTCGCCACGGGCGAGATCCTCTCCCTGCTCGATTTTGCCCGTACCGAGGAATTGGAGCACCGGCGCCAGGAGCAGCTCCGCGCCAAACTCGCCCACGCCCAGGCGCTCATTGGCGACTCCGCCTACGACGAAGCAGTCACGTTTCTCGAGGATTCTCTTCAACAGGCCGACGACACGGCCTTGCACATGCTTCTCGATCAGGCGGCCTCCGGCCGCGAATCGCTTCGCCAGCAAACCGAGACCGCACTCACAGCGGCCGCGAACCTGGCCAAGGCAGGCAAGCAGGACGAGGCCCGTGAGTTTCTCAAGGGGCAGCCGCAGCCCGTCTTGCGCTCATCCAGGGTACAGATCTCTCTCGCGGCGCTCGAGGAAGAACGCACCCAGGCCCTCTTCCGGACCGTTGGCAGAGCCTATGCGGGGCTGGGAATCAATCTTCCGGCAGGCGAGGCCGTGATGCGCCGCGCCCTGGCGGCTTCAGGCAACTCCCCGCTCTTCGCGCCCATCGCGGACGCACTTCACCGCAGGGGACGGGTCTTTGCCGACCGGGTCGTCGCCGACTCCATCCAGAATGCCAAGAACCTGCTTCGCGACCACAACCGCGATGCCGCCGGCCAGGCGCTCCAGACCGTCTCTGGCATGGTCGATTACGCCAGCACAGAGACCAGGCTGGACTGGCAGAATACGCAGAGAAAAGCCTCGCAAACCAGCCTCATCTCCCGCCTGCGCAATTAGTGCATTTTCAGAGTTGGCGTAAGGTTGGAGTGAACCCCAAAACTGAGACAGTCGGGAGTGCCACACTATGCAGTGAAAGGAGCATGGAGTGGCAAACAACGGGGTTCGATATGGTGAGGCGTTCCGGCTTGCAGCGGTCGAACGGATGAAGAGCTGCGAGACCATAGTGGGACTGGCCAAGGAGTTAGGGATTGACAGACGTCAGCTCTATCGTTGGCGCGCGTTGCTGGAAGAACCGGACAGCCTGAGGCCTGAACCGGCGACCGAGCAGGAGTTTCTGCTGCGCGCGGAAAACGCACAACTGAAGCGCGCCTTGGGCGAGATGGCCCTGGAGGCGGATTTTTTCAAAGGTGCCTTGCACAAAATCACGGCTCGACGCCAGAGCTTAAGCAACTCTGGCGGAACAGCATCTACGAACAGATCCAAGAATTGATGCTGATGCAAGGCGGCCTGAGTATCGAGCGGATGTGCCGCGTGAGCGGCGTCAGCCGGGCCGGTTTCTACCGCAGCTTCGAAGAGCGGATGCCGGTCGAAGAAGAGATGGAAGTGCGCGCGGCGATTCAGCAGATCGCCGTCGATCACCGGCGGCGCTATGGCTACCGCAGGATCGCTGCCGAACTGCGGCGGCGCGGGATGACGGTCAACCACAAGCGGGTTCAGCGCATCATGCGCCAGGATAATCTGCTGGCCATGCAGCCGTGCGCCTTCGTTGTAACAACCAACTCGCGGCATAAGCTGGAGGTCTATCTGAATCTGGCCGCGCGGATGAAACTCACCGGGATCAATCAGTTATGGGTTGCCGACATCACCTACATCCGGCTGCATCGGGAGTTTGTTTACCTGGGGGTGATTCTGGATGCCTGGTCGCGCAAAGTGGTGGGCTGGAAGCTGGGCCGCACGCTGGCCGCTGAGCTGGCAATTGCCGCGCTCAACAAGGCCATCGCAGAGCGCAATCCGCCGCCCGGCCTGGTGCATCACTCCGACCGCGGCGTGCAGTATGCCAGCCATGATTACGTGGCGATCCTGGACCAGCATAAGATGATTCCCAGCATGAGCCGGCCGGCCAACCCTTACGACAACGCCAGTTGCGAGAGCTTCATGAAGACGTTGAAACGGGAGGAGATTTACGCCAACGAGTATCAGGATATAGATGATTTGCGGGCCAACATCGAGCAGTTCATCGACTGCTACTATAACCGCCAGAGGCTTCATTCGGCGCTGGGCTACCGACCGCCGGAAGAGTTCGAGCAACTCACCCCGCCAGCGATGATACCCGACGGGGCAACGATGAGTTTTTTCAGGCATGGGGAAATCTATCGATGGGATGAAAGGCAAGGAAATGGGGTGCCGGATCGACCCAGCACCCCACCTCATCCGATCGATGAGTCTCCAGTCGGTTATTCCTTGGCGGGTTGGTCTCCACCAGAGCCCGCCTCCGCTTCACCAACTGAAGGCTATACTGAGGGGGAACAGGCAGTTTGAGAAGTAAAAATCAGCGAATGGCAAGTGTGGCACTTGCAAACTGTCTCAACCAAGGGGTTCACCCCAATAGTCTCGTCAGGACACCTTCAGCCCGTCCACTCAGGTGGTCGTCCTTTACGCAATACTGCGCGATGCGGGGCAGGAGTTGATCCCATCTGAAATGGCCCCGCGATTGGGATACTCGGCCATGACGATGACCCGCGCCTTCGACGAGTTGGAGACGGCGAAACTTGCCGAGGTGACGGTCCGAGGCCGGGAGCGTTGTCTGCGATTCATCGGGGACCGAAGAGAAATCTGGGAAAATGCTCAGCCCTTCCTTCGCAACCCGGTAAGCAAACGACTCTTTATCCGCCGCATTGATGGCGCGGAAAGCGCTAACCGTGCGGGACTCACAGCCTTGGCTCACTACAGTATGCTGGCGCCGCCGGCATACACGACCTACGCGCTGAGCCGGGAGGAATGGAAAACGCTGCGGCAACAACACAAGATCATTGAAGCGCCTGCTCAGGATCCAGATGCCAGCGAGATGGAGGTCTGGTGGTATTCTCCGGCGCGCTTCGCCGAACACGGCATGGTTGATCGGTTGTCGCTTTACCTTTCTCTGAAGGCAGCCCACGACGAGCGCACCGAAACTGCGGTGGAAGAGATGATGCAGAAATTCAAATGGTGAAGGGTTTGGAAGTCTTCCGTGAGCACTTCCGGAATTATGCTGACCGCTACGTGCTCATTGGCGGCGCCGCGTGCGATATCGCCATGACCGAAGCCGGACTCGCATTCAGGGCCACAAAGGACTTGGACATCGTTCTCTACGTCGAGGCTTTGGATGCCGCGTTTGTTCAGGCTTTCTGGGAATTCGTGCGCGCGGGCGGCTACGAGGTTCAAGAGAAGTCAACCGGCGAAAAGCAATTTTACCGCTTCCAGAAGCCCACGAACGCCGACTTTCCTTTCATGCTGGAGTTGTTCTCGCGGCAGCCCGATGTATTGCAGCATACCGAAGGCAGCCACCTCACGCCGCTTCCGGTTGACGAGGATGCATCCAGCCTTTCGGCGATTCTCCTGGATGACGACTACTACGATTTCATCCAAGCCGGCAGACAGGAGATCGACGGACTCCCTTGGGTGGGTGTTGCGCAACTGATCGCTTTGAAGGCGCGAGAATGGCTTGATCTGACAGAGCGCGTGGAGCGCGGTGAACAGATCGACAGCAAGACGATCAAGAAAAATAAAAATGATGTCTTCCGGCTTTACCAGATTCTTGACCCAGCTACTGATCCAGCGGCTTCCCAGACCGTAAAGAAGGATATTGTGGAATTTATCTCCCGCATGCGCGTCGAGGAAGTTGACCTTAAATCCCTCGGCCTGCGCACTGGCACACGTGACGGCATTCTGGAAGAAATCGCCAGAGTATACCGTCTCTCAGAGGGTGAATAATTTCTGGCTTGTCGATTGCACCGACCTATTTTCAAGAGGTTTCTGCATCACAATTACGGATCGGCATTGCGATATATTGAAGACGTTGGCGGAGGATCGATTGCCGCCGCTGGAGAGCAGATTTTTAGATGGCCCAGAACTGGCAAACCAAACTCATTCATAGCAGCGCCAAAGTGCCTGGAGGCTTCCGGGCGCTGAGTGTTCCCGTGGAGCGCGCCTCGACAGTTGTCTTCCCTGATTGCGCGTCCGCCGTGGGCGTTTGGGATGTTGAGACGAATGGCCGTAACCTATAACCTGAATCAGTCCCGCGGCGCCTCGCCTTACGCTGATCGCCTGGTGCAGCTCAGCATCGGCATGGAAGAGACCAACGATCTGATCGCTGATCTCAAGCAAGCACTGCCTCGAATGCAGGATGGCCACTGACTCAGTTCTATATCAACTGAGCCAACACATCCCGCTGGTAGGGCAGCAGCTCGTTGATCGCTCCGCGTTGAATGATTTGCGGCCAGTTGGGATTCACAATCAGTGAGCGCCCGATGGCCACCAGATCAAACTCCTCGCGTTCCAGCCGTTCCAGCAGCTCATCGATTCCCGTCACGGCAGCAGTCTCCGAACTGCGAAAAGTACTCGTGAACTCCGTGTTCAGCGTGATCGACCCAACGGTCACGGTTGGCTTGCCGGTCAGCTTCTTGGTCCACCCCGCCAGATTCAGCGAGCTGCCCTCAAACTCAGGCTCCCAGAAGCGGCGCTGCGAGCAGTGAAACAGATCCACACCCGCAGCGGTCAACGGGGCAAGGAAACGCTCCAGTTCTTCAGGGTTCTGCGCCAATTTTGCGTTGTAATCCTGCTGCTTCCATTGCGAATAACGGAGGCAGACGGAGAACTCCGGCCCCACCTGAGAGCGGACCTCGCGGATCACTTCCACAGCGAAACGAGTGCGCGCCACCAGATGGCCTCCATACGCGTCGGTGCGCTGGTTCGTCCCATCCCAGAAGAACTGATCAAGAAGATAGCCATGTGCGCCATGAATCTCCACGCCGTCAAATCCCAGCCGCTGTGCCGAGAGTGCGGCTTCACCAAAGGCGCGGACCACGTCGTCGATATCCTGCTGCGTCATCGGCTCGGCAATCTTCTCGCCTCGGTTAGCTAGCCCAGAAGGGCCTATCGCACCAGATGGGATCTTTCCGCCCGATGCCGGCGTCAAGCCAACGTGCCAGAGCTGGGGAAAGATCTTGCCGCCCGCCTGATGAACCTCCTCCACCACACGCTTCCATCCAGCAAGGGATTGCACGCCATAGAAGTGCGGCACACCGGGATAGAAACCTGCGGTTGGAACCGGAACGTAAGTCCCCTCAGTCACAATCAGGCCCACGCCTCCCTCAGCGCGGCGGCGATAATAAGCTGCTACATCCGGGCCGGGAATGCCTTCCGGCGATTTTGAGCGAGTCATGGGAGCCATCACGATGCGGTTCGGCAAAACCAGATTTTTAAGGACAAAGGGCTTGAAGAGAAGCGCTGTACGACTTTCTGTAAGATTGCTCATGTTGGTTGGATGCGCGATCCTCGGTTAAGGACGCAACTCCAAACCCAGTAAGGAATTAGTCAGTCCGACATCGACAGACCAAAGACCCCTTCTCAGTCACCCCATGACTTTCTGCGGCCTCTTTCTCTGCAATAGTGACCGTAATGCATCTGAGACTGTCTCACACGGATGCAGTTTCTGCTGGTGCCGGGATCGCTTGAATCTTCCTGCCGTTCTATTCATCTTCTCAACCAAGGAGATAGGATGAAGGCGACTCTGCCTGCAACCCGTGTTGAACCTTGGCTGCGTGCGACCCGCACGGAGATACCAGCCGTAGTACGTGCGGTACTGCATGCCATCGACCTGGCGCTTGAGAATATCGAGGAAGCCACCGAGGGGCTGACCGTTGCGCAGATCAATGTGCGCCCATTTGGTGTGGCCTCGATTGGATTTCACCTGCGCCACCTGACCGGGGCACTGGACCGCTCCTTGACCTATGCCTCTGGATCGGCATTGAGTGAAGAGCAGTTCAGTGCGCTGGCCCAAGAGAAGACGGGCCAGGGCGAGAGCCGCGATCTGCTACTGAACCGTTTGCGGGCCTCGGCGAAGCGGGCCGAAGAGATACTTTTGACGCTGGTCGGAGCGGACTTTGAGGCGCCGCGAGCGATTGGCCGCAAAAAGTTGCCCACAACCCTCGGCGGCATCATCGTACACATCGCCGACCATACGCAAAGACATGTCGGGCAGTTGGTTACGACGGCCACAATCCTGCGTGGATTGAAGGCCTGATCGTGCCTGTTCAGGCAGCAGTTGATAATCCGCAGGCTTGAGATTCAAGGGTGAATTCTGCGTGCATTCATCAAGGCGCGGCAGAGACCACGTAAATGAATTGTGGTCGCATCACCGGCAACTCGGACCCGACGTAAGGCAAATCAGGTCGGAGAAAATTGTCGACTAGGCCCAAGCAGAATGGATGAGGAGCTTGGGATTGGACGGTCGGCACATTCCCGGCCCCTGCGGCGTCTCTCGGGACTTATCCCAGACGGTCCGAATGCAAACATGCGCATTTCTCATGTAGTTTGGCAATGTCATCAGGTCTGCTTATATTCATGATGTGAGCTTATCGACTGAGAATGCCTTTTCTTCAACAGCGGCCCTTTATGATCTGAACCGCTCCCGACTCATTCCGGGATTTGAGGGTCTTTATCGCTGGGCCGTGGATTTAGTGCCCAACGACGCAACTCAGATTCTTGATCTGGGCGCTGGGACTGGGCTGCTTGCGGCTCTGATAAGGGCACGGTTTCCGGATGCAAGTCTCCACTTGATTGACCTCTCAGCAGCCATGCTCGCCAAAGCCAGGGAACGCTTTGAAGGGGATACCCGAACCACATTCGAGGTTGCGGACTACTCCGTTGCCGCTCTTCAAGGCAGATATAACGCCGTGGTCTCAGCACTCTCCATCCATCATTTGGAGGATGATGCGAAGCGCGCACTCTTCGATTCGATCATGAACGTTCTTCTGCCAGGAGGAGTGTTCGTGAACGCTGAACAGGTTATGGGCTCTACTCCTGCCCTGGAAGAGCGCTACAAGAGAGAATGGCTCCACAAAGTGAGGGCGCTTGGGGCTACAGAGCAGCAAATCAGCGACTCGCTTTTTCGGCAGCAGGAAGATCGCTGTGCTTCTGTCGAGGACCAGATGGCCTGGATGCGTTCTGCAGGTTTTAGCGACGTTGACTGCTGGTTCAAGGACGGTCGGTTCGCGACTCTTGCCGGTACAAAGCCTCGTTAGAGGCGGCTCGGATCAGTAACGTAAAGTCGGCAAGTATCGTGGAATCTGCCAGATGCGCTCAAAGCGACGGAATAGCCTGGCACTAGGGCGTATACGAGGACTAATCGACAGACACTAGCCATGAACGTCAAACGCCGCCTGCTCGGCTCTTTCAGCCACGGCTCTATGGCGAACGCGTTGCCTCAGGCTGGCATCAGAGGTGGCACTTTGCATCGGGAGGAAGATAGACGCTCGTGACACTGGACTCTAATTGACAACAATGTCAAGGAAGTCAGGTTTTCGATGCGTGAAACGTTATTGTTATACGGCGACGAACAGGTTCTCAGCGAATTGCCACTCAACGTCCACCCATTGCGCATTGCACTCGAAGCCCGTGCGTCTGGCGATTTCCGGTGGTTCGTTATTCCCGTACTTGTGACAACTCTCCGTCCAAATGGTCTCATCGCAGAGGAATGTGAAGTTTGCCTCTTCGATGTTGACAGTTTGGGTTTCCATGGAGCGGAGATGCATCTCGACTCGACGCTCGCGGGCGTTGTAGAGGGCAACATGCTCAAATCGGGATAAGTCGAAGTCCCCTCCCAGTTCACGGTTAATGCGGGCCAGCAGGTTGCGATTGAAGGCCCCGGTTACACCGAGAGCGTCATCGTAGGCGGGAATGAGTTGAGTCAATGGCTTCTCAAGATCCGTGCCGAGCAACAGCATGTCGCCAGGCTCAATCGCGTGGCGAATCTTGCGCAGGAGCTCCTCGGCCGGCCCACGATCGAAGTTGCCGATCGAACTGCCCAGAAACAGCACCACAACGGCATCGCCGGGTTTGCGGCGAGCCACCGCCTTGCTCAAGCCATCAAGATACTCTGTCTCAAATCCAAGAATGCTGACGTGCGCCAAATCATCGAGTTCACGCTCGCAACGCACAAGTGCCGCGGATGATATTTCAATCGGGCAGTAAGTCATCGACTTATGGTGCGCCAGTGCTTCCAGGATCTGGCGCGTCTTTCGGCCGCTGCCGCTTCCAAGTTCAACCACCATGCCATGCGCCATGAGATGTTCAGCGATGTCGTCTGAATGCTCGCGCAGAATTCTCTCCTCAGCGCGCGTCAGCCCGTACTCAGGAAGCCGAGTGATCGCTTCAAACAATGCGGAACCGACGTCATCATAAAGATACTTTGACGGCAATTCCTTTTGTCCCGCTCGTCCCAACCCACTTCGTACGTCTAGTGCGAATGAGTCAACGGTCTCTGTCACCCCACCACGAATCAGCATTCCGGCTCCCTTCAATTCTTTACGCAGCGGAAAGAGGCGTAAACAAACGGATAATGCGGCTGGAACCAGTTACGGAACGAACGCCGCAACATCGACGCAGCAGTCCGCGGCGAAGCGCCTTTGACCACGAAATGTTTTCCATCAAAAAAGTCCGCCGAGTAGCCGCGGTAAAAGGGAAAGGGCTCAAAGCCTGGGTAGGGTGCAAAGGGCGAAGAGGTCCATTCCCAGCCGTTGCCGAGGGCGTCCTCCAATCCGAAAGCGCTCCGCCCATCGGGATAGCTGCCCACCGCGACCGGATCCCAACGCTCGAAGTCAAAGTTGCCGAGGCCGGCATCGGGAGGCGCATCGCCCCACGGATACGCGCGCTCCGTGCCTTGCTCGGTCCCGTAAGCGGCGCGATGAAATTGAGCTTCAGTGGGAAGAGACGTGCCACGAAAACGCGCATAGGCCGCAGCTTCCGCGTGGCTGACATAGACCGGCCAGTCGAGCGGCAAGGGCAGCTCTTCAAACATTGACCGATAGAACCACTGGTCCTGACGCCGGAACCACAGACGCGGATGGGCGGTTTTTTGATCGTGGATCCAGGCCCAGTCCGCAGTGCTCCAGAGATGGCGATCGTCGTATCCGCCTTCGCGCACAAATTGGAGAAACTCTCCGTTCGTGACCTTATATGCGCCAATCGCGAAGGCCGGCACTGCGACGCAATGCTCTTCAAACTCGTTGTCCCAGCCAAAGATATCCCTGCCGCGCGGAATTCCCAGCGTGGCAAATCCTGCCGGGATGTCGATCATCTGGGATGCGATGGGCGGCGTAGGTCGATGAGAAACCACCGTGCGATAACCGCGCGGCACAATCTTCCGATCTGGAGTCAGTTGGTGGAGCATATACGCCAGGGTCTCCGCGTGCATCAATCGATGTTCGATCGCGACGTTGAGAATCACTTCTTCGGGATATTGCCAAGGTCTCGCCGAAGTCTGCGAGGGTCTCGCGAGAATGTCGTCGAGTCCTTCCCGGACACGCAGGTTATAAGCGTTGATTTCTGAGAGCCGAGGCCAGTCGGATGGGTTGTCCTGCGGCAGGCCGGTCTCCACCGGATCGATGCCAAAAGCGAAGAGGCGATCAAGTTCCTTGTGAGCGGCGCCGAGGCCGAGTGCGTGACCTCCGATCAGATTCCAGTCGAATGCCTCGAGGTGGCCCATGTAAAAAATAATTCGGTGTCTTTCGGGAATGGGCCTGTCGTAGATCGCGTCCGCACGTACAATTCGAAACAACTCGTCCGTGACCGACCGCGATTCGATCAGGCGCAGCAAGAGCTGGTTCCGAATTTCTGGCTGGCTCACCGTCGCATTCATTGCGCACACCGTCCTTTTCGATTTCAACCGACTACGGCTTTTACGAAAACGGTTCAATCATGACTTCGTCGATGAAACACCATCCCCAATCCTCGCCCGGTTCAAGCGATCGCATGATGGAATGTTTTGTCTTTCTGAAGTGCTTGGTGGCGTGCTTGTTCTTCGAGGAATCGCAGCAGCCGACGTGGCCGCAGATCTCGCAAAGGCGCAGATGAACCCACGAATCGCCCATCTGCAAGCACTCCTCGCACCCATCGCTCTTAGGGGATGGGCTTTTTATCTGGTTCAAGTGTGAGCAAGTTTCCTGCATCGTCTCCCTCCATTGTTCGGGCAGTTGGATTTTTCGGCTGAGTTAAAGGCAAGTAAACCTGGAAGCGAGTGTCGCCCGGGTGCGAGGAAACTCTGATCTCGCCATGATGATTTCGGATGATGCGGCCCACCGTATCGAGTCCGAGCCCCGTTCCTTCGCCAACTCCTTTGGTGGTGAAAAATGGCTCGAAGATATGGGGCAGAACAGCGGGCGGAATTCCGGGTCCGTTGTCGCCAATCTCGACCAGTACGCGGTCGAGTTCCCGCGCGGTACGCACCCGCAATTCGCCCTTCCCATGCATGGCCTCGATGGCGTTGGCCATCAGGTTGGTCCAAATCTGATTGAGCTCGCCGCCGAAGGCGCAGATGCGCGGCAAGCTTTCGTCATATTCGCGAAGCACGGTGATACCGGACTTGAATTTATGGTTCAGAATCGTAAGTGTATTTTCGAGTCCCTGATGAAGGTCGACTTCCTTCATCGCAGCCTGATCCATATACGAGTACTCTTTGATTGCCTGGACTAGGTAGGATATCCGTCTGGTACTAATATCAATCTCGTCGATCAGCTTGGCGATAGTGAGCAGCGAAGCAATGCGGATCAGGGCATCGGACAATACCTCGTCGCCAACATCACCCGCAAGGCATTCCAGCTTGGGAATCTCGACGCTGGCGTCGGCGATGGCCGGAGCAATCTTCCACGCATCCGGCACACGGCGCGCTTCAAGCCATGCGGTGATGCGCTCTTCGCTGTCGCTCTGGGCCAGGGGATCAGCGGAAGTGCTGGGCGCGTGCTGAGCCTCCCGCTCGAAGCGGGTAATCTTCTCTCGCTGCTCAATGGATAGGGCGTGGCGCGCCAGCCGGATACTTGCCTCGCGCACGGTCTCAAGCGCCTCGCGAAGGTTTGCTGTTGCGCGCTGGGCGGCGGCGGCGGGGTTGTTCAGTTCATGCGCCAAACCCGCGGAGAGCTTGCCAAGCGCCACCAACTTGTCGCGCTGCGTTTCAATCCGCGTGGTCTCACGAATGCGATCAGCCATGAGGGAAACCAGCCGCTGGCCAAGCAAGGGCATACGCTGGAGCATCTCAGGGAGGAGGCTTCTGCGGAGGTGTGCGACACGAGTAAAAACCACGGCGCGCGTCGTGCCGCCGTAGTGCGTCAGCCGCGAGTACGGCAGAAGGCCGGTAACTTGCCCCGCAAGCCCTCTGAAGATGATCTCATTCGTTCCTCCCCGTTGTATCTGAATCTCTCCCTCAAGAATCACGATGAGATTGTCCAGAGGTTCGCCTTCCCGGCCCATGATCTCTCCCGGCTGGAAATGCACTTCCTGTAAATGTTCCGCCAGCCAGTCGAGCTGGTCGAGAGGCAAATCCGCGAAGATCTCGATCTTGCGCAGATCGTTGACCAGGTCTCTGCTTTTAGCGCTCGTAAGGTTCTGCGCCACGTTACACCTCGCTGAGATATTGATGAGTGAACTGCACGGCAATCGAGCCTTCGCCCACTCCCGAAGCAACCCGTTTCACAGAACCGTGGCGAACGTCTCCCGCCGCAAAGACGCCGGGGACGTTGGTTTCCACCCAATACGGGTTACGTTCCAACTGCCATCCTTTAGGCATTTTTCCATCGCGCAGCAAGTCGGCTCCAGTCAAAATGAATCCGCGTTCATCCCGCTCCACCACGCCGGAGAGCCAATCCGTGTTGGGTTCCGCGCCGATGAAAATCGACAGCAGGTTTGTGGGTACGGTCGAGGTATCGCCGGTCTCCGCGCAGTGAATGGAAACAGCTTCGAGGTGCGTATCTCCGTGAACTTCCGTGACCTGGCAGTGGATTTCTACCTTGATGTTGGGAGTCTTCTTGATCTGATCGATCAAGTACTGCGACATGGTTGCGGAGAGGGATGGGCCACGGACCAGCATCACCACTTGCCGGGCGTATTTTGAAAAGTACATCGCGGCCTGACCGGCAGAGTTAGCGCCTCCGACGATATAAACATCCTCGCCTTTGCACTCCTGCGCCTCAGTCATCGCCGATCCATAATAGACGCCGCACCCTTGCAGCCGATCTGCTCCAGGCACATTCAGCTTGCGGTAGGCCACTCCCGTCGCGATCAGCAGCGCTTTGCAGCCAATATCGGATCCCGTCGCAAGCTTGACGGTCTTCGATGGACCTTCCACAACCAGACCGGTGATTTGCTGAGGACTCAAAATCTCCACACCGAAGCGCCGCGCCTGAGCCACGGCGCGACGGGCCAGATCGCCACCGCTCAAGCCGGAGGGAAAGCCGAGATAATTTTCAATGCGGGAACTCATCCCCGCCTGACCGCCCGGCGCTTCCATCTCGATCAGCACCGTGCTGAGGCCCTCCGACGCGCCATACACGGCCGCCGCCAGACCCGCGGGGCCGCCGCCGGCGATCACCAAATCGTAAAACGCTACCTCCGGCCGAATGCGCAGCCCCAGCCTTTCGGCCAGTTCACCCACGCTCGGGTCGGCCAACGATGTGCCATCGGGAAAGAGCACTTTGGGCAGGCTGGCGGCTTCGGCTCCGGCCGCTTCCACCAATCGGCGCACCTCGGCAACTTGCCCCGCCGTCTCCACATCAATCCATTGGTAGGGCGTCTGGTTGCGCGTCAGAAAATCTCGAATCGCATACGAATGAGGAGACCAGCGCGTTCCGAGAACGCGAACTCCCTCGAAGGGAGGCCGGTACGACCCCATCCAATCATCTAAAAGGTCATCCAGAACTGGGTAAAGGTGTTCTTCCGGTGGATCCCAGGGCTTCAGCAGGTAGTGATGGATGCTGGCGTCGTTAATGGCGCGAATTGCCGCATCGGTGTCGGCGTAGGCGGTGAGCAACACACGTTTGGCATTGGGGAAAACCTCCATCGCCTGGCCAAGGAATTCGACGCCGGTCATCTGCGGCATACGCTGATCGACCAAAAGCAACGCCACTGCATCACCACGCCGCTTGAGTCCGCGTAGCGCCTCCAGTGCTGTTGCGCCGGAGTCCGCGCGCAGTATGCGGTAGCGCTCAGCATAGCGGCGTCGCAGGTCACGCTCGACAGCGCGCAAGACTTCAGGGTCGTCATCAACTGTCAGCAGCACGGGTTTCGCCATTTATTTTCCTTTGTTCGGGGTTACAAAGGCGCAGTATGGGATCCGATCTTTTACTCCCTGACTTTGACAATTACTTAGATGGATCTTCTGCCTGATCGGTTTCAGTCATTTGTTCTGACCAACCCCCGGCTGGCGCAGAGAGCCTCGGCAATTGCCGGGCTTGCAATGGAAGTGTAAGTAAAGGTTGAGAATAGCGGGCAATTTGCAATTCTCGTATTGTCAATTCGGCTAAGATAGAGTGATTGGACAGGGCGCAAGAAGGCTGTCGATTGTTCCAGAAGAGGGAGGACCAATGCGGGCTTTCACTTTTATTGCTGGCGTTGTCTGCCTGTTTGCCGTATTGCTCGATGCCTTCCAGACAATCATTCTGCCACGCCGCGCGACCGGACGTTTTCGGCTCACTCGCATCTTCTACGTGCTCACATGGAAACCCTGGGTCTTCCTTGGCAAACGGCTTCATAATCCACGCAGACGTGAGTCATTCTTCAGTTACTACGGACCAATGTCTCTGATTTTTCTTCTGGCGGTGTGGGCGGCCTCGATGGTTGTAGGCTTTGCGCTTATCTTTTACGCCTTGGGCAGCCCATTCAACGACACGGCGCAAGGACCGGGCCTTCGATCCGACCTCTATGTCAGCGGAACCACTATCTTTACGCTGGGGCTGGGGGACGTAACGCCGCGCAGCGCCTGGGCGCGCGAACTCGTCATCCTGGAAGCTGGAACCGGGCTGGGTTTTCTGGCTGTCGTGATGGGATACTTTCCGGTTCTCTACAGTGCTTTTTCGCGTCGCGAAGTGAGTATCTCTCTGCTTGACGCACGAGCTGGGTCTCCGCCGACCGCTGCCGAACTGATGCGCCGCCATACTTATGAAGGCGGTGAAAGCGCCCTCGCGCTATTGCTGGTCGAGTGGGAGCGCTGGTCGGCAGAATTGCTCGAAAGCCATATCTCTTATCCGCTTCTCTGTTACTTCCGTTCGCAGCATAACAACCAGAGCTGGATCAGCGCCTTGACGGCCGTGCTGGACACCTCGGCACTGCTGATTGCCGATGTGCAGGGAAACGAGGCGCGTCAGGCTCAGTTGACCTTTGCCATGGCCCGCCATGCGATGGTCGACCTGGCGCAGATCTTCTCGCTGCCCCCAATCAAAGATGCTCCCGACCGGCTCTCTCGCGAGCGCTATGAACAGCTTTACGATCTTCTCTGCAAGAGCGGCGTAAGCGTCTGCCGCGATGGTCGCTCGTACGAAAGGCTTCGCGATATACGTGTGCTTTATGAGGGCTATGCCGAGGCGTTGGCCGGTTATCTTCGCATGCCGCTGCCGCCCTGGATCGCCGATCAGCCCCACAAGGACAACTGGCAAACCGTGGCCAAACTGCGCGCCCAGACCGAGACTGCCAACTCGCATGCGGATCATGGATCGTTGGCTGAGGATATATCGCCGGCTATTATCGTATTGAAAGACGATCATCACGATTTTTGAAAGTACCAAACTTCCAACCACCGAATGATGCGGGTCACGGATAATTACTTTGGTGAGCGCGTAAGCATTCAGCCGTTGCCATATACCGGCACGGCCGCCCCGTGAATTGTTTTTGCGGCGTCACTAGGGAACCTCTGCACAAGTCTGCAATCCGCGTCCTATTTGAATAAGCTATAAGTATGAAGCGAATGACGCGTTTTCAGCAGACACTGGCATCGCAGGCGAGTTTTGAGAAGCATGGCCGCAAGAGCAAACGTGAGCTGTTTCTTGACCAGATGAACCAGGTGGTTCCGTGGTCAGAGTTGCTGGCGCTGGTTGAGCCTTTTTATCCCAAGGCGGGCAATGGCCGGCAGCCAGTGGGCCTGGCGATTATGCTGCGCACCTACTTTTTGCAGCAGTGGTTCAGCCTGTCGGACCCGGGCATGGAAGAAGCCTTCTATGCGTCGCCCGTGCTGCGCCGCTTTGCCGGAGGGGACCTTGGCGTGGCCGCCGCGCCGGACGAGACGACGACCCTCGCGCAGATTTGGTCGGCTGGATACCCAAAGGGGCGTTCGCGATCACTTCGCGAGAGAAGGGTACCGGTTGGACGCTGGGCCGGTGCAAATCTCCACAAGTTCAGAAATATTTTTGCGGAACAGCCATCAGAACAGCCATTCGCGCACGAAAAAGAAAACCGCCTTTGGCGGCTGCTTGTAAGGTACTTATTTTATTGGAGTTATGGTGGACGCGGTAGGAATCGAACCTACAACCTGTCGGTTAAGAGCCGAATGCTCTGCCAGTTGAGCTACGCGTCCGGATGACTCTAAAAAACCGTGCGTCGGCGGGGCTTGCGCACGGCTTGAGCAGACAGAATTTCCTGCTGCTATTTGAAAAATATAGCACAGCCACGGGGCTGTTTCAAAACTCGGAGGAGGACGGATGCCCGGCGGGAAGTTCAGAAGCTGAAGGCGAGGCCGGCGCGGATGCTGCGCTGGTCCTGGGCGAAGATTACAAGGGAGCCATCGCTCAGCAGATAGGGCCGGTAACCCTGGGCCAGCAGGTTACGCATATCGATGATCGCATCGAAGCCGCCCGAGCCGTCGCGCCACAGTTGAATGGGCTGCCGCAGGTGAAGGTTGAGGAAGGGTCCGGCAGCGTCCAACGCAAACGGAGCAACCTCGGTGATGGTTTCCTCCGGTTGCCAACGGTAGCTCGCCCGCCATCGGGTTCCGGTGCCGTCCAGCGTACCGGAGAGCGAGAGCGAGTACTCCTGCGCGTGGCGGGGATGGATGCCGGTGAGCAGTTGGCCGAGCGATGCGGACTGCGGCGAAGAGGCTGCGAGGACGAGAGCATCGCCGTTGGCATAGCTGAGACGAAGTTGATTGCCGCCCGGCAGGCTGTGCTCGAAGCCAGCCTCCACTCCGGCTGCGGAAAACTTAGGTCCGGCGGCATGGAGCAGGCCGCTGGCGCGGTCCAGAAGCACTGTGGAGGCAGCGGAATCGCCGCTGGCAAAGCGGCTCATTCCCTCGATGAGCGGGTTTTCAATCTTGTCGGCATAAACCAGTACAGCGATACCGGAGCGGTCGGTGCGCCGCTCCCAGCCGAGTTCCTGGTGGTTGCCGTGCTCGATTGCCAGGGCGCCATTGCGGGCGGAGACCGCCGGCAGCCAGCTTCGGGCCTCGGTCTCCTCGGAATCCGGAGGCGCGGGCAGCAAGGTGGTCATACTGTAGTGAATCGCGGAGTTGCCATTGTGCCAGCCTACTGAGGCAAAGGGCAGCAACTCGGCCACGGTCTCCGGAGAGGTGGAGGAGAGCCGGGCCAGCACCTGATCGGAGCCGGCTTCGGCTTCGATCGCTTCCCCGAAATGGATGGTCTGCCAACTGCGGACGGCGGCCTCTTCGAGTCCGTCCGAGGGCCCTTCGCTGCCGGCGCTTACATCGGGATGAAGAACAACGGCGGCCACCGACTGCACGGAGCCGGCAAAACCCAGATCCTGGCGGAAGCCGAGCATGGACTCCATGTCGGCATTGCTGCCGGGCGCGAACTCGACGTGGGCCAGCAACTCGCGGCTGTTGGACGGCGTCTCCTCGACCGCGGCGGAGATCCGCTCGCCGCTCTCGCCGAAGGCTCCCTCCTGGCCCGTGGCCACCAGGCGGGCCTTCAGGCGGCGATGGTTACCGGAGCCGTCGGAGACCACCACCAGGGGGCCATCCTCAAGCCAGCGCAGCAGGGGGCGGTTGGCCGCCGAGCGCAGGGTCCAAGCCCAATCGTCCTTCTGCGCATCGCCCGCCCGCGGTGAAGCAGGAAGCCACTGCATCGCCTCGTAAAGGCTGTTCAGCGTGAGATTGACGACGGTGTTGGCGTGCACGCGGACGTTCTCGCGAAGCGAGGGCAGAAACCATGCGCCCATGGCTTTGACCGCATACCGTCCGGGCAGGACCGAAGAGATCGTAAAGCGGCCGTTCGTGTCAGTGTAGACGCTGGCGAGGACGCTGAGATCGGGACGAAGCAACTGAACCTGGGCGCCTATCTGCGGAACGCCCGCCGAATCGCACACCACGCCAGAGACCGACCCCATGGTGACTCCGCGAAGCGGAGCTGCGCCCAAGGCGATCAGCACGGCGAAAAGAGCGAAATGGAGCCTGCGGATCATCAATGTTGTTGGTGACCTGTCGGCGTCTCTGGCAGTCTTGCTAAGAATCAAGCCCGCGCGAGCTTCCGAATCTTCTGCCCGATAGCTCGATTGCGCGGGTTGCATTACTATTCCACGACAAAAGGCGCCGATTGCGCAATCTCTTGTTTTGAGATTGCGTCATTTATTTTGATCGACACCTTATACTTTCCTGGTTGGAGGCCTGCAAGCGGAAGAGTTTTCTCCACAGTTAACTGATCGCTGTGAGGATCCATATCCTTGGATTCCAGTTGTTTCTCAAAATCCACCGCGTTCGTTGAAGTGTCAATGATCTGGTAGGTCACCGTGGCATGGTTGCTCCTGGTAGCCTCGTCGATCCCCAGGTTGTAGATCTGCATCCAGAAACTGAGGTCCTCCCCGCGTTTGAATCGGGCCGGAGGATTGGGGTTGGACGGCGTGGAAGTGCTCACGCGAGGCCGGATGAAGGTATTGCCGATGATGAAGTTCCCGCTGCCGATCTCGCGCGAGGAGACCGGATTCATCCGGTCGGCCAGAATCAGCGAGGAGGTGCCCAGCTTTTCATCGTGGAAGGTGGGCACAGTGAGGCTTTTGCCGTAGTAACCCTTGTGGTCCTTGTTGTTTACGTCCTCGATGCCGATATCCAGGCGGTAGAGTCCGGGCAGAAGAGGCAGCGCCTTCCAGTAGACGGACTCGCGGTCAAGGCTCTTCTCCAGCAACTCGGCCGGCTGCTCAACTTCGACCGTATCCTCAAAGGTCTGTACTGTCTTGCCGGTGATGGTGGTGACCTTTCCACGGATGTTCACCACGCCCTTGGAGACGCCATCCCTGGTGACAAAGGTGATGTCGCGGTTCTTCAGTTGCAGCGTGATCGGAACCAGAACCGTATTTTCCGTCACCTTGACAAAGTCGGTGCGGACATCAAACGGAAAGACCGGGCCGGAGAGCAACTGGTGCTCTGAAATGAAGGCTTCCAGGTCAGTGAACTTGATGGGCGGGGGAGCAAATAGCTTGGCGGCCATGTCGATGCGGTCGAACTCCTTGGCCTGCTCGGAAGTCTGCATCGGGCCGGCGCCCAGTTGTTCAATGCCGTTCGAGCCGCGCTCAGACTTCTTGGCGTGGCCCATCTCTTCTTCCTGGGTCGGGCCGCCCTGGGGAACGTGCAGCAGCGCGTCCTTCTCGCTCCGGTCGATCGTGAAGTGGTAGTCGTTGCACAGGCAGGGATCCACAAACTCCATGTCGATGTTGTCCCCGACGCCCTCAATGTGGCGATAGTGCCAGATCTCGAAGGGATAGGTGACGGTGCTGCCGCCGCCCTCTGCCATGGGACGCTGGTACTGGCCGCCGGCAGGGTGGGAATCGATGGAGTCGGGCGGGCCGAAGGAGATATACATGTGGCCCCGGTCTGTCCGCCAGCCAGGCTTGCCGGCCGCATAGTGCTCGTTGGCGTAGGCGATGCGGCGATAGTGCTCTTCGCGGAACTCGTTTTCAGGAGAATCCGGATTGGGGTTGCGGCGCAGCCAGAACTGCTCGATGAACGCGTCGCGCTCCTCGTCGTTCGACAGGCTCTTGAAAGCCTTCCGCTCCTCGTCCGTGATGATGTAGCTCGCGTCCTGTTCCAGCCAGGTCTTGTAAGCGCCCTTCAACTCCTGCCTCACGGCCTTCTGGGCGGCAAACTTCTCCTTGTCCGAGCGTTCGCGCTTCAGCGGGTCGACCTCCTGGCCCGATCCCTGATCCTGACTCTTGGCCGGTTGCGCCTGTGCGGGGGGCGTGTCTGCCTGCTGGGCCCTGAGAACAGCTGCGGGTGTTAAAACCAGGCCGCAACTCAGTGCGACAAAGAAAAGATGAGAACGGATAAGCATCATTTGCCTTGAAAACTCCTGCAATCCCTCATTCTACCGGTCCCGAAAGGGCCGGGCAAGATTCGGCAGGGAGTTGACTGCTCAATTGGACGCCGAAATGAGCCCAACGTGAGCCGGAAAGCCAGTTCCGTGCATCCAAAAGAAGCGGTGCCACTGCCTTGCCCCTTTGGCATCCGGCGCCGGGCGCTGCTTTCTGCCTTTGGCGCAGGCCGTTGGAATGAACCTTGCCGGCGGAAGACTCCGCCACCAAGGCACGGGCCATCCGGGGGCAGTCGGGGAAGATCCGGGGCTGATTTGGCAGCCTCAGGGAACTGAACCGGCGTTCATTGCGTACACTAAAAGCGGAGAGACCCGGAGCAAATACCTCCCATGAAGAAAATACTCTTGATCATTCTCGGCGTTGTGGCCGTTGCCGTGCTGGTAACCGTCTTTATCTGGCGGCAGCAATCCGGCTACACCAAGGTCCTGACCGCCAAAATCGCACGACAGGATCTGGCTACGATTGTCAGCGGCACTGGCCAAATCAAGCCCAAGACCTATGTCAACGTGGGCGCCACCTCGTTTGGCCGCATCACCCACCTGTTTGTGAAGGAGGGGGATCACGTAACCAAGGGCCAGGTCATCGCCACCGTGGAGAGCGTCCAGCCGGAGGCGAACGTGGAGGCCCAGGAGGCCACCATCGCCGCGGCCAAGACCGACATTTCCTCGTATGTTGCCGCGGAAAAGACCGCCGAAGCCAACATCGAGCACGCCAAGGCGGATCTCGAACAGAAGCGGCTGGACTGGCAGCGCGCCCAGAGCCTCTACGCGGACGGCATCCTGGCCAAACAGGATTTCGACGCCAAGAAGGCGGCTTACGACACCGACGTGGCTTCGCTGGACCAGGCCGTGGCCGGCCTCAACCAGGCCAAGGCGCAGACCGATTCGGCCAAAGGACACCTCGGCACCCAGGTGGCCACCCTGCGCTTCAACCAGGACGCGCTCAACAAAACCGTCTCCACCGCGCCCTTTGACGGCATCGTGACCAACCTGCCGGTGCGCGAGGGCGAAACCGTGGTGGTCGGCATTCAGAATGCCGAAGGCTCCACGCTGATGACCCTGGCCGACATGAGCGTGATCACCGCCGAAGTGAAGGTGGACGAGACCGACATCGTCAACATCAAGATCGGCCAGCCGGCCGAGGTCACCGTTGACGCTCTGCCTGGCAAGGTATTCAAAGGCCACGTAACGCTGGCCGGGGATCAGGCCCTGCTGCGCTCAACCGGCGTAGCCACCTCGCAGTCCACCACCGGAACCGAGGAGGCCAAGGACTTCAAGGTCGTGGTAACGCTGGACGCGCCCACCAGCGAACTGCGTCCCGGACTCTCGACAACCGCCAAGATCACCACGGCGCGCAAGTCCAGTGTGCTTTCGCTGCCCATTCAGGCGCTGACCATGCACAACCCCGACGACGACAAAGCCAAGGGCGCGAGCGGAGTGCAGGCCGCATCAAGTTCCTCCAGCACCGGCCAGAAGAGTCCCTCCGTGCAGGGCGTCTACGTGGTCAACAAGGACAAGAGCGGCAAGCTGCGCGCCCGATTCGTGCCGGTTACCACCGGCATCACCGGGGCAACCGACATCGAGGCGCTCACCGGCCTCAAAGAAGGCGACGAGATCGTCATCGGCCCCTACAAGACGCTGCGCGCCCTCAAAGACAACGCGCTGGTCAAGCGGGACACCTCCAAGCCGGCAACCCCGCCCGCCGGCGGAAGCTCTTAGGAAGCTATGAATAAGCCGGTTTTGTATCAGGGCACGACTTTAGTCGTGCCGCCCGATGGCAAAAGAAATCTCGGGCTTTAGCCCCTGAGGTATGCTTTTCGGGGGCTGAAGGAGCTACATCGACGAGCAGGCTAGCGCGTGGAAGGATGAGATTCGAATGGCTCTAATGGACACCAGTACCGAAGTGGCTGAACAGTCGACGGCCCCGCCCAGCGGCGACATAATCATCGTCGAAGACCTGTGGCGCACCTACGACATGGGCTCGGAGCAGCAGGTGCAGGCGCTGCGCGGCGTCTCGCTGCGCATCAAGCACAACGAGTATGTGGCCATCATGGGCCCGTCGGGCTCGGGCAAGTCCACGCTGATGAACCTGATCGGCTGCCTGGACACCCCCTCCAAAGGCCGCTACTGGCTCAACGGCCAGTTGGTCAGCGAGCTGGACGACGACCAGTTGGCGCGCATCCGCAACAAGGAGATCGGTTTCGTCTTCCAGACCTTCAACCTGTTGGCCCGCGCCACCGCCCTGCACAACGTCGAACTGCCGCTGATCTATAACGGCACGCCGTCCGCCGAGCGCATTGCCCGCGCCAAGGAGTCGCTCACCGACGTGGGCCTCGAATCGCGCATGTACCACAAGCCCAACGAACTCTCCGGCGGCCAGCGGCAGCGCGTGGCAGTCGCCCGCGCACTGGTCAACCGGCCCTCCATCATCCTTGCCGACGAGCCCACCGGCAACCTCGACTCCAAAACCGGCCTGGAGATCATGGCGCTCTTCGATACGCTCCACGCCCAGGGCAACACCATCGTTTTGGTCACCCACGAGCCGGACATCGCCGAGTATGCGCACCGCGTCGTTCATATTCGCGACGGCCAGATCTACTCCGACGAGCCTTCCAAGCGCTACCGCCAGCGCCCGTCCGCTTCCTGAAAGTTGGGTGCTGGCAACAGAAAGCAGGGTGCCCCATCCTTTCGCGCACTTTGCGAAAGGGTGGGATACCACGAACCCCGCAAGTTCTCTGTGCAAACAGCCCTACCCCCGAACCGGAGAGACGCTTAGTCTTTCCGGTTCATGTTTTTCGCCCCTGCGCCGATGAAACCTGTGTCGGCCTTGAAATCGTCGTTTGGGCCATGGAGGCGAGGCACGTTGAGAGCCATGTACAGCGCCGCTCAGTTCCAGCCCCAGCCTTCAGCCTCCCGCATGACCCTTGTGGAAGTGGAATCGCCCTTCGAAGCGCAGCCTGTGGGGGTAAGCGCGGCCTGGCGTAAGCTCATCATGCAGGCGGAGATGGCCGCGCCCCATGTGCAGGTGGCCGCCATCGAAGGCGAACACGGCGCCGGCAAGCATACCCTGGCCCGCTATCTCTTCAGCCGCTCCCCGCTCGCCAACGGCATCTTCCAGCGCCGCGACGCACGGGAATGGCTGGTGACCGACGCCGATCCGGCCACCCTCGCCGGCTTCACCTATCTGGATCGCGTGGACCTGCTCGCGCCTCCCGGCCAGGGCCTGCTGCTGAGCGTGCTCAAATCCCTTCAGGACCGCCCGCCGGGACGATTCGTCCTGCTGGCTTCCTCGCAGACTTCGTTGCGTCAGATGGCCGCGCAAAGCCTCTTGCTGCCCGATCTTGCCTTCCGGCTCACCGCTGTCCGCTTTGCCATTCCCCCGCTGCGCCAGCGCCGGGAAGACATTACCGTGCTGGCCCAGGCTCTGCTGGACCGCATCTGCACCCTCTATCAGCAGCGCCCCGTGCTCCTCGGCCCCGGCACGCTGGCCCGCCTCTTGCAGCACAACTGGCCCGGCAACGTGCGCGAGTTGGCCGCCGTGCTTGAAACCGCTCTCCTCGAAGCCGCCAACGGCGTCATCCGCCCCGACGACCTGGCCCTGCCCATGGGCCTCGAATCCCCGGCCGAGCTGCGCCCCGAGGCGCGAACCGGCAGCCTCAATCTCGATTCCGTCATTCAGCAGCACGTGCAGTATGTCCTGGACCTGAACCGCGGCAACAAGCTCCGCGCCGCCCGCCAGCTCGGCATCAGCCGCTCCACACTCTACCGCATCCTGGGTAACGAGACCATCCTCGCCCATTGAAGGCTGCGGGCCGGCCCAAAGCACTGGGTGCACCGGGTGCCCCACCTTCGCTGATTCGCGTACTTTGCGAATCGGTTAAGGTGGGATACCACGAACCCCAACCGTTCTTGTTCATGAGGAGCCGGCAGGCCGCGGCTATCTTCTCTAAAAACCGCCGTTGACCACCCCAGGCCCCGCCATGGAGTGGTCAACCCATTCGCCCATCGGAGACGACTTGCCGCAGTCTCCGCACATGGTCGTGGAATACTGCGCAGCGCAGTGCGGACAAATGCCTCCGGTCAGGAATGTGTCGAATTTCTGCCCGCACTTTCCGCACTTCCATCTTTCTCCCAGCAGCGGCTCTGTCCGGCAACTCGGGCAGGCAAACCCCTTCCGGCGCGGCAACTTTGCCTGCTGCAGCAGCGCTCGCGCATGACGAAATCCGCCCCAGCAGTTCATCAGCATGAAGATGCCGATCGCCCCCAGCCACAGCGAGCCCCGCCACAGAGTGAGTCCGAAATACCCGGCGATGCCGAACATGCCAAGAATCGTGACGACCAGCAGGCTGTGCGCGCGTCCCAGCGGAAACCAAAGCAGGGAGCGAAGAATCTGGCCGCCGTCCAAGGGATAGATGGGCAGCATGTTAAATATGAGGAGCCCAAAGTTGATCCACGAGATCCTTTCGATCAACATATAGGCATTGGGCATAGTGTGCGCCCATCCCAGCGTCCAGCCAAACAGAGCCGGCACAGCCAGCTGCGGTACACCCAGATTTGATACACCCAGATTCGGTACACCCAGCACCGTCAGCAGCGCCACGTTGACCAGAGGACCCGCCGCGATGCTCCATAGCGTTGCTCCCGGCCGTTGCGGCGGATCGACATAGGCCACTCCGCCGAAGGGCCAGAGCATGATGCGGTTTGCCGTCCCGCCCACCTGCCGGCAGGCCAGCGCGTGCCCGAACTCATGCGTCAGCACAATCGCGAACAGCGCCAGATACTCCAATGCGCTCCACAGAACCGACGAGTACCGGCCTTGCCAGTTCTGGATTTCAAAGATCGCAATCAGGAACCATGTCCAATGCAGGTAAAGGTCAATTCCCGCAATGCGGCCGAGATGAATGGAACCCTGTTGAAGGCTTGGCATGGATGTAGCTTACTCCATTCGGATTCACCGGTGCGACCAACCGGGACCAAAAACTGCGGCAAATGCATCCAATTCATGGAAGAACTGCGCGTTCCATCCGCGGGACTACGCTCCATATTGCTCGTCGCTCACCTGCTCCATCCAGTCGACGGTTTTGCCGTCGAGCTTTTCCTGAATGGCAATATGCGTCATCGCCTTGGTTTGCGCCGCGCCGTGCCAATGCTTCTCTCCCGGCGCAAACCAGATCACATCGCCCGGTCGGATCTCCTCGATTGGGCCGCCCCAGCGCTGCGCCCGGCCGCACCCCGACGTGACAATGAGTGTTTGACCCAGCGGATGCGTGTGCCAGGCCGTCCGGGCGCCGGGCTCGAAGGTAACGCTGGCGCCAACAACGCGGGCAGGATCGGGCGCATCGAAGAGAGGATACACTCGCACCGCGCCCGTGAAGTAATCCTCGGGTCCCTTGTAAGAAGGCCGGGAACCGTTTTGCTTGATCTCCATTGCTTGTTTCTCCTCAAACAACCGCAATGAAGCCCCTCAGGGCTTCAGCGGCCGGTCATCTGCTCCAACTTCTCAGGATAGCGAGCGCCCTGCACCTTGATCTCCGCAGCGGCGCTTTCAATATCGCGCAGGTCTTCGGCAGTGAGTTCGATCGCGACAGCTCCGATGTTCTCCTCCAGGCGATCCAGCTTCGTCGTCCCCGGAATGGGCACGATCCACGGCTTCTGGGCCAGCAACCAGGCCAGCGCGATCTGTGCGGGCGTTGCCTTCTTCTCCTTTGCGATCCCGCCGAGCAGACCGACCAGGGCCTGGTTGGCCTTCAGCGCCTCCGGCGTAAAGCGCGGCAGTGTGCCACGGAAGTCGGTCTTGTCGAAGGTGGTGTTTTCATCCATCTTTCCCGTCAGAAAGCCCTTACCCAGGGGACTGTAGGCAACAAAGCCGATGCCAAGTTCCTCCAGCGTGGGCAGCACTTCGGCCTCGGGGCCTCGCGTCCACAACGAATACTCACTCTGCACCGCGGTCACAGGCTGCACGGCGTGGGCGCGGCGAATCGTCCTCGCGGCCGCTTCGGAAAGGCCAAAATGCTTCACCTTGCCCGCCTGAATCAACTCCTTCACCGCTCCCGCCACGTCCTCGATAGGCACGTCCAGGTCAACCCGATGCTGATAGAAGAGATCGATCACATCAATCTTGAGCCGCTTGAGCGAAGCCTCCGCAACCTGCCTGATGCGCTCCGGCCGGCTGTTGAGCCCTTGCCAGCCGGGGCTTCCGTCGGGATTCAGGTTGAAGCCGAATTTGGTGGCGATGACTACCTGGCCTTTGAAGGGCTCAAGGGCTTCGCCGAGCAGCATTTCATTGGTGAACGGTCCATAGACCTCGGCGGTGTCGAAGAAGGTGACGCCGCGCTCAACGGCTGCGCGGAGAAGTGCGATCATTTCCTGCTTGCCCTTTGGCGGGCCGTAAGAAAAGCTCATTCCCATGCAGCCCAGGCCGATGGCCGATACTTCCAGATTGCTCTTTCCCAATTTGCGCTTTTGCATTGTCTCTCCTCTTTACATGATCAGAGTTGCTTGGAGTGATTACTCTGATTTGAGCGAGGCCATGTCGATGGAGAAGCGGTACTTCACATCCGACCGCGCCAGCCGCTCATAGGCTTCGTTGATCTTCTGGATGGGAATAACCTCGACATCCGAAGTGATGTTCTGCTGGCCGCAGAAGTCGAGCATCTCCTGGGTCTCGGCAATGCCGCCGATCAGCGAGCCTGAGAAGCTGCGGCGGGCGAAGATGAGGCCGAAGACGGAGACCGCCAGCGGCTTTTCCGGCGCGCCCACCATGGTGATGTTGCCGTCGCGGCGAAGCATATTGATGTAGGCGTTGATGTCGTGTTCGGCGGCGACAGCATCGAGGATGAAGTCGAAGCTGCCGGCGTGTTTGGCCATCTGGTTGGCGTCGCGCGAGAGGACGACCTCATCGGCGCCGAGGCGCAGTGCGTCGTCCCGCTTGCTGGCCGAGGTGGTGAAGGCGACGGTGTGGGCGCCGAGGGCGTGGGCGAATTTGACGCCCATGTGGCCGAGTCCGCCCAGGCCGACGACGCCAACCTTCTTGCCCTTGGTCACGCCCCAGTGGCGCATCGGCGAGTACGTAGTGATTCCGGCGCAGAGGAGTGGCGCGGTGCCGGCCAAATCGAGATTCGGCGGAACGCGAAGCGCGAAGTGCTCTTTGACGACGATGCTGTCGGAGTAGCCGCCATAGGTGACGCCGCCGCTGTGCTTGTCGGGGAAGTTGTAGGTGAGGATCATGTTGGGGCAGAACTGCTCGAATCCCGCCTGGCACTCCGGGCAGGTGCCGTCGGAGTCCACCAGGCAGCCGACCGCGGCGAGGTCGCCGGGCTTGAACTTGGTAACGGCGGAGCCGACCCGCGTCACGCGGCCGACGATCTCATGGCCAGGAACGCACGGATAGATGGTCGGCATCATGCCGCTCCACTCGTTGCGAGCCTGATGGAGGTCGGAGTGGCAGATGCCGCAGAAGAGGATTTCGATCTGCACATCGTGCTCGGTTGGATCGCGCCGCGCGATCACGGTAGAAGCAAACGGCGATGTTGCGCTGGAAACGGAATAGGCTTTGGCGTTGTACATGGGGGATTGCCTCCGTGGCTTTTCGGTTGATTTTTTACAAGGCGCGATGAAGGGCCTGGCCCTGCACTTCCTCTTAACCAGAGAATAGGCTGTAGCGTTCATTCAGCGGTATCCCGATTCTTCCCTTTGATTGCCTATTTCTGTCGAATAGTGCCTTTTCTGTGCAAGCGGAATCGGATCAGCGGTACGCTGAACTTGCAAGGGTAAAAGAAGGTCCAAATGGCGACAGAGAAGGATGCGGGCGGGGGTTCGACGGCGGGACTTGTGAAGATGCGGGCCGAAGTGGCGTGCAAGATTGCCGCCAACACCCGGATGGAGGGCGTAGCGGACACCGCCTTACCAGGCCTGAGGCTCTACCGCAAAAGTGAGTTGACGGAGTGCTATTCCGCAGCCTACGGGCCCGAGCTGGTGGTTTGCGTACAGGGCGAGAAGCGCATCACTGTTGGCGGCACGACGCATATCTGCGATGGTTCCAACTTCCTGCTGACCTCGGTCGATCTGCCGGTGGTGAGCCAGGTGACACGTGCCTCAAAGGAGGAACCGATTCTCTCTCTCGTCCTCAAGTTGGAAATGGCCGTGGTGCGCGAGATCCTCAGCCAGGAGGAGTTTCAGATCCCTGATGCGGTCTCTGGAGTGCGCGGCATGGCCGTCGGCAAGACCACGGTCAAACTGCTAGGGGCCTGCTCCAGATTGCTCGATCTGCTCAACACGCCGCAGGATATTCCATTTCTCGGCGGCCTGATGCAGCGCGAAATCCTCTACCGGCTGCTGCGCTCATCGCAGGGCAGGCATCTGCGCGCCATCGCCACCCTGGGCGAGCAGAGCAACCGGACAGCCAGGGCCGTCGGCTGGCTCAAGGCGAATTTTGCCAAACCCTTGCGTGTGGAGGAGTTGGCCTCGGTGGCGCAGATGGGCGTCTCCACGCTGCACCATCACTTCCGCTCCCTGACCGCGATGAGTCCTCTGCAATATCAAAAGCGGTTGCGCCTGCACGCGGCGCGCGTCCGCATGATGACGGAGGGTCTGGATGCCGCCAGCGCGGCCTTCGAGGTCGGCTATGAAAGTGCAAGCCAATTCAATCGGGAGTACAGCCGATTCTTCGGCCAACCGCCGATGAGGGATATCAAATCGCGCCGGCGCGCCGGCCCCGCATCAGCCCGAGACTGACGACAATTAACGCGACGCCTGCAGATGCACCCAGCATCTCAGTTGGCACGAAACCGCCAAACCACTCACCAAAACTCTGGGTGCCTTATCCTCTCCGCGTCTCTTGCGGCAAGAGTGGGAGACCGCGATCCCCGATGCGCCTGCCCCATTGCTCTAAACTCAACTTGGAAGACAACATCTTGTTCCGAGGACCAACTCCCTTGAAGAAGCTCCCGTTCCCTGCCCTGGCTGGTGTCGCGTCTCTGCTGCTTACCCTTGCCCCCGCGCTAAACGCGCAAAGCCCGGCGAACCCTCCGGCAACACAGGCTTCCATCGACGCCAACCGCAAGACCCTCAACACCCTCTTCGAGGCCTATTGGCAGGACCAGCTCAAGCACGCTCCCGAGTTTGCCTCCACGCTGGGTGACAAGCGCTACAACGACCAGATCTCCGACTACTCGGTCAAGGCCGTCAACGACGCTCTGGCCCGCGAAGAGAATTATCTGACGCAGCTTGCCGCAATCGACCCGACCGGCTTCACCGACCAGGAAAAGACCAGCCGTGATCTCCTGCTGCGCCACTTTGCCGAGGACGAGGAAGCCGCCGAGTTCAAGGAGTGGGAGATGCCCCTCAATCAGATGAGCGGCCTGCCCACCGTCTACCCGCGGCTCGTGCCCCAGCTCAGCTTCACCACCGCGAAGCACTACGACGACTGGATCGCCCGCCTGCACGCCATTCCCAGGGCCTTCGAGCAGGTGACCACCAATATGTCCATCGGCATGGATGACCATCGCCTGCCGCCCCGGTATCTGCTGGAAAAGGCGCTCGACCAGGTGAAGGAGCTGGCCTCTCAAAAACCGGAAGACTCGCCCCTGGCCCTGCCGCTCAAGAGCTTTCCGGCGTCGATCCCGGCCGCCGAGCAGGCCCGCATCAAGGCTGAGATGCTCGACGCCATCGGCAAAGAAGTCCTGCCAGCTTACCGCCGCTTTGCGCGCTTCCTTGAAGTCAGCTACGTTCCCGCCGGGCGGGAGCAGCCCGGCATTTCGGCGCTTTTTGACGGGTCAAAGTACTACAAATTTCTCATCCGCAGGACCACCACCACCGACCTGACCGCAGACCAGATCCATCAGATCGGCCTGGACGAGGTCAAGCGCGACGAGGCGGAGATGCTGACCATCGCGCAGAAGCTCGGGTTTGCCGACCTGAAGAGCTTCCGCGCCAGCCTGAAGACCAATCCCAAGCTCCATCCAGCCTCGCCCGAGGCGCTGCTCGCAGCCTATCGCGGCTATCTTGGACCCATGCAGGCCAAACTGCCGCAGCTCTTCGGACGCCTGCCCAAAGCGCCCTTCGAGGTTGTCGCGGTTCCGGATTATCTTGAGAAGACCTCCGCGCCCGCCTACTATCAGGCCGGAACGCCCGACGGCAGCCGGCCGGGACGGCTCTTTATCGACACCTACAACGCCACAGATCGCAACCTCTACGCCGTCGAGGCCATCGCCTACCACGAGGGCCTTCCCGGCCACCACCTGCAAATCTCCATCTCCCAGGAACTCGACGGCCTGCCCGCCTTCCGCAAATATGGCGGCTATACGGCTTATGTCGAGGGCTGGGGACTTTACGCCGAGCGGCTGGGCAAGGACGCCGGCTTCTATCAGGACCCGTACTCGGATTACGGCCGCCTCGAAGCTGATGAGTGGCGCGCCATCCGCCTGGTGGTCGATACCGGCGTCCACTCCCAGCACTGGACCCGCCAGCAGATGGTCGATTACTTCCACGATCACTCGGCCATCGACGAGACCAGCATCCAGGCTGAGGTGGACCGCTATATTGCCTGGCCCGGCCAGGCCCTGGCCTACAAGATCGGCCAGCTCAAGATTCTGGAGCTGCGCGACCGCGCCAAGCAGGCGCTGGGCGATAAATTCGATCTGCGCGCCTTCCACGACCAGGTGCTGGACTCCGGCGCCCTTCCGCTCGATGTGCTCAGCGACCGCATCGATGCGTGGATCGCTGCGCAGAAATCCGCCGCTCCGCAATAGGCTCCGGGCAAACCCCCGCCCGCCGATGTCTCTTTTTGTAGTGCTCCAGGTCGAGTCTTTTTTGCGCAAATGACCCGACAAATCGTAGCGTTTTGTCGGGTCATAGGCCGACAGATTCGGGGTCGAATCTGCGGAAGCGCAGATTGCCCAGCTATAGGCCTACATATTTGGTTGAAATGCCAGGCTACATGCCGGCCAAAACATTAGAAAGTGGCTGTTTTTGGGCCGTTTTTGGCGCTTTTTTGGTCGTTTTTGGCGCGGATATAGGGCCGGCTGGCGAGCGGAAGCATTTTTCGGAGGGAGCAGAAGCCTTCAGAGGCTGCGGAAAACTCGGGATTTCAGGTGAAACTGGCGGGAAGCGTCCCTCCGCGGCTAAAGCCAACGTTGATTCTATTGGCCTTGCACGGGGGTTAAAACCCCCGTCTCCCTCCGCATCGCGTTTTTCCGCAGCCTGTTCGGGCCCGGACCTTATTCCTGGGCCTGCGGAGGGAGCAGGAGCCCTCAGGCTCCTGAATGAGAGCTAATTTGCGCCGGCCTTCAGGCCCGGGCCTTATTTCCCGCGCAGGTGCAAAGGCATGGCATCCAGCCGTCCACGTGCGGCCGCGCTGAAGCGATAATCCTCCGGCGTCGCCGCAAGCCCACGCCGTACCGGGTTCTCCTCGATATACCGCGCGCAGCCTATGAACTTCTCTTCCGTCGAAATCTGGCTCTCGTTGAAGCTGCGCAGCCAAACCTCGTGCTTGCTCTTCAAGCGAAAGGAGAAGCCGCCCTTGATGTACTGCATCGCCTTTTCCAGCGAAACATCCACGGCGGGCGTGATCAGAGCGTGGAAATGGTCGGGCATAATAACGAACGCGTGCAGCAGGAATCTCCCTTGACTGTGATAGTCGAGGATGGTTCGCTCCAGCAGTTCCGCCGAGGCCGTGACTTGAAAAAGGCTGCGGCGTTCTGCCGTCACAGCCGTAACCAGATACGTCCGGGTTTCCTGGGGCGCGAGCCGCATCTCAGCAGCATATACGAAAGGCCCGTGGCTAAAGCCACGTATTTTGCAGGCCTATATCCAGGGGCCTGAAGGCCCCTGCTCCCTCCGTCTGAAAGCCCCGGCCCCGTCCGCAAGGAAGCGGCCAAAGCGGAGAGACGGCCCTCCCGAATTGCCCGTCGTCGGCTGATAGCTCAGAGGCAGAGGTGCTCGGCCGGTCCTGCCGGCGTTGATATATGTGGCACTTGTAGCACGACTGAAGTCGTGCCCTGATACAAAACCTGTCTCCTGTTGATTTTTCCCCAGCCTGTTTTATCGATTATTCATCGGTGCCTAACACTCCCTTCTCGATCCTGCGCCAGAATCCATCCTAAGTTGCATTCTCTTGTGACATCTGGGCAATCCCCCCAAATTGCTTTGGTGCATCTTGCGCCCGGCAGAGGCGTCTCCATGCCGGGCAGGAACCGGAGGCGCGGGCTCTGAAGGCCCTTCGCATCCCTTCACTCGCACGCCGTCAGCAGTCCTCGGGTGCGAACTCCATGAAAGGTCAGATCATGATTCGAGGCCATCTTCTTTCAAGTCTGTTCCTGGTTGCTCTCGTCGGCGCTGCGTTTTCCGCGGCGCAACAGCCGGCCGAACAAGCTCCGGCACAGAGTCCAGCACAAGGCGCGGCGACGCCCGCGGCCGCACAGCAGACCAAAATCACAACCACCGAGACAGTTGTGGTCACCGCGCCGGGCGAATTCCGCGACGAGCAGGAGCTGCAGTCGACGGCGATGATCGAGGAAACGCCCGGAACCAGCCCCATCAAGGCCCTGGCGCAACTGCCCAGCGTGAACTTTCAGGCCGCCGACCCTTATGGTTCCTATGAGTGGGCCGTCCGCATCTCGTTGCGCGGCTTCAATCAGAATCAGCTCGGCTTCACTCTCGACGACATCCCGCTGGGCGATATGTCCTACGGCAACTGGAACGGACTGCACATCAGCCGCGCCATCACCGACGAGAACCTCGGCCGGGTGGTGCTCTCGCAGGGCACCGGCGCTCTGGAGACCGCCTCCACCAGCAACCTGGGCGGAACCATCCAGTTCTACTCCGCCGACCCCTCCGACCAGCGCAGCGTGACGGTGAACCAGTCGCTCGGCAGTTGGAGCATGGCGCGCACCTTTCTTCGCTTTGAGAGCGGCCTGATGCCCAATCACACCAAGTTCTATCTGACCGGCGCCTACAATCTCTCAGACAAGTGGAGAGGCCACGGCGACATCGGCCAGAACTACTGGCAGCTCAACGGCAAGATGGTGCATTATCTGGGCAGCACGGGTGTGCTCTCGGTCTTTGCCGACGTCTCGGACCGCCGCGAGGTGGATTACCAGGACGACAACAAGATCTGGGTGCAGAAACTGGGCTATAACTGGGACAACTTCGGAAACTGGGCGCAATCGATTCAGGCTGCCTGGGCCTGCGATGGCGCGGGCCCGTATCCTGCGCCGGTGAACCAACTGGCGGCCAATGAAGATCCCTGCGACGCCGGCTATTACGCCGGAGCGGGCCTGCGTAAAGACACCCTCGCGGGGGTCAGCTACAAGCAGGCGCTCAACGACCATCTGACCCTGAAGCTGACCGGCTACGGCCACCACGACGATGGGCGCGGCCTGTGGTTCACGCCCTACCTGCCGACTTACCAGAACTTCTACGCCTCCACCGACCCGTCGACCATCATTTCGCCGATCTCGCTGCGTACCTCAGAGTATGGCATCGCGCGCGGCGGTTTCTTAGCCTCTCTGGCATGGGAGACGAGCAAGAACAAGCTGGAGGGCGGGGTGTGGTTTGAGGGCGAGCGGTGGAACCTGGCGCGACGTTTCTACGCCACCAGTGCGACTGACCCGCTTCACTCCGTTTACGACTTCCCGTCCAATCCTTTCTACACGCAGTGGGAGTATGTGTTTAACTCGGAGGTCTACGACGTCCACCTGCAGGATGTATACAAGGTCAACGAAAAGATCTCTTTGGCGGCTGGCTTCAAGTCAGAGGAGACCACCACCGACGGCGAACTCTCCAAGACCTTCGAATCAAGCCCGGTCTTTGTTCCGGGCAAATACGCCGTGGGACAGCTCACCTCGGGCAAACCCATCCTGCCGCAGATCGGCGTCAACTTCAAACTCGACAAGAGCGACGAAGTTTTCGGCGATGTCTCCTATAACGTGCGCTCCTATGTTCCCGGCGGCTATGGCTACGGCACTTCGCCCTGGGGCACCACGCAGGCCGGCTTCGCGGCTCTGAAGACCAACCTCAATCCCGAAACTTCCTGGACCGAAGAGGCCGGATACCGTTCCACCACCGAGCACGTGTCAGCGCAGGCGAGCTTCTTCCATGTCAACTTCAGCAACCGCCTGCTGGCCTTTGCGCAGGGCGCTGGAATCGCCGGAAACGCCTCCATTCTCTCCAATGCCGGCGGCGTGACCACCAACGGCATCGACGGCTCGGCAAGCATCCGCATCACTCCGGAGATTACGCTCTACAACGGCGCAACCTGGAACAAGTCAACCTATGACAAGAACGTGACCGCGGCGGATGGTTCCTGCATCTATACCGACCCCACCGGCGCTTGCCTCTCCATCAAGGGCAAGATCACCGTTGACTCGCCGGAAGCCCTCTACAAGACCTCTCTGGATTGGCGCAAGTCCGGGACCTTTGTCCACATCGGCGCCGACTACATGTCCACCCGCTACTTCACCTACACCAATGACGGCAGCGTCGCTGGCCGCTTCCTCACCGAATTCGGCGCCGGCTACAGCCGCGAGCAACTGGGCGCGTTCAAGGATCTGAAGGCCCAGTTCAACGTCTATAACGTGATGAATTCGCAGTACTGGGCCTCGGTCGGCACCAATGGATTCATCGCCAGCGACCCGCAGTCGGTGAACAACAACACGCTGCAGGTGGGTTCGCCGCGCACCATCGGCGGCACACTCTCTGTCCGCTTCTAGGGAGCTGCTTTCCTGCTGAACGGCCCGAGGCGCGGGAGCATTCGCGCTTCGGGTTTTTTTTGCGCCGGCAGATGAGCGGCCGGCGGCTCTCTCCAGAGAGAGGCTGTGGCGGCCTTTTGGGCGATGCGCGTATTCTTGTGAGTAGCACTATCACCCTCATCCAAGACAAGGAAACAACAATCATGGCGGAGACAGCCTTTGAGGCCAACGCAGTACCCGCGCAGTTGCCCGATGTGCGCGTGGCCGTTCTGGGCGCCGGCAAGATGGGCGGCATCCTGTTGCAGGCCTTTCTGAAGCAGAACCTCTTCAACCCCGATCAGATACACGCGACGGTGGGCCACGCCGAGCGGGCGCTGGCGCTGGCGACGCAGTGGGGCGTGGACGTGACCACCAACAACCTGGAGGCGGCCAGCCAGGCCGATCTGATCCTGATCGCGGTGAAGCCGTTTCAGGTGCCGGATCTGATTGCCGAGATTCGCCCCGCGCTGACGCCGGCCAAGACGCTGGTGTCGATTGCCGCGTCAGTGAAGACCCGCGCGATTGAAGAGGCGGCGGGGATGGAGATTGCCGTGGTGCGGGCCATGCCGAATACGCCTTCGGCGCTGGGCGCGGGGGCGGCGGCGCTGTGCCGGGGACGGTTTGTTTCGGCGGAAAAGATGGAGCTGGCGCGGCGGATCTTCGAGACGGTGGGCCGCACGGTGCTGGTGGACGAGAAGCACATGGACGCCGTGACGGGGCTGTCGGGCTCAGGGCCGGCTTACATCTACATTATTATTGAGGCGCTGGCCGAGGCGGGCGTGAAGGTGGGCCTGCCGCGGGATGTGGCCACGCAGCTTGCCGCGCAGACGACGCTGGGCGCGGCCAAGATGGTGCTGGAGACCGGCTACCATCCGGCGCTGCTGAAGGATGCTGTGACGACACCGGCCGGCTGCACGATTGATGGGATTCTGGAGTTGGAAGAGGGCGGGCTGCGGGTGACGCTGATCAAGGCCGTGATGCGGGCGACGGAGCGGGCCAAGCAATTGGCAGCGGGGTGAGGCGTGAGGGACTAGGGACTGAGGGACTAGGGACTAGGGACTGAGGGACCAGGGACTGAGGGACCAGGGACTGAGGGACCAGGGACTAGGGACTAGGGACTGAGGGACTAGGGACTAGGGACTAGTTTTTCGTGCTGAATTGAGGGTTGTGGTTTCCCTGAGTGCCAAAGGCGGGACCTGGGGCACCCGGCTGACTCGCTGACTTGCCGACTTACTGATAGGCTACTTCTGTTGCAGATTCAACGCCCAACATGGCTGCCTTCTTATCTGCCGGAACTCGACGGCCTGCGCGGGCTGGCGATTCTGGCGGTGGTGCTCTATCACTGCGACTACAAGCAACTGGAGAGGACCAGGGTGCACGGCGCTGTCGCGTGGGGATGGACGGGGGTCGATCTCTTCTTTGTGCTCTCCGGCTTCCTGATCACCGCGAACCTGCTGGGAGCGCGCGACAAGCCACGCTACTTTCACAACTTTCACGCGCGGCGGGTGCTGCGCATCTGGCCGGTTTATCTGCTGACGCTGGCGGTGGTTTACCTCAATGCGCCCTGGTTTGTCGGCCCCAGCGTGTGGGAGGCGGTGAAGACCGCGCCGTGGTGGGCCTATCTCCTGTGTGTGCAGAATCTCTTTCATCTGACGCTGCCGCCGGCGCTCGGGCCGACGTGGGCGCTGGCTATGGAAGAGCAGTATTACTTCTTCTGGGCGCCCATGGTGCGCTGGCTGCGTCGGCCGTGGATGTTGCTGACAGTTTTGACCGCCGCACTGATCTGCTCGCCGCTGCTGCGCCATCTGAACCCGGTTTGGCTGTGGGGGCTGCCGACGCACACGCTGATCAAGCTGGACGGGATTGCGCTGGGCAGTTTGCTGGCGCTGGGACTTTATACGTTGCCGCTGGGCCGGCGCGTGTGGCTGTGGATGGGCCTGGGCGGATTTGCGGCGGGGATGACTGCGGCTGCAACCGTGGCCGGCGGAACTTCGCTGCTGGACACGGCGCTGGCGGTGGGCTTTGCCGGGGCGGTGCTGGCTTCAGTGGCCTCGACCGGGGCACGCAATCCGTTGAGCGCGATGCTGCGCGGCGGACCGCTGGCCTTCTACGGACGGATCAGCTACGGCCTCTACATGACGCACATCATGGTCTTCGTCTACTTTGGCTGGTTCGACAGGAGCATGAGCCCGTACGGCACCGCGGGGATTCTCGCTGTGGTGGCCTTCCGCCTGGCGGCTACCACGGCGGTTGCGGCGGCGTTGTGGTATGGCTTTGAATCGCAGATACTCAAGCTGAAGCGGTACTTTTGAGGACGATTCCTCTTGTCGGTCCAGAACTAAATCGCCCCTCGCGGGTTTAAGTTAGAAATGCAGCAAAGATCCTGGCTTTTGCGAGGCATACTCCATGCGCACGCGCTCCTTCTGGACACTCCTCCTTGTTGCCGCCCTGGCGATTTTCACCGCCTCTGTCTTCGGTCAGGCTCCGGCGGCACCGCAGTCACCCGCCAACTCCGCTGCCGCACAACAAGCGCCTGTCTTCCAGACGACCACCAGTCTGGCGCTGGTGGATGTGGTGGTGACCGAGAAGGGCAAGGCCGTTCACGACCTTGACCGGAGCAAGTTTCACATCTATGAGGATGGCCGCGAGCAGCCGATCAGCGCCTTTGACGAGCACAAGCCTTCCGCGGTTCCGGCGGCGCTGGCCGTGCCGCCGCAGCTTCCGCCGCACACCTATGGCAATACGCCGGCCTATCCCGCGACCGACGTTGTGAATGTGCTTTTGCTGGATGGTTTGAACACGCCGCAGACCGACCAGATGCGGACGCGCTATCAGATGATCGAGTACATGGGGAAGATCCAGCCGGGAACCATGATGGCTGTCTTTACGCTTACTTCGCGGCTGCAGATGGTCACAGGCTTCACCACCGACGTTGCGCAACTGACCAAGACGGTGAAGGGTCTAAGGAGCGAGACTCCGACCCTGCTTGCCGGCCCAACTGCGCCGGATCCGCTGGACGCGGTTCAGGCATATTTTGACAGCAATATGCCAGGCGGAGGTGCATCGGCCCTGGCGGCATTCGAGGCCGACATCGCTTCCCAGGCGGTGGAGATGCGGGTGCGGATCACGCTGGACGCGATGAAGCAACTGGGGCTCTATCTAAGCGCCGTTCCCGGCCGCAAGAACCTGATCTGGTTTACCGGATCGTTCCCGGCGGCGCTTGATCCCAACGGCTCGCTGGGCAACCCCGCCCAGGAGATCCCCGGCTATACGGACGATGTCCGAAAGACCAATGACCTGCTGACGGCCGCGCGCATCGCCGTTTATCCAGTGGACGCCCGCGGGATGATGACTGAGTTGCCCTTCAGCTCTTCCAGCCGAGGCCCCGGAGTGAGCAACATAGCCCCATCGCTGGCGGGTTTCAATACTCAACTTGCGGCCGAGCAAGGCGCTATGCGGGAGATTGCCGAGCAGACCGGCGGCCAGGCATACATCAACACCAACGGGCTCAAGGAGGCCGTGGCCAGCGCCGTCGAGAATGGCTCAAGCTACTACACGATCGCGTATACTCCGGCCGCAAAGAAACTCGACGGCTCGTATCACAAGATTCAGGTGCGGCTGGAGGGAAGTGGCTACCAGCTCTCCTATCGCCGCGGCTACTATGCGGACGCTCCGGGCAAATCCACCACGCAGGCCCCCAAGACTCTCACTCCCTTCCTGGCGTCCATCGTGCGCGGCGCTCCGCCAGCCACGCAGGTTCTTTTTTCGGCTCGCGTATTGCCGGCCAGCGACCCGCAGTTTGCGGGCGCAAAGCTCGACGACGTTCCCTCCGGGGAGATGACCGCGACGCTGAAGGGGCCGCCGCATCGCTACATTGTGGATTTGAAGGTCGACGCGCACAGCCTGACCTTTACGCAGACGCCGGATGGCCTGCATCAGACATCGATCGAGTGCGTGCTGGTGGGCTATGACGCCGATGGCAAGCGGTTGAATTGGGAGGATGATACCTTGACCATTCCTCTTCAGGCGGCCCAGTACGCAGCTATTCTGGCCAGGGGCATGCCTCTGCGCATGGCGCTCGATGTGCCCGCGGGTCGGGTATTCCTGCGCATCGCCGTCCACGACACAGCCGCCGACCGCTCCGGAGCGCTGGAGGTTCCGCTGGCGGTGGCGGCAAACTAGGTCCGTGACCGGATGAAGATGTTCTATCCAATGAGTGAACGTGGGCCGGGAGGCCCACGCTACAGCCGGCCAGGAGGCCAGCGCTACATTTCCAAATAGAACATTTTCATACGGCCAAAGAACTAGTAGCACGATCGCGTGGATATGTGGTCTCGCAAGTCTCGACGGCGAGACGTGGGCATTTTTGAAGGCAATTCCGTTTGTGGGGAGCAGCTATCTTCTCCCACGCGGGTTTAGGTTGGAAATGCAGCAAGAAACCTGGTTTCGCGAGGCAAGCTCGATGCGAACGCACTCTTCCTGGACACTCCTCCTTGTCTCCGCCTTGGCGATTCCCACACCCTTCGGTTTCGGGCAGGCTGCGGCGGCTCAGCAATCACCGGCCAGCTCCGCGCCCGCACAGTCAAGCGCTGTTTTGCATGTAACCGCCAATCTGGTGCTGGTGGATGTGGTGGTGACCGAGAAGGGCAAGGCCGTTCATGGCCTTGACCGGAGCAAGTTTCACCTCTTCGAGGATGGCCGCGAGCAGACGATCGTCAACTTCGATGAGCACCGGCCTGCCGCAGTTCCGGCGGCGCTGCCTGCTCTGCCAGTGCTGCCGCCCCACACCTACAACAACGTCCCCGCATATCCGGCGACCGGCGTGGTGAATGTATTGCTTCTGGACGGCCTGAACACGCCGGCAACCGACCAGATACGCGCGCGTCAGCAGATGATCGAGTACCTGGGGAAGATCGAGCCGGGGACCATGCTGGCCGTCTTTACGCTTTCATCGCGGCTGCGGATGGCGACCGGCTTCACCACCGACGTTGCGCAACTGACCAAAGCGATCAAGGACCAACGGACTGAGCCCGGCAATTCTCCCTTGCTCGCCGGTCCAACAGCTCCCGATGTGGCGGACCAGCTTGATGCGAGGTTCCTGCAGAGGAGCCCCAAGCAATTTCAACCGCAGAGCGTAAACATGGGTACGGCCGGGATGGACCAGTTTTTGGCCGACATCGCCTACCATGTGCTGGAAGAGCGGGTGTACATGACGCTGGACGCCTTGAAGCAACTGGGGCTTTATTTGAATGCCATCCCCGGCCGCAAGAACCTGATCTGGTTTTCCGGTTCCTTCCCGGCGGCGCTCGATCCCGACGGCTCGCTGGGCGACCCCTTCCGGGACCTGGCCGACTACTCGGCGGAGGTGCGGAGAACCAACGATGTGCTCACGGCCGCCCGCGTAGCTGTTTACCCGGTCGATGCGCGCGGCATAATGACGCTGCAGCCCTTCCAGGCTTCCAACATGACCTCGGGGCCCATGGATGGCATCCGGGATGGAATCCTCGATCAGACCGGCAACAACGAGGCATTCATGGGCCGGATTGTGTCTGAGCAGACCTCGATGCGCCAGATCGCCGAGCAGACCGGCGGGGAAGCATTTATTAACACCAACGGGCTCAAAGAGGCGGTGGCCAGCGCCGTCGAGAACGGAGAGAGCTATTACACCATCGCTTATACCCCGGCGGCAAAGAAGTTCGACAGCCAGTTTCATAAGATCCAAGTCCGCCTGGACGCATCGGGCGACAAGCTCTCTTATCGCCGCGGCTACTATGCCGACTCTCAAGACAAGTCCCCCCTGCGCGGCCCCGGAAGCAAAGACCTGGTTGCCGCGGCCACCTTGCAAGGCGCTCCGCCGGCGACACAGATTCTCTTCCTGACGCGCGTGCTGCCCGCCGGCGATCCACAAATCGGGGGCATAAAGCCTCCCGAGGGGCCGGCTGGAGAGATGTCCGCGACCATGAAAGGGCCAAAG
>Ga0302278_10000656_pt1 | contig 43858 bp, 27 predicted proteins | sample III_Bog_N3_2_FD_194543 | JGI IMG/M metagenome (GOLD analysis project Ga0302278, IMG submission 194543) | Peat permafrost microbial communities from Stordalen Mire near Abisko, Sweden - III_Bog_N3_2 | ecosystem: Environmental > Terrestrial > Soil > Wetlands > Peat | place: Sweden: Abisko...
ACACGTCGTGGAAGATGGCGTGAAAGCGGATGTAGCGAAAGCCGAGCTCATCCACAACCAGTTTTAGTTGCGCCTGGCTGTCGTCACGAATCAGCGTGCCCGGGTAATCGGAGCCGACTGAAAGATCGAAGAAGCGATCGACCGGACCGGCTGTATCGTCGATATTCACGACAATTCGACGGGGCGCGAACTGCTGCGATTGAGCGGCGGGCTGCAAAAAGCAAACCGCAAAGAAACAGAAAGCCGTGATGGATGAAAGCCGTCGCAGATTCACGCTAAACATGGATGTTGCACTTTCCTTAAGAGTTGATGGTCTTAGTCTTGCCGACAGCAAATCAGGGAACGCCACCGCAGGCAGTGACACTTCGACGCCGCGCCCGAACAGCCGGAGCTGTCCGGGCTGAGCAACTGGGATGCCAACTTACTGCACTGTCAGCGAAACCTTGAAGGTCTGTTGCGCGCAGGGCGCACTGGCCGGATTGTTTGCCGGACAGGTTTGGGTGCCTGGGTTGGCGTTGGACGAAGTGGGCGCAGTAGTAAACGGGTCGGACGATACCACCACTGTGACCGTGCTGGTACCGGTGGGAGTGACGTTCTGAACCCCGCTGGTGCATGCTCCCATTCCCCCAGCTGCAATGCCCAGCAGGATGAACGCGAGTGTCGCTGCAATCGTCGCCCACGCCCGGCGCGCAAACCGCCGACGCGCGAAGAAGAGCAGCAGTCCGGTGGGTCCGGCGAGCCACCATAGGAACTTGCCCGCCGTTGGCGTCCGCGGATACTGGTCGATGACGATGCTCAGGGTGACTGGCGGATTGGAAGCGGCGGCGGTTGGCGTGCTGGGCAAAACCTCAACTTGCCCCGGAGAGAAGACGCACTGCGCATTGGCCGGCAGAGAAGAGGCCAGACAACTGAACCCGACCAGGCCGTTCCAGCCGCCGTATGTCGTGGTGGTAAAGGTGACCGCCCCGTTGCTGTTGGCGCTGCTCGTGATCGCGGTGCCGCTGGCAGTCGTGGTTACATACGATGAGCTCACGACATAGATCGTGGCCGATGCGGCTGAGGCCGAACCGATATAGTTGGGATCGCCTGAGTAGGTGGCCACGACGGTGTAATTGCCCGCCGCCAGAGATGTCGTGGAGAACGTTGCCTCAAAGAGCCCGCCGGCTGCCGGCTCAAGCGGCGCCGTGCCCAGCGTTGTGCTGCCAGACGTGAAGGTTACCGTGCCCGTGGGGATGCCTACTCCCGCGAAGCCGACAGCCGCAGTGAATGTGACGGTATTTCCTGAAAGTGCGCTGTAGGGATTTGTATAGGGAGGCGTAACCGTCAAGGCCGTAGCCGTCGTGGCCTGCGTGACCTTCAGTAGCAGGATAGACGAAACGCTGCCGTTAAATGCGGCGGTGCCGTTGTAAATCGCTACCAGCGTATGGCTGCCGCCGGTCAGGCCGGATGCCAGATTGAAGGTAGCGACGCCGCTGGAATTGAGAGTCGCATCACCAACCTGCACGCCATCGACCACCAGGGTCACGCTGCCGGCCGGGGTTCCGCTGCTTGCCGTCACGGTGGCGGAGAGGGTGATCGCCTGGCCGAAGGACGGTGAGCCGCTGGCCGGTGATGTCACCTTGAGGCTGGTTGACGTACTGGCTGTGGTTGTGCCGTTGCCGCTGAGTGTAACCTGCGTGGACGACGCATTGCTGGCAAGCGTAAGCGTTTCGGAAAGTGCCCCCGTTGCAAGCGGCGTAAAGGTTGCTCCGAGCTCGCAACTTGAACCGCTTGCTATCGTGCCGCCCGCGGTGCAGATGCTGGAGCCCGTGGAAGACACGCTGAAATCGCCGGTATTGCCGCTGGCCGTGTAGTAAGGCGTAGAGAGAATAAGCGGCTGATTGCCTGCGTCTTCCACCTGCGCCGACAGAATGCCGCTGGTTGCGTTCTGGGCCCAATCACCGAAGGCAAGCGTGGTGCTGGTACGCACGATTTTGTACGCCGATCCACCCGAACCGGAGGAGACGTAGAGGTTCCCATACGGGTCCAACGCCACGCCGTAGGGCGTGCTGACCCCGATACCGGCCTCCACCTCGTCGTTGGGTTCGAGGCTGCCGGAGATGTTGGGAATACGCACAACCTCGCCATTGGCATAGTCAGCCACGAAGAGGCTGCCGGATGCATCCACGGCCAGACCTGTAGGATTGCCGAAGCCGACCGCGACCAGTTGCTGCGAGAAGTTCGCCAAGGGCGAGAGGATCTCGTAGATCTGCCCAACCCCTGAATCGGCCACATAGAGGTTGCCGGAGGCGTTGGCCACAACCGCAAGCGGGCCGCTGAGCGAAGAGCCAATTGCGACGGCGGCGGAGGTGTTCCACGCCCCGTTGTAGGGGATGCCGACAATCCGGTTGTTGCCCGTGTCGGCGATGAAAAGGTCGCCGGCGCTGTCGACGGCCACACCCGCCGGGGCATTGAGCGCGGCACCCGCCAGCGTTGTCGGAAGCGCGATCTGTGCTGCATTGCTCAGCACGCCACTCACTATCGGGACTTCGACGACGCGGTTGTTGCCTGTATCGGCGATGAATACATCGCCGGCTCCGTCCACGGCTACGCCGGCCGGCTTGCTAAGGCCCGAGCCGATGGAAACCGCGGTCGAACTGCCGGATTTGAATTCGAGAATGGCGTTGTTGCCGGCGTCTGCGTAAAAGACATCGCCAACCGCGTCGATGGCCACCGAGTCTGGCGTTTTGAACCCGCTGCCGGTCGCGGCCACGGTGCCGGGATCGAGAGTGAGTCCGGCGCCCTGGCCAATTCCGGAAACGAAGAGCGTAGCCAGTGCGGCTCCGCTGGACCCGGCGACGCCAACCCCGGCCAAGGCCGTGCCTGGGGTCGCGGGGCTGAATGTGATGGTCGCGTTGCAGCTTTGTCCCGCCGTGTAGGCAGTTCCGGACGAGCAGGGACTGCTCCCGCCAGTGATCGAGAACTGTCCGCCGGAAGGGAAGACCGTGAATGCCGAGGGGGTCACCGAGGCATTAAATGCCACATCAACGGTGGCCGTTCCGGTCGAACCTACGGCTACGAGGCCTATATTGGCGCTGCCCAGGGCCTGTTGATAGACGCTGGGAGTGTTGTTGCCGAAGAAGAAGGACTTGTTGTCGTGCGAGATAGTGAGAGGAGCGCCGATGGGCGCTCCCGCGGCCAGAAGATACATCTTGCCAAATTGCAGTGAGCTCGTATAGGGAACCTCGTAAATGCTGCCGGTTCCGGAGTCGCCGACATAGAGGTTGCCAGCCGCATCGAAGGCCAAGCCGAGAGCGGTCTGCAAGCCCGAGGAGATCACGGCGGAAGGGCTGGACGTTCCGTACGAGGCCACCGGAATTTCATAGACGGTTCCGCTGCCATTCACAGTGAAAAAGACGTCGCCGCTGGAGTCTACAGCCAGCGACTCCACCTGGGGCAGGCTGTTGCTGCCCAGAACCTGCACGCCCTTGCCTGCGGCGGTCTGCTCAAAGATCCCGTTGCCGTTGCAGCAGTTATTAGAAGCGACAAAGATGTCGCCCGCCGCATCGACATAAATGTCGCCCGGATCGTACCAGTAGTTGCCAACGGCGCCCAGGGAAGAACTGGCAACCGAGAATGCGGCGGAAGGATTCGGGACACATCCAGTCGACGGAATTTCCTGAACCGCGCCGCTCCATTTCTGATCCACATAGAGGTTGTTCTTGCTATCGATGGCGATACCGCCGCTCAGGCCGTCTGCGCTTTGCCCGCCATAACTCGCCAAATAAATGGTGGCGCCTCCGCCCGCGGGAACCTCAAGAAGATTGCCGCCGTTCTCAAGTTCATATAGGTTGCCACATGTATCCTGGACAACCTTGTCGACGTTGGAAGAGCCACTCGTGGCCACGGTCGCGGTGGACGAAAGTACTACCGGCGGCGCGCTTTGGGCCGCGGCGCAAATGGCGCCCGCCACCAGGACCAAGGCCATGAACATGACTGCCTTTCCCGCGTTGCCATTGATTTTTCTACTCGTCAGCATTTCAAGCCTCCACAGGGCGGCATCCTGCCGCGTCTTGCTTATTTCCGTTCCGGTTTTTAACGTTGCCCGTTTCACTGCTCTGCTCCGTGCGCAAGTACGGCGGGAGCGCCTCGCGCCCCGCCTCGGCTAGAAGTTGTACTTGAAGGCGAGCTCTACGATTCTCACGCCGTTCTTGAACGACGTGTAACCAAATGTGCCTGCGTTGGTAATGGCGACGTTCTGCAGCGCCTGCGAAAGTGAGGAATACTTCGGGCACGTGCCCGCTGCCTGCGCGGCGGTGGAGCAGTCATTGGCCGACAGGTACATGGTGCCAAGGTTGCTGTTGTTGAACGACGTCAGCGGGTGGTTCAGGAAGTTGAATCCCGAGCCCCGGAACTGCATATTCTGCCGGTCGTTGATTTTGAAATCCTTGTAGATCGACAGGTCCGACTTGAAGTAAGCGGGACCGTGCACGTCAGGCAGATTCCACCAGCCCTGCGTGCCAATCGCCGGCAGGGCAAAGCAACTGCCGTTGACGAACTGGTCCTTTTTTCGGCCGTTGCGCGGGTCGCAGGTGACGGTGGGCTGTAGCGTGTAGTCCGACGAGCCAAGCCACACCGCCGAGCCGAGTGATTCGCTCACTTCCGTCGAACCAACATAGTAGCCGACGCCGCCGCTCAGGCCGTAATTGGTGCTGCCATTCAGAACGGACAGGTCCGGTCCGCTCTGGATCGAGGTGATCCCGGAAGCCTCCCAGCCGTTGAGAGCCTGGCCGAGAATATGATTGCCGCGAAATTTGATGCCTTCCTGATACGAGTACGTCAGGTTGACAGCCTGGGGGCGATCGAAGGAAACGATGCCGTAATCATGGTGGGGGTCGATGGGGTCGGCAATGGAGCCCGTATCCCAATTGCCGCGCACGCCCATGGATTTGGACCAGGTGTAATTAGCGCCGTAAACCAGGGAGCCGGTCTGTTTGTTCCATTGCGCCTGCAACGAGTTGTAGTTGGCCCACACAACATGGTTGGGCACGTTGACTGCCGAATAGTTTGGGTAAGGTCGGTAGTCCGCCGAGTTTGCGGAGCTGGGGAGGTTGCCGGGCGGGTTCACCGAACCTGTGATCGGGTCGGGCGCATACATTGCCCCCAGCGGAATGACGTCCTGGTTCTGTAGATTGCCCAGAGTCAGAAGGTGCTGAGTGCGGTTGCCCACGTAGGCAACTTCGAACGCCGATTTCCAGGGTCCCTGCCGGTCAATCGTGAAGTTGTAGTTGTAGGTGACCGGCATGTGGTTGTCGTGGGGGTCGGCCGCGTTCACCGAGAAGGGCGCGATGGTGTTCTGACTCGATGCATAGTAGCCGCAAGGAAGATACTTGTTGCCCAGGAAGAGCTGCCCGAAGCTGCATCCGCTGGAGCCGGGAATCGAGTAGGTCTGGAGGCCGATCGCCGTTCCTTCACCGCCCGAGACCGCCGCCGAATCGTGCGAGACATACATGCCCCACCCGCCGCGGAAAACCGTCTTGCCGTTGCCCGACAGGTCGTAGGCAAAACCGGCGCGCGGCTGGTAGAAGAGCGCCCGCGTGGGATAGCCGGAATTGGGGTATTGCTTGTTGTGCTGGTGCCAGTCGATGCCGGGCCATGTGGTGTTCGCCGCCGAATCGGTATACAGGTGGTTCTGCATCACCGGCCCCCCATTCCAGTCGGTGGGATTCCAAACCGCGATGCCCACACCGTGCGGATCGTACCAGGGTTCCATGTGGGACAAGCGAACGCCCAGCGTGAGCGTGAGCTTGCTATTCACCTTCCACTCATCGGTGCCGTACCACTCGAAGGTCCGGAAACGAACATTTCCGATGGGGTCGCCGTTGTCCTGGCCGTAGCCGCCTAAGCAGCCCATCAGAAAATTGCCGACGGTGTTTTCCATGCTGGCCGAAGTTGATGGCGCCCCGGAGGGACCGGGAGAGACGGGCGGCGCACCGGGGGCGTTTGGGTTCACCTGGTTAGGATTGCAGCTATCCCAGCGCGCTATCGTAAGGTTGCCGTTCACCTGGCTGCCCAGGGTCACGTTGCTGTTTCCCGTCTCGTCCATGTAGTAGCCAACCTTGATGGTGTGGGTCTTGTACACCTTGGTCAGGTTGTCGCCCAGGTTCCAGGAAAACTTTTTCAGGAATTGCGAACCCGGCGGTACGTACCCGAAGGAAAAATTGGGCAGCGAGGTGGATTCATACGAGTAGACCCTGGGCAGTTGCGATTCGTTCAGGCCAAGGTGCCCTCCGGTGTAGCCAGCCGATGCCCATGCGCTGCCGGTGGTCTGTGCTTTGGTGGGGCTGCCGAACTGCGACGGCTGGAAATAGAAGAGGCCCGAAACCACTACTTCGTTGGTGAGCGAGGAACCCACGGCCTTGGTCAGGTTGAGGGTGAGGAACTGATTATGACCGTGGTTGTAAAGAGGCGTCGGGTAGGGAACGGTTCCGCCCGGATTGTAATAAATGTTGTTCATCTGGGATTCGTTGTTTATCCGCTCCCAGTTGTACGCTGCATGCAGCTTAAGGGTGTTGGTAAGGCTGTAATCCTCGGTGTCGTGGAACTGGAAACCGTCATTGCTCGAGGTCACGTTCTGCACGTAATTGACGCCGTCGGACACGTAAAGCTCCGTCCCTCCGGAATAGACCGGCTGGGGCGTGCGGTTGGCTGCCGGCCAAAGGTTGGAAATCGTCTTGGTAGCCGGGTCGATGTACGGCATCTGTCCGCTGCTCGGAACCGTATTGCCCATCACATCTGTGGCTCCGACCGGCGAATAGCAGTCGCCGCCAAGATTGTTGTAGAGGGGTGAGACGTTCCAGTCCGCTGGGCAGCCGGCAGCCAGGGCCGTCGCCCCGCCAGGAACGTTGAGCGCGCTGGCGATTGTCGCCGAGCTCAAATTGCCCCCGAGCATGGCTGAACTGGGAACAAAGGCCTGGGACAGAGATTCGGGAGAAAGTTGCCTGTAGACTTCAAGTCCGACCCAGAAGACAAGCTTCTTTTGCGCGTTGAAATGCGTGTGCGGAATCAGCACCGGACCGCTCAGCGTAGCGCCGGGATAAAAGAACCGGAACGCTGGCCGGGCCGCGCCATCGTATTTCGAGAGCCAGTCGTTGGAGTTCATGGCGCTGTTGCGGAAGTAGGTGTAGAAGCCGCCATGGAATTGCGTGCTGCCGGACTTGCCCACGGCGTCGATCACGATCGGTCCCTTGGACTGGTCGGCGCCGAAATTCGAGGTCGACACCTTCACTTCCTGCACCTGGTCCATGTTGACGTTTGACACCGTCCCGCCCATGTCGCCGGGGTCGATCAGGTTGGCGCCATCGGACTTGAGGTTGACCAGGCCTTGCTGCGGAGCCGCGCCGCCCGAGCCCCAGGAACCAAGCCCAGCGTTTCCAGGGCCGACCACCTGGTAGCCATACAACCCGCCCGCCCCCTCGTTCTGCATGTCGGCGCCGGCGTTGAGGGTAAACCCGGGCAAAATGGCGACCAGTTCGCCAGCGTCGCGGCCGATGGTAGACAAACGGTTGAGATCGTCGGAGGTGATCAGCGTGCTATGCTCCCCGGAATTCTCTGTGACTCCGGCCTTTTCGGCGCTCACCGTGATGGAAATCTCCGCTTTGCCTACCTTCAGCGCGATCTTGGGCACGGTGAGGCTGTCGCCGGGATGGACCACGATGCCGGTTACGGTCCAGGTTTCAAAACCTGAACGGCTGATACGCAAGGTGTAGGTCGCTGCCTGTATCGCGGGAAAACTAAAAAACCCCTCGTCATTGCTTGTCGCGCCCCACTCGGCCTTGCTGGCCTCGTTGAGCAACTCGACCTTGGCGCCGGGCACCAGAGCTTCGGTGGAGTCGTGCACGCTGCCGGAAATGGACGCGGTCGTTTGCGCGCGACCCAGATTGGCAAGGGGAACCAGGAACACAGCTCCCAGAATCCAGGCCGACAATGCCTTCGTTGGCCGCATCAAACGGCACAGGAATGAACATTCACTAAGCTTCGACAAGGTATGCCTCCAAATCTTCGCGAGCCACTGTTTCGGCACGCTTTACGCAATCGGTTTTCTCGCAAACTCCTGAAATGCCTACCACTTTTTCTTCAGTTGCAAGCATTTTCGCCAATCTTCAGCCGCTTGTCGTCCTGTGGATGTGATCTTAATCACCACAGACCCAACGCAGTCGACGCCAGCCACTTCCACAGCAGGTCATGCACGCACCATATAGTTCGCTCCCTGGCTTCCAGGGTTCTTCGATGCGGTTCGCGCAATGAGTCCCGAAAACTCTTGAGATCGAATCAGCCTTACCCTCGGTGGTTGTGTTTGGCACGACGCCCTTGGGGTTAGTGTTCGCATGGCAAGGATTATTCGAAACCGGGAGAAGAATCGAACCGGCCTGCAAGAGTTGTAAACGTTAATCTTGTACGATCATGTACCGGAATCCAATATGAACCGTTACGCCAGGAGTACGTTCTTGAAAATCCATGAGATAGGGTGACCTCGCAAGATGGCGTCGCTGCCACGTTGCAATCATGTACTTGGCAGGCTATGATCGTTTGTCACAGGAGCCCTCGGTTGTCTGGTAGTAGCCAAGTTGTGCATGAGAATCCCGCGTCGCACTCGCCGAACTCCGCGCCGCCGTCGCCAGAGGATGAGCGCAAGGAATTCGACGCTGTCGTGGCAGCGTTGCCCAAGTCTGCCCGCCAGCAGCAGTTGATTCACTACATCGGGGAGAAATATTTCGATGGCGAGGCGGACAGGCTGCACGAGTACGAAATCGCAACCGAAGTTTTTGGCCGGTCCAAGTCCACTTTCAACGCGGGCGAGGACGCGATTGTACGAGTGGAAGCCCACCGCCTGCGAAAACGGCTAAAGGAATATTACGAAACCGAAGGAAAAGATCATTCCTTCCAACTGTCGATTCCACCTGGAAGCTATGCTCCTGTCTTCACCCGCGTTAACTCCGGGACGGAAAAGCTCGAAAGCGGGACCACCCCAGCCGGAAAGGGCGCTCGCAGTTTGCTTTACGCAGCCGGGATGGTGGCGTTGGCCTTGGCCGTTCTTGGCGCATTCTGGATCGTCCGGGCACATCGGAGTGAAAAGGCAGGAGTTGGCGCGGCGGATCCCAACGCGCTTCCAGCCGCCACACCGAGCGGTGTGTCTTTCGCGGAGACGCCTTTGCGCATCCTTGCCGGCTACAGCGGAAAACCGCAGATCGATAGCGCTGGAGCCGTTTGGCAGCCGGACAAGTATTCTCACGAGGGCGGAACCTGGAATAATCCCGAGGGTTCCATAGGGCGCACGAGCGATCCCATGCTGTTCGAGCATTGGCGGAACGGCGACTTTTTTTATGAGATCGCGTTGCGTCCCGGCGTCTACGAGCTGCACCTTTACTTCGTTTCCGCGGAGTCGAGCACCAGTGGCCCCGCCACCTTTTCCGTCCACATCAATGGCGACGATGTCCTGCCGGCCTTCGACGTCCGCTCCGATGCCTTAGGCGCAAATGTCGCCGATGAACGCATTTTCCGCGACGTTAGCCCCGCCAGCAATGGACTTCTGCGCCTGGGCTTTAACAGCGAGCGCGGCACGGCTTCGCTCAATGCAATTGAAATTCTGCCCGGGACGCCCCACCAGCAACTTCCCATCCGCCTGGTGATGCAGCCGAGATCCTTTACCGACCACGACGGTCAGTTCTGGCATCCCGATAACTATTTCCTGGACGGCTATACCTCGACGAAGCCTGCGCAAATTTCAGGAACTGCCGATCCAGACATATTCACGGCAGAACGTTATGGACACTTCACCTATGCGATTCCGGTCGACACCCGCGATCGCTACACATTGGTTCTTCATTTTGCCGAATTCTACTTCGGGCCAAGCGCGTCTGGAGTTGGAGGCGCGGGCAGCCGTGTGTTTCGCGTTCTGTGCAACGGAGACACGCTACTCGATAACTTCGATATCTACAAGGAAGCGGGCAGCCTTCATGCCCTGATCAAGACCTTCAATCACCTTAAGCCCACCGCGCAAGGCAAGCTCGACATTACCTTTGAACCCATAGCGAACAACGCAACGGTTTCGGGCATTGAGGTCATTGACGAAGGCCCGTAAATCGTTGACTGATTCAGCGCCGCCCCAGGCGGTTGCGGTCTACAGGCTGTTATTCACATTGGCGCAGGCGACGACACGGGATCTCCATAGAGGATGCCCCGGCCGTGAGTGCCCACATACACTCGCCCGTAAATCCGTGAATCGCCGGTGATCTGGAGGATCAATCCCCATTGATGCCGATCGTCGTTGATCCTTGTCCACGTATGCGCCTCGTCGGTTGAGCGGAAGACGCCTGCCTGGCCATTTACGACTCCAGCCAGATAGAGCGCAGGATACGAGCGGCGAGGAGCTGCTTTGCCAAAGCCGAAGGCCTGGATCTCGTCGACGCCTGGCAGAGGAGTAAAGACGGCGCTCTTCTCACCGTCTTCCGGCCGCATGGGCGAAGCGGCGTGGTAGAGGCCGTCGCATGCAGCCAGCCAGAGGTCTCCCGTACGGCCGGGAGCGGCGTAGATCCGGTCCTGTCCGCCGCGGTCATCGCCGCGTGAAAACCCTGCGGGCGCGGGCGGGACGACGGGCGGCGGGGGCAGCGTGAACGGCTGAGATGTGAAGGACGCGCCTCCATCGCTGCTGAGATAAAGCATGGAAGTGCTGAGTGAAACGGCATAGAACACTCGCGGGAAGATCGGGTCGGCGATGACTCGAACGTCAGCGGGAACTCCCCGCGCGGCAATCCAGGTTGCGCCACGGTCGTGGGTAACGTAAGCCGGCTCGCGATCCGGAGTCCAGATCCAGGTGGCGCCATCGGCGGAGACGGCAATCATTCCGGCTCGGCTTTCGGGTGTAGGTGCCACAGCGGTTGGCTTCCAGTTGCGCCCTCCGTCGAGTGAATAGCCAATGTTCTCGCCGAATCTGCGCTCCGCGTTAATGCCGACGCGGACGAGGATTTCCGGGTTGAGCGCGGCCGCGGCAACTCCCGTCGTGTTCCCCATCCGCGGTGACGCGGAGGAGCCAACAAGCGCGGGACGATCGAGGTTCCAATGAACAAAGCCGCCGTAATCGCCAATAGCGCTGACCAGATGCGCGCCACGGCCTGGGCTGACGAGACCAAGCGCCACGCTTTCCTCGATGCCTTGTGCGAAAACCCTCCAATGCGTGGGCTTGCCGCAATCGGCCGCACCGAGGTCATAGGTCTCCCAACCACCGTAGCCGGTGGTAAACACCGCGTGATTGGGATCGGTGGGATCGATCTCGATATCGAAAAGCCAATGGATAGGCGTGGGCCTTACATAGGGCGCGAAACTCGAATCCAGCACGCCACTCGCCCGGCCGCCGCCAAAGATCGGCTTCCAGGTGGCGCCACCGTCGACGGAGCGAAAAATGTCCTCGCCACCAGGACGGTCGTAGGTGCTTGCGATTAAGGTTCGCGGATGATGGGCATCGACGGCCACCGCTGCGTAACCGAACTCCCGGCTGCCGGGGACAGGCTGTTCGGGAGTAATGTCGGTCCACGTGCCAGTTCGCGTGTCCAGCTTCCAAAGGGCTCCGTTCGTCATACGTGAGGGGCCTGGTGCGCTGCCATAGGCGACATAGAGGAATCCATCGTTCGAGAGCGCCGCCCGGGTTGGCCGGTACTGCGTGGGCTCGCCAGAAATGTCGCTCCAGGTTGCGCCGCCGTCGTGCGTCACAAATAGATTCGGCCGGTTCACGAGGGAGACGCCGGCGTAAATGGTCTGCGTCGCGGAATGTATGGATTGCGGTCCTGGCGCATACGCGAACTTGATGAAGACAACCCCATCGCTGCGCACAGGCATGCGCTGCCCATGCTGCTCGGGCGTCTCGCCGGGAACGAGCACCGGCGCAGGCGATTCTGCTTCCGTTACGTCGGGAAAACTGCCGACGCGCGACCAGTTGACGCCGCGATCCAGCGAGCGCCAAAGCCCGTCGTGACGCGTACCTATATATAGGATGCGGCCATCGCCGGGGTCGACAGCGAGGCGCTCGCCGTTGCCACGGCCATCCTCATTGCCGCCGAACTTGAACGGCACATCCGTTCGCTCAAAGGTTCGGCCACCATCAGCGGAGCGGAGAATGGCGCCATTGGGAGAATCCGCGCCTGAGTAGATGCCGCAGGCTAAATAGACGCGGTTGGTGTCGGCGGGATCGACTGCGATGGATTCAACCCCCATCAAGTTGCGTTCCCGATAAGAGATCCAATCCAGCATCGGCTGCCAGCGATTGGCACGGACATCCCAGCGATAGGCGCCGCCGATATCGGTGCGGGCATAGCGGAGATCGTGCGTCGTGGGATGAAAAATGACCCCGTCGACGAAACCCGCGCCGACAATCTGAACGTTCTTCCACGAATAGGTTTCCTGCTGACGCGGCTGTGCAGAGGCCGCCGCGGCGCACAAGAGGAAGAGAACAGCCGGCCTTCGGAGTTGGCGGATCACGTGCTTACTTTCTGCGATTGAATTGTCGAAGATGGGCATGGTCGCGGCTCACCGCAGCTTCAGCCGGATGGCTGCGCCTGCATATTCCACGCTTGTCGATGGGGCCTGCGTGAATGGAAATCCGGCGGGATGCGCTTTGTCCACCAGCACCACGCGGAAGGTGCGGTGACGCAGCATACTGTTGAATTCGCCGCTGCGTACACCAATCGTGAGGGTGCTTGTCTTGTCATCCCAACGGATGGGGATCTGGGAAAAAGCTCCCTTCTCATAGTCAAAAGTCGCGCCCTGATCTTCATAGAGCGTGAACTCACCGTCGTCGCCCGCATATACGTAAAGGGTGATCGGATCGCAGGGTTTCTCGCCGACATATTGCATCTCGGGTCCGTACGGAATGATGGATCCTGCGCGGACGAATACGGGAATCCGATCGTAGGGCGCGGGTGCGGAGATCGTACCGGATGCGGCGGCCCGGCCTGTCCAATAGTCGTACCAATTCGCAGACAGAGGCAGGTAAACGCTGCGCTCGCGCTCTTTGTATTGCGTGATGGGAGCAACCAGCAGCGCCGGGCCGAACGTGAACTCATCGTTCGACTCGCGGGCGATGCGATCCCCGGTGAAGTCCATGACCAGAGGGCGGAGCATCGTGTAATCGCGTTGCGTGGTCCATCCCGCCATGGAGTAGATGTAGGGAAACAAAGCGTAGCGCAGGCGATCGAATTTCAGCTCCGCGTTATACGCTGGGGAGTCTACGCCGAGGGTCCACATCTCGCGCGGCCGCAACTCGCCATGCACGCGCAGAATGGGCGTGAACGTTGAGAGCTCAAACCAGCGCGCATTCAACTCCCGCCATTCCTCTTCATCGGGCGCAGCCATTGGCTCACGCGCAAACTTGTTTTGCATGGTGTAGCCGCCCGTGTCCATCGTCCAATAAGGCAGCCCGGAGATGCTGGCTCCTAACCCCGCCGGAATCTGCTTCGCCATTGCGGTCCAGGTGGAGGTGGTGTCTCCTGACCAGATCGCGGTGGAGTTGCGCTGGATGCCCGCGAAACCTGAACGCGTGAGGATGAACACACGCTGATTGGGAGCGGCCTCGCGCTGCCCGGTGTAGACGCCTTTGCTGTTCTCCAGCGCGTAGCCATTCAACATGCGCGATCCCGTTCCCAGGAAGGTGGGATTCATGTGGGTTTGCTGGCCATCGAGCGTGGGCGGCGAGGGCAACAGATCGGGTTCTGTTGCGTCCATCCACCAGGCATCGATGCCCTTTGAGAACAGTGCCGAATGGATCTGCGACCAGAAGAGCTTTCGTGCGCCGGGATTGAAGGCGTCGTAAAAAGTGTAGGACTGGTCGATCCAGTCCTTCACGTGCTCTTCAAGATTGGGTAAGTACAGATAGCCTTGGGCGGCCATTTGTTTCGCGTTTTCCGTATTGGGATTGAATTTCCCCCAAACGGAGATCATGAGGTGCGTATGCTCGGCATGAATGGCTTTTACCCAGGCGTCGGGATCGGGAAAACGCGTGGGGTCGAACATGTGCGAACCCCACGCATCGACGTGCCAGTATTGCCAGTCCTGCACAATGTTGTCGAAGGGAATTTTTCGCGCGCGGAACTCCTTGACCACGTCGAGCGACTGTTGGCCGGTCTCGTAACGCTGGCGCGACTGCCACAGCCCGAAGGCCCAATCGGGTAGCATGGTTGCCTTGCCGGTGAGCAGGCGATAACCGGCAATGACTCGATCCATCGAGGGGCCGTAGACAAAGTAGTAATCGACGCCATCGCCCACCTGGGACCACATTGATGTGTCTTCATTTGGCGCGGGCGTCTTCCAACGGAATTCGAGGGTGTTCTGCTGCTCCGGATCGTTCTCGATTCGAATGGCAACCTTATGGCCCGCCTCCAGGTGCACGCGAATCTGATCGTTAGAAGTCAGCCACCTTTGTCTCCAGTGATCCATCACCAGCTTCCCGTCGAGCCAGACCTTGATGCCGCCATTGGAGTACGCCTGAAATTGGTAGTCGCCGGTGACAGGCGCAAGAATGGCGCCGGTCCAGGATTGCCGATCCGCGCGCGGGCAGAGCGATTCATCGGAATCGCAACCGTCGCTTTGCAGCGATAGATGAATCGCAATGTCGGCGGTGTGCCGCGCCGGCTGGCGCCCATCTTCAGACGCGACCGTCACCCCCCCCACCTTTCCGCCCGCATCGAAAAGGTCGGCAGCCGCAATTGCCGTGAAGGGGCGCAGATCGCCAAAGCGGGTGAACGAGGTGTTGTCCCAAAGAATGCCGTAACCCTTCGAAGAGACCAGAAAGGGCACCACAATATTGGTGTTGTGCTGCCACAAGTCCAGGTCATAGCCCTTGATGTCCACGATCCCGAGCTGCATCTGGCCCAAGCCGTATAGAGACTCGTCGTCCTGCGATTTCCATTTCTGCTGAACGTGGAAGGTTTTCTCTCCCTGCACGTCAGCGGATTCGAGCATTCTGCCGCCCGGCGCCTCGGACAGCAAAGGATGCCCGGCACTGTCGGCAAACGATACGGCGCCTGTCTCTCGGTCGACGGTGACCCGCAGTTCTGCGGTGGAAAGAACGATCGCCGCTGGAGACTCCTTTACCGTGAAGGACGTGGCAGCACGGGGAAGCGCAACTCGGTCTATAGAAATTCGTTGAAAGAAATCGGGGGACTTGGAAAAGGCGACGCGCACAACAGCGTCGGAAACCACCTGGATGCGCAATTCGCCCGCGGCCAGTTGCAAGGCGATGCCATCTGGCTGCCGTTCGATGGTTGCCGGAGCCGCGGAGAATGCATTGGCCGGAAAACTGGCAAGAATTAGAAAAACGATGGCATGAATCGATCGCATAATTGAAAAACACCGCAGAGAGATTCTGCTGTTCGTGCTCCAAAGAAGAATTCTTGTGGTGGCTCTCCATCTCTTCGAAGCCCCCAAGTGTCCGACCGCCGTCCATTCGCAGCACCTTTTCGTTGCCGCTGAGGCAATTTCCTTCCCTCCCTCGCATGCGAAACTCCCCCAAACCGCATGCGCATACCGATTCTGACTACACGTCCCTTCGCGTTTCCGTTCCGCCACGTCCGCAAAGCGGAAAACAGATTGCAAGTTACGAGAGATGGAACGCGAATGAAAGGTTAACCTCGTACAATCGTGTACCTCCACGTTTCATTGACGGTTTCAGAATCTCTATGCGGTTGAAACTTCAAGAGATACTCCAAGCGCCCGGAAAGAGCCCGCGGCCACGTTGCAAACCCGTACATGAACTTCGATCAACGTTTGTCTCAGGAGACACTTAATGTTGACTTCAGCCAGATTGTGTCTAAAAAACGCTCTGTCCAGCTCCATGAGGAACGCGCTTCGAGAAGTTGTGGAGGTAGCCGCGGGCGGGTGACTTCGTCGCTACAGAACCTGTTACCAATAAAGACCGCCTCAGGTATTGAAGTTCAGGACGATTCGACATAGGGCCAAGATATATTTAACTGCTCACCGAGGCGGAAGTGATTCTTCTCATACCGCTTCAAGAAAGCTACATCGCCAAACGTCAAAGTGATCAACATGAACTGTCCCGCCTTTGGTATGCTTTCTCGTTGGCCCGGCGGTTGCCTCCGTCGAGCGCTTCAATTGGGGTGGAGGATCGGATGATCTGCGATCGAACGACACGATCAGGTAAATGGCAAGTTCGCCGCTGGCTGGGCCTTGCCGCAATCTTCTGCGCATTTTGCATCAGCATGAGTTTCCCGGCGTTCGCACAAAACCGCGCCAATGTATCCGTCGATCTTGGCCGGGCCGTGAATGTGCTGACGGACACGTCTCTTGGAGTTCCCGCGCTCACTTTCGATGGCAACTCATTCAACAAAGCGGGAGCCCCTTACTTGCGTGCCGCGGGCATCACTGCGGCGCGATTCCCGGGCAATCACGGCGTGGCCGATCTCTATCATTGGTCGACGAAGACCACGACCCGATTTGCGGGCACGGAGGGGGGCTATTTCCCTCCGGAAAGCAACTTCGCCAGCTTCGCGCAAATGGCCGAGATGCTGGGCCAAGCGGTGATCGTTGTCAATTATGGGGCTAACTCCGACGGCACAGGAGGCGGCGAACCGGTGGAGGCGGCGGCATGGGTGGCTTACGCCAATGGAAATGCCTCCGACACGCATGCACTCGGCAAAGACTCGACAGGCGAGGATTGGCAAACTGTCGGATATTGGGCCACGATCCGCGGGCAGGCGCCGCTGCCCGCCGACGATGGCCTGAACTTCCTCCGCATCCAGCATCCGCGCCCTTTCGGCTTCAAGCTTTGGCAGGTAGGCGATGAGGTCTACAACAACGGCTACTATGGCGGCGACCACACGGGAAGTCCCGATCTCCACGGTCCGGCTCCCACCGGTCCCAAGGATTGGGCCAAGCTGAAGGGCAACGCGAAGCTTTCACCCGCTGCGTATGCGGAGAACTTCAAGCTGTTCGCGCAGGCGATGAAGGCAGTCGATCCCTCGATCCGAATCGGAGCGGCCTTCACCGTCCCTCCCGATCCCAGCCTGCGAACGAGAACCTATTGGGACAGCACGGGCGAGCACGCCGACCCTTCGGCCTGGGCGGCCGTGGTGTGGGGCTTGTTGTGGAATGACGGCGTTTTGAAAGGCGCCTGCGCAAATCTGGACTTCGTTACCTTCGATTGGAGCTTGCAACCGCTGCTTCCGCCCGACTACAAGACCCTGGATGAGGCCAGCTTGCTCACCGGCACTAAATCCAACTTCAGCATCGTCATCAGATCCATGCTCAGCGACTACGGGACATACTGCCCCCAGGGTCATTTACCTATGCTGGCTTTCGCGCCAGCGGGCATCACATCATGGTCCAAGGCGACTCATCCTGAGGTTAAGGCGCTTTGGGTCGCGGATACCTACGCGATGCTCATCGAATCCGGTTCGTTGAACATCGACTGGATGGAGATGTACGGCGATTCCATGTTGTCCGCGGATCGCAAGACCTTCGGTCCCGTGTTTTACGGCTTGCAGATGCTGCACACCATCGCCCACAGCCCCGGCGACGAGTTGCTCATCGTGGATTCCAGTTCGGCCACAATCGGTGCCCATGCAGCGTATCGGCGCGACGGCTATGTCGGGCTCATGCTGGTCAACAAAGATCCGAAACTGCCGGCAACCGTCAAGGTGACGTTCAAGAATGGCAACATCGGCTCGTCCGGAAGGCGCATCGACTACGGCAGCGCACAATATGAAGCAAAAACCCCGGCAGCGGTGTCGCCGTTTTCAGCTTCAGGAGACGAGTTCACCGTTACCGTTCCTCCGTACACCATCACGGACATCCTGCTGCCAGGTCATAAATAAGCTTCCGCTGGAGAGCCGCGGCATCGCAACGATCGCAGCGGTTTATTTCGCCGCCGGCCCTGCCTCCGACGGAGCCGCGACATCCGCCTGCGCACTCGGCGGCAGCGGCAGCGGCACTTCCAGCGAGGCAGTCCGGTGATTGCCTGGGTCGAGAATCGCAAGCCGCAGACTGGCGGCTTCGACGGGCAATTGCACGTGCAACTTGTGGAACATGCCATCCTGAAGCGTCTGTTCGTAGATCGCGGGCGGCATGGACAATTCGAGATTCTGCCGCGTTCCTCCCAGCTTGCGCCCGTCGGCTGCATACGCGTAAACGGCGACTTCGAGCGCTGCATGATGCCTGCCGTCCGGCATCTCCGTCAGTTGAAGCTGCTGCGCCAGAATCGAAAGGCGAATGTCGTAAGCCTGCACCATGCCGGAAAGCGGATGCGGCTCATTTTTCTCTCTTCTCCCCTTGCTTTCCCGCCCGTTGATCGCGGCCCTCACTGCCAGCGGGGAGTCTGGCGGAGCCATCGCCGGCGCTCCATCGCGATCGATCTGCGCTTTGAAGATCAGCCCCTGAGCCTGCGGCGCTCCATGCACCAGGGCCGCCGCCAGGCTGTCGTTCTGAATCGCATCGGGAGTTACAGCACCCGAATCCACCGCGTAATACGCGCTGCGATAAGAAAGCTTGCAGCCCGGCTTGTCCAGCGCCACATGAATCGCCCGCAACCCTCCGTCAAAATTCAGATTCGAGGGTGCGTAGACCAGTGTGTAGTAGGTTGTGCCGTCGCTCACCGCTTGCTCGGCGGCCGTTGCCAGGCCATTGGTGTTCACAAAGGCATGTCCGCCGGTGGCATCGGCAATCTGGGCCATGGTGGCTTGAGCGGCATTCATCGACTGGAGAAAGCTGGTGTGCTGCTGCGCGGCTGCGGGCGCGCTGCCGGGCGCGGTCGGCATCCCCGGCGTACCCGAACGGCCCTGAGGATTTGCGGTCAAGGCCGACGCGCCCGGCGCGGCGGCCGATTCTCCAGGATCGGTTGCCAATCCACGCACGTCGATCGGATACACCGCCGTCTGGGTCACGGCGAGGGCGATAGCTACCTTGCGCATCTCTTCCTGGAGCGACCTCAAGTCGCCCATTTGGTTGCTAAAGCCTGATGCCGAACCCGCCGTGACTCCTGCGGCAGGCGACGAGGGCATCATATTGGACGCGGTCACCGTGGCGACCGGCCCCGAATTCGGGCTGCCTTGCGCATCATCGATGACCAGCGTCCCTTGCTCCACATCCCGCTCGTTGGGTAGGACCATCATGTCGAAGGATTCCGAGAACCATAACAGTTCCTTGCGGCCGTCCACGGCGGCAAGAAACTTGCCGATATCGAAAAACGCATCCAGCGTGATCTGCGCCTTCTGCACTCGCTCGCTGTTGGCAGGCATCTGTAGTCCGGCCGCTTTCGATCGCATCGCGGCCAACAGCTTGCCGGTATCCGTGGTATAGCCCTGCAACAGACTCAGGTTGTCTGTGAGGACGAAGATCGCGACCTCCGTCGAGGGGGGCTTTTTTTCGAGAAAGCGCACGATCTGTTCGTGGGCATAGGCCTGATCCGTAACCGGCGTATTCAAATAATCGAGAAGCAGCACCACGGGCGGGCCGCTGGCCGGCGTCTGTTCCAGGTTGACGAAAGTATCGCTGGGTAACTCAGACGGCGCAGGCGGCAACGGGCTGCGATCCAGTTCCGGGGAGTGGACTTCAAAGGCGCGAACGGACTGCGGTTTTCCGTTTTCGAAGACCCGGAAATCCTGCTCCGTGAGACTGGGAACAGGCTTCCCATCCGGCCCCGTCACCACCATATCCACCACCACACGCCGCGTGGTAGCGTGAATGACGGCCGTCGGCTCTTCGTTGTCCGAAGCGACCGTCAACCCTGGAGTTTCGCCATTCTGCGGAGCGGCGGTAGCATCGGGTTCCTGCGCCGCTTGTGCCGGGCTGGTCTTTTCCTGTCCGGCCGTCGACTGAGCCTGACTTTGCTGAGGGAATGCTGCCCCGACCCCGGCCAGCGCGCATACTCCCAAAATCAAGATCGAATGCGAGCGGAAACCGCCCCGCAGCTTCATCCGTACCCTCCGCAAGCGGAATGCTTCTATCTTTTCCTAACCAGACATCTGCTCCCATCATTCTACATAGGATCGCGATGCGCCTGGTGGCAAGGCCGAATTGTTCACCATGCCAGGGGACAGGTAGGCCCTGGGCTTCATCCAGGGCCAGTACTCGCGCAGGTTCTCCAGCAGCTTCGGGGTGAGCGGAACATCGCGATCGCGGCTGCCCTTGCCCTGATAGACGTGACTGACCATGCGCGCGCTATCGATGTCGGTGACCTTCAGGTGACAGAACTCGGCCCGGCGCAGCCCGGTCGCATACAGCGTCATCGGCATGGTGCGATGCATCAGGTTCCGGGCCGAATCAATCAGCTTCGCGACCTCATCCGGAGTAAGTACGGCCGGCAGCTTTCTGGGACGCTTGGGGAAAGGAATCTCATCGAGCAAGCAGGGGCGCCGAAGGTTCTTGACGAAGAGAAACCGCAGCGCCGCGCATCGGCTCTGGATGGCGCCAGGCGGCACCTTCCGGTCGCGAAACGGATGCATTTGGTACTCACGAATGTGGCTGGGAGCAAGGCGCTCAGGCGAGCGGTGGAAGTATTTAGAGAAATCCGTCACCGCGTGGATGTAGTAACGGACAGTGCCTGGGGAATAGTTGCAACGCGGGAGTTCATCAAGCATCAGCTGCCGGGATAACTCCCAACTTGTTAGAGCCTTCATGCCGCTTGCAATTCCCGGAAGGAATACGCCACGAGACACAATATTGCTCGCTGCACGTTGGCTAAGAATCAATGAAGCCCAGGGAGAGAGCCTGACAGGTCAAAGGAAGGCCCTCAATTGCGTCCGGGTGCAATCACTGATCAGAACAACTCGATGGCCGGTCGGCTGTTGTCGCTGTCGGAACTGCCACCGGCTACAGCAAGATGGGTGACGGTCTGGCTGGCCATTTTGTAGCTGCTGAGATGCGACTCCAGCAATCCCTTGAATGTGGTATCAAATAGGCCATCCCAGCCAGGACGATCCGGCCTTTCGGCTAGCCGCAATAGGTGGTCACGCATTTCCACCAGGGCTCCCTGCACGTGTTCCATTCTCTGGCGCATTACATCCTGAAACTGGATATGGCCCAACGCCTCCGCGAGCCTGGTCACGCTCTCCGCATAGTTCGCATCGACTTCAGTAATCACCTCAAGGAGCAACTGGCTGTTCTTGCAGAATTCAGACTGCATTTCACCCAAGTCGGCAGATAAATGATTCATCGCGCTATTGGCAGCGCGTCGATCCAGCGAAGCCCGGGCGCCGGCCATTTCGTCGTCCACCCTCTTGCAGGTGGCATTGATTTTTGCCGCAATGTCGGCGGCGGCCTGAGTGGAAAGCACGGCAAGCTTTCTGACCTCATAGGCCACCACAGCAAAGCCGCGGCCTGCGCTTCCGGCCCGCGCCGCCTCGATTTCGGCATTGAGAGCGAGCAAACTGGTTTGCTGGGCAATGGAGGTGATGACTTTTATGAGGGGCGTTAAGGCGCAAACATCTCCGGCCAGTCCTTGAATGCGCTCGAAATTATCTTTCAGTTCCTCGGTCTGAGCCCGCAACTGCATATCAATCGCGGCAATGATGTCCCTGTTGTTCTCTATGCGAGTCTGAGTATTCTCCGTCAGTTCGCCAGCGCTCTTCACAGATCGTGCGATATGCTCCCTCTGCTGGCTGGTTTTCGAATTCAGCGTGTCGAGCTGCTCGATTACGCTAATAACCTCGCGCTCAGATTCAGACATAGAGTCGCCGATTTGTTCGTGCATTACGTCGATGTAAGGTTTGCAGTCCTTGATGTCTGCCTCGACAGCTTTGCGGGTGGCCAGTTCCCGTGAGATTTCATCGAAATCGAGGCGGCCCAAAGCCCACATATCGGAGACGGTGCGGCGGGCCTCCTTCCAGTTATGCATCATGAGGATCGCGCCGGGCACCAGAATAAAGAAGAGGAACATCCCTGCGATTTGAAGCCGAAAAGTGACGAGACGAGGCCCCATCGCATAGGAAACGGAGAACCACAGCATCAGGTTACAAACGATCCCGAGCCCTACCTCAATGAGCAGGCGGTTGCGGATGCGGCGCAGGCGTATTACGCTGTCGGTCTTGACAGTGTGTTGGCCGTCCTCAACGGGACCGGCTTGGCCGCGGGAAACCGCTTCAATCCCCGGATTTGGAGCATACGTCATCTTTTCACGTTCCCGGCAATAGCTGCTTGACGACCTTGATCAGATCATTGCCCGATACCGGTTTCACCAGCCAGCCGGTGGCGCCAAGACGCCGGCCCTCGTTGCGTTTGGCGGTCTCGCTCTCGGTGGTCAGGGTCAGAATCGGGAAGAATCGGCAGCCGGGTAGCGCGCGCACCTTGCCAATCATTTCCAGGCCCCCCATAACCGGCATATTGATGTCGGTAAGGATGAGGTCGGGCTTGACTCCGCCCTTCAACTTGTCGAGCGCCTGCTGGCCATTGTTGGCGGTTTCCACTTGAAATCCGCCCAGCGACAGGGTGGTCTTGAGACTCATCACCATGGTGACTGAATCGTCGACAACCAGGATTGTCTTCGCCATGTGATTTCCTCATTCACCAGATTTCAATGCCGGTTCGAGCCACGCGCGCAATTCTGCATTCTTCGGCCAACAGGATATGCCGGCCTTGGCGGCCATCAGCACTTGCAGGTTGGCAGTGTGCAGATGGCTGCAGGCGGACAAATCCGCCTTGGCGGTGGGTCTCGTCTGGAGCCACTCGAGCAGCCCTTCCGCCTCCTCCACGCTCACTTCGTCGCGAAATACTGCGCGGTTCTTTTTGAATTCAATAGGCATCAGACGATCTCCCGAATGTTGAGAATCATGAGCACGGATCCATCCCCCATAAGAGCCGAGCCTGAGTAGGCAGACAGCCCGGACAGAAAGCCGTTGAAAGGTTTCTGAATGACACCCATAGTCTCCTGAAATCCATCGACAAGCAGGCCCAACTCCGCGCTCCCCGCCTGAACCAGCAGTACAGCTAATTCATCGTCAGAATTCGACTGAGGGAGAGCAGGAATCCCCAGCAGCGCGTTGAGGCTCTTCAACGGCACAATGCGCCCGCGTAGAACGGCGGTCTGGCTCTGTTTGAAGGCGTGGATTGAGCTTCTGGGGACGCGTACTGTCTCAACCACATGGTCCATGGGCACACCGAACCGCTGCCCATCGGATTCGATGACCATGACCTGGGTCACCGCCATTGAAAGCGGCAGGGAAATCCGGATCGAAGTACCCTTGCCCAATTCGCTATCGACGACCACCGTGCCGTTGATCTTCGTCACGGCGGAACGAACCACGTCCATGCCCACTCCGCGACCGGAGAGGTCGGACACTACTGCGGCGGTGGAGAGGCCAGCGGCGAAGATGAGGTTGATCGCGTCCTGATCTGTGATGCGCTCAAGAGTCGCTTCGTCAATGATTCCTTTCTCGTATGCCTTCTGCTTGATCACGGCCGGATCAATGCCTTTACCATCGTCGACGATCTCGATCACAACGCGGTCCGCCTCTTGCGCAGCGCGGATCGTCAGCCTGCCGATTACGGGCTTGCCCGCGGCAACGCGAGCCTCCGGCGACTCGAGGCCATGATCCAGGCTGTTGCGCACGATGTGAATGAGCGGGTCGGCCAGCGACTCGATGATGTTCTTGTCGGCTTCTGTTTGTTCCCCTTCAAGTACAAGTTGAACTTCCTTGCCGAGTTTGCGGGAAGTGTCGCGCACCAGGCGCGGAAAGCGCTGGAAGATGAAGGAGACAGCCATCATGCGCACCTGCATGATGGCATCCTGCATCTCGTCGGCGATGCGGTTGATGACTGAATACTGACCCTTGATTTCGCGCGAAAGTTCACGGCTGCCAAACTGCACCTCGGCTCGCTGAGCGAGGTAGGGCAGCGCGTTCTTTTCGACCACCAGTTCGCCAATCAGATTCATCAGACGGTCAACCTTCGCCTGATCGACTTTGAGGCTTCTTGGACCGGTAAGTGAATCTTCGGCGCGACGCCCGAATTTGATTCCATCGTCCGCGGGAGCCTTTCCGGGGTCGCTCTCCGGTGGGTGACCGGCATCCGCGGGGCCTTCGGTCTGAGCAGTGGCGATTCCGCCGTCAGCGCCAGGCGCGCCCGGCTGACTGACCGAGGGCTGGATGGTTTTGTGCGCAACGAGCCATGTGTCGAGCCATGCCAGCAGCAGCGTGTTGTGGCCGCTTGCGAGGGCTTCAGCGAGTGCCGCTTGAATGTCGGTCCGCGCGGATGGTTCTCCGGCGGCCTGGCTCAGATTGGCAAGCACTTCTGCAATTGCCGTGAGCCGGCCGGCGTGCCATGCGGGACGATCTTCGAGGAGCAGCGTCCGGCGCTGGGCCGCGAAAATCTTCTGATAGGCGGCCTCGTCGTCCTCCGAAAGGGAATGAGCCGGGCTTGCGAGCGATGACGCAAGTCTCGGCCCATTCATTTCGTCTTGCCCTCTGGCGAGCCACAGAGCGGGAAAGGAGACGATCTCCACCTGATCCGGTAGATATCGGTAATAGTGGTCAATCTCCTCGCGTGGAGCATTCGTAAGCAGATCGAATCCGAGCAGACAACTGTAAGTGTCCAACTCCGCGAGCGAAGGTAACGGTTCAGATGAAACGACGCGGCCCCAGATAAGTCCGGGGGTATGACGCGCGCTGTTCAGCGGATCGTCTCCATGGAAGAAGCATTCGCGCTGCGGTCTGTAAGCAATCCAATGCAGTTGATCTTCTTGCCGGCACTTCTCAAGAGCCGACCGTCGAGCAGGGTCAGGGATGGCGGCGAGCTGAGGCAGCACGCTGCTCCGATCATCGGCAGGCGAGGCCTGGGCGTCGACAGCCATGGTCGATGTGGCCTTAGAACCGGCATCCGCGGCCTTGTCTTGATTCGATATCGCGCTCGGCATCAGCTTCCTTAACGCCTCCGCCATGAGCGTCGACTCGGAAGCGCGCGACGCATCGATCTTTTCCGTCGTCTCGATTTCGCCCAACAGCAGGCCGACATAATCCATTGCGTTCAGCAAGCGGTCCGCCAGTTCCCGGGAATAGACCGCGTGTCCGCTTCTCACCATGCCCAGCAGGTCTTCGCCGGCATGCAGTACGCGCGTCATCTCAGGAAAAGTAAACAGTCCGCTGTTGCCCTTCAACGTGTGCACGCAACGAAAGAGCTCGTTGAGAATGCTCTGATCTTTGGGCGAGTCTTCCAATTGCATCAGTTTCTTGCCGGTTATTTCCAGCAGATCGCGGGCTTCGGAAAGGAACTGCTCCAATAGCGGATTCAGGGGCAAAGGATTCGTGGGCACGGAGCTCATTGAGGCGCCTCCCCAAGCATGAGACGGACAAAGGAGAGAAGCTGCGACTGCTGGACCGGTTTGATGAGATAGCTGTTGGCGCCGGACTGGTAAGCCGCTTTCTCGTCCCGCGCTTCGGCTTCGGTAGACACCATGATGGCCGGCTGCTGTGCGATCTGTCGCTGACGCAATTCGCGCAGGAAGCCATAGCCGTCGAGCTTGGGCATATTGATGTCAACTAAATAGAGATCGAAGGGCGATTCGAGGGCTTTCTCCAGCGCCTCAATACCGTTCCATGCCTCCTCCACCTTGTAACCGGCGGGCTCCAGAATGCTGCGGTGGTACATGCGCACTGTGGCTGCATCGTCGACAATCAGGATGCGCTTCATCGGGTTTCCAGGCCTTTCTGATAAACGATTGCGTCAGGGAATTTGCGCACCTTGAACAGAGAGGAGATGCGGCTCATGGATTCGGAATGTCCCAGGCAGATAAAACCCCCTGGATCCAATGCTTCGTAGAAGGTTTCTGCCGCTGTGGTTCTGGACACATCGTCAAAATAGATCAGCAGATTTCGACAGAAGATGACATCGAAATTGCGGTAGATGAGGGTATCGGCGGCCTCTGAGAGATTGACCCTGGTAAATTCGACCGCATGGCGCAAGTCGTCCGAGAGCTGATATTCATCTCCGGCTGCCTTGAAGTATTTTTCCAGCCAGCGAGGTGGCACGTTCTGAATGGAGCGGGCGGAATAGCGCCCGGCTCGTGCACGCCGCAGAATGCTGGTGTCTATATCAGACGAAACGATTTCGACATCCCATTCGGTAATTCCTGGCCAGCGTTCCAGGAGGTACATGGCGATCGAATACGGCTCCTCCCCGGAAGACGAGGGAATGCACCAGATGCGAATTGCATCCGAGCCGATCCTGTGCCGGACAATCTCCGGAAGGATGGAATCGACCAGGCACTTGAATTGATATTCCTCGCGCAGAAAGTAGGTTTCGTTCACTGTCATCAGGTTGGTGAGCTGTTGCAGTTCCTCGCCCGATGCCTGGAAACGCAACATGGTAAAGTAGCCGCGAAAGTTGCCGGTGCCGGTAGCCGCGATGCGCTCGACCAGGCGCTTGTCCACAAAGTAGCGTTTGGACGCCTCGAAGCTGATGCCGGTGCGGCGATAGAAGAACTCCTTGAACTTCAGGAAGTCTTCGATGGTGATGATTGGACTGGGTTCTGGCAAGGACGCATAGGAGGTCATAAGAGGTTCAGACCTCACGAATGCGTTTGAGCGCCAAGTCGGCGGCAAACTGAATGTAGGCCTCTGAGCGAAAGCGTTCCTTGAGGCGCACAAGCGGATCGATAGCCGCCTCCGTCCCCACTTCACAAAGCAGATCGACCGCCGTGGCGCAGACATTTACATGCGCGTCCCGTTCGATCACATCGATCAGCCAGCTTTCAGCCTCCGGATGCCGCTCGGAATCGAGGATATTGACGACGAAGATCCGCACATCCGGATCCGGATCGGCTAGCAGAGTCCGAAGAACGGGCGCACCTTCGGCGCCCAAGTGCTTGAATGTCCCGATGACTTCGTTGCGCAGGGCCGCGTCCTCGCTGCGCAGACAATCAGCCAGGCCGCTGACGGCCGATGGATCGTTCAGGCGAACCAGCGAATTCAAAATCGCTTCACGAACGGCCGCGTCGAGTTCGCAATTCAGGCGGCTTAGCAATTTCGATGCGGCATGTGGGCAGGGTACGATGTCGCGCGCGGCGTGTCTGCGGGCTGCGGCGTCGGCGTCCTCCAGTGCAGCCGCGAGTTCTTCACAGCTCTGCTGATGCTTCGGCTGTCTGGGCGCGGCTGTTTGAGTGGCTTTGCGCTTGACGAGTGACATCGTTTTTCCCCTACTTGCCGGCCCAGATTGAGAGCTGCGCGGCGATTTTTTCGACGGCTAAAACCAAACTTGCGCCGCCCTTCCTGACCAGTTCCGCAGGCATCCCGTATACCACTGCCGAGTCTTCCGATTCGGCAATCGTGTGTCCGCCGCGCTTCTTGATTTCAGTGAAGGCATCCGATCCATCGTGGCCCATGCCGGTCAGCAACACCGCAGTAGTCCGCTTCGGATCGTAATGTTCGAGCACCGATCGGCCCAGTAATTCGACCGATGGGTGCCACAGGAACTCCGGGTTCTCCGGCAATGGCAGTACGGTCAGCCTGCCTGCCCGGCTTGCCAGCAGCGTATCCGCTCCACCGCGCCCGATATAGACCTTTCCGGCTTCGACGGCGAGTGCACTGCCTGCCTCGACAACCTCGAGAGCGCAACATTGGTTCAGCCGGTCCGCAAAGGCCCTGGTAAACGCGGCAGGCATGTGCTGAGCCACGAGCACGGGCCAGGGAAAGTTTGCCGGCAATCCCGACAGAACAATCTCCAGCGCGCGCGGTCCGCCCGTAGACGCTCCGATCACCAGCAAGCCGTCTGTAATTGCCACGGGTCTCTTGGACACGGAGGAATCTTGAGCTGCTTTTTTGCGCTCCTCCTGCATGCGCCGGCCAACCGCTGCCGCTGTAACCCGCTTGCCTCTTGGCCGTGCCCGCGCTGCGCTACGTACCTTGGCCACCAGTTGCTCGGTGATTTTGTCGATGGAGAGTGATATGGTGCCGCCAGGCTTGGCAACGAAGTCCACTGCGCCCAGGTTCAGTGCTTCAAACGTGGCCAGCGCCCCCTCATTGGTAAGCGAGGAGACCATCACTACCGCAACCGGCCTCTCGGCCATGATGAGGGAAAGCGCGGTCAATCCGTCCATCTCCGGCATGTTGATGTCCAAAGTCACAACATCCGGCTGGAAGTCCCCGTTTTCCCTCACCGCCTCTTCGCCATTTCTGGCCTGGCGGATGTCGAAATCCCCCTCGGCCTGAAACAGCGTCATCAACTGCCGACGCATCAGCGCCGAGTCGTCGACAATCAGCAGTTTGATCATGGCTTCACCTTGTAACCGCGGCCAGAGCCTTCAGCTCCTTTTTCCCCATCAGGTGAGGCGGATCGAGTAGCTGCACCATCCGCTTCTGCTTCTCCAGATTGGCCATTCGGCTCAACAACTGGCTTTGCTCCGCGGACAGCTGCGGCGCCGGTTCGATGGCGGCCTTGGGAATTCTCAAGACCTCCGCCACCTGGTCGACAATGAAACCGGTGCGCACATCGGAGATGAGAAACACCATGATCCGCTGACGATCGGTGCGCTCCACCTGCTGGAGACCCAGCCGCTGGCGAAGGTCGATCACCGGCAGCACAGTACCGCGCAGGTTGATGACGCCCTCGACGAATGAAGGCGCTTTGGGAACCCGAATGAGTTGTTCAGGAACGCGCACAATCTCCTGTACGCTGGCAATCGGCGCGCCGAACTCCTCTTTGTCAAGACGAAAGATGACTACTTGTTCGTCGTCGTCCAGACTCTCGTCGAGGTTGGCGGATTCCCGTTCGATTTCCTGTTCAGTTTCACTCACGGCGCTCAGCGCCTCCTTGATGACCGAATGGCCGAAGAGATTGCGCGCGGTGACGATCGACACCAGGCGCTTTCCATTGTCCAACCGGCAGATTGAAGTGACCTCGGCAAGGTTGCCTTCGCGAGCCAGCATTGCGGGAAGCGCGTCCACTCCGGACTTTGACACCCGTAGCACTTCGCTGACCGCATCCACGACGACGCCCACCGAGACGCCGCCCATGGTGAGCACGACGATGCGGCTCTTCTCGTCCAGATTGCGGTGCGGCAAGGCGAACATGCTGCGCAGGTTGACCAGCGGCAGGAGCCGGCTGCGCAAGGTCATCACGCCCAGAACATGCGAATCCGAGCGCGGAACATGAATGATCGCCTCCGGAACCTGCACAATCTCCTGGACGTCTTCGATGGCGATGGCATACTCCTGACCGTCGACATCGAAGCTGACCAGTTGCAACTCGTCGCTCGAGTCTTCCTCCTCGCTTTGTACGCTTGCTTGCGCGGCTCCGGCAACGCCTGTGCTTCTCGAAATTGCCGAGATCTGCGAGAATTCCCGTTCGATGACCTTGGCGAAGTCAAGCACCATGATCATGGCGTGGCCGCCCACATCCTTGATGAGGCTGGAGAGCATCTCCGTGTTGACGGTGGTCTTGATTGAGCCCACGTCTTCGAGATGGCTGGCATCGACGCCGACCACGCTGGAGACACGGTCCACCACGAAGCCCAGTGGCTGGCCCACATCGACAACCAGGGCGCGTGTCGAGTCGTCATGGGGCAGTTCCGGAAAGCCGAACAGCCGCCGCAGTGAAATGATGGGCAAGACTTTGCCCCGCAGGTTTGCCAGGCCCTCCAGCGCAGCCGGCGCCAGAGGTACCCTTACCACCTGAGGAACCCGTATGATCTCCTTCACTGGCACCATGTCGGCCGCGAAAACTTCGTCGCCGGCAATGAAGGTGACAAACTGCTGTGTGCCCTGTTGCGCCGTGGAAGTGCGTTCGCCGATTTGATTCTCGGCACCCGCCTCATCCGGCTGTTCCGCAGAAGCACGCTCGACAATCGGAATCTCGTCGACGCCTGCTTCATTCGGTTGTTTGTCAGGGGCGCGCTCGCCGGGGATGCTTTCCTCGAGAAGCGCCGTCCCATTCGTGTGCTGCTTCGATGATCTTGTCGTCATGGCGGCGCCCCCTTACGCTGCGCTCTGAAGTTCATCCGCGAGAGAAGAGATCTCTTCGATGGCGGCGGCCAGGTCCTCGGCTCCCTTGGCCTGCTGTTGAGCGGCGCCGGCTGCTTCGGTGGCCGCCTTGTCGGCTTCAGTCGCCGCGGCAGAAATCTGCTCGATGCCCTTTTTCACCTGGCCGATGGCGGAGGCGATTTCGTTGGACGCGGCAAGAATTTCCTGCGCGCCTTTTTCCACCACCAGGATGTCGCTTTCGATGGACACCAGGTCGGCGGTCGTGCTCTTGGCCTTCTCCACTTCGGAGAGCGCCGCGGCCACAATCTCGCCCAGGTCACGCCCCACCACGCCAATCTGGTCCTGCACTCCCTTGACCAGATCCTTAATGCGATCGGCGTTTTCCGACGAATCATGTGCCAGGTTGCGAATGTCAGTTGCAACGACAACAAAGCCCTTGCCGAACTCGCCGGCGCGCGCCGCTTCAATGGCGCCGTTGACGGCCAGCATGTTGGTCTGGATCGAAACCGTACTGATGGCCTCGACGATCTTGTCGATGCGCCGGGATACCAGTTCCAGATCATTCATCTGCTTGATGCTGGCGCGCGAGGCTTCCGCTGAGGTGGAAAGGCCCGTAATCAATCCGCTGACGGCAGTCTTGTTCTCGCCCAACAGGTTCTTGATCGCGACTACCTTTTCTGCACTTGCACTCGCCCGTTTTTGAGCAATATCCAACCCCTTCTCAATCTGGTTGGTTGCCGCCGCGGACTCTTCGGAAGCTGAAGACTGCACCTCGGCGCCCTTGCGGATCTGGCCGAGTGCGGTCATGATCTGCGCGCTGGAGCGGTTGATCTCCTGCACTGCGGAAGACAGTTCCTCTGAGGAAGACGCCACCTGCTCGGCGCTCTTGGCAACGTCGGTTGAGTTTTTCAGGTCTTCGGCAAGTTCCGACAGGGCCTGTGCCGTCTGCTCGCATTCGGCCAATGCCCGGGTCTGCTCTGCAACCGTCTTGGCGGACTCTTCGGCTGCGGACGACTGCTCCTCGGCCGCGGCTGCAATGCTCTGCGAGCCCTTGAGTGCCTGCTGCGATGCGACGTTGGACTGGCTGGCGTTGGACGCGATCTCCTGGATGCCTTTCACGATTTCAATCGCATCGAGACGGATCTGTTCCAGTTGCGCCGTAATGGTTTTGCCCTTTTCCACTTCTTCATCCATGGTCCTGGCGGACGCATTGATGCCGTCTGCGATGGACTTCACATCGGCCTGGATCTGCCCGACCAATTCTTGAATCTGCTTGGCGCTCTTTTCCGATGTCTCCGCCAGTGTGCGCACTTCGTCCGCGACGACCGCAAAGCCTTTGCCGTGCTTGCCGGCGCGAGCGGCCTCAATGGCCGCATTCAAAGCCAGCAGGTTGGTCTGGTCGGCAATGCGCGCCACGGCCTTGACGATGTCGCCGATGGTCGCGGCCTGCTTTTCCAAGTCAACCACCAACTTCACAGAAGCAGCCTGGCGCTGCGCGGCCACGCCCACATTGGTGATCAGGCCGGCCACGTCGCCGCCGGTCCGGACGATCAGCGCTTGAACCACTTCGCCCTTGCCGCGGCTGAGTTCGGCACTTTGCAGCTGCTTGGTGATGGAGACGCCCACCTGCTGGAAAGCGGCCAGGGACTCCTGCGCCGCGCTCGACGCCTCTTCGGCGCCTGTGGCGATCTGATCGCTGGCGCGTTTCAGTTCTTCGGCCGCGCTCGATGCCTCGGCGATCCCGGAGGCCAATTGCCCCGTCGCCGCCGCAATGCGTTCGGCCGCCTGTTGCTGTTTAGCGAGCGTCCTGGCCTTCTTGCGCTGCGCTTCCGCCTCGCGGCCCGTTACCAGCGAGGGCTTTCCTTCCGTAGGAGCTGATGTTGCCTGTACGGCAGCCTTCTTGACAAGTGCCATGGTCCTTTCCTTTCGTGCTGCTTTTCCAGAGTCGAGTCCCGTGACTCTTTAAGGCTGGAATTCGCGAAGCGGTGAAAACTGCGTTGGAAATGCGCAGGCGCAGAAGAGATGCGCACGGTGGTCTACATTTCCATTAGCGGCCGAATACCAGCGTTTCTCGATCTGAAAACTGGTAAGTTTTGCTCATTGCGTATGATTTCGGTCATATCGGGAGACCGGTCCCAAAAAGGAGCGCCATTGCGAGATTGCGTGTCAGCTATCACGAGAGGGCCGTGCAACCCCGTGCACCAGATCGTACGGAATCGATTCCAGAGCGTGGAGAGCTTCTGCGCCATTGGCCACTGCCTCCGCGCGCAGGCCGAGCTTCCGGAATATGCCGAGGACCACCTCCCGGTTGGTGGAATTATCCTCGGCGACCAGAACTCTCCCCTTGAGATTGGCAGTCGTCCGGCTTTCCAGTTCTGATTCTGCGGGCCAAGCGGCCACTCCCAGACTCAGCCCCAGGCGCGCCGTGAACCAGAACTCCGATCCCTTACCAACCTGGCTGGTTACGCCGACGCCGCCGCCCATCAGTTCCGCAAGTTGCTTGGAGATGGCGAGGCCCAGCCCTGTGCCGCCATACTTCCGCGTAGTGGAGGCATCCACCTGGCTGAACTTGTTGAAGAGGAGGCCGATTTTGTCCCCTGGTATTCCGATGCCAGTGTCGTGCACCGAGAAGCGCAGCAGGCAATCGGATTCTCCTTTTTCTTCCACGGCAACACGGACCACCACCTCGCCCTTTTCCGTGAACTTGATGGCGTTGCCCACCAGATTGACAAGAATCTGGAGCAATCGCCCTGAGGCTCCGCCTCGAGTTTCTTCGCTTCGATCTTTGAAAAATCCAGGATGTCGTTGATGAGTTGCAGCAACGATTCGCCGCTGGTGCGCACCATCTCCGCATAGCGGCGCTGCTCGGCGGTCAATTCCGTGTCCAGCAGCAGCCCGGTCATGCCGATCACTCCATTCATCGGCGTGCGGATCTCGTGGCTCATGTTGGCCAGAAACTCGCTCTTTCCTTTGTTGGCGGCATCCGCCGCCACAGACGCCGCGCGGGCACGTTCGGTTTCTTCCTGAAGGCGTCGATTGCTCTCCATCAATGCTGCCGCCGCTTCCTTCTCGGAAGTGATGTCCCGATTCGTGCCCACAATTTCTGTCGGATTACCCGCCGCATCCCACCTGACCAGAGCATTGGCGCGGATGTGTCGGATGGTTCCATCCGGCCGTACGATGCGGAACTGCGAATCGAGCTCCTTCTCACCTCGCAGAGCCGCGCTCATATGCTCTTTTTCGAGGTCGCGGTCTTCCGGGTGTACCAAGGCCAGCCACGCTTCCGGACCTGGGACGAATTTATCCTTCGTGGTGCCGTAAAGGCGGTGCATCTGCTCGTCCCAGTTCCCCCCACCGTTCACACGGTCGTCGAACCAGATGCCCGCGCCGCCTGCGCTTGCCGCCAATTTCAACCGGTCCATGGTCTGCTTCAGAAGTTCTTGCGCCTGCTTCTCCGCAGTGATATCCCAGTTGGTGCCAACCATGCGCTCGGGTTTGCCGTGGGCACTCCGCTCAACCAGGGCAAGCGCCCTAATCCAGTGCACGCTGCCATCCGGCCAAACCACGCGGAACTCGGTGTCGAAGTTCCTTTCGCCACGCAGCGCGGCATTGCACGCCTCCACGGCTCTTTCCCGGTCCTTCGGATGCAATCCGCTCTTCCAATCCGCGGCCGAGTGGCGGAACTGGCCCGGTGCGATTCCATAGAGGCGGAACATCTGCTCATCCCAAACCATGACGTCGCTCGAAGTGTCCCAATCCCAAACGCCCACGACACCCGCACGCGTCGCCAACATCAGCCTGTCAGCAGTCTGCTTCAAGAGCTCTTCCGCCCGTTTGCGATCGGTAATCTCCTCCGCGATTCCCGCCATTCGAATCACTTGGCCATCTTGATTGCGAACGGGAAACGCCCGATTGCGAACCGTCCGAGGAGCGCCGCTGCCATAGCGCCCACGGAAAACGTCGTCGCAACAGTAAGCGCCAAGCGCTGCTTTAGACGATGAGTCGTCTCATTCAAGATTTGTTAGCTGGCATCGCAGGTACGCTTCGCGGCATGCCGCACTGCTCCTGCGCAATCCTCTACCGCGTCGGCAAACGCGCACGTTGCGCGAGAAGCCTGGTGCGCCGACTCGCAGACGGTCTTTTCAGCGTGCTCGATCTATTGCCGAACCTTGCGAAGCTTCTTCAGTGAAGCGGGTTGACGAGGATGTCTGAGCACAGCGCTTCGCGCGCTGTGCCCTCGACTGCTCGCTACTTCACGAGAGTGTCGCCCGTGGCATCGAACGTTGCATCTGTCGGAACCAGGGTGGTCGTGACGATCTTTCCGTCTTGAGAGCCTGTGTACACGGTAATCCGGGAGGAATCGATTCCCTTTTCGCCGACAAGATAGGCCTTTGTGTTCGCTGCGCGCTCAGCGGCGAGTTTCTGGCCACGTTTTTCGCCGCTGGCCGCGTTCCCAACCAGGACCAGAGTGGCGCCCGAATCGCGCTGCAGCGTCAGTGCAACCCCATCCAGACAAGCCTTCGCTTCGTTGTCCACGCGTGCCGGACGCCGAGGGTTTCTCTCGAAGGAGATGGGGCACAGGGCGCTGGTCATCGGCTTGGGCGCAGCTACTGGAGACTCAACCGTCACCGTGGCTGTGCTCGCGGCGGTCTGCCCCTTGTCATCAGCTACATTGCAGGTCACGGTGATGGGTCCCGTCGGCGCGCCCGAAGTAATCAGCGTAGCCGTCGAGCCAGATCCGCTGACGGAGCCGGAAGTTGAGCTAAAGCTGTATATCAACGGAAGATTTTGCGGACTTATTCCCGTTGCCGTAATCGTAGAAGAGTTACCGGAAATCACGGTGGAAGGGTCTGCCATGCAACTGACTGTCGGCGGCTCAAACGCCTTAACCACATACGGTACGGTGCAATCGGCATTCTCTGAGGCTTTCGTGCCCTGAGAGACGTGGCCCTTCAGGGTGTACGCGCCAGGAGCAACTTGCTTCGTGTCGATCGTCGCTGTTTCCGACGTCCCGGTCACCGTTCCGCCATCCACAGACCATGTGTAGGCGACGGTCTTTGCCGGGTCCAAATGGATAGCCGTGCCTGAGACGGCGATTGCAGTTCCGGGGTATACGCTCGCCGGGTTCACGAAACAGGAATAGGTTACGGGCGTCAGCTCGGCCACATGTCGATTTCCACCGAAGCGGAAGACGATTCCGGCGGAGAGACGCACATCATTCTGTGTCCCTGTTGCTCCAGTTGTGTAGCTCGCAAATCTGGTCATCAGGTATTCAGCTTGAATGATGCGGATAGCGAAGTGGCGGTGCACCCTGAGGTCCAGGCCGCCCCCGGCGGTCATGGCAAACGAGTCCTGGTCAGGAAGAAGCGTGCAATTGACAGTGCAACCGGTGAGTGTTACCTGGTTCGCGTGCACGCCTCCAAACAGAACCTGGGCAAAGGGAGTGATCCTGTCGTACTTCCGGAACGAATAGCGCGGGCCGAAGAGATACGTGAGGACAGCCACGTTTGAATTGGTCACGTTGACTGTCGACGTATATGCGCCTGTGAACCGTATCTGCGAGTTAGTGTAGGCGCCGAAGTCGGCAACCAGCCCGAGGTAACGATTGACATTGAAAGCGACGGACGCGCTGCCGCCATTCAGCCACACCAGCCGGTTTCCCGCGGCCAGCTTCGGCACAGCTTGCAAATAGGAGTAACCCAGGAACAGCTCATACCGGGGAACACCGCTATCCGGCACTCCCGAATACGGCAACGCCATTTCCATCGCAGCGGAAGGCATGGGAGCAGATGGCATTTCATCCAGTGGCTCGGCGACGGGAACGGGGCTGGAAGCGGCTGACGAATCTCCCGAAACGCCGGCTGGCGCCTTTGCCGCATCCTCCGCGCAGAGGTTGAACGCAGACATGGAGAAAAAAGCAAATGCGGCTGTGGCAATCATCCTTGCACTCAATCTCATTGTTGCCTCCCGAACTGCGGATCCCGATCGCCCAAAAAACGCGGCGTCCGATGAATCTGACGCGAATACAACATGCCAAAAACCGCGCCACCTGCATCATGTGGAGACCGCCCTGGAAGCCGGTCTCCGCATGTGATTACGGTACGTTGATGACGGTATTCACCAGGGTGGTCGACGCGTTCAAAGCAATCACGCGGCCGTTGATCGTCGTTACCGCGGCAACTCCGGGACTTGAAACGGTGATTCCCGGCTGAGAGATGACGGTTCCCACCATCGTCCCGCCTCCCCCGTAATTGATGACTGCGCCGGGCAGGCCCCCGACTGCCCAGAAGACGTGGCTGGCCTGGGCGCCATTAATCAGGATCACGCTTTCAGAAGCGGTTGGCGTGCCTACGGTAAGAGATGATCCGATCTGGAATACCCAGTACGCGTTGGGATTGCCTTGAGCGTCCAGAGTGAGAGGCCCTGTCGTGATGCCGACTGAGCTGGCGTTTTTGTAGACGCCGGGGTAAATGGTCGTGTTGCCCAATTCCGCTGCCAGACCACCGGTTGAGGCTAGGCCTTGAAGCGTGGTGTACGCGGTTTGCGCTTCCAATGCAGCTTCAGTTGCAACGGCAAAAGTAGCCGAGGTTCCTTCATTGGAGCACGCACCGGAAGGTGGCGGCGGAGCGGTGTCGATCACACCATTCACGAGCCCCAAATTGCTTGGCGTCACCGTATACGAGCATGGATACACGCCGGCAACGGCCGCAACGCTCTCATCGTAAAATCCGGTCATGGTGGTCGAGGCGCCCGTGGTCCCGATATCGCCATTGATTACTGTATGGATCCCCTGGTTGGTCATCCCGGCGCCGCCGCCAAAGCCGCCAAACAGCGATATGGTCGGCCCAAGGACAATGGGCGGTGGAACCACTACCGTACCGGTCGTAAAGGTCCAGGGATTGGGAGCTCCGGTGTTCCCGAGCGGATTACCTGTCAGATCTGTTGCCCCATTCGTAATCGCTGCGACATAGGAACTGCTGGCGAGCAACGGCGCCGTAGGCGTGAAGGTGGCAATGAAGTTGATCGCATCATAAGAGACCGTTCCAACGACCGCACCGCCCGGGCCTGTGAGTTGGAAGGTTCCCGTAGTGATGGTCAGTGGGTTCATCGCTTCGGTGAAGGTTGCGCTGACGGCCTGATTGAGAGGCACATTGATGGCCGCGTTGGCAGGATTCGTCGAAACAATCTCCGGTGAAACAACGGCTACAGCCGCGCCGGTGGTAAACGTCCACACGTAGTTGCCGGCCAGTGCAGTGCCCGCCAGGTTCTTGGCGCCCGTGGTAATTGTGGCCGTAAACGTGGTGCTGGGCGCGAGGTTCGCCGTGGGTGTGAACGTCAGCGAGTTTCCAACTGTTGAGTATGCGACCAGGCCGGCTACCGGAGTGGAGCCTGGTCCTATCAGCGAGAAGGTTGTCGAGCTGATCGTGGCGGGATTCATTTCCGTGCTGAAGGTGGCGCTGACGATCTGATTAAGAGGCACGCCCGTGGCAAAGCTGACGGGGATAGTCGAAGTTACCGTCGGCGGTACCAAAATTGGAGCGGCAGCGGTAGTGAAGGTCCAGACGTAGTTCTGGGCCAGCGCGATGCCTGCCACATCCGTAGCTCCCGTGGTGATCGTGGCCGTGTATTCGGTAGTGGGCGCAAGGTTGGCTGTCGGAATGAATGTCGCTACCGAACCGGCTGCGACATAGGCAACCACTCCTGACACGCTGGTCCCGCTGATCGTTGCAGTCAGCGTGAAGCTTGTCGTATTGATCGTGGTCGGGACCATTGCCACACTGAAGGTCGCACTGAGGGCCTGATTGGTGGGCACTGCGGTTGCTCCATTCACCGGCACGGTGGCAATGACCGTGGGCGGCGTGGGAGCCGGAAGGGTTCTGAAGGTCCAAACATAGTTGGCAGCCAGCGAAGTGCCTGCCAGATCCTGGGCTCCGGTGCCGATCGTAGCCGTATAGACAGTGTTGTAGGCAAGGTTGGCTGCCGGCGTGAAGGTCGCAACGGAGCCCGAGCAGCCAATGGTTCCGGGCACTGCGGTCGTACCGGGACCTGCGACTGTGAACGCGTTCGCGGGAAATGCCGCACAGTTCATTGCTTGATTGAAGGTGGCGCTGAGCACCTGGCTGATTGGCACCCCCGTGGCTGTATTCACCGGGACCGTGGCGATGACAGCGAGGGGCGGTGTGATGGTTGTAAATTTCCAAACGTAGTTAGCCGCTAGCGGAGTGCCCCCCACAGAGGTAGCCCCCGTTGTGATTGTGGCCGTGTAGTTGGTGCTGTTGGCCAGAGAAGCGCTGGGCGTAAACGTCGCAACTACGCCGGAGTAGGAGACGGTTCCGGTTACGGCAGCTCCTCCTGTCACTGTCAGTGTGAACGTCGTCGCGCTGATCGTAGCGGAATTCATCGCCTCGCTAAAAGTCGCGCTCAGCACCTGACCGATGGGCACATTTGTGGCTCCATTGGCAGGAACCGTCGCCACGACAGCAGGCGGTGGGGTAATAGTCGTAAAGCTCCACACGTAGGGGCCGATCAACTCAGCGCCGCCTGGACTCGAGGCCGCAGTGGTAATCGTGGCCGTGTAGGTGGTTGCGTAGGCGAGAACGGCAGACGGCGTAAACGTCGCAGTCGAGCCGCTGTACCCGACGGCTCCAGCGACGGCAGTCCCGCCCGGCCCCGTCAACGTGAAGGTCGAGGTGGTAATGGAAGCTGGGTTCATCGCCATGCTGAAAGTCGCGGTGACGGTCGTGTTGATAAGTACACCGGTAGCACCCTGAGCGGGAGTTACAGATATAACACCTGGAAGACTTACTGTTTCTTGACCGCAGCCGGCCACAAAGACGACCAGAAGAGCCGCCAGTAAGCACGTAATACCAGACCTGTAATTGCGCATTTGTACCCCCTCATTCATCTTGCTGCACGGTGTCCAAAGCTCATTACCCTTTCGCTTTCGGCCCTAAGTGGAATGCCGACACTACGCGGCTAGCCCAAAAAGGTAACAACCAAAAGTAACAATAGTAAATAGAGGGGTCTGTACAGAATTGCACACCCTCGGCAAACTTTAGGAATGGCATTTTTGGGGGATTCTGAGCAAAATTGACCAGGTATTTGCATTTAAGGATCGTGCGCCAGCACGATTCGCAGTCGTGCAGATCATTCAGGCGGGCCCCATCATAACTCCAATATGAGCAATTTTGACCAGCCTTCTCGCCTAGCCTGCTTCACGTTTGAAATGCAGTCCGCCTGCGGGGCCATGCCGTTCCAGTTGCCGCGGGCATTCCATGCAAAGGAGAACGCTATGTCCCACCTTGCGATTGTCCTGTTGACCGTGGGCGCCTTCGTCCTCATTCTCGGGACGATCAGGGCCGTCAGAGCGTATCTTGAGAATCGAAGTGAAGAAATGGCGCCTTTCCGCAACTATTTCGGGGCCGAGTACGACCGCGCTCAACCGTGTCGGCCAGGCGCCGCAGGTGGATGTGAAAGAGATCGCGATCGGCGACGTTCCCGGGACGATTACGGTGGCGCCGATCAGCGTGAACATTTATCGCTTCGCAATCGCGCAAACGGCACAATGAAGTAGTTCGGCCGCCCAGACCCAACCCGGAGAAAAGAAATGAGAAACCGCATGACGCGAATGGCTGCTGCGATCATCGCGTGTACTGGAACGCTCTTCTTTGGATCGCTTCTGCAATCCGCAGTTGCCCAGGATACGGCGAATCTTCCCTACATGAATCCCAAGCTGTCACCTGAGCAGCGGGCCGCTGACCTGGTGCGTCGCATGACGCTCGCGGAGAAGGCCACGCAAATGCAGAACAACTCCGCAGCCCTCGTCGATGAAACGATCGTCCTTACGTTCCAGCTTCAGAAGATACCTGAACCACCAGCTTCCCGAAGTTCTTCCCCTTCAGCAGGCCCATGAACGCTTCTGGAGCGTTCTCCAATCCACTTACTATATCTTCGCGATACTTGATCTTCCCTGCCTCAAACCACTCGGTCATCTGCTTCCGGAACTCCCCAAAGTGCGATCCATAATCCTCAAAGATGATGAATCCCTGCACCCGGATCCGCTTCTTCAACACGGCAGTCATCACCTGCGAGGTCCGGCACTTGCTCTCAGCGGCGGGGTCCCCGTTGTAGGTGGCAATCAGCCCGCACACGGGAATCCGGGCACGCGCATTGAGCAACGGCAGCACGGCATCGAAAACCACCCCGCCTACATTCTCGTAGTACACATCGATGCCCTTCGGACACGCCGCCGCCAGCTCTTCCCTCAGTTTTGGACTGCGATGGTCGAGGCAAGCGTCGAATCCAAGCTCCTCTATCGCATAGCGGCATTTCTCTGTTCCGCCTGCAATCCCCACCACGCGGCATTCCTTCAGCTTCGCAATTTGTCCCACAACAGAACCCACAGCACCTGTCGCAGCGGCAACCACCACCGTCTCGCCCGGCTTCGGCTGTCCAATGTCCAAAAGTCCCATATAAGCCGTGAATCCGGGCATCCCCAGCACACCCAGCGCATAGGAAGGCTTGGCCGGGTGCGCTCCAAGATTCAATACGCCTTTACCGTCTGAAATCGCGAACTCCTGCCAGCCGCTCTGACTCAGGACCCAGTCGCCTACGGCAAATCCTGGCACGCTTGAAATCTCAACCCGGCTCACAGTTGCGCCCACCATCACTTCCCCAACGCCTACGGGGGGCGCGTAGGAAGGCGCGTCACTCATCCGCCCACGCATATACGGGTCAAGAGACAGGTACACCGTCCGCAAGAGCATCTGGCCCGCATCCGGAGATCGGAGGGTCTCGGCCTCCATGCGAAAGTCTGAAGCCACAGGAGCTCCCACGGGCCGCGAAGCCAGGACAAATCTTCGGTTTGTTGTTCCGCTCATGTGCAATCCCTCTCTCTTCTCCTGTTCAACAGGTTCAACCATCAGGTGCCACAAGGAGGGTACCACTGCGCCGGACTGTGGTGGCGAACTGCTGCTGGTCGAAGGCCTGGATTCGCCGTCGATTCAAACCACTCCTGCACGCTCGGCACGCAGATCTATTCCGGGTCGATAGGCGGCGATCCAGGTCTCACAGATGCGCGAACAAATACCGCCAGCGCGGTTCAGCGTGGGTAGTAGCGGGGCATGCCTTCGGAAGGCGGAGGAGAATCGGATGAAAATCCATAAACACGACGGAAGGGTTCTCCCGGCCTGGGATCCCAATTGCGCCAGGATGCCGGGTTTGTGTTTGCGTTGCGCGATCGGGCCCCCTCTCCGTTGCCGTTGACGGCGGTGACGCAGTACTCAATCACTCCGGCAGCAGGGACGGCGGACGTTTCAGGGATGGCGTTTGCAGTTTGAATCTCGGGGCGCTTGTCCTCATATGCGCGATCCCGTCCCCGGTAAATAAGGTGAAACTCATCTTGGCCGGCGAGACGCGCATAGAGCCTGTATTCGATGATGCCGAGGACCTCTCCCCAGGTAAGTGTGGCGGTTCCATCGGACAACTCGATACACAAGCCATCGGGCGGAGGGGGCGGAGCGCTCGAGACGTAGAGAGGATATTCCGGGCCGGGCGAGCTTTCATGCGCTGCGTTGAGAGCAACGGCGCGGACGTGAACCTTTTCTCCGTTGACGAGGGAGCTGATTTCGATCACGGGGTCTTCCTGCACGGTGATCTTCGACCAGGTGACGCCGTTATCTTTGCTCAGCTCCATCCTGTAAGAAGTTGCAGCAGCAACGGGGGAAACGACAACGCGAGCGCCTCCAGCGCGGTTTTCAGTCCTGAGGATCTCGGGCGCTATGGGTATGGGCAGGGCGTCGGTCAACTCCCACTCGTGGCGGCCGGCTTTGAGGTTGACGGTAAACGCGCTTGATGGAGAAGGTTCGCCTTGGGGTTCACCGTCGATGTAGAAGCGTGCGCCGGCTGAATACGAGGCCAGCGTGATCGTGACAGAGGACGCGTTGGGCGCGTAGTACCGGCCGCGAGGCGACTGACCGGTGAAGAGGGAGCCGCTGATGCCAAGGTCTGTATCCGTTGTGCTGAAAGTAAGCCCGGAAACGCCCCTCCCAGATACGCCGATTTTGGTCCCATGAAACATGGCGAATTCAATTCCGGCTTGCTTGTGCCGGATGAGTCCGGCTGTTCCTTCAAAGGATGTCAATGCATCGCTGAAGTGAATGGGTTCGGGGTTGCTAAAGACCAGGTCGTCGAAATCGGCGGCATGGACGCGGCAGCCGAAGTCTGTCGCCACCACCTCAAGATCTTTGCGGTGACTGACCAGGGCCGCAGAATCTCCCACGCCATCGAACCAGACGCCCGTGGTTGCGGCGGTCTGGATATCGGTGCGCTGCGTTTCTCTGACCTTTGGATCTGCCCCTCGCAACAATTGGATAAAAGGGAGTTCGCTGCCGCGGCGCACAAACCAGGAAAGCCGGTGGGCGATGGACTGGTTGAGCACCGCGTCATAGAGAACGAAATAATCGTGGCCCGCGAGCAGGACGCTGCGGCTCACATACTGAGGGGCTGAATATGCATCATGGCCGCTTCTGGGCACGATCTGAGCGAACTGGCCTGCGCCCAGATCGTAGAGAGGCTGCGAGAGAACGTTCTGGCCGACGGAACGAAATTCTCCGTCGATGAAAACGCCGAAGTTGGTGCAGAAGTCGGTGTCGTGATCTCTGCGGTCGCCCACATCTTCAGAGCCGTTGAAGCTGTATGCCTTGCCGGCAGCAAAGAAATACAGGACGCCGCACCCGCCTTCGCCTGCCCAGCCCCAGCGATAGTTTGGGCCCTGGTCGATTTGCTGGAGATGGATCGACACTTCTTCCGGCAAGCTGACGGCAGACCGGAGCACGACGCCGTATCCAGTGTGTTTGCGGCTACGCAAATGCGGATTGGTGCCGCGGTTGTCTGGGGAGCGGTACATGATGTCGCGCCAGGGAGGCGGAGGTTGCGGCGGTGTCTCCATGTCCTGGCTCGTGGGCAGGGCTGCCCACATGGCGTGCTCCGCGGCCAGTGGCGCGTAACGCTCGATGCAGGTTCCCAGATACCAGAGGGAACGCGGCGGGATGCGCCGCTCAGAATGAGCACCCTGCGGTGGAAAGACGCGGAAGGGTCCTTTGCCGGGCGCAAGAGCTCCCCACTCATGGCCATAATCCAAGGTCTGGAGCGCATGAAACGCCTCTTCGGACTCACCATTGAAAGGAGCCGAAAGCGCGTTCACAAGCCAGTCGGCCATCTGAGCAAGCTGCGGCGTCGCGAAGCGCTCAACGCCATCGAAGCTCCTCACCAGGAAATCTGTGCGCAGAGACGGTCGCAGAAAGGCCCAGACATACGTGCCCAGATTTTCTGTCCAGCGGCCGCCGTCGGCGTCCCATGTTTTGACGGAGGGACGCGTGTTGTAGCGGGTGACCAACGCGACGCATTTTTCCCACATGTCCACCCAGGCTTGCGCCTTGGGGTGGTCGGGAAAGAGAAACGACATTGCAGGAGGCACGCCTTTGACATCGGCCAGAAAATTGGGATGGCCGCCGAGCATGGGGACGAGCGGCATGAAGTCGTCGCCGGCATGGACGTAAGCGACGAATAGAAACATGGCGGTGAGCCGCGCGCGTTGGCGATCGGTCATCCCTGCGCGCATGTAATTGAAGTCGGCAATCCACCAGTCGAGGATGTGCCTGGCCCGCACCGGATTGAAACCGCCATCTTCACGCGTGCCGGTGACCGGAAGAGTGCAGACGTAGTTGTCGGCCAATATGCTGCGCTCTAGTTCCTCCGGACTCGTGACCGTAGCCTCGGGAAACAGGACGGGCGGGCGACGCGCGCTTTCCGGATAGGCAAGAACCCAGTCTTTGACACAATTCAAATCGAGCGTGCCGTAGCAGTTTTGGAGATACATTGGATACGACGTGAAGTTGAGCAACACCTTGTAG
>Ga0302278_10000658_pt1 | contig 43783 bp, 45 predicted proteins | sample III_Bog_N3_2_FD_194543 | JGI IMG/M metagenome (GOLD analysis project Ga0302278, IMG submission 194543) | Peat permafrost microbial communities from Stordalen Mire near Abisko, Sweden - III_Bog_N3_2 | ecosystem: Environmental > Terrestrial > Soil > Wetlands > Peat | place: Sweden: Abisko...
CTTGCCATCACGCTTGACCTTGGCCTTGATCGCCAGCCTGGCCTTGAGAGCGGCGATGGCGTTGCCCGCCTGATGCTCTTCCCAAAATCCAACCAGGGCGTTGGACAAAAGCAGCGCAAGAATCACGAAGAAATCGAGCCAGTGACGGACAACGCCGGAGAGGATCACGGCGGCTTCAATCATCCACGGAATCGGACCCCAGAAGTAAGAGAGGAACTTCAGGTATTCGTTGGTCTTCTTTTCCTCAATCTGGTTGGGCCCATACTGCGCCTGACGCTTCACAGCCTCGGCCTGGGTGAGTCCGTCAGCCGATGCGCCAAGCTTCTTCATCAGCTCAGGCATGGGAAGCGACTTCAGATCATTCTTGTCATCCTTCGGAGATGGCTTGGGCTCCGGCGTCGGCTTTTCCGCATTCGCTGTCACGATGGATATTCTCCTGTTTTTGCTCCGCTGACTGGGAATGGCTGCAATGCAGCCAAAGCAAACTACAAATAGGCCATTCGGCCGGGTGTTCAGGCGCCAGCCAGTGAAGAGCAAAACGCCAAATCATTGTTTCTCCTGGAGGGCCTCCGGTCGCGCGCAAATGCCCAGCGATATTCCCCGGCCTGAGAACGCGATGCCGCGCAGTGTCGCTCGGACAGGTGGTCCCGATGGATATTGAAGATCGCGGGGTCATTTTACTTTGAAAAGATCGTTCGGTCCCTGGTCGTAAATCTGCTCGGTGTGCGAAGCCTTCTCCGCTGCCTTTTCGGCAACATGCTCAATGTCCTTCTGTGCTGCTGCGTCCGAAGCCGTTTCGTCTTCGAGCTTTGTCACTTCTGGATTCACAAATTGTTCCGCCATTGTTGATTCCTCCTCTCATCACGATGAACCGAGGCCCGATCAACTTCTGGTCAGTTTTGCTCGTCCATTCCATGTCGCGGGGCCGCCATGAGTACCATCCAAGAGAACGCGCCCGGGCGTCCGTTCAATTTTGAACAGACGCACGATTTCCGCCAACCCTACCATCGTTCTATTCGATTTCGGAGAGGCTCGCCAAGTTCTTGCTGGAGTCGCAAAGGCGATCATTTCGACTCCGTACTGACACGCGGCCGAACTCCTGGCCGATGGACGCGGAGCGTTGGTCCCCTTTGAGGATCCGATGTCTATCGCAACAGCGGCAATTGAACTTCTGGACAACGATGCGGCACGTCAGGCAATGCGCAGGCACGCTTACCTCTACGCACGCAAGATGGTGTGGAACCGGGCAGCGCAGTCTTATATGCATTCCTTCGAACAGGCTCGTGACCATCACACGCAATCTGTGTACTTGGGGTTTCCCGTCCGAGCTGCCGAGAAGATCGCTGCAAGCCGGCTTGTAAATGCCTGAGCACGTCTCCAGCGCGGATTTGTAGGAAGTTACACGGGAAAGCCGATCTGCAATATCATCAACATCGATATCGGCGGCTCCGATCTTGGCCCAGTGAAGGCGCACGAAGCTCTGCGCCATCATTCCCAGCGCGATCTGAATTTCCGGTTTGTTTCCAATGTTGACGGTACCGACATCGCCGAGGCGATGTCTCGCAGGTGATACATGCCTCCGAGAGGGCGTGGCCCTTTACGTGGACTTGGGTCACACTGGCAAGCGGAAACCTCGTCTGTTCGTCAAAGCATCTGGTCTGATTGTGGACTGCTGGATCGAGTTGCGCACTTGCCGATGGATGTTGCATGCAATTAGATTGTTCAGGAGATACGGAGGCGAGCAAAGACCGGAATCTTGATTAAGTCCAGGATCGCACCGAAGGCAGCCGCGGCGCCAAACTCGGTGACAATGACCGCGATAGGCAATCGCGCCATCGCAATTCCAAAGGTCGCGAGAGTTGAAATAATAAGAACATCGGCTACTGAAGAGAGTACGAGCCAAATGCTGGGGCGCAGACCCCAGAGATGCTGGCGTCCGCGAATGACATAGGTCGTGGCCTGGCTGCCAAACACAATACTGACCACGGTCAGCGTTTGAAGTGCCTCGATGCCGAGATGCAACTGAAATTTGCCCACTGCCAGGATTGCAGTGGAGTACGCAAGGAAGCAGAGTCCGAGCATCACTCCTGCACTCGTGATTCGGCCGATCTGCCAGGAGTTTGGCATCTTCGACGGTCGCACTCTGTCGGTGGTCAGTGACATGGAGAGGAAGTCGCCAGTGATCATCACAATAACCATAAGCATCGGTGTCAGCACCGCGTGCCCGGTCATGACCAGACCGACTGCCAGCAGGAGCACCTGCACAATCTTTTTCATCACCGAGTTGAGCGTGTAGGTGAGAATGCGCTGAAACGTGATCCTGCCCTCTTTTACAGCGGCAACAATGCCGTTCAGCCCCGCTTCTGTGAGGACAACGCCTGCCGCTGACTTGGCCACATCGGTAGCGGTCGAGACGGCAATGCCGATCTGCGCCTGGCGGAGCGCGGGTGCGTCATTGGCGCCATCGCCGCACATCCCAACCGTGTGCCCGCTTTTCTGGAAGGCCTTGACAAGGTCATACTTGCCTTCGGGAAGAATGCTCGCGAAAACCGCGAAGTCCTCTGGCTTGACGGCATCGGGAATCTTTCCGGGCGGGCAAACAGGCCCGGTCAACCCTACGTCGTGAGCGACGATTGCCGCTGTAGCCGGAGCATCGCCCGTCACCATAACCGTGGCCACTCCGAGTGTATGCAACTCCGAGATGAGAGAACTCGAATCCGATCGCGGCGGGTCGCTGAGGGCGATCATGCCGATAAGCTGTAGGGAAGCCGAGGGCCCCGCTGCTACCGCCAGAACCCGGAAGCCTTGCTTCTCAAGTTCGTCGACTATCGCAACTGCGGCGGGTGACGGAGCCGTGAGGGCGACGACCGCGGAATAGGCGCCCTTGACGATGCGCTCTGCGACTCCCTTCGCATCTGTCGCGGTTGCCTCCGATGTCTTCTTGGCTGGGTCGAATGGCACGAACGTTGCCAGCTTTGGCAAGTCCTGCGCCGGCTTTTTCGAGGCCGCAGACCGGATCGCTGCATCGACAGAGTCCTGACCGCCTTCGGAACTGGCGAGAGCCGCCAGCCCTAGAACATGCGCTTCATCGAAGCCGGGCAAAGGGCGAACGCTGGTGACTGAAAGCGCATTGAGGGTAAGAGTTCCGGTTTTATCCGAACACAAGACATCAATCGAAGCTGCCTCGTCCACGGCAGAGAGACGTGTCGGCAGCACACCCAGTTTTGCCAAGGCACGAGCTCCGATTGCGGCGGCAAGGGTGAACGTTGCAGGCAACGCCACCGGAATGGCTGCAAGGACTGAAGTGAGCAACAAAGGAACCATCTCACTCCACGGCATCGCACGGAAATAGGCGTATGCGCTCATGGCAAGAATCAGAGAACCGTTGAAGATTGCGAGGTTGCGGACAATCTTGAGCACTGCCTTCTGCTGCGTGCTGACAACATGTGCGGTGCGCACGAGTTCCGCCGTGCGGCCAAACTTTGTTCGTGCTCCCGTGGCCGTCACTAGGGCCGTTGCTTCGCCGCGCCGGACAAGAGCCCCGGCATAGGTGTCCACACCCGCACCGGCTTCAATGGGCAGAGATTCGCCTGTGAGCATCGACTGATCGAGTTCAACCGATCCACCAGTCAGATGCACGTCGGCAGCGACGACGCCGCCAAGAGAAAGCTTCACCAAGTCGCCACACACCAATTCCGCGGCCGGTACAGTCTTCCAATCGCCATCGCGCTGGACAGAGGCATTGAGAGCGAGCCGCGACTTCAGGGCTGCCAGGGTAGCCTGGGCGCGCCCCTCCTGGAAGTACGCAAGCGCGGCATTGAACACCAGAAGGGCCGCAATGACCGCGGCCTCGTAGTACTTATGCAGCACAAGCTCAAGCACAATGGAGGCTTCGAGCAACCACGGAACCGGCGCCCAGAACTTGGTCAATGCATTGCGCAGTGGATGAGTAGACGTGTCTGGCATCGCATTGGGACCGTCTTTTTCAAGACGGGCGTGCGCTTCGTCGCTCGATAGCCCTTCAGGGGCGACGTCATGAGCCGGTTGCTCAGCCTGAGCGTCGGATGCGGAAGCGACTACACTACTTGAACTCACAGATGGCCACCTGTACCGCTAACCTGGCTCCTATCTACAACTCCACCACACTTCTGATCAATGCGCTTGGTTGACACGAGACTCACTGGATGCGCCAATTTGTCGATGCGCCCGCATCAGCGCAGAAGCTTGCGCGGCCATGACCGCGTGGTGCGCAAAGATCCCTTGCCACCAGATATCGAAACTTCCGACGTTGATATTCAAACTCGGACGAAACCGCGGGTCGTTCAGCCTATTTCTCGCAGTTGAGAGTTGGCCGCACTGTGGGTTGAATTGCTGGTGCGAATTCACTTTGTTGTTTTCCGATCCGGTAGCACTTGAGCAGGGGCAAGCTATTGCAAACTGATGCGTCGCGCGTGGCGCCATCACTCGATCGAGGGTGTATCCGAGCTGTCTGAACTGACGCAAAATCCTCTGTTTGCTTAAGCCATGAAGAAGCGTTGAAGGTCCGCGCCGACTACCGAAGCCGAACCCCGCGCTCTCAACATGATTCTCTGATCTGGGGCGCTTGGGCATCTGTTCAATTGGATACAGTCACTCCCGAATTACCGACCGACAATCGTATTGGGCGCTCGTAGCAGTCGCGCCCAGAGCGCCTTTGCGCAACTGCGGCAAGAGTGACGGGGCAGAGAAAGTGGGAAGTGATCCCTGTGAAACGACCTGACGATAACGCGGCAACATATCTTGCAGGCGGCGGCGTCGCCTCTCCTGCCGCTGTAGTTTTCCTCATTCGAGACGGAGACCTGCACGAGATTGGAGTGTAGGACCGCGCTGCCTCGGGAAGGCGGCCACGATAGTCAGAAGATCTCGTGGCGCTGCCTCCATCGCCCCGTTCTGGAGTCGGGAGCGGCGAGGGAAAGCATTGGAAGGTATCAGCCGTAGCACGCCAAGAACGCAGGAAGAAAAGGAAAGCACATGAAACAAAGATTGATGAAAGCTGTTCTGCTGCATGGTTATGGAGATGTCAACCAGCTCTCCTACGAAGATGCGCCCAAGCCGATACCGGCAACCGGAGAAGTACTGGTGAAGACGATAGCGGCGAGCGTCAACCCAATCGACTGGAAACTGCGTCGCGGCGACCTCAGGGAGATGATGCCGCTCGAATTCCCGGCGATTCTTGGCCGCGATCTTTCGGGTGAGGTGGCTGCGCTTGGAGAAGGTGTAAGCAGCCTGAAGGTGGGCGAACTCGTCTTCGGCCTGGTGAATCGCACCTATGCCGAATACGTTGTGTGCAAGCCCGAAAACCTCGCCAAAATACCGGATACTCTTGACGCCATCGATGCCGCGGCGTTGCCTCTTGTTTTGTTGACCGGAGCCCAGGTGATCGAAGTCGGTATTCGACCCAGGCCGGGTGAGATCATTCTCATTACAGGCGCAATCGGCGGTGTAGGAAGAACCGCTGTTCATGTTGCAAAACAGCATGGCGCTCATGTGATTGCGGGGGTTCGTGCCAGTCAGAGGATGGAGGCGGAAGGCCTGGGTGCGGATCGCGTGATTGCATTGGATAATTTGAAGGAGCTTGCCGCGTTGCCGGAAATCGATGCCGTCGCCGATATGGTTGGGCACGAAACCATTGACCGGATTCTATCGCACATCCGGAAGAACGGCGTGCTGGCGACCGTGCTCGGCGCGCCGCCCTCGGCGGAGGGGCGCGATTTGCGTGTTGTCCCTATCTGGGCTCAGTCTGATTCAGTGAGATTGGAAGAGCTTGGACGGGAGGTGGCACGAGGATTGTTCTCCATTCCAATCAGCAAGAGGCTTAAGTTCTCGCAGATCCGGGAGGGGCAGCAACTGGCGGAAAAGGGTGGAATCGGCAAGATATTGCTGACTCCCTGAAGAGCAACTTTAATATTGAACCCGACAGGCGACACACGTTTCACAAGGAGTGAATCCATGACTTCTCTGCTAGACCCCATTCAGATAGGCGAGATCCACCTGCCGAACAGGGTTATCATGTCCCCGCTTACTCGCTTGCGTGGCACACCAGAGCATATCCCGACGCAACTCATGGTCGAATACTATGCACAGCGTGCCGGTGCAGGCCTGATCATCTCCGAAGGCATCCCGGTTGTACCGCAAGGCATTGGCTACGCGAATGTGCCGGGGATTTGGTCGACAGACCAAATCGAAGCCTGGAAGATGGTGACGAAGGGAGTGCACCAGGCAGGGGGACGCATTTTTGCACAACTCTGGCATGTGGGCCGCATCTCAGACCCACGCTTTCTGGAGGGTAGACTTCCGGTTGCTCCCAGCGCGATCCGGCCTGCCGGCCACGTGAGCCTGGTGCGTCCGGTGACTGCATATGTGACGCCGCGCGCGCTCGAGACCTCCGAAATCCCGGGCATCGTTGAGGCCTTCCGCAAAGGAGCTGACAACGCGAAACAGGCTGGCTTTGACGGCGTCGAAATCCATGGGGCCAATGGTTACCTCCTCGATCAGTTCCTGCAGGATGGATCCAATCATCGCACAGACGAATATGGCGGATCGATTGAAAACCGCGCCAGGCTCATGCTTGAAGTCACCGATGCTGTTATCTCAGTTTGGGGCGCCAAGAGCGTGGGTATGCATCTGGCGCCGCGCGGCGATTCTCAGGATATGCATGATTCAAACCCGCCGGCAACATTCGGCTATGTGGCGCGTGAGCTGGGCGGACGCGGGCTCGGCTTCCTGCTTGCGCGCGAGTACTTCGGACCCGACCGATTGGGTCCGCAGCTCAAGAAGCAATTCGGAGGCGTGTACATCGCGAATGAAAAATACACGCTGGCACAAGCGAATCAAGTCATTGAGGACGGTGAGGCGGATGCAGTAGCCTTCGGCCAGCTCTTTATCGCCAACCCCGATCTGCCGGCTCGATTTAGTAGCCATGCATCGCTCAATGTGCCGGACCCAAGCACCTTCTTCACATTGGGGCCACATGGCTATATCGACTACCCTGCGCTGAGTGTGTAGCGAAGGAACCAAGGCGTCCGTTGTGAAGTTAGTCTGTTGGGCTTCTTGACAAACGTCGGCAGACAAAAACGAGGAGACCATATGAATGAAACCGTCCGCCTGTTGCAGGCACATCACAGCAGCCGCAGCTATAAGGCTGACCCAATCCCGGAGGAAATTCTTGAAGCTATCATCAGGTGCGCCCATCGTGCCCCGACATCCATTAACAGCCAGGAGGTATCGCTCGTGGTCGTACGCGATGCGGCCAGCCGCGCGCGCATTGCCGAAATTGCCGGCGGTCAGCCATGGATTGCGCAGGCGCCGGTGTTCATCGCCGTAGTCGTAGACCTCTATAAGACGGGCTTGGGCGTCGGGAAGGCCGGTGCAGAGCAGGTATTTCAGCGAAGCCTTGAAGGCATACTGGCCTCGGTTAGCGATGCCGGAATTGCCATGGCGACGCTAATGACAGCCGCGCGCGCTTTCGGTCTCGGGGTAGTCCCCATAGGCGGAATTCGCCGTGACCCGCAGGCAATGATCGATCTGCTTGGGTTGCCGCCAAACACTTTTCCGGTGGACGGAGTCGTGCTCGGCTACGCGGTCGAAGAGTCTCCACAAAAGCCCCGCATGTCGATCGAGAGCTTCCGGCATGACGAAAAGTATCATCCAGACGCGCTAATGCCAGCGATTGACGCTTACGACCGGACCCTTCAGGAGTATTGGCAAAAAATTGGGCGCACCGACGGGTTGTCATGGTCGGCGAATATGGCGCAGCACTATGGCACATTTTCCCGATTGATCAAGTCTGTCGCCCAAAAGCAGGGCTTCACGATCGAGGTGTAACTGGAGGGTGCCTCTCATTTGCGGAAAAAGATCTGAAGGTTGGAGTTCTGGGAATTTCTGGCAATCACTGTAAAGTAGATTTTGCAATCGTGGTATTGCTTGAATTGCTGGCATTCTCAGAATCAGTAAGTTGAGTGTTTTCAACTCTGATGTCGGTTCCGACTCCCGCCGCCTCCACCATATCTATTTTATTTTCTGATCATTACGGCGCACTTGGCTCAGTTTTGGCGCTTGCGATCATTTCCTTTCTGGTTCAGCAAGACCAGGTGCACTCCAATTGCGAAGAATATCCTTGCCCAGCGCAATTCGGCGTGCTTATACTTGCTTGATTCCTTGGCAGTTGTTCGAACGCTGCTGTATTTTGTAGTCCCCAGGCCAATCAAATCACTAAGGAGGTAGTATGGGAAAGATCAACTTGGGCCGCGTCATTCTCTGTGGCATCGTTGCCGGGATCGTTGCAGATATCTTGGGTTACCTCGTGGATGGCGTATGGCTGGCGCCGGCATGGGCGAACCAGATGAAGAAGCTCGGCCATCCCGCTCTCTCGTCAACCCAGTGGATATGGTTCAGCCTGCTCGGGCTGATCGGCGGTATTGTGCTGATCTGGATTTATGCGGCCATCCGGCCCCGCTTCGGCCCCGGAGTGAAGACTGCGATCTGCGCCGGCCTGGCGGTCTGGGTAGTGGGTGTGCTGATTCCCAACCTCAGCTTCATGTGGGTGAGCGGCCTCTTTGGGCGTCGCCTTACCCTGCATACGACCGCCGGCGCCCTTGTCGAGATCCTTGCCGGCGCGATTGCCGGCGCTGCAATCTACAAGGAATGAAGCAGTTCATCGGATTTCAGCGGAAGAAGGGCCTCCGAAGCGCAGCGGAAGAGGTTCTTCTCCGCGGAGGCGTATTCCCGATCGATCTCGCGCCGCCGCAGATTCCTTTGCCCCTTTGCTCAAGCTCCGCCGTGTGAGTATCTTGTGTCTCCTCGCGCGATCCCTCCATCCTTCGGGCGCGTTGGCAGCCGTGCTATCCTTGACCCGCGGGTCGCTGGCTCTCACAGTCTCGCCGGCTGCCTTGCGGTTTTCCGGTTACCCCTATGAAAGACATCTACATCGCCGATCTGGCCAACTTCGACGAAGGCAGGCTCTTCGACGGCTTCTTCATTGTCCTGGCCAAGCAGCAGCGCACCACCAAAACCAACAAGCCCTATTTGAATTTGATTTTGGGCGACAAGACCGGCCAGCTCGAAGGCCGCGTTTGGGAGCCCGGCGATCCGCGCATCGCCCGTGAGTTCGACAAGGGCGACATTGTCAAGGCCCGCGGCTCGGCCTCCCGCTTCGACGACCGCCTGCAGATGAAGATCGACCAGTTGCGCCTGGCTACGACGGGCGAGGTGGACAAATCCGACCTGCTGCCTTCGACCACCTACGATGTGGCCGACCTCTGGCGCCAGCTTCTCGGCTTCGTCGAGAGCTTCACCAACCCCGACCTGAAGCTGCTGCTCACCACCCTGCTCGACGACCCGGTGCTCGCCCAGGCCTACCGCGAAGCTCCCGCCGCCAAGCAGCTTCATCATGCCTGGCTCGGCGGCCTGCTGGAGCACGTGATCAGCCTGCTCACCCTGGCCGACCGCGTCGCGCCGCACTACCCAATCCTCGACCGCGATCTGCTGCTCACCGGCGTCATTCTGCACGACATCGGCAAGCTTCGCGAACTCAGCTGGGAGATCGGCTTCGAGTACACCGTCGAGGGCGTTCTGCTCGGCCACATTCAGATGGGCGTGGCGCTGGCGGAGAAGACCATCGACAGCCTGCCTGGTTTCCCGCCGAAGCTCAGGCTTCTGGTTCTGCACATGATTCTCTCGCATCACGGCAAGCTGGAATTCGGCTCGCCCAAGCTGCCCATGATTCCCGAAGCGCTGGCGCTGAGCTTCCTCGATGACCTCGACGCCAAGATGCAAGCCGTCCAGGGCGAGTTCGATAAGTGCATCCGCGAAGGCAAAGGGCCGGAAGAGATGACCGGCAAAGTCTGGGCGCTGGATCAGCGGCAGTTGCTGAATACGAAGCGGTGGCTGGGAGAAGGCAGGGAATAGTCCCTTCAGGCCACGAACCACTCCCACTGCTCCGGAGTCAGCGGCACCACCGATAGCCGCCCGATGATCACCAGCGGCGACGATGCAAACAGCGGCTCAGCCTTGATTACGGCCAGAGTCCTGGGGTGCTTGAGGCGCTTGCCCACCTTGACCTTGACGATAGGCACCTTGGGATCGGTGGGGTCCACACTCACGACCGTTCCGGTGCCAACTGCCGTGCGCTCGTCGCCGGTGTGGTAGAAGATCCACTTCGTCCCCGCCTTCATCTCGCGCAGGTACTTCACGGCAGTCGGGTTGGTCACGCCATCCCAGATGGTCTCCCTCTCGCGCAGGAGGTCGTCGAAGGAGTAGACATCGGGCTCGGTCTTGAAGAGGAAGTAGGCCATGGAGCTATAGTAAGCGGGCGATTAGGAAATAGGGAATGGCGGCCGTCCTGGTTTTCCACTCTGACCGCAAGGAAACGATGAATCGATGGGCCACGGAACCTCTGAGCCTGGACGAAGAATTGCGCCCGTCCGGTCTTTTCTGATCCCTGATCTCTGACCCCTGATCCCCGCTTCTCCGTTACAATCAAAGAGCTATGATTCGTTTTTCGACGGCCGGGGAGTCGCATGGGGAGGCGCTGATTGCGCTGGTCTCCGGATTGCCGGCCGGTGTGCCCGTTGATCTTGACTTCATCAACCGCGATTTGTGGCGGCGCCAGCAGGGCTATGGCCGCGGCGGCCGCATGAAGATTGAAACCGACAAGGCCCACGTGCTCAGCGGCGTGCGCCACGGCAAGACGATCGGTTCGCCCATCGCCATCGAGCTCGTCAACCGCGACTGGAAGAACTGGGAGGCGAAACTGCCGGTCGAGGCCGGCGACCCCGCGCTGCACCAGGCCGTCACCTCGCCGCGTCCCGGCCATGCCGATCTGGCCGGCGCCCTCAAGTACAACTTTCCCGACGGCCGCTACGTGCTGGAGCGCGCCTCCGCCCGCGAGACCACGGCGCGCGTTGCCGCCGGAGCTCTGGCCAAGCTGATGTTGCGGACGCTCGACATCGAAGTCGCCAGCCATGTGATCCGCGTGGGCCGTGTTGCCCTGGACCGGGCCGCAGCGTGGGGGGAGATCGCCGTCCTTGCCGCCCGCGACGAAGTGGTGCTCGGCTGCGTCGATGAGGCGACCGAATTCCGCATGAAAGAAGAGGTCGAGGAGGCAGCGCGCACCGGCGATACAGTTGGCGGCGTCTTCGAGGTGGTGGCGCACGGCGTCCCCGCCGGCATCGGGACCTACGCCAATTGGGATGAGCGCCTTGATGGCCAGCTAGCCGGGGCGGTGATGAGCATTCAGGCGGTCAAGGCGGTCGAGATCGGCCGCGGCGTGGTGGCCGCCGAGAGCTTTGGTTCCACGGTACATGACCCTATTCGTTACGTTGCCCAAGACGTCGGCCAGCAACCGCGCTTCACCCGCCCGCAAAATAATGCCGGCGGCATCGAGGGCGGCGTTTCGAACGGCGAAGAGATTGTCGTGCGCGGCTATCTAAAGCCCATCTCCACCCTGCGCAAGCCTCTGGAGTCGGTGCGCTTTGACACGCGCGAAGCAACCAGCGCCAGTTACGAGCGGTCAGACATATGTGTTGTTCCGGCGGCCGGCGTGGTGGCTGAGGCCATGGTGGCGCTGACCATCGCTCGCCTGGCGCAGGAGAAGTTCGGCGGCGATTCGGCCCTGGAATTGCGACGAAACTTCGCGGGATACATCGAACAGTTACGGAGCTATTAGCAGACGCAGATGATTCTGAAGATTGTCAAATACCCCGATCCGGTGCTTTCGCGGCCCGGCGAACCGGTCACCGAGTTCGACGCCGAGTTGCGCAAGCTCGTCGACGACATGTTTGAGACCACCTACGCCTCGCAGGGCATCGGCCTGGCGGCGCCTCAGGTAGGCGCATCGAAACGCTTGACGGTGATCGACCTGAGCATGGGCAAGGATCCCAAAGATAAGCTGGTGCTCATCAATCCCGAGATCATCTTCACCGAGGGCAAACAATACGAGGAGGAAGGCTGCCTGAGCTTTCCTGATATTCGCGAGAAGGTAGCGCGCCACGCCAAGGTGCGCATCCGCGCCCAGGACGCGAGCGGCAAGTGGTTCGAGATGGACGGCGAAGAGCTGCTCTCGCGCTGCTTCCAGCATGAGATCGACCACGTGGACGGCATGTTGTTCATCTTCCGCATGAGCGCCCTGAAGCGCGATCTGAATTTGCGCAAGATTCGCAAGCTGCAGCGCGAAGGCAAGTGGTGAAGCCGTGAGGCTGGTCTTCTGCGGGACTCCGCGTTTCGCCGTGCCCACGCTGGAGGCGCTGCGCGCGGCGGGCCATGAGATTGCGCTGGTGGTCTCGCAGCCCGACCGGCCCGCGGGCCGCAAAGGGCAACTCGCCGCTCCGCCCGTCAAGCTGGCCGCGATGACCGCCGGACTTCCGATCACGCAGCCGGAGAAGATCCGCAACAACGCGGAGTTTCGCGCGCAACTGGAAGCGATTGCCCCGGACGCCATTGTTGTCGTGGCTTACGGGCGGCTGATTCCGCCCTGGATGCTCGCGCTGCCGAGGCTGGGCTGCATCAACCTGCACGCCAGCCTGTTGCCCCGCTACCGGGGAGCCGCGCCCATCCAGTGGGCGGTGGCCATGGGCGACGCCTTCACAGGCAACACCACCATGCTGCTTGACGAGGGCCTCGACACCGGCCCGATTCTGCTGCAACAGGCGCTGGCCATCGCGCCGGAGCAGACCGCCGTGGAGTTGTTCGAGGAGTTAGCCGCCGGCGGCGCTCCGCTGGTCGCAAAAACGCTGGCCGGCCTGGACGACGGAAGCATTGAGCCCCAGCCGCAGAATCCTGCCGGAGCCACCTTCGCTCCGCTGCTCGACCGCGAGGACGGCCGCATGGACTTTGCCGCGCGCACCGCTCATGAGCTGAAGAATCGCTGGCGCGGCTTTCAGCCCTGGCCGGGCGCCTTCACCACGCTTGATGGCAGAAAGCTGATCGTTCATCGCATGGGAGTCGTGGATCCATCGGGTTTTGCGGCGCCGGCAGCCGCTGAACCCGGCCGGACTCACGTCGAAGGCCAGCGTCTCTTTGCAGCTTGCGCTGAGGATACCTGGCTAGAGCTTCTTGAAGTTCAGCTCGAAGGCAAAAAGCGCTTGTCCACGGCGGAATTTCTTCGTGGAAACGCATTGGCAGAGGGCGCGCGGCTCGGGGCTGCGACACAATGAACTCAGATGGGAAGGCGGGCTCCCCAAAGACCGCGCCGAAGAATCGCACAGCAGAAATCTCTCCCGCGCGCAAGGCGGCCTTCAATGTTCTTTTAGCCGTCGAGCGCGAGCAATCTCACTCTCACTCTGACGATCTGCTGCGCGGCAAAGCCGTGAGCGCGCTCTCCTCCCCCGATCGCAACCTGGCCACGGCGCTTGTGTTGGGGGTTCTGCGCTGGCAGATTCAACTTGACCACCAGCTTCAGGCGCTGCTTTCCCGCCCCAACGCCAGGCTCGACTCCGAGATCCTCATCGCCTTGCGCCTGGGCGCCTTCCAGATTCTGCACCTGGACCGCATTCCCGCCCGTGCCGCCATCGACGAGAGCGTGGAACTGGCCAAGCAGGCCGGCCACCGCTTCGCCTCCGGCATGGTCAACGCCGTCTTGCGCAAGCTGGCCAACTTCCAGCAAACCGAAGCAGCGGGCCATGCCTTGAAAGGGCACGACTTTAGTCGTGCCACAAACGCCGCAACAACACCGCGGGCTTTAGCCCCTGAGGGGAGTTTCTCTGAAGAACTAGCCTTCGTTCAAGCCCACCCCGCGTGGCTGGTCGAGCGCTGGATCAACTTCTATGGCCTCCTAGCGACACAAGCCATCTGCCGCTACGGCCAAAGCCAGCCTATACTCACAGTGCGCCTCGCCAGCCCGGAAATCGAAGCCGAACTCGCCGGCGCCGGCATTGTCCTGGAACCCGGCCAACTGCTCACCGCCGCTCACACCGTCGTCTCCGGCGACATCATCGCGAGCGCGGCTTTCCGCGAGGGCCGCGTGCGGCTGCAAGACGAAGGATCGCAGCTGGTGGCCGAGCTGGTTGGTTGGGATCGCAAGAACCTCAACCAGGACGAGAAGAAGATCCTCGACGCCTGCGCGGCTCCCGGCGGAAAAACGCTGATTCTGGCCGAGCGCAATCCACTAGCCCGCATTGTCGCCTTTGAGGCCAGCGCGCCAAGACTGGAGCAGTTGCGGAAGCGGCTGGCCTTCCTCGGCAGCCGCGTCGAGTGCCGCCTGGCCGACGCAACCACGCTCCCGGAAGGCTCAGCCTTCGATCTCGCGCTGGCTGACGTGCCGTGCAGCGGCACCGGCACACTGGGCCGCAATCCCGAGATTCGCCACCGGCTTCGCCCGGACGATCTCACGCGCCAGGCCGAACGCCAGCGGACCATCCTGTCGGCCGCATTGCGTTCCGTCCGTCCCGGCGGCCGCGTCGTCTACTCCACCTGTTCGTTGGAGCCGGAGGAAAACGAGCAGGTCGTCGCCGCGGTGCTGGCCGCAACCCCGAACGCCCGCCTCGTCCCGCTCGAAGCCCGCATTGGCGAACTGCTGGACCAGGAGATTCTCACCCCCTCCGGCGCGGAGCGGCTGCGCGGCGCGCTCACGCCCGAAGGCGCACTCCGCCTGCTCCCAGGCTCCTTCCGGACTGACGGCTTCTTCATCTGCATGATCGAGCGAGGCACCTGAAAGTAATGTCCATTGACCGGCTAACTCGCCGGCTCACTGGCCAGCCGCAGCTCCGCGTAATCGCGCCCCAGCAAGCCGCAGAGCGCCTCCACCACCAGTTCGTGATCGGCGCGCTGCGGCAATCCGGAGACGGTCACGCTGCCCACCACTCCCGCGCCCGCCACGGCCAAAGGAAACGAGCCGCCATGCGTTGCATAGTCGGCCAGCGGCAGACCCTGTTGATCGGCAAGCGTCTCGTTCTTGGCCTTCAGCTTCAGTCCAGCCGCATACGAACTGCAATGGAAGCGCGCCACCACGTTGATTTTGCGCCGCACCCACTCCACATTGTCGGGCGTCGTGCCGTCGAGCGCCGCGTAGAAGAGCGGCTGCCCGAATCGGCGCACATCAATCACCACCGCCAAGCCGCGCTCGATAGCCAGCCTGCGCAGCCGCGTGCCCAACTCCCAGGCAACCTGCGCGTCCAGGTGCGGCAACACGAGCTCCCGCTCCTGCAGCGCCACCCGATCCAGATCCTCGCTCACTCCCATTTTGATCTTGCCTCCATTCGCTCCATCACAGCAGCGGCGCCAGCTCTAGTCCCTTGTCCCTAGTCCCTAGTCCCTGTCTTCGTCACTTCGCCACCGTCAGTGTCACCTGCGCGTTTTGAAAGACGCGCGCTCCGGCGAAGGGTTGTTGCGATATCACCGCGCCAGGCCTCACCGGCAGCACAGGAGGCGCGTTGCCGCTGCCTGTCGGCGCCACCGGCACATCTACAAATGTTGCCGTGGACTGTATGCCCACCCGCGCCAGCTCCGCCTGCGCGGTGACCACCGGCAGGCCAATCAATTCGGGCATGACATAGCCGTCCGGGGTATCGTCGCCCGGCGCGGCCACCAGCAGATTGATCGTGGGCCGGGCAATGCCCTGCGCGTGGGCCGGCGGGTCCTGCGCCAGCACCGTTCCCTCGGCCGATCCGCCGTAGGGCAGCCGCGCCGTGATGCCGACTTGCAGGCCCACACGCCTGAGGCGCAGCGCCGCCACGCGCTCCCCCTGGCCAACGGTCTCCGGCACTTCCACCTTTTGCGGGCCCAGGCTCTCGGCCACGCGTACCCGCCACTCCCGCCGCACCACCGTTCCCTGCGCGGGCGACTGCGAGAGAATATGTCCCGCAGCCACATCCGCGGAGTAGTAGCGGTTGTCCACGTCCAGGTCGAGGCCCAGCCCCGAGGTCTGGCTGCGCGCCTCCGCCACGGTCATCCCCATGAGCTTCGGAACCTGCACCTCCGCGCCATGAATGGCAAAGTGCATGGTGGTGACAGCCGCCAGCAGCGCCACGGCCACGAGCAGCATCACCAGCGAGGCGATCTGAAAGAAATTGACTACGGGACGATGCATCATGGCCTCTGCTCTCCGCCTGAGTATTCGATGCGCCAAATCATTTCTATGCGCTCCGGTGCTACCGCAGATTATCCGTCACCGGCTCGGGATGAATCGTCACTCGATACACCTCCGGGCACTTCAGCCTGAAGCAGTCTTCGAGCGCGGTAATCACCTCATGCACGCGACGCATGGACAGCTCGTCGGGCAGCGTGCAATGGCAGGAGAGATGGATGTGCTCGCCGGCGCGGCCCACTTTGATCTCGTGCACATCCACAATCTCCGGCTGCTCGGCGGCCGTCGAGCGCAGCGCCTGCTCGATGCGGCGGTCCACCTCGACCATCTCTTCCGGCTGCTCGATGGTGGCCGGCTCGCTCTCGATGTGCGTCAGCACCGCGTCGATCTCGGGAACCTCGCGCAGAATCTCGGCTTCCAGGGCACAGACAAAGTCGTGCGCCTTCAGCAGCGGCTGCGCCTCATCCAGTTCCAGATGCTGCTCCACGCGCAGCCGTCCCTGGTGCGACTGCACGCTCAGCTCATGCACGCTGACGTTGTTGCGCGCGGCCACGGCCCGGACGCGGTCAAAGATGCTCTCCGCCCTGGCCTGCCGCGGCTCCGTGTGGATAACGACGTCGGCCTCCGGCAGCGTGCGATGCACCGCCTCAGTGGCCGCGCGCACCAGTTCGCCCGTGTGCTCGAAGGTATAGCGCCGCGGCAGCGCCAGCGTCAGGTCGACAAAGTGGTTGGCTCCAGCGCGCCGCACGCGTGCCTGCTCGACAGCCAAAACGCCCGGAACCCGCTCCACTTCGCTCAGAATGTGCTGCCGGGTCTCGGCGGGAATCTCATCGAGCAGCACGCTGACCGCCTCATGGCCCAGGCGCAGCGTCAGGCGCAGAATCAGCAGAGAAACCACCACCGCCGCCACCGGATCGGCGTAATGCAGCACAGCGATGCCGAAATGCGTGCCCGCCCAACTCGCGCCCAGCCCGGCCAGCACCGCCAGCGACGACCAGATGTCCGAGGCAAAGTGAAACGCGTCGGTCGCCAGCGCGGTAGATCCGGTGCGCTGAGCGACTGCCCGCAGCCGCCGCGACCGCCAGAAATCCACTCCAATCGAAGCCGCCACCACCGCGGCGGGCCACGCCAGATTCTGCAACCCTCCGGTGGGGTGGACAATCCGTTGAATAGCCTCCCAGATAATCCACGCGCTGGAGGCGGCCATCAGAATGACTTCGCCGAAGGAGGAAATGTTCTCAAACTTGCCGTGGCCGTAGGTGTGGTCCTCGTCGGCCGGCTTGTCGCTCACCCGCACCGAAAAGAAGGTGAGCGCGGAGCCCACCATGTCGAGCCCGGAGTGGGCCGCGTCGGAGAGCACGCCCAGCGAACCCGATAACAAGCCCGTCGCCAGCTTCAAAAGCGTCATCGCCGCGGCTGCCATCATCGAGTGCAACGCCACGCGCCGCTTCTCGGCGGAAAAGACGGCGGTATTTGTGGCGAATGTCATGACTCTCTCAGGCTACAGCGGCGCGCATGGCCGTGTACAACCCGGCGATGCCAAAGGTGTAGGGCTGCCAGGCGCGCTGCTCATAGCCCACCGCCCGCATCAGATCCAGCATCTCCGGCGGCGGCGGAAAGTTGCCCACCGAGGTGGGCAGATAGCTGTACGCCCCGGCCTTGCCGCAGATGGCCCGCCCGACGGCAGGCAGAACCCGCCGGAAGTAGACCGCATAGGCCTTGCCCACCAGGCCGCCCGGCTCGCTGAACTCCAGAATTCCCAACTGGCCGCCGGGCTTCAGGACGCGATGGAACTCCTTGAGGCCGGCCTCGTAGTTGGCGAGATTCCTGAAGCCGAAGGCCGAGACGATCAGATCCAGCGACCCGGAGCGCAGCGGCAGATGCAACGCGTCGGCTTCCAGCGGCACGGCGTATGGCTCACCCTCCGCCCGCGCGCCCACGCCCGGTCCGCCAAATTTCTTCGCCCCGCGAAGCAACATGGCGCGAGAAAAATCCGCCGCCAGAATGGGCCGCGCGCCGCATGGCCGGTGCTTCAGCAGAGCCATGGTCATGTCGCCTGTGCCGCAGCAGATGTCGAGGATGGCCGCGTCGGGATCGGAAATAATTCCACGAAAGCGCCGCGCCGCCCGCCGCCACCACAGCCGGTCCACATTGGCCGAGAGCACATGGTTCAGCAGGTCATAGCGGGACGCAATCGAGTCGAAGATCTGCCGAACAGCGAGGGCCGCGCTGGCTTCGTCGGTTGCTCCGGGCGGCTTGGCTCCGGTGGTGGTCATCTAAAAAACCTCTGATATAAGTTGATGTTTTGAAAGGGCACGACTTTAGTCGTGCCGTAAATGCAACAAAACAAATGTGGGCTTTAGCCCCTGCGGGATGTTTTTCGGCATTTCAACTTTGACCAAAAGCCGCTATAAACTTTACTTGCTCACAGCATTCTGTTATTTGGAGGGAAGCGGAAATGTTCTGATTACGATGCCCCGGTCGATCTCACTAACAGATATACCGTTTGGCTTGGCTACAAACAGGGTGTTCAGCAAAATCTTCTTCTTTGTAGAGAAAGAAACTCCCAGAACCAAAGCATCAGAATCGCCGCTTGCCAACCAAATATTGCCATCGATGTTCTCCGTGGGTAAAGTGTGATATTCAGCGTGATAAGCCTGCCCACCCTTAAAGGAGAAAGCAAGTATTTTCATTTCATGATCTGCTCGGGGCATCTGGCAAATGGGAAATGACGAGTGAAAGATGACGATGCCGTTCCGCTTAACTTCCATTCCGAGAGCCTTGTCGTTTGGACAATTCTGAAACCAACCCCAGACAGGTTCTTCTTTCGCCTGAGACTGTGATTGGGTTTGCCTGGGTGAAGCGTCCAGGCTGGCACTGGCTACGAATCCAAACACCAACATCGAAATCAGAATCTTATGCATGAAAAGATTCTCCGTATTCCAGATCAATTCCACGATAGCAGACGAAAACCGTAACAGCCTGTGGTGAAAGTCGAAAACGCCGAAAGACCATTCCTCAGGGGCTAAAGCCCGCATCTATTTTGATTCACTTATGGCACGACTAAAGTCGTGCCCTTTCAAAACCAGACTTTTACTACAGGCTGCTAACCACGCTAACTCCGCTCCGCTGTCCGCGCCAGCATATACCCCACCGCGGCCTCCAACTCCGCCGCCGTCACGTCCTCCACAACACCCGCATTCCCAATCCCCAGCGGCAGCACAAACCGCCTGACCCCGCCCACATTCTTCTTGTCGCCTTCAGTGACTCCCACCACCTTGGCCGCGCGCAGCTTCAAGGCCGGCAGCGGTCCATAGAGGTGAATCAAACTCTCCAGCCGCTCGAACTGCCTGCTCGAAATCGTCCCTCGCTCGCGGGCCAGATAAAGCGCGGCCACCATGCCCCAGCCCACCGCCTCGCCGTGCAACAGCGTCTTGTAGCCGGTTGCCTGCTCCAGCGCATGGCCCACCGTGTGACCAAAGTTCAGAATCATGCGCAGCCCGCTCTCGCGCTCGTCGGCGTTCACCACCCCGGCCTTCATGCGGATTGACGCGGCAATCACCTTCTCCAGAGCCTTCGGGTCGCGCGTCAGCACATCAACCGCGTGCTCTTCCATGAAACGCACCAGCGCTCGGTCGCGGATGATCCCTGCCTTCACGCTCTCCATCAGCCCGGCGCGCAACTCGCGGTCGGGCAGCGTCCCCAGCAGGCCAATATCGGCAAAGACCGCCAGCGGCTGATGGAAGCTGCCCACCAGATTCTTGCCCTCGGGCAGGTTCACGCCCGTCTTGCCGCCCACTGATGAATCCACCTGCGCCAGAAAAGTCGTCGGAACCTGCGCATAAGGGATGCCGCGCATGAAGATCGCCGCCGTAAAGCCGCCCACATCGCCCACAATCCCGCCGCCAAAGGCAATCAGCAGGCTGCCGCGGTCTCCGCCCGCCTCCACCATCTGCCGCAGCAGGCCTTCCACGCTCTTGAGCGTCTTGTGTTCCTCGCCGGGCGGCAGAAAGAGCGCGATGGGCGGATCGGCAAATGAACTCTGGAATGCCTCGCCCCACAGCGCCCAGATCGGCGCCGAAGTCAGCACAAAGACCCGCCGCGGCAGCCTGCCAGCGACCCGCTCGATGCGCGGCGCCAGCGACTGAATCAGCCCGCTGCCCGCCACCACATCGTATTTTGCTGAAGCTGTGTCTACTCGTATCGTCTGCACAGTACTTCCATCCTAAAGCCTTCCGGCTGGAGGCCGGGGACGGCAGGCTATCGCGGGCCTTCGGAAGGACATGGACAACTTCAGTTGAAACTTTCACTTGCCAACGCGCGGAGGTTAGTGGTAATTGTGAGTAGCTGCCCCCCGTTCCCGGTTTCCCCGCAGCATCCGCAGAAAAGTAAGGAGGATTCAAGAATGAGCGATCAGTATATCGGTGAAGTTCGTCTGGTCGGATTCAGCTTCGCCATCGATGGATGGGCGTTTTGTAACGGCGCCGTACAGTCCATCGCGCAAAACGAGGCGCTGTTCAACCTGATTGGCACCATCTATGGCGGGGATGGTGTACAGACCTTCAACCTTCCCGATCTCCAGGGCCGCATTCCCATCCACCAGGGGTCGAACGGCGTAAGCACCTACGTGATCGGCCAAATGGGTGGCGTGGAATCGGTGACAGTGGGCATCAACCAGTACCCCAGCCACAACCACTCCCTGATGGGCTCGACCAATACCACCGGGTCGAACAGTGCGACCAATAACGTGGTGAACAATGGTTTGACGGCCTACACGACCGACGTGCCGGCCAGCGCCATGCTTTCCCAGATGGTGGGGGCCAGCGGCGGCGGCAACCAGCCCCACGAGAATCTCCAGCCGTTCCTGGCGATGAACTGGATCATCGCGCTCTACGGCGTCTACCCCAGCCAGAGCTGACCCCCACAGATCGAGAACAACAAGGAAGGAGAGTCAAGGATGTCACAACCGTATATTGGCCAGCTTCTGCTGGCGGCCTTCAATTTCGCGCCCAGGAATTATGCGCTGTGCAACGGGCAATCGATGGCGATCAGTCAGAATCAGGCGCTGTTTGCGCTGCTGGGGACGACCTATGGCGGAAACGGGCAAACGACCTTCGCGCTTCCCAACCTCCAGGGCCGCACCCCGGTTGGTGTCGGAAACAGCATCGTGAATGGGCAGATCGCCGGCGAGGAATCTCACACGCTGCTGTCTACCGAAGTACCCACCCACACACACACGCTCATGGCTGGCACCGGGGCCAACTCCCCCAAGCCCGTCGGATCGATCCTTGCCAGTGGAGGAGCCAGCTTCTACACCGGGGCAGCCAGCCTGACAGCGATGAATTTGGCCACCCTCGCCAGCCAGGGAGGAAGCCAGTCCCATGAGAATCGCCAGCCCTTTCTGGTGATGAACTGGTGCATTGCTTTGACAGGGATCTTCCCATCCCGCAATTAAGCCTCAAAACAGGAGAATGCGAACATGTCACAACCATATCTCGGTCAATTGTCGCTGGTCGGTTTCAACTTCGCTCCGGTAGGCTGGCAGTTAGCCCAGGGCCAGATCCTGCCCATCTCACAGTACAGCGCGCTCTTCTCGCTGCTGGGAACCTATTACGGCGGCAACGGAACATCCAACTTTCAGCTTCCTAATCTGCAAGGCAACGTCGCCGTCGGCTACGGGCAAGGCGCCGGCCTTCAGAATTACGTTATCGGGGAGACGGGCGGCTCATCAAACGTAACCCTGCTGGCCAGCACAACCCCCGGCCATACCCACACCCCCCACGCAAAGAGCATCGTGCATGGCACGGCCAACACGCCTCCAACGAACAACGCCTTCGCCGAGATGACTCCCGGCAGCGCCTACTCCACCAGCACCACGGGACTTACACAGATGAGCGGGGCCGCAATTTCAACCTTTGGCGGCAACCAGCCGCACAACAACATGATGCCGTACCTGGGCATGTACTGGATCATCGCGATGTCAGGTATCTTCCCGACCCGCGCGTAGTAAACTCTCCTGAGCAGGGGCCGGTTTTTGCTCCTCGGCCCCGCGCAATTGTCAAGCCATGTCCACACTCGCCGTACGCCCCGCCCTTCCACAGGACGAGATCTTCCTTTATGAGCTGTATTCGGCGGTTCGCGCGCCTGAGTTCGCGCTGGCGCCGATCTCCGCCACGCAGAAAGAACATCTGATGCGGATGCAGTTTCGCGGCCAGATGTCGACCTATGCGCAGATTTACACGAACTCCTGCTACCACATTGTTCTGCTGGATGGTAAGCCGGTCGGCCGCCTCTGGGTCGCGCCGAGCGACACCGATTTCCGTCTGGTCGATATCGCCATCCACCCGAGTCTGCAGAGCAAGGGAATCGGAACTGTGCTGATCCAGCGGCTGCAGCAGGAGGCGACCAAGGCCCGGCTGCCCATTCACTGCTGCGTCTTCCGCTTCAATCCCGGCTCCCTGCGCTTTCACCAGCGCCTGGGCTTCTCCATCGTGCGCGAAGATCAGATGTACTACCACCTGGAATGGCGGCCGGTACCGACCTTCTAGCAGTACAATCAGCAGCTATTCGCCGCCGCCCGCGTCGGCGTTGACCCCCGACTCGATGATGGCCCGCGCCCATTCTTCGCAGACCGCCGCGAGTTGCGCTCGCAGCTCGTCCGGGCTGCCGTAGCGGAAGACGCGGAGATCGCTCCGCTCTTCCAGCTCCCTGCGAAAGCCCAGAATCTCCGGGTTGGCCTCGTGCGGCGCGTCCTTGAGGCAGACCACCACGTCGCGCATCGGCATGGATGCATCGTCCCGGCACTCGACGGCCAGCAGAAACAGCTTGCGGAAGAGGTCGCGCGGTCCCCAATCGTCCTGAAAGATCTGAATAAAGTACGTGCTCCAGCGGACATTGTCCGAGACGATGGCTCGGGTACCTGAGATCTGTTCGTTGTCCCGCAGGCCGACGGAGACCAGCAGAACCTTGGCCGGCATGGCCGTGGCTTCGTTCACCTGCGCGATGGCGTCGTGGCAGGCTTGGCGATCCGGCTCCAGATCGCCGGGGGCCGAGATGAATATGCGGTAGCTGTCGAATCCGTGGGGCATAGTGGAACCCAGCATAGCTGAAGCGGCAGGACTATCACAAGCCGCTTCTCTCTGCCCACCCCTCACCCCAGCCAGAACAAAGGAACGAGGCCCAGCGCGGCCAGAGTTACCAGCATCACCAGCGCCTGCACGCCGGTCTTGCGGTCGGCCAGGCTGTACGCGTAGATCCCTTTCACGATGTTGTTGCTGGAGGCGGCGATGCACACAGCGGCCGCTGCTTCCTTGAATGGCGTCAGCGTACCGGCGGCCTGCGTCAGGCCCATGATGAACGGGTCCACGTCGCTGACTCCCATGATCGCGGCCAGGGAATTCACTCCCGCCCTTCCCATGTAAGTGACGGCTAGCTGGGTCGCGATCAGCATGACCAGAAACAGTCCGGCAAAGACGATCGCCGTCACCAGATCCAGCGGATTCTTGGGTTCAAACTTTCTCTGCACGTCCTGCGTGTTCTTGTCCGCCAGGAGCGTCCAGAGCCAGCCGCCCCCGACCGCCAGAACGGCCACTGAAAGAAACGGTATGTAAACCAGGAGCATCAATTGCCGGTTGAAGAGCGCCAGAAGAATCACCAGGCGCATATACATCACGCCACAGGCGATCAGGATGCCGCCGGCAAAGAGATGCGGGCGAACTTCGAGCTTTGCCCGGCGAGCCATCACCACAGTCGTCACCGTGGAGGAATAAGCGCCGCCCAGCAGCGCCGCCAGCACCACGCCGCCCTGTCCCTTGGTCAACTTCTGCAAGACATAACTGGCGTAGGAGACGGTGCTGATGGCCACCACCACCAGCCAAGTCTTGAACGGGTTGATGTGGAACGGGCCGAACTCCTGATTCGGCAGAATGGGCAAAATCACTCCGCTCAAAAACAGGAATTTGCCGAAGGTGAAGATCTCGTTGGGAGCGATCCGCTCCGCGAGCTTCTCAAGAGCGGTTTTGAGTTCGAGCAGCAGCAGGCTGGCGACGCCCAGCGCGGTGGCGATCCACAAATGCCCATAACAGATCAGCGCGCCGATAAGAAAGGTCGCCAAGCCGGACATCTCCGTGGTGACCCCGGCAGCCTCGACCTTGGAGAGCTTGTGCCAGTAAGAGACCAGCAGAAACCCGCCGACAACCAGAAAACCCAACGTCACCGGCAGCACCTGCTGGCCAGAGACCAGAGCGACGGAGTAGCCGATCAGGCCAATGAGCGGGAAGGTCCGCACTCCGCCGAAGGAAAAGTACTTCCCGGCCGCGCTGTGTTCTTCCCGCTCCAGCCCTATCAGGAACGACAGGAACAGGACCAGAAGAATCTGCACAGCCTCTGGCGGTAGCTGCTTGTAGATTTCCATTCGATTCACGCCTCCGAAAGCAATCTGCTACACAGCTTACACGTTGCCAGGGCTGAGTGCCCCGCATTTTGTTTTGAGAACTCGCAACCAGTCCTCGCCCGCCAGTGAGCACCCTATTCCCTGGTCCCTATTCCCTAGTCCCTGTTCCAGTGTCCCTCTCCCCCGGCCTTCGGTGTTAGCCTAAACCCTTATGGCAGGCTCGTCGCAGGTGGATTTTCTGGTGATGGGAGCGGGGGTAGCCGGGCTGCGCGCAGCAGTTGAGCTGGCCCGCTACGGCGAGGTTCTGGTGGTCACCAAGGAGTCGGTAGCCGAGTCCAACACTCACTATGCGCAGGGCGGTATTGCCGTGGCCATGGAGGGCGACGAGGACGTTGCGCTGCACCTCAAAGACACGGTCAACGCCGGCGACGGGCTGGTCTATCGTCCCGCCGCCCAAGCCCTGGTGGCCGAGGGGCCGGTGCGCGTTGCCGAGCTCATCGAGTGGGGCGCGAACTTTGACCGCGCGCCGGACGCCGAGGGTGGCGAACTGCTGAGGACCCGCGAGGGCGCGCACTCCCTGCCTCGCATCCTGCACGCCAATGGCGACGCTACTGGCGCGGAGATCAGCCGCTCACTGGCCGCCTTTGCCCAGGTCCACAAGCGCATCCGATTTGCCGAGTGGACCACGGTCACCGGCCTCGCCGTGCGCGATGGCCGCGTGATCGGGGCCGACCTGCTGGGCTGTGACCGCCGTCCGGAACGAATCCGGGAGCGCGTCAACGCCCGCGCCGTGCTGATTGCGGCTGGCGGCGCGGGGCAGGTCTACTCCGACACCACCAACCCCGCTGTGGCCACCGGCGACGGCATCGCCCTGGCTGCCCAGGCCGGAGCGGCTCTGGCCGACATGGAGTTCTATCAGTTCCACCCCACCGCGCTCTCGCTTACGGGCGCGCCGCGCTTCCTGCTGTCAGAGGCACTGAGGGGCGAGGGCGCAATCCTGCTGAATGACCGCGGCGAGCGCTTCATGGAGCGCTATCACCCGTTGCTCGAACTCGCGCCCCGCGACGTGGTGGCCCGCGCCATCACCCGTGAAGGGATGGGCGCGGCGCCCGGCGAATCCCGCGTTGTGCACCTGGATATGCGCCACGTCCAGGGCATCGACCTGCACCAGCGCTTTCCCGGCATCAGTGCCGTGCTGGCGCGCTACGGCCTCGACCTCGGCCGAGACCTGATCCCCGTCCGCCCGGCGGCGCATTATCTGATGGGCGGCATCCGGACCGATCTCTTTGGCCGCACCAGCCTGCCCGGCCTCTACGCCGCGGGCGAGGCCGCCTGCACCGGCGTCCACGGCGCAAACCGCCTGGCCTCGAACTCGCTGCTCGAGGGTCTCGTCTTCGGCGCGCGCGCGGCGCAATCGATGCTCGAAGATAGCCGGGACTTGCATACGGCGGATTCGCCCCTGAGAGCGCAATCGCCCGCTCCCGCGCCCCCGACCGCCAGGGAGGAAGCACACCTCGAAGAGGTCATCGCGAACCTGCAAGCATCCATGTGGGCTTACGCAGGTCTCTTGCGCGAGGAGCGGACGCTGCGCCTGGGCTTTCAAGCGCAAGAGGCTTGCGCCGCGGCTCTGGCAGAACTGGCTGGTCAAGGCAAGGCCAGCCGCCGCTTGGCCGAGGCGCTGGCCATGAGCCGCGTGGCCCATGCCATCCTGGCCTCGGCTCTGGCCCGCACTGAGAGCCGCGGCGCCCACTATCGCAACGACTACCCGCGTCGCGACGACGAGAACTTTCAGAAACATTCCATCTTCCGCCCAGATGGGCAGGTTGTCTTTGAGAAGTGGTAGTCGTGCGATCGGGTGTATCATAACGTGGTCGCTCCGGTGTTCGCCGGGAAAGGGGCGGAATGTTCACAAAGGAAGTATCCGACCAGCTCAAGTATTACGTTTATCGGCTAATCGATCCACGCAATGGCGAGACATTCTATGTAGGCAAGGGCACTGGCGATAGGGTCTTCGCACATGTGAAAGGCGAACTAGGCAGTCATACAGACGATTTGACTGATAAACTCCGGCGAATCCGGGACATTCGTGTGGACGGGTTTGAAGTCGCACATGTTATTCATCGCCACGGCATGGATGAACAAACCGCATACGAGGTCGAAGCGTCTCTGATCGACGCATATCCTGAAGCGACCAATGTAGTTGGCGGCAGAGCCTCTGACGAACGAGGATTAATGCATGCGAGGCAAATAATCGAGCGTTACGAAGCGAAAGAAGCAGTCTTCGAGCACAAGGCAATTCTTATTAACGTCAATCGCTCTACAACAGAAAAAGATAGCATCTACGAAGCGGTGCGTTACGCTTGGGTACTCGATCCAAAGAGGGCGGAGAAGGCGGAAGTAGTCTTGGCCGTCTCGCAGGGTCTGATCGTTGACGCATTCGTTGCAGACAAGTGGCTAGAGGCAACCGCTGAGAATTTTCCCGGTGCCTCCGCATTCGACAACAAGAGATGGGGGTTCGTAGGAAACCCAGCGCCTGAGCAGATTAGGAGGTTATATATTCGGAGACGCATTCCGGATACGATGCGGAAGCGCGGGGCAGCTAACCCGATCAGATACTCATATTGACTACTGACCCCTGACCCCTGACCCCTGATCCCTCATTCCTGCCAGCATCGAGACCACGGCGCAGACCGCCAGAATCGCGCCCATGACCGCCAGCGAGAGGGTGATCGGCACGTCGATCCAGCGGGCGGCGAGCATCTTCAGCGCGACAAAGGCCAGCAGCACACCCAGGCCGTAGTGCAGGTAACGGAAGCGGTCCAGCAGCGAGGCCAGCGCAAAGTAGAGCGAGCGCAGGCCGAGAACTGCCGCGATATTCGAGGTGTAGACCACGAAGGGATTGTGGCTGACGGCCAGCACGGCGGGAATCGAATCGAAGGCAAAGAGCACGTCGGTAAATTCGACGGCCAGAATCACCGGCAGCAGCGAGCCCTTGGCTGGTTGCAGGCGAAGAATCCACTCTGGTATGGCCGCGTTTGCCGAGCCGCCTCTTACCAGCCGCCAGGCCGCATAGAGCAGAATTACGCCGAAGATCCAGGTGATCCAGTCGAAGCGGCGGAGCAGCGTGATGCCCGCGGCGATGAAGAGCGCGCGCAGGACGACTGCTCCGGCCACGCCCCACGCGAGCGCCGTGTGCTGGCGGCGCGGCGAGATGCGGAAGCCCTGAAAGAGGACCATGAAGACAAAGAGATTATCCACGCTGAGCGAGGCTTCAATGGCGTATCCGGCGACGAACTCCAGCGCCGGCTGATGGCCCTTGGCGATGGCGATCCACGCCGCGAACCCCGTTGCGGCCACGACAAGCAGCGCCGTCCAAAGCCAGGCAACGATCTGCGGATGCCGCGTCTCGCGCCGATGGCCGGGCAGCAATGAGTCGGCCACCAGCAGCGCCGCCACCACGGCATGAAACCCCACCCACCAGACCCACGAAACGCCCGCAATCATAGTTGAATGCTACAGCAGGGATCAGGGAGCAGACGTCAGGGAGCCCGCCTGCATTGGGAATCGAGAGGATGAGGAGCCGGAAGCTATGCCGCCTCTTTGGCGGCTAGCGGCTTCACTCTTGCGCGCCTCTTCCGGGAGGCAATCCAAAGATCGTGCTGCGCCTGGAGACGCAGCCAGAGCTCCGGGTCCGTGTTGAAGGCTTCCGCAATGCGGAGGGCCATATCGGCCGAGATTCCGGCTCTGCCGTTCAGCACCCGTGAGAGCGCGGGGCGAGTGACTCCAAGATGCTTCGCAACCGCCGTCACCGAGCGGTCCTCCAGATAACAGGCGAGAATCCTTCCGGGATGTGCGGGATTGTGCATCTGCATGGCGCTAACTCCTTACCTCAGTGATAATCCTGATAATCGACGAGAATGGCGTCTTCGCCATTAAAGCGAAACGTCAGCCGCCAGTTTCCGCTCACGCTGACCGCCCAATGGGCGGCGAGGCTGCCGGCCAATGCGTGAAACTTCCATCCTGGAACATTCATGTGTTCGGGCCTCGTAGCGGCATTTAACACGGTAAGCTGCTCGTTGAGCCTTGCGGCATGGCGGGGCTGAATCCCGGCCTTCGAACCAGTCAGGAAGAACTTCTCGATCCCCTTATGCCGGAAGCTGCGGATCATCCTGCGAGGTATTGTACTGCGTAACGCCACGCTACACAATAGCCGGATGCATATTCCAGGGCCGCGGCGTGAAATCCGGCCCACCATGTTCAGGAGACGCCCCCAATCATAGGTGAATGGCACACTATGCAAGTGACAGGCGTCTTATTCGAGTTGCTGGGCAAACCTTGCGACGTTACCCGCCGTTTCTCGCGGTTTTCGCTGAAAAAGTAAGTGCGGCCCCTGAATCTCCGTCACGAGAGTTTGAGGCTTGATTCGTCGAATCTCTTCGAGACATGACGCAGGAACCAAACAATCTTGCTCAGCTTGCAGATACAGGATTCGCACAGCGGCTTGAGCTAGTTCAGTCCTTGCGTCACAATCGAGAACGGCACGGAACCGAGCCGATAACACTCTTGCACGTACGGACAAGATTGCCGACTTCAGGGCCGAAAGCAAAGCGGGGGATGCGTTTGGCCCAACGAGCCAGAGCTCGGCTGCAAAATCAGGGAGAGGCACGCGGAATAAGAATGGCGAAAGAAGCGAACTGAAATAATGTGCCCAACCCCGCGCCGGGCTTGAAGCAAATCCCGCGCAGAGGACCAGGCCCTTCAAGTTCGGTGGATTCGTCGCGGCAAATTGAATGGCCAGTGGCGTCGAAAATGATTCGGCAACGAGCACAAACGGCTCACTGGCCGGAGCTAAGGACTGCACGAGGGGCATCAGCTCCGAGTAGGAAAGAAAAATTTCTGTAGGATAGCGGACTATCCCCGTCTCGAACCCATCAGGGAGAGCACTCACGAAATCCGCGAACAAATCCCCGGTTCCGTCCATCCCCGGCAGCAGAACAAGTCTCTTGATCATCGCAAATCAATCAGCCGTATCGTCTCCATGAACACATCGCCGTCAATTGTCAAACTATGGGCGCTGATCTTGTCCATGGTGTCCTTGTCGGTGTGGTGATAGCTGTTGTTGGGACCGTAGTCGAGGTCGATGATGTCGATCGAGGGCACGCCGCGGCGGACGAAGGGCTGATGATCGTCCGAAATCTCGTTACTTGTCTTGAAAAAATATCGGCTATAGCCGAATTTTGCGGCTGCCTGACGGACGAGGTCAACCAGCCAGCCGGTGGATTGAGTATCGCGCAGAATATCGAGATCCTTGTCGCCGATCATGTCGGCCAGAATGAAGGCCTTGATTTTGGCCAGCGTGCCGTCGCTGTACCACTTGGCGGCCAGATGCTTGGTGCCGTAGGTCGAATCGGAATCTGTCCAGCTCTGGATCGCCTCTTCTCCGTCGTCGAAGAGCAGCCACACCGAGTAGCCGTCGAGCTTCTTGCCGCCCGCGGTCTGGGCACGCAACTGGTCACCGATGGCCATCAGCAGCCCGGTCGTTGAGCCGCCGTCGTTGGCGCCCACAAAGTTGATGTTTTTGAGCCAGTAGTTGGTCTCGTAGTGCGTGGCCAGCACGATCACGCCGTCCTTCTTGCCGGGGAAGCGCACGATGAAGTTGCGCATGGGCACCGGGCCGATGGGCGTCGAAGCGGTAAAGGCATCCTCCTCGAGTTGGTCGTGCTTGAAGTGATCGCGCAAAAAGGCCTCAGCCTTCAAGTGCCCCTGGCTGGTGGGCCAGCGCGGCCCGATGGCCACAAACTGGCGCGCGTACTCCAACGCCTTGGCGCCGTTGAAGTGCGGCTGGGCCGAAGCGGTGAGCGGCGCCAGCAAAAGCAGCCCCGCCGCTGCCTTCTTCCAAAACGAGGAAAAGATCACTTCGCAGCCTCCTTGGTCTCCTTGGCCTTGCGGCGCGCCGGATGCACCCACCAGGCCACGGCGATGCCGATCAAATAAAGCGCGAGCATGGGGATGGCATAGATGCACATCGTCCATGGGTCGGGGCTCGGGCAGATAATGGCCGCCACAATGAAGACCGCCAGAATCGCGTAGCGGATATTCTTCCACAGGAAGCGCGGGCTGACGATGCCGAAGAGAGCCAGAAAGAAGATCAGAATCGGCAGTTCAAAGCTGATGCCGAGGCCGAGGATGATCGAGAGAAAGAAGCTGGTGTACTCCTCGATGGTGACCATCGAGGTGAAGTTCTTTCCGAAGCCCACGATCAGAATTTCGAGCGCTCCCGGCAGCACATAAAAATAGCCGAAGGCCGCCCCGGTCAGAAACAGTCCCACGGTCGCCGCCATGAAGGGAACGACGAAGCGCCGCTCCTTCTGGTAGAGTCCCGGCGCGATAAACAGCCAGACCTGGTAGAGGATGAAGGGTGAGGCCAGAATCGCCCCGCCGACGAATGAAACCTTCAAGTCCAGGTTCAAGGGGTCCATGGGGTGCGTGAAGACCAGCGATTTGCCGATGCGGTTGAGCGGCGCCTGGATAAAGGCGACAAGCTGCTTATAGAAGATTCCGGCCACGCCAAAGCCCAGGACCAGAAAGATGAATGAGCGGATGATGCGCTTGCGCAGCTCATCGAGATGCTCCATCAGGCTCATGCCGGGCAGCTCCGCCCGCTGCGTCACGGCTTCTCGCGCTCTGCCGATTGCATCCGCCGGATCAAGCATGGTTGGCCTTCTCTGTCTCCGGGCCGCTCACCGGGGTCATCTCGGCTGGGTGCGCTTCCGCCCCAGCTTCGGCCGGAGCCGCCACGCTTCCCGGCCGCGCCGCCGGCACCGGCTCGCCGGTGGAGGGCGGCAGAATGCGCGGGTAGGTCTCCTCCACCTTTGTTTCCGCAGGTGCCCCTGGCTCCCATTTAGGGATCTGGAAATCCACCGGCGCAGTGACCGGAGGGTAAACACCCTCTTCCGGGTAAGGACTCGGTATCGGGAATTGACCATCCACCACGGGCACCCCAGCCACCCCGTTTGGAAGCTGATGGCCATCATTCATCCCGAGAGCCGGAAGTTGTTCCCTATTCCCTGTTCCCTGTTCCCTGTCTCTCCGCTCCTCCTCCTTCTTGCGCCGGTCGACATCCTCGGCCTTGCGCAACTCCTCTTCCATCTGGAATTTGAAGTCGTTGGAGGCCTTGCGGACCTCGTACATCAGCTTGCCGATCTGGCGGCCGATCTCCGGCAGCCGCCGCGGCCCGAAGACCACCAGCGCCATCACCATCAGGATCAGCGAATCCCACATCCCCAGGTTGGCGACTTCAATTGTCGGCGGCATTCCCATGAAGGTTCATGATACCTGTCCGCGCAAGCCGCTCACAAACGGCAGCGGTGGCGGAAAGGAGATTCTTCAGGGCGAGGTGGGATGGGGTACGCAGCTGCAACCGAAATTGGAGCTTCGGGGCGCGGGTTCGTGGATTCCCAGGTTCCAGAACCGGGAGCTGGGTCACCCTGCTATCCATGGTTTGACATCGTTCTTTCCCTGTTGCTACGATTCGAGAACCAATTCTTTCATCCACGCATTTTTCGCAGGCCTTCCGTCGACGTTGATGCTGGGAAAGTCCGTTTTCCGAGGTTTCTTGAAATACAGTCGAAGAAAGCCTTCAGACGTCCCTGATTCCGGCCGGTTCGTCAGACCGCCTTGGCTGCCTTGCGCCCAAGCCGCCTGGCCACGTTGATCTTCACACCTTGATCTTCACGCTGGGGGAAGGGAAAGTCAGATGCGAAAAAAAACGCTCGTGGGCCTGACAAGCATAAGGTTCTTTGCCGCAATTTGGGTTGTTTTCCACCACCTCCGGTTCGATTGGAAGCCGCCGGAGTTGCTCGACAGATTCTTTGACGCGGGATACTCCGGGGTGACCTTGTTCTTCATTCTTTCCGGATTCATCCTCAGCTACAACTATCTTCCGCGCCAATTCACGCTGCGGGATTTCTGGTCGGCCCGGATTGCCCGCATTCTGCCCATCTATTTCTTTGCGCTTCTGGTCTCATTTCCTTTCTCGGCCGGATTCAGCCAAATGAATGGAAAGCCCTTCTTCCCCGGCGCTCTTCCCGCGCTTTTTCTTGTGCAGGCATGGATACCAAAGAGCGCCTTGACCTGGAACTGGCCGGGATGGAGCCTCTCAGTCGAAGCTTTCTTCTACCTTCTGTTTCCCTTTTTGCTCAGGCCGTTCGCTCGTCTTGCCCAGCGTCGTGCCGCGCTGGTGCTCGCCACAACCTGGCTGCTGAGCCTGATTCCGTCCACTCTTTATGCGCTCGCCCTTCCGGAAGGCCCCGTCGATACGCTCAGCCGTTCGGTTGGCCTGACGGTCATCAAGTTCAATCCGATCATCCGGCTTCCGGAGTTTTTGATTGGCATCGCCTTGGGTGTGCTTTATCTGAATGGCACGCGCATTCCCCGGCCTCGATTTGTAGTCGCGGGGTGCGTTCTGGCGCTGGTATTCATCGTGCTCAGTCCCTGGCCGATACCTTATCCGGCATTGCACAACGGCTTGCTGGCGCCTATCTACGGGCTCATGATTCTTGCCCTTGCTTCCGACCCGAAGATGCTGGCCAACCCCATCCTCGAGCTTCTCGGCGAGTCAAGTTACAGCCTCTACTTGCTTCATGCATCCGTGATTGTTGGCTGTGGTTTCGTTGCTATGAGGTTGCAATGGCATGGGCATGCGAGTGTCGCTCTAGCCTCAGCGGCAATTGCCGTCTTCGCCTCCATCGCGTCGTACAAGATCATCGAAATCCCCGCGCGCCTGTTCATCCGGTCAAGGCTGATGCCAGGCGGCCCCCGCATATCCGGTGAGCCCACTCGGAACCAATGAGGCCCCTCTGAGCAGGCTGCTCTTGCCGCTGGCCATGCGATTGGCCTCCCAAGGGCAGTCCTTTCACCCAATTCGCCCAATCGTTACGTATTTGTTACACTAAGAGTCATTGGAAGCGCTTTTGCCGGACCGGGTTTCCCTCGAATCCATCGGCTTTGAACCGCGTCTAATGATAAAAGGGCTGCAACAACCCCGTGGATGGGGGCTCCTGATGATCGGCCGGCTTCGGAGCCGGTGAGATCAGAAAAGGCCAGTGCATCCACTGCCGCCCAAGTTGTTTGCTTTCAACATCCCCGTTCACTGCCCCTCGCAAGAAGAAAGAAGGGGCGAGTCGGACTGAAGGCGGAATACGGTGACCCTGGTTCTCGACAAACTAACGGCGGCCTCGCCGGAGGCTGGCAGCAGTTGCAGCCTCGAAGACTATCTCGCGCTCCCTGATTACACGATGGATGGGCGCATCGCGGAGGCGCGCGCCAAGCTCGGCGCGACGGCCCTCCTGCTCGGCCACCACTACCAGCGCGACGAAGTGATTCGGTTTGCCGACGCCACGGGCGACAGCTACAAGCTCTCCCGCATCGCCGCCGAAACCGACGCCATGTACATTGTTTTCTGTGGCGTGCACTTTATGGCCGAGAGCGCGGATATTCTGGGCCACGCGGGGCAGCAGGTGATTTTGCCCGACCTGAACGCCGGCTGCTCCATGGCCGATATGGCGGAGATTTCGCAGGTGGAAGCCTGCTGGGAGGCGCTCGAAGGCATCGGCTTGGCGGACGATATCGTTCCGCTGACCTATATGAATTCGACCGCCGCGATCAAAGCCTTCTGTGGCGAGAGGGGCGGCTTGGTCTGTACATCTTCCAACGCCCGCGCCGCCTTTGAGTGGGCCTTCGCCCGCGGCAAGCGCATCCTCTTCCTGCCCGACCAGCATCTGGGGCGCAACACCGGCTATGCGATGGGAATTCCGCTGGAGGAGATGACGGTCTGGGATCCGTGGGGCTTGCAGGGCGGCCAGACAAAGGAAAAGCTTGCGGCCAGCCGCATCCTGCTCTGGAAGGGCCACTGCGCCGTGCATCAGCGCTTCCTGCCCAGCCATGTCGATCAGGTGCGCGCAAAATATCCCGGCATCCAGGTCATCGTTCATCCCGAGTGCCGCTTCGAGGTCTGCCAGAAGGCCGACGCCCTCGGCTCTACGGAGCGCCTCATCGCATTGGTCGAGCAGGCTCCCGAGGGCGCGATCTTTGCCGTGGGCACTGAGGTTCACCTGGTCAACCGCATGGCCAGGCGCTTTGCCGCCGAGGGCAAGAAGGTGATTACGCTGGACGACACCGGCTGCCTCTGCACCACCATGTTCCGCATCACTCCGCAGCACCTTGCCTGGGCGCTGGAGAACCTGGTGGATGCCCGGGTGGTCAACCGCATCCAGGTCAAGCCGAGCGTCAAGCGCTGGGCCAAAGTAGCCCTGGATAGGATGCTGGAAGTGGGGTGAAAGCAGCTTCTAGCCTCTGGCTTTTTTGTCGCGGCGCAGGCCTTGCTTGCTGCATCCAGCGCCCGGCTCCCGGCGCTCCGGGCTTTTGGCTAGCGGCTAGAAGCTAGGAGCTTGAAGCTCTTTCGTCGTATCCTGTACACGGGGCCACCATGAAGACCTTCACTCTCGACGAAGCGCAATCCCTGCTCCCGGTGCTGGAGTCGCTGCTGAAGCGCGCCATCGAAGGGAAGCGGGCGGCCGAGGAGGTCGAGTCCGGCCTCTCGGAGATCTCCCGCCGCATCTATCTCTCCGGCGGCATGAGAGTGGACGCCTCCGCCATCGCGAAGCAGCGCGCCGCATTGGAGTCCCATGTGCAGTTGATCCGCGAGAGCATCGCGGAGATCGACTCGATCGGCGTGCAGGTGAAGGATCTGGACGCCGGCCTGCTGGATTTCCCCTGCCGCCTCGACGACCAGGTGGTTCTGCTCTGCTGGCGGATGGGCGAGCCGGCCATCGAGCACTGGCACCCGGTCGACTCCGGCTTCAAAGACCGCCAACCGGTCGATGAGCGCTTCCGCCGCCGTTCCGCCACAGGCGGCAGACCGAACTGAAGAGGCAGGGAACAGGGACTGGGACGGTTCACGAGGTCCATTGCTCATCTTCTCCGTCGAACTGTTGCCGCGGAATTCTTAAGCCGTGCGAACGCTGAGCCAAGTTGCGGATCCTTTGGCGTTACCAGGGGTTCCGGAATCCAATGGTTCCAGTTCCGCTGCATCCACTTCCACGGCAACGCTTTGCATAATGAGTTCCACCGTCAGGACCACGCGCAGGCCGCCCTTCTGCCGCACCACGACGCCCTCCATGCCGGCCAGGGCTCCGGATCGAATCCTGGCTCGCTGCCCTACGGTCAGCAGCGGGCAGGGTTCGGCGCGGCGAAGGGAGAGGCCGGCGCGCAACGCTTCGATTTCGGCCTCCGGCAAGGCAGCCGGCTGGCGCCCCGTGCCGCCCACAAGCTTCAGAACCCCCGGCGCTTCCAGAATCCGCACACGTTCGCTCCGGTCGATATGGACAAAGATGTAGCCGGGGAAGAGCGGCAGATCCAGAGTTACGGTCGAGCCATCGGCCCACCTGTGCCGCGGATGGTAAAGCGGCAGAAAATGCTCAATCTCCCTCACGATGAAGCATTGGGCGACCCGTTTTTCATGGCGGGGCGAGGTGTAGACGGCGAACCAGTTCGGCGTGAACAGCTTCTCCGGCGGGCGCCCTGTCAAAGGTTCATCCGCGGAAAGAATGAGATTCTTGTGCTCAGTCTCAGACATTCTTTCGCCCTTTTCACCTGGGTGAGCCTTTCTCCAGGCTACCCATTGACCGTAACCGAAGCGCTACAAACCGATCTCCGAGAAGAAATGTGCTCATGTACTTGCATACCGCGCAGTCCCAGCTATCCACATCAACTCCCGCCGCGCAATCGCACGGAGCTTCGGCCCTTGATGGATCTTCCAGAATGAAGATATGCCTGAATGCCAGGCGCCTGCAACCCGTGCAGGCTGTGCGGCGAAGCTATCCTGAAGTCGCATTGAGAGGTCTTCCCATCAGCAGGAATCCTTTACGCGCGTAAAAAGCACACCGCTCCGGCCGGGGCTGTCGGCCCCGGCCACTGCGCGCGGGCCCGGCTTAGACCAGCTTCGCGTCGAGCAGGATTTCGGTGTTGTTGGCGAAAAGCTTCGAGATGGGGCATCCGGCCTTGGCGTCGGCGGCAGCCTTGTCGAAGACCTCCTTGGATGCGCCGGGAACGCTGGCGGTAGTGGTGAGCGAGATGCGGGTGATGGCGAAGCCGCCCTCGACCTTGCCCAGCGAGACAGCCGCGTGGGTTTCAATCTTTTCCGGCGTCAGTCCCGCGCCACCCAACTGCGCGCTCAAGGCCATCGAAAAGCAACTGGCGTGGGCCGCCGCAATCAGTTCCTCGGGGGTGGTGCCCGAATCAGCGCCTTCAAATCGCGAGGCAAAAGAGTATTTTGCGTTTTCCAGCACGCCCGTCATCGTCGAGATCGTGCCCTTGCCTTCCTTCAGTGAACCTGTCCAAACTGCGCTTGCCTTGCTTGCCATGGTGCCTCCTTGGGGTTGATTGGGTTTTCCGGGACTGCGTTGTCTGACGCGCCGCTGCCAGGGGAAGATCCAGGCGCCACGGCATAATACCCGACCTGCATTCGATGCGCCAGGGGCATCTCAGGATGCTAGAGAAAGCGCGGATGGAACGCATCAGCGAGCCTCAATAGGTTCTTCAAGGCTTGTTTTTGCCGCCCTGAGGAACAAGAGGGTCCAGCGGCGCGATAGCCAGCAAATGGGCGCGGGTGAGCACTTTGCGAGCCAGCCCGGTCAGAGCCATTGTGGATGCCTCGCCCAGGGGAACCCAGCGGCGCTCGCCGCCGGAGACGGTCATTGCCGCGATATCGTGTTCAAAGACCGTGCGGATGCGCACGTAGTAGTTCACCTGCATGATGGCGTGGCGCACTGTCATGCGCAGATCCGCTTCGGGAACGGCAAACTCGGCGAGCGCGGGCAGTTCCCACATCCCCGGCATCACGGTCTGCGTAGGCGGCCGCTGCTCCAGCAGGACCTCCCGGCTTGCGCGGTCTTCCAGCCGTCCGGCGCGCACCGAGAGCGCGTAAGCCACTTCGCGGCTATGCATCGGCTTGCGCGGCGCGGTCTCGTGCTCGCCCTGGGTCTTGCAGTCCCCGGCCACCGGGCATATCAGGCACTGCGGATTGCGCGGCAGGCAGAGGGTTGCGCCCAGCTCCATCAGTGCCTGGTTGAAATCTCCTGGCCGGTTTGGGTCCACCAGTTTGTCGGCCAGTTTCTCGATCTTGCGGCGAACCAGAGAGCCGCCGCCCGCGCGGCTGCCTGCCTTCCAGCCTTCCATCCGGCACAGCACCCGCTCCACATTGCCGTCCACTACGGCCATTGGCTCGCCGTGGGCGATGCTGGCGATGGCCGCGGCCGTGTAAGCGCCAATGCCCGGCAGCAAACGCAGATTTTCCGCCGTGGTGGGAATGTTGCCTTGGTGGCGGCTGGCCACACACTGCGCCGCTTTATGCAGCATCCGCGCCCGCCGGTAGTAGCCCAGCCCGCTCCACGCGGCCAGCACCTCCTGCTCGTCGGCGAGCGCCAGCGAATCGAGGGTGGGAAACCGGGCCATGAACGCCTGGTAGCGCTCCACCACCACCGCCACGCGGGTCTGCTGCAGCATGATCTCGGAGACCCAGATGGCGTAGGGGTCGCGGCTGCGCCGCCACGGCAGGTCGCGCCGGCAGCGGTCATACCACTCCAGCAATCGCCTGCGCACATTGGCGAGCTTTGCCGCTTCCCAGTCCTGCTTTCCCATGCGCCCAGCTTAACAGGGTGAGAAGTGGGCCAGCCTCCAGGCGCATGATGAGATTCCATTGCTTTCGATGGACTTTCCAGCATTTTCTGTGCAAGAATTGCAACAGGCGGAGCTCAGCTGAATGAGGGTTCCTACCTCAATTTCCCCTGGCCCGCACAGAAGGATTCTTACCCCTCCCCTCCTTCACAAAGCGTCTCTAGGTTTTCTAAAACGCCGGAGGTCTGTATGGGAATCTACTGCCATTTTTGCGGTCAATCGAAGTTCCGCATATCACGTTTTCGGAGGTCGGACCTTTCGCAAATGCTCTTGTTGCGATTTCCTGTCCGCTGCTTGACCTGCGGCCAAAGAGCCCACACCTTCGTCTATCAATTTCAAAAACTGCGGAGCGCGCGCAAGGCGCGGCGCAGGGCGAACCACAACACGAACTAGCTGCCGCCCAGGCTGGCGTCAATGCCAGTGCCCCGCCTTCTTCCGGGCCTTAGTTGAAAACCTGTGTGCCTGGAGGCTTTTTCGAACTCATTTATCCTGACAGTTCTGCCAAGATGGCCTTCTCTCGCGGAAGGAACCTCTCAACCTCCGGTACCGCTTCGGCAGGCCGCGGGGCGATGCTATAGGCTTTAGGATGTATGGAAATCACTTGTACCCGCTGCCACCAGACCGTCCAGGCCGAGAACTGCTACTGCCCCGTATGTGGCCTGCCGCAACTGGTGTACCCGGTTGAAGGCCCCGCAGGGCAGAATTCGCCGGAGCGGTGGGATGAGGGTGCGCGCGACGCCAGCAGCGTCGATTGGAAACCGGCCTTGCAGGCAGCACTGAAGCTGGCGATTCCGGCAGGGTTGCTTTGTTCCCTGCTCTCCCCAGTCGGGGCATATGGCTTCGTTTGGATGTCGGCGGCCGCGGCTTGGGCGGTCGTGCTGTACGTACGCAGCCAGCGGCCTGCCTGGATCACGATTGGCGCCGGCGCCCGCATCGGCCTGGTCACCGGCCTGCTGGCCGCATGGCTGGCCTTTGGCGTCGGCTGCGGTACCCTCTTTGTTCAACGATTTGTTCTTCATCAATCCGGCCAAATGGACGCGGAGTGGAATGCCTATGCCGATGAGTACAACAAGGCGAGCCTGAAGATGACCCAGCAGTGGAGTTCAGGGTTGGAAGCGGCAGACGTAGCCAAGTTGCAGGCCAACCAGGCCGGCATCCATGCCATGATGCTCTCGCCGGAAGGTCATGCCGGTTGGGAGGTCTTGGGCCTGGCCAGTGGCGCGGCCGTCCTGCTCCTCTTTGCCGTCGCGGGAGGCGCCCTGGGGGCGCGGATGCAGGCTCGGACCAGCCGGACAGAGGCTTAGGACCCTTCAAAGGCCAGCAGACTCTCCCAAGCTCGAAGAATGGCGCATTTCCCCCCTGCACAAGGCGCTCAATTCCGTACCGGTTCTTCACAACTTGCTTCAAGGCCCGGAAGCCTCGTATCATCCTGCGAGAGATGGGCCGCGAGAGACAGGCCGCGGGAGAATTCACGATGGAAGACCGAACCAAACCCTCCCTGCGCATCAAAGGCAGGCTGATGTCCGCCTCGGAGGTTGAGCGCACCCTGGTGCGCCTGGCTCACGAGATTGTTGAAAAGAGCAATGGCAGCGCAGACCTGGCCCTGGTTGGGATCAAGCGCCGCGGCATTCCATTGGCCGAGCGGCTGGGCAAGCTCATCTCCGGCATCGAGAAGCGCGCCGTCGATACCGGGGTGCTGGACATTCAGTTCTATCGCGATGATCTGTCCACGGCAGGCTCGCGCCCCGTGGTCACACCCGGCGCCATCGGCATTGACATCGAAGGCCGCGACGTAGTGCTGTGCGACGATGTGCTTTACACCGGCAGGACCGTCCGGGCCGCCCTGGACGCACTATTCGATCACGGACGCCCGCGCCGCGTGCAACTGGCCGTGCTCATCGACCGCGGCCACCGCGAGCTCCCCATCGAGGCAACCTATGTGGGCAGACGCGTGCCCACCAGCAGCCGCGAAATCATCGAAGTCAAGTTCCAGGAAGTCGACAACGACGAGCAGGTTCTGCTGGTCGAGCGCGTCGACTAAAAACAGCTTCTAGCCATTAGCTAGAGGCTAGCGGCTAGAAGCTAGAGGCTGAAACAGAATGAGCCCGACCGCTGCCAAAGCCCGCCGACCGCTAGCCACTCCGCCCGTCGCCGCTTCGCCGTTTCCTTACAATCCCGGCTCCCTTCTCTCGGTCCAAGATCTTACGCTGGACGCCCTGAGCCATCTCCTCGCCCGCGCCACGGCTCTTGAAAACCAAGACCCGCTGACCCGCGCCCGCATCCTGGCCAAGCGCCGCATCGCGCTGCTCTTTTATGAGTCCTCGACGCGCACGCGCACCAGCTTCGAGCTGGCCGCCAAAGGACTCGGCGCAGACACCACGCTGGTTTCCAGCCTTTCGTCGAGCATCGAGAAGGGCGAGTCGCTCAAAGACACCGGCCTGACCCTGCGCGCCCTCGGCGCAGAAGCCATCATCCTGCGCCATAGCTCCAGCGGAGCGCCCTGGCTGCTGGAGGCCGAGACCCGCCTGCCCGTCCTCAACGCCGGCGACGGCATGCACGAGCATCCCACCCAGGCACTACTCGACCTGCGCACCATGCTGGCTCATCTGCGCCCCGGCGCTGAGGCAATTACCGCGGAAACCCTCTCCGGCGTCACCGTCAGCATCGTGGGCGACATCCTGCACAGCCGCGTCGCCCGCTCGAACATGCTTCTGCTCCCACGGCTCGGCGCGCGCGTCCTGCTGTGCGGACCCAAGGAACTGCTGCCCGAAGTTGCCGCGCAGACTGGCCCGGGCGTCGAGATTGAGCGTGACTTCGAGGCCGCGCTCCGGCAGTCGCAGGTAGTGATGATGCTGCGCATCCAGGCCGAGCGGCTGGCCGGGCTGCAACTGGACCTCGAAGAGTACAAGGCGGCCTATCAGCTCACCGGCCAGCGGCTGGCCGCACACGCCCCCAAGGCTGTGGTCCTCCATCCCGGCCCCATCATCCGCGGGCTGGAGTTGACTGCGGGCGTCGCCGATGGGCCGCAGTCGGCGATCCTCGAGCAAATCCGCAACGGCGTCGCCATCCGTATGGCGGTGGTCGAACGCGCACTGATGGCCGAGCAAGAACAAGGAGGCCGCGCATGACGGCACTGGTAATTCGCGGCGGTCATCTCGTCGATCCGGCAGCCGGCGTCGATCTCGACAAGGACATTCTCCTCAAGGACGGCCGCGTCGCCGAGATCGCCTCGCCCGGCAAGCTGAAGCAGGCCGAGGGCGCCGAAGTCCTCGATGCGACCGGCCTCACTGTCGCTCCCGGCCTCATCGACATGCACGTCCATCTGCGCGAGCCGGGGCAGGGCTACAAGGAGACCATCGCCACCGGCACGGCGGCGGCGGCGGCGGGCGGCTTTACGGCCGTGGCCGCCATGCCCAACACTTTCCCGGTCAACGACTCGCCCGAGATTACCCGCTGGATGCAGGTGCCGGAACGCGGCGCATCCATCCGCGTCTTTCCCATCGCCGCCGCCACGCGAGGCTCCAAAGGCGAGGCCATCAACGACTATGCCGCCCTCAAGTCCGCCGGAGCCGTGGCCGTCTCCGACGACGGCCTGCCCATCCTCAAGGACAGCGTGATGCGCGAGGCGCTGGCCGCCGCGGCGCGCGTGGGACTCACCGTCATCCAGCACGCCGAGGACACGCGCATCACCCACGTTGCCGACAAAGTAGCCGCGATGAACGCCGGGCCGACAGCCTTCAAGCTGGGCCTGCGCGGCTGGCCGAATGAGGCTGAGTCCGGAATCGTCGAGCGCGATATTCGCCTGGTCGCCGAACTGCGCGAAGCCCGCGCGCACCTGCACGTGGCTCACATCTCGACAGCCGCCGCGCTGGCTGCCGTGCGCCAGGCGCGCCGCAACGGCCTGCGCGTCACCTGCGAGGTCGCTCCGCACCACTTCCTGCTCACCGACGAGCATGTCGGCCTCTATGACACAAACGCCAAGATGTGCCCGCCGCTGCGCTCGGCCGCCGACCGCGATGCGCTGATCGAGGCGCTGCTCGACGGCGTCGTCGATGCCATTGCCACCGACCACGCGCCCCACGCCGTCCACGAGAAGGAAGTCGAGTTCGAGCGCGCGCCCAACGGCATCATCGGCCTGGAAACGGCTCTGGGACTTTGTCTGCGCTGGCTGCACCACGAGTGGAAGCTGCCGCTGGGCCGGGTCTTGAGCCTATTGAGCGCCCAGCCCGCCGCGCTTTTGGGATTGAAGGGCCGCGGAACCCTCGCCGTCGGCAGCTTCGCCGATGTGGTCGTCTTCGACCCCAAAGCCGAATGGACCTATAACGCACGGCAAGGCAAATCAAAGTCCCACAACTCCCCCTTCGACGGCTGGACGATGCAAGGCCGAGTCCGCTGGACGATATCCGAAGGGCGCATAGCCTACGACGCGGAGAGCGCATAAATTGGCTGCACGAGGATTGGGATTCAGAGGAGCCTCTTGCAATCTCCATGGAATTTTGCAAGTGGCTCAGAGGTCTCTAAAGTTTGCCGTTTCAGATTGAGGTATTTTTCTCTCTGGCTGGTTTTGTAAAGTATTGATTCCAGAGGCGCCGAAATAATCTGCAAGGATTTGAAAATATAAAAGGGGGGGTGGGGGCGCCACCCGTCGCATCACAGTTTCACCGTTTCACGGTAAATAGGGGGGTGGGGGCGCTCACAGTGGACAGTGAACAGTAGTCAGTGGTCAGTAACGGGCCGCGGCTCTGGTCCTTGATCATGCCACTATTCTGCGCCGGGCGAGGGCTATTATGTGCAAAGTGCGGAGATAATTCTTCCGGCCGGTGGCCCATCAGCGGAGGCCGCATCGGATGCGAAGCGGAGAGTTAAAACCGCCTGCCACGAGCGCCGGGTTTGGCGATGATGCCGGTTGTGGCCCGATACACTGTATTGTTGTATCTTGGCAGCAACACGTTGGAGGCTAATGTGCCGTTCCTGAAATCCTTGCGTCTGAATGGGATTCTTTCGTTTCCTCCGGATTCGGAGCCGTTTGAGCTTCAGCCGTTGAATGTCCTGATCGGACCCAACGGTTCGGGTAAGTCCAATCTGATCGAAGGGATTGAACTGCTTCACGCAACACCGACGGGGTTTGCGAGCGCAATTCGGAGGTGTGCGGGAGTGGCTTTGGAAGGGGGATGATGCGACTGGAGCGGGCACGATCGATGCTGAGGTTGAACCTAGTAATATCGAGGAAGTGTTGTCTTTATGTTTGGTCATCCATGAACGCACTGCTATTCATTACAAGCTTTCCTTTGCGGCACTCGGATCGCGAGTGGAAATAACCGACGAAGCGATTGAAGATGTGGGGTATACGAACGTTCAGCCCACCGAAGAGCATCTTTACCTAAGGCCTCCTGACGAGCATGCCGACTTTTATTATCATTTCCAAGGCGGAATTCCAGTAGTCAACTCAAAATCAGAGAGGGATTCGACCAGAGCAGCTCGTAGGGATAAGCGCAATCTGGATCGTAAGACTCTCAAGTCGGACGAATCCATCCTGATGCAACTCAAAGACCCGTGGGTTTATCCCGAGTTGACTGCGCTTGGACGGTATTTTGACGCAA
>Ga0302278_10000660_pt1 | contig 43642 bp, 34 predicted proteins | sample III_Bog_N3_2_FD_194543 | JGI IMG/M metagenome (GOLD analysis project Ga0302278, IMG submission 194543) | Peat permafrost microbial communities from Stordalen Mire near Abisko, Sweden - III_Bog_N3_2 | ecosystem: Environmental > Terrestrial > Soil > Wetlands > Peat | place: Sweden: Abisko...
ACGGCTTGGTTGCGCGATCTTCAGCTTCGGTTTCTTGTGCCACGTCATGCTGTAGCCAAGGAACTTCCGCTCCCACGGCCGGGCCACCGCGCTCTTGGACGCATTGACCTTCAACTTCAGTCTCCGCTCCAGATACGCAGTGACTGCCTGCATCACCCGCTCCCCTGCCCGACCCACGCACTGCGTGGGTACCCCGCTGCCGACGTAGATGTTGCAGTCGTCCGCATAGCGGCCCGCGCCGCTCCAGCTCACGGTCCAGATCGTCCAGCAGGATATTCGACAGCAAGGGTGAAAGCACTCCCCTTGCACAAAAGGTAATTTTGGCCGTCAGTCCTGCTTGGCGGTAGGCTGCCGCCTTGCAGAGGGCCCTGTTGCGGGACTGGAATGCTGTGGCGAATCGTGATGGTGTCGTCTCCTATCAGGACGTCTTTTACTACGAGCCGCACGATTCTTTGCCGCTCAGTGATACTCAGCGTATCGGCAGCGCCACGCAGACGGGCAAGGAACGCTCGAAGATTTTCCGCCAAGCGCAAAAAGGCTGCCCGGTCATTTGCCTGGTCAGCGATTCCCTGTAATTCAGCACGGAGCGCCTGGTCACGCTGGCGCAGCCCTGGCATACGCTCACGCAACTGCTCGATCGACATGAGTGCTTCCTGGTAGGCGCCGAGAAGGCGTTCGATGCCTTTGCCAACATGCGCTAACTCTCGGGATAAACGCCGCACAGCGTTTTTGCCTACAGCTTCCTCCAGATTCCGCCGCGCGACGGACACCCTTGCCGTTCAGCTAACACTTCCCCTTGCCGGGTGTGTAGCGGACTTGCACCCCCAAGTGAGTGCGCCCTGCCGGGCGCACCAACGAAAAAGAGGAGCCGCGAACGGTTCCTCCTTTTGATTCAGGACGACTATGCAAATCTGAATCAATGCAGGTGGAAGTCCACGTCGATCAGGATCTGTACCGACACTGGATGCCCCTGGTACATGGCCGGCCTGAATCTGTACTGCCTTACAGCTTCGATGGCCTTCTCGTCCAACCCCATACCAAGATGACTAACCAAGCGGACGTTCTGCGGATTTCCCTCCGAATCGACAATGAGCTGGACGGAAACATTGCCCTGATAATTCGTTCGGCGAGCGTCGTCTGTGAACTCCGGCTCAGCTGAATGGATGACCTGCGGTGCGCTCACGCCGCCGCCCACGCTCATCAGGCCGCCGCCGTAACCGCCGCCGCTGCCTGGGCCGGAGCCGGTGCCGCGACCCGTGCCAATGCCGCCGCCCGAGCCTTGACCGAACCCTGAACCGCTGCCCTTGCCCTGCGATGCCAGCGCGATCTGCGGTGACTGAGTCATGCCGAAATTGGGAAGAGTGTTGTTGTTGTCCGGCATCTTCACCATCTCGGTAGGCTCAACGCCCAGCTTCGGCCGGTCGATCCTGATGATCTGAGGAGGTGTGATCTGATTCTTCGCGACCTCAGGCTGCCGTCCCTTGCTGGCCTCCACCACATCATGCGCGCCGCCGCCGCCGCCGCCGCCCTGTACCTTCGCCACTGGCAGGATCATCGGAGGAGCGGTTACTTTGAAGTCTACCGGAGTAACAATCGTGGTCGGCTGGAGCGTAAAGCTTGTGCGTGCTTTCACCGCCAGCGTGAGCACCAGGGTGATAATTACAGCGTGGACAGCGAATGAGATAGCACTTGATGTCTTGTCGCGCTTGACTGCCAGTGGGTCGACCGTAAATATGGGCCTCGAAGCCGGCGTCATCGGCGCTCGCTGATTCGAGGAATATGCGCCAGGAATATGCGCCCCCATGGGGGGCCATGTGGAAACCCCTCCATCCAGCATCATGCGGCTGGAACTCTTGGGAGTTAGCACCACGGCTGTGATCGACTTGGGAGTTGACCTTGTCAGATTATCCATATCGTTTTGCCGGAGGATTAACTCCCGGCATCCCCTCTCTTGGTTGACCACAGGTTGAATAGCAATGAAAGAAATCGAATTGTCCGGCTCCAACCTCCGGGCACAAGCTTAAGTTACCTCTTTACCAAATACCCTTGTCGCTTCCAGTTATTCTTTGCCCAACCAGAGCTGCGGTGGCAAGCCACGGTAACAGACTGAGTCGCGCGCCGTTCTCCAATTCAAGCTTTCGCACAAGACCGGCAAGTTGCGATCCGTAAAGCCGGGCAGATTGGGGCATGATCGGGACACGCAGAAACTCCCGGGCGTAATACACTTCATCGCCACCAAAGCGCGCTGCCGCTGTCACGATTTGCGGTAACTCAAGTCCGGCGCCGCGGTACTTCCTCACGTAGTCCGACACAATCACGAGATAAGTCGCGACCCCTTCCCAAATGCCGGCATCGGTTGCGCAAGAGCGCAGGTCGAGATAGTCAATGCTGCCCATCTCCACGAGCGCGGCAGAGTCGACGATGTCGCACAGACGGAAGTAAAAATGGCGGTACATCCGCTGCAAAGTGGAAATCATCAGCCGGTCGGATGCGGAGGGAACTCGAAACGCCTGGTTGCCGATCATCACACGCCGCGTACGTTCCAACAGGTGTGAAGCAATTGTGACCTGTTCACCCGTTTGTCCCAGGCGGCCCATGTGAATTTCCACGGCCTCGGGTAATCCGGGGATAAGAAAATTCCATTTGCCCGCTAGGCGGTCTCCCCAGCTTCGCGAAGCAATCTGCGCGCCAAAACGGCACACCATGAGCTTCGATATGTCTTCCGACTTTGCACTCGTGTACAGATCGAGGTCACTGCCAAGATCGGGCCAGTGATCGAGCGATTTGATTACCGCGACCTCATGCTTCTCGTATTCGAACGTGCTGCAAATCTCTTCGAGAAATATCAGAGCCGTGGCAATACGTGCCTGCTCAGCCGCCAGAGCCGTCTGCGCCCACGCGGCGCGAATGTCGTCCTTTGCCTCATGCATCATATCGAGGAATGCTTCCATGCTGCGCACAATCACATGGTTCGAGTTAGCCAGTTTTACCAACTCGTTAAACTCATCGCGGCTGATGTTTCGAACTTCCAATTTCAGTTCCGCCATCACCGGCGAAGATGAATCATCGTCAACCGGCGACGCCAGGAGCAGGCGAGAAAGCAGGCTCATCGATTGATGCGGCAGAGTCTTGGTCACGGGCTTGGTCATGTGAGCGGTATCCTTATCAAAGTTATTGAGGCTGCGGCACGGTCGGCGCGGCTCCAGGTTGTACTTCTGAAGATGAAGGCTTTTCTGGTGATACGGTGGAATCTCCTCCTGCCGTAACGCCACGAGGGGTGAGTTCAATCGGGCCTGTTTCCGCGCGACGTTGCTGACTGTATCTGTCAAGTTGGCCATCGACCTGGCGGTCGCTATCGGTGGCCACTATAAGGAGCCTCTTGCCCTCGGCTGCGCGCTGGGTCGCCAATCCCACGCGTGTGTCCGCATCGCCTGCCTTCCGGGCCTTCTCATAGAAAAACTGCGCCGTCTCGAGATCGCCATCCATTTCCGCGACATATCCTCGGTTGTTTAGCGAAAACGCGCTGGCCGGATTGAGCGAATAAGCATTGAGAAAGTCTTGCTTTGCCGCAAGCCAGTTGTTTCCATTGGCTGCGGAAACTCCCCGCATGCTAAACAGCGCGGAGTTCACTTCCGCACTACCCATCTTGGTCATTCGCTCGTCTAATCTCCTGGCACTTGCAGCAGCCATTGCACTAACTTTTTTCCCTCTCCATGAGCGATCTAGCGTCACGACTACAGGTTCAGAAGACTTCGATGCAGCGGACGCCCGGTAACATTTCACGGCGTTGTCGTAGTCCCCAGTAGCTTCGTAAGCTACCCCGAGATTGTTCAATGTGAAGGGATTCTGCGGATCGAGAAGGAGTGTTTCACGCAGGAGGGAAACAGCCTGATAAGCGCCATTTTTCGATAGAAGATTCAGGGCATTTACATTCATGCGATTCACCCTCATCGGGACGTCCAGGAGGCTCTGGAAAGCGTACTGCATCGGCTTCCCCTCCAGTTGCTTCGCATTGCTCCGATCGATGTTTGCATTCGAGCCTTGTTCGGATGCAAGGGCGTAAAACTTGTGAGCCCGATCCAGTTCTCCCTGTAACTCGGAGATATAGCCCAGGTTATTCAGCGTGAAAGGATCCGCAGGGTCGTAAAGATATGCCTTGTAGAAAACCGCTGAGGCCTTTTGGTACTGGTGTTTCTTTACAGCTTCAACACCTTCGCGATTTAGCCGCTGCACGGGGGTCAACTCGCTGTGCCTGGGAATCGTGATTTTCAGCACGTCGCCTGCCCGGGCGTGAGACCCCGAGACAGCGAAGACCGCAATGACGGCAATCAGTTTTAGTGGGATCATCGTGATCGCATTCTCCTTCGGCGTTGGCTCACACGCGCACATTCACTTAGATGCGCAATGCAGGGCTCCGTTGCCAGCTTGCTCCGTTGTTTCCTTTTTCCGAATTTGAAGGCCACCCATACACACTCGACACCATCAAACGAAATGTCTAACAAGTTAGAAACCGGGAAAGGTGTGCTGATATGAAACTATTCCTCGCGGTAGTTATGCTTGGCGGGGTAGCATTTGCCCAATTGCAGGTTACCAATGCACAGGCGCAAAGCGCGAGCCCGCAATCCGAGTTGAAGTCCGCAAATCCGTCAGTCGACCTGCACTCCTTGCCGCCCGCGCCTCGCGGAAAGAGCACCATTCTGGGCGGCGAAATACGGAGCGTAGATCCCGTGCGCGACGAATTTACGCTGAAGGTCTTCGGTCAGCGTCCAGTAAAAATACTGTTTGACGAACGCACACAAGTCTTTCGTGATGGAAACAGGAGTTCTCTCCTCGATCTCGGTCCCTCTGACCATGCGTCGGTGCAAACGTTGTTAGACGGAACAGCCGTCTATGCTCTCAGCATCCATATGCTGTCTCAATCACCTGAAGGCGAGTACCAAGGTCGCGTGCTGAGCTACAACCCCGACACCCGTGAGTTGACGGTTAGTTCCGTGACGATTCGCGAACCTATCAAATTGCTTGTGCCGGCGAATACACCGGTCACTCGTGTGGGACAGCCCGCATTTACTCTGGTGCAGCCCGGATTCTCGGATCTTCTCAAGGGCTCTCTCATCTCCGTCAGATTCGAATCGAACAAGCAAGGTCGAGGCGTTGCCAACAAAATCTCTGTCCTGGCCACTCCCGGATCTGCTTTTGAGTTCACTGGAGACATTTCAGCCCTTGACTTGCACTCTGGAACATTGGTTCTGGTCGATCCGCTAGAGAAGAAGGATTACCAGATCTTCTTTGATTCCGCTCGTCTCCAGGCAAGCAAGAATCTCCATCAGGGAGACAGCATTACTGTGGCCGCAGAGTTCGACGGCACCCGCTATGTGGCCAAGGCGATTCATGCTAACTAAGCTCTCAATGCCACAGCGCCCCAAGGCCTTTCCGACCGAGCTGTCTTGGATGTCTTGGGCTGCAAAGGAATCGGGCCTGTTACCCGACCGGCCGGTCCGCCGCCGTCCGCGCCCGTCACTTGAGTAAGGGCGCCGCGAAGTACACGCCGCGCTTTGTGCAATTGGGATTTGGTGTTGCCGCAAGTGCATTCGAGCATCGAGGCAATTTCGCCGTGATCGTAGCCGTGGACGTCGTGAAGGAGAAAGATGTTACGATAGCCCGGCGCCAAAGTGGCAATGGCGCGATAGATGGTCAGTCTGTCAATGGCGCCAGCCTGCGCAAGATCGCGAGTGCCGAAACTGCGTCCGGCGCGTTCTTCGGGGACGTTCTCCATCAGATGATCGAGTGACACAACCGGTAGCACGTGTTTGCGAAGGTGCATCAGCACGGTATTCACTGCCATCCGGTGCAGCCAGGTACTGAAAACTGAGTCGCCGCGAAAAGACGCAATCTTGCGATGTAACTGAAGAAAGGTCTCCTGGGTGAGATCTTCGGCCAGCGAGAAGTCGCGTACCATGCGCATGCAAATTGAGAAAACGTGTTTCTTGTGCTGCACGTAGAGTTCGGAGAATGCATCGTGGTCGCCTGCCTGGGCACGACCCACAGCATCGGCCTGCCTTCGGTCGCCTTGTGCCTGGGCAGGTCTGCACCCCAGAGCAGGAATGCGCGTGGATTCAAGCAACGAGATGGGAAACGTCAAGGTAGTCATGTGCCCTCGTCGAGGACCCGGAGAGTAACAATCAGTCCCCGTGCCTGCGGTGCGCGCCTGCTTTGGCCGTGGAATGAGGCAAGCAGTCGAGTTGAAAAAGCGAAGCCATGAGAAGGTTGCACGGCTCAAACACTCGATTCGGAACTGTCTTTATGCAAGTCCGGATGGGTTTTTCGACGAGATTGCCTGAAACCGAGTTCTTCCAGATCAGCCATTAGCTTCCCATTTACTTCGTTAACAGTCTGAGCAGCATTGCACAGAAACATAGAGCGGTAAGTTCTCCATGGTTGGCGTGAATGGTGGAGTAAAGGGGGCCAATATCCGAACGGCAAGTTGTCAATGAAGGAAGCCGCGAAGTTCAGCATGGGGAAAATTGCGTCCCTTTGCACCAATTTACTGAGCAATAGTGCGCAGTATTCAATGCATCGCAGAAGAATTAAGCTCGCGGGTGTCCTGCAAAAGCGGTGAAATTCCGCGGGGCTACTCGACCATAAGTTGACCAGTCCCCGTTCAGTGAAGCCGGACGTTCGACGGTCGTCTCATGTTCATGGCCCCATGCTCGCTGGGGCGCATGGATTGTAGCCCAGCGATTCAGCTGTCACCGGACTCGGCGGCGTAGGCGGCACAAACCACTGCGGGGTGGCGAAATCAAAAAACTCCAGCAGATTGGGCTGCGCGGCATCGCGCAGAGTTAGATGCGCGGAACTGCCAATAAACCGGGTCTCGACAAACTTGATCACCGCTGTATGATCCATCGGCGTGTGCGACACGTAATGCTTCTTGGTGAAAGGCGAGACGATGAGATTCGGCAGCCGGAATCCAAGCTGCGCGGCAAAGCCGTTAACCGCCGCCGCGTCCGACGAATGGGCTCCGGGATAGCTCGAAACCAGGTCGCAATGAAGGGAAGGCGCCCCGCCGGTTGGCAAACAGGGATCGTAAGTATCGGCGTTCACGGCGATCGATGAGATATCCGGAATGGATCCCAGGGACGCATCGGTGTTCTCGTTCGAATGGCCGGGCACCGGCGGAACATGGTCGTAGGGTCCGCCGCCCTCGTCGTAGCTGAGGAAGAAGATGGAATCGCTCCACGCGGGACTGGCCATGAATGCATTCACGACCTTTGCCACCTGCGCCTGACCCTCCAGAATTGATTGGCCCGATCCTGGATGCTCATCGTTGTTCCCGTAGCCGGCCTCGATGAATGCAAAGCTGGGAAGCGTGTTATTGGTGAGATCGCTGTAGTAAGTCGACAGCGGGGCAATGTGGGCGGTGTCGATGCAAAAGGAATTCGACGGGTCGCCAACTACGCTGGAACTCTGCGTGGGAGCCGCGCAGGCAGCGCCCGAGGCATTCTCATGGAGGTATTTATTCGCGTAAGTCAATTTGGAGAAATCTGTAGCGGGGTACTTGTCGTAGCCCGAGGCGCCGCAGTCATCCTCTTCGAGGCAAAAGCCCTCGCTCACGGTGTAGTAAATCTTCCACGACACGTTGGCCCCGTCGAGTTCTTCAAAAATGTTGGCTATATCAAGCTGACCCACATGATCGTCGCCGCCGGGATCTTTCACCAGGCCTTGCGTGGTGCCCCCGGTGAAAGTGGCTATACGGTTATCAACGCTTTTGCTTGCCACCGGCGAGAACCAGCGGTCGGATACCGCGAACTGCGATGCCATGTAGTAGTAGTAATTGAGAAAGGCCTCGTCATAGTACCCCATGGACCGCTCGCCATTGAGATCGGTGAAGGAGCCTGCACAAGTGCCGCCGCCTTTCGCACAGCTCTTTGCGTAGCCCTCGGCGTTGTGAACAAAGCCATCCATCAGAATAGGGCGCGTATCGAGAAAGTCGTATCGATTGGCGTCTCCATAGCTCGATAGCCAGTCCGAGCTCATATCGTCTGCGCAAGTGGATTTGAATTTGAAGAGCGGATACACCGTGCCCGCATCATCTTTATTGCTGATGGTATCCAGCTTGTCGTCGATGCCATCCACATTGTATGTGACGCCGTCTTCGCCCACATTCCAGCCGTTGGCCTGACGGTAGGGATTCAGCATGCCGAAGTAATTGTCGAACGAGTGGTTCTCTTGAAGCATGAATACAACGTGGTTGAATGGCTGCGCACCTTGCGCGGGCGTCACTGTAACTGTCGCTTCGGCGGAAGCATTCCCTGCGGATCCTGTTGCTTCAGCGGTGTATGTAGTAGTCACAGTGGGGCTCACTATTTGTGTTCCGCCATTCGCCGCCAAATTGTAAGTGTTGCCGTCCGATCCGGTCACCTTGACCGAAGTGGAATTGGTGGCAATCACCGTCAAGTTGGACGAACTGCCGTCGTTGATGGTGTTGGAATTGGCGGTGATGCTTACGGTGGGCGCCGCCGATGTCGATGCTTCGACAGTGAGAACGATATGGAAAACCGATGCTCCACCGCATCGATCCCACTCCTCCACTGTAGATTTATGGGATCCCACAGCCATGGCGATCTCGGTGTTCATTGTTGTTGCGTCCACGACGTAGATGCGTATGCCGTCGACATAGACCCCCATCGACGCCACGCCCTTCGCACACGTGGTCGTGGTCGCGCTTGCCTCGTAGTGTACAGGAGATGTAACAGTCGCTCCGGTAGCCGGAGCAGTCACAGTGACAGTGGCAAATGCCGGCGTTGAGAACGCCACGAGTGTAGACAGAACACAGGGCAAGGTCTTCATTATGCCGCCTTTGGATATTGGCTGAATTAAGTGCACCCGGGATGCGAAAGTGCCGGCGGCTAAGTGCCTTGCTCAAGGGTTGGTCCCGTCGTTAGGAGGGCGGGTTTAGCTACTTCGAAGCGAGTCTTTCATGCTGTCGGCTGCGATGCTGAGCAATCTGGCTCAAAGCTCGATCTGTATTTCGTCGAATAACTTCAGGCATCGACAACTACCGCAGCCAATCCTGCAACTAACACCGCAGGTGTATGAATGACTAACGCAGTAACCGGTTTCAAGCTTGTATTATCCTTTGCCTTGCTTTCAGCAGGGCCAGCCTTCACCCAGACCGCAACCCCAGAATCGACCCCCGAGGCAACCACTACCGCACCCGTGGCCCATGTTTATGTTCAAACAACCAAGGGAATCAACGTGTACGACGCGACCGCGACCGGCAAGCTCACTCTGGTCGAGGGTTCGTCCTTCGCGGACACCGGTCAGATGGAGGGCAGCAACGGGAGCTACCTCATCAGTGTGGGTACCGACTATCTTCACACTTACAAGATCGAGTCCGACGGGGGGGTGGGCAAACAGGTGTCAGAAATTAATACACAAAGCTACAGCGGCTCTGAGTGCGGCGACACTGCCGGATTAGACTCCTTTTTGGACCATTCAGGGAAGTACTTCTACGTGCAGCTTTCGGGCATATTTTATGGTGGGTCCGTCACATGTGTGGCATGGCAATCCTACAAAGTGGAATCCAACGGGGCACTGAAGTTCCTCGGATCAGTCCACTACAACGGATCGGCGGGTCACGACGCCACGAGTACTACAGGGCCAACAGTCAGCAGCAATGACAAATTCGCATACGGTGTATTTGCTGAGTTTGCCGGTTACTCCGATACTTCATTCTCAACGCTTGCCCGCCCCGCCGATGGCGCTCTGGATGTAAATTGGAACTTTACGGATAAGGGCCCAGCGACTGATCCAAACACCCCAGGCGGTCCGTGGTTCTTCTTTCCAATGTTAGTTCAGGCCGATCCCGCCAGTCATCTTGCTGTGGCGTTGCTGAATACGAGCTTCTCCAGTTGCTGCGATGTCTACGGTTCCCTGCAGTTGGCCAGCTACACGATCAACGACACCACCGGCAGCATCTCCTCAAGCAACACCTGGGAGGATATGCCCACGTCCGCGATCGTAAATATCAGCAATATGAAAATGTCGGCATCGGGCAAGCTGCTGGCCGTGGCAGGGGCTCCAGGCTTGCAAATCTTCCACTTCAACGGGGCAGCTCCCATTACGTCCTACAGCGCGCTGCTGCTACCCACTGTCAACATCGACCAACTGGCCTGGGATAACACAAATCACCTGTACGCGCTCAGCTACTCGACTGGGGAACTGTATGTGTACACCGTGACGCCAACGAGCATCAGCGAAGCCCCAGGGTCGCCTTACAAGGTCGCAAATGCTTACGGGTTGAACGGTCTGGTGGTAGTCCCAAAGCTCTAAGCCAACAGGTGGGCAGCCGGGCTGAACCGGCTGCTCTCCCTCTCGCCGGAGTTCTCGACCATCTCGGAGACTTCCCCTGGTCGGAAGGGTTCGAATCCACCGATTTCAACGGCCATCTTCTATGCCACGAGCGATTATTTAATGCGAAAAATTCCGGTGACGATTGGACTGTCTTTTTTGCCCGCCACGCTGGCGAATGACTTGATGGTCAGTTCCGTTCCCTTCACCATGATCGGCGCACGATACACCGGTGAACTGGTGACTGGCTGAGAGCCATCTACCGTGTAGTGAATGGTGGCGTCCTGCGAGTCACAACGCAACGCTACTGCCGTATCCTCGTCAAACACGCCAGGTTTGGGAAGGAACGAGGGCTCCGCGGTTACGCCAGCCCGCTCCTCTCCTGTGTTGCCGGCACCTGCCCCGATACTGGAGGGACGCTGTTCTGCCGCGCTTGGCGTCCTATCTGTGGTCAGCGCTTTCACGCCCAGCATCAGTGACTCCAGATAAGCTCGTTGCAGGTCATGCGTGGGCCAGCCCTGGTAGTCTTCATTCCACTCTTCCATCTGCCCCTTGGCGGCGCCGAAGGATTTCTCGAAGCTCTTCTCCTGCGCGGGTTTTATGGCGGCGATGAATAGATCGATGCGCGGCGTGTTCAGATCGTCAGTGATCGTTATGACGTAGAGTCCGGGAGAAGGAAGTGCGAGGTCAATGGAGGGGGCATTCTTTTCAAGGACGAGATCGGACTGGCGTGGATACGCGTGATCGAGTTGTCGCAGGTCGTACGTGTAGCGGCCATCGGGAAGATGTTCGACCAGGCCTTGGACATGGACTCGATTTCCGGGACCCAGCACTACCAGTTCCTCATCGCGCGGCAATCGAGGCGCATGCTGGCTCTTCGATCGCATCGATGAATCATCCCTTCTGCGGCCAAGCACCGCTTGAACGCGCGCCAGCATGTCGACGGCGAACGGTTCGGGCTTGCGGTAGAGCGAAGGCACACGGAAGCCACGCGCGCAGTCTTCCGCGGTGAAGCATTCGTAGAGAATGCGTTGACCGTCGGGTAGCAAAACGGTGATCGAGTGATTTGTGGTCCCTTCGCCCGGTTGCAGAAGCGATCCGGGCTGTATGGCGTCGCCGGTGAGAATCGGCGCGGCCTTGCCTTCAAGTTGCCATGAACCTCGTACTTGCCAGGCGATGCCTGGTTGCATCTCGCCGGACGTTTGAGATCGAATCGAGGTTGGAGCGAGCGTCAACAACGATAGACACATAACGGCTATTGTGGAGCGGAGCGATGTGCTCCCAAGACTCTGAAAAGACAACATGTGATTTGACCTTCCGCGCAGATTTTGCGGTAACGGCATCCGCATGTCGATCTGGTGCGAGCAACCGCATCACTCAGGGTGCCATCGAATGCTTGTACCTGTCCTGAGGGCAGGTTCGGTCGAAAAACTCCAATTCTTGCATCCCTATTGTTGCACGACTCGGTTATACGGCTAGACCCACGATGGCTGGAGTGACAGGAACGGCTTGACCGCCTGTCGATTGTGAGCAACCAGAGAGGCTCTCGCATGAGCCCAATGCGCCGCACCGCACAACTTGGTTTTGTCCGCTCCTTGCTCACCCTGCAGACAACTCCTCATTCATTTCCTTGGTGAAGGTGCTTCTGCATGTTTGAGCATTCCATTTTTTCTTCTTGCGGCTCCGCGCGTGGGGCCTCCGCCACATTAAATGAAACGCGGTGGAGTCTTGTTTTGCTCAGCTTTTTTGCATTGGCTGTGTTTTGCATGCCGGTGACAACGCTGATGGCACAATCACCCACTCCTGTGCCAGTACTGACATGGCGCTATGACCTGACGCATGCCGGACAGAATACGAATGAGACCGGGCTGACGCAGGCTAATGTGAACGTGAACTCGTTTGGCAAGCTCTTTTCAGTTGCAGTGGATAGCACCGTTTATTCATTGCCGCTCTATGTCCCTGGGCTGACGATGAGCGACGGATTGATGCATAATGTCCTCTTCGTTGCGACGTCGAACGACTCGATTTACGCCTTCGATGCGGATTCGAACGGCGGTGCAAATGCGAAGGCAATATGGCAGGTCAGCCTGCTCAATACCGCACACGGAGCCGGCGCGGGAGCGACGGCAGTTCCGTGGGAGGATACTGGTTCGCCGGACGTTGCTCCGACGATTGGCATCACCGGCACAGGTACCATCGATCCTGCAACGAACACTCTGTATGTGGTGGCCGCGACCAAAGAGAACGGCGCGTACTTCTCACGGCTGCACGCAATCAACATTGTTACCGGTGCGGACCAGCCTAACAGTCCGGTGGATATCACCGCGACAATAGCGGGTACCGGCAATGGCAGTTCCGGTGGACAACTGACGTTCAGCCCCTTGTGGGAGAACCAGCGCAGTGCCCTGGATTATTACAACGGGTATGTCTATTTCGGATACGCCGCGCACGGAGACAATGGGCCGTGGCACGGCTTTTTGTTTGCATATAACGCAGCAACGATGGCACAGAGTGGGGTGTTGTGTCTTTCGCCGAATGGCGATGGCGCCGGGATTTGGGAGTCGGGCGCAGGCATGCCCATTGACGATGACGCACCGGGTGGGCGGATGTTTTTGGCAACCGGCAATGGCACGCACAGCACTTACCCTCCTTTCAGCGCAAACACCGAGTTGGGCCAGAGTATTGTCGACTTCAGTCTTGCAAACGGCGGGATCACGCCGACCGATGCGTTTACCTCGTTCAACTATAAGACTCTCAACACTGGCGATCTGGACCAGGGTTCGGGCGGCGTGGTGATGATTCCGGACCAGCAGGGAGCGCACCCGCACATTCTGGTGCAGGAAGGCAAGGAAGGGAGGATCCTGGTCTTGGATCGCGACCAACTCGGTGGGTATCTCGCGGGGGCCACATCAAACACCAATGCCCTTCAGGACCTTCCGAATGAGACCAAAGGGTATTGGGGCACTCCAGCCTACTGGAACGGCAATGTTTACGTATGGGCCAGCGGCGATACAGGCAGCGGCGGCGATGTACCAAAGATGTACGAAATAACCAATGGGGTGCTGAGCCCCGATCCCTCGAGCCAATCGACCATCGTGTCACAATTTCCGGGGGCTTCTTTTTCGGTGTCCTCCAATGGAACGCAGAATGGCATTGCCTGGGCGGTTCGGTCGGACCAGTTCAACACCGATGGACCTGCGGTGCTGTATGCGTGGAACGCTACCGACCTTACTAACACAATCTATGAGAGCGACACGAATTCCGCGCGCGATGCTGCCGGGCCTGCCAACAAGTTCTCTATTCCAATCGTGACGAATGGCAAGGTGTACGTCGCGGCGCACGGACAAGTGGATGTATACGGGCTCTTCAATGCGGGACCAAACGCGGCTGCGCCGACGATTACCCCGGCTGGCGGAACATTTTCCGCGAGCCAGAGCGTTACTCTTTCCACTACTACGGCGGCTGCGTCCATTTACTACACGCAGGATGGCACGCTGCCAACCCCAGCGTCAACGCTCTACACGGGCCCGCTCACAATCAGTGCGGACACCACCGTTAAAGCGATTGCGAGCGCAGCCGGGTACGTGCAGAGTGGCGTTACCAGCGCCAGTTTCACGCTCACCGGCCAGACGCCGCCGCTGAGTTTCTCGCCGGCCGGTGGCACTTATCTTTCCGCTCAGCAGGTAACCCTCTCAGATACAGATGCCGCGGCGAAAATCTACTACACGACCGATGGAACGACACCGACCGCAGCATCGACCCGATATGCGGGTACGATTGCTGTCGCGGCATCGGAGACAATCGAGGCCATCGCCATCAGCTCCACGCGAGGCAGCAGCAATGTCGAGAGCGCTGCCTACGTAATCCAAACTTCAGCACCCGTGGGCGCATTCTCATTGAGCGCCACCCCGACGACTGCCGTTGCTCAGGGGGACTCGACGACCTCGACTATTACCGTTACGCCGAGCAACGGATTTATGGGCAGTGTGGCGCTCACATGTGCTGTCACCGGCAGCCCATCGGGTGCAATCGATGCGCCTACCTGTTCGTCTACCGCACCAGCAGCTATTTCAGGGGCGGCGGCGGTAACGGCTACGCTAACCCTCAGCTCGCAGGCAACAACCAGCCCAGGAGCTTATTCTGCAACCGTGACCGGTAGCTCGGGGAGCGTCGTCGAAACGACAAGCCTCGCCATGACAGTGTCCGCTCCAATCGCAACACCGGCTTTCACACTGAACGGCGCGCCAATCAGCATCGCGTCGGCCGGACAAAGCGGAACTGCGACGATCACCATTACGCCGAGCGGCGGCTTTGTGGGCAGCGTCGCACTCACCTGTGCTGTTACTTCCAGCCCTACGGGCGCGATCGACGCGCCTACCTGTTCGGCCGCCGTACCGGCAGCTATATCAGGAACGGCACCCGTAACTGCGACGCTCACCATCAACACCACGGCGGCGTCAACCGCGGCGCTCCATAGCCCGTTCCAGAAGATAATCGGCTTCGGCGGAGGAGGGGCGCTTGCAGCACTGCTCTTCTTCGCTCTGCCGCTCCGGCGGCAAAAATGGCAGACTCTGTTTGGCCTGCTGGCGCTTCTGGTCATCGCCGGAGCGTCTATCGGATGCGGCAATGTCATTGCATCGAAAGTTCCAGGCGGTGCTGGAACAAATCCACCTGACTCCGGAACAACCGCAGGGAGCTATACCTTTACGGTGACGGGCACAAGCGGCGCCGCCAAGGCGACCACTGCGGTCGCTGTAACGGTGGAGTGAGCATGAGCCGCATTGACTCAACAGGAGATAGATGGCCCTGTCGACAACCGTTTAATCGCCGCCACTTCGATTAGCGGCTGCCGCAAGGTATTCATTTACCTGCCGCACGGGATGCGGAGGCAATCGTGTGAGACTGGGTTCGCGCTTCCGCTGTCCCTGCAATTTGAGGCTAAGTGGACTGGATAGAGTGCTTACTGCATTCAGCTAGCAGCCTGTGGCAGAAGTCCTGTTCTGATAAGGGCACGACCGGGGTACTGGGGCACCCTCTGGGTCGGGGTTGCGTGCCGTAAAGCCTCAGGAATCAATGGGGCTTTTTCTTAAAAATGGCAAAAGCGGTCTTTTGCCCAAGAAGTAGCGATCGCGCCAAAAATCTCTTGAGGTTGGGTAGTTTTGACTTAAGCCCTGAAAAGTCAATTTGCAGTCCGACCGATACGATTAGGGGCGGGTGGCCCACGTCTGACCAGTAAGAAATGTGGGTGCCCCATGTCTCGCTTCTGAGACATGGGATTCCTCAAATCTTCTCTCCTGCGCTGAGTCTTAACGCGGCGGCAAACCAGATCAATACCGCCGGCTTCGCCTACGACGCGGCAGGAAACCTGGCAAACGATACCTTCCACGCCTACACTTACGACGCGGAAGGCAATGTGACGGCGGTGGACCGCGGCTCGACGGCGCAGTACTTCTATAATGCGCTGAACCAGCGGATACGGACGGTGGTGGGCTCGACGGCGACGGAGTTTGTGTTCAACGAGGCAGGCAAGCGCGTCTCCATCTGGAATGGGTCCACGCAGGCGCAGATTCAAGGCCAGTACTACTGGGGCGCCAAACCTGTTGCGTTTTACGCGAGCGGCGTGACCAACTTCCAGTATCAGGGTTGGGTGGGGACCGAGAGCCAGAACACCTCGTACAATGGATATGTGCTAGGAGATTTCACATCCCTGCCCTTCGGCGATGACCAGGACGCGTATCATTTTGCCGGGCTCGATCGCGACTATGAGTCCGACACAGACCATCCCCAGTTCCGGCAGTATTCCAATGCGCAGGGCCGCTTCATGTCGCCCGACCCTATGGCGGAAGCTATAACCCAGGCAACCCGCAGAGCTTCAACCGTATGTCTATGCGATGAACAATCCGCTGAGTAACACCGATCCGAGCGGGAAGGATTGCGTCTAAGATGAGGGTGGTTCCGTAACTATCCTATCCAGTGACTGCCATAGTGAGCAAGACAACGGATATTATGTAGACTGCGACGGCTGCCTCATGACTTCGAGCGCAGCCTATACAAATGTGACAAACGGCGATTTGTACTCGGTAAATGCAAACGGTAACGGGTACTTTACCCTATCAGGATTCGATGCGTCCCCCGCGGAGTCATATTCGGATGCTCTACAACAGGGGGTTTTCCAGAATCCGATATGGGGACAGTCATATGGCACTGTAAATGATTTTGCCGTTTTCGAAGGAGCAGTTGTTGGAGCTGGGATTGTTGCGCCTGCCGCCTTTGATGTTCGCATGACAGCCTTCGCGGAGTGGTACGGCTCAGGCATGGCGACGGCGAACGGAACAAATGGAGTAATGATAGGGGCCTACTACGAAGGATCGGCACTTAGTTATGAAGGCGTAGCAGAGGCGCAAGGAATGAACTACGAGGAGCAAGAACCCTGCAGAGCGATTCAGCATGATTGAGGGGTCGGACCACAAGGCTACATTTTGCAACGTGTCGCACAGCGAAGTCGGTAGCCGATTTGTAGCCAAGTGTACCCGTATTGTGTGCCATTTCATGTAACCGTATGCAAGATGGCATGTTTCAGCAACCTTCTATTTATCAGAGGTGTATGGGTGATCTTGCCGATTCTACCAGGCTTGGAAGTTATACGAAAAAGGGCTTAGAAGGCCTTTGCTCTATCCAATTGAGCTACTCGCCGGTGCTTTCTTATTGTATCTTCGATGGGCTGCATAGAACATCGGCAAATGGGCGGGTAGCTTTCCGGAGCACGGCATTGGCCTCTGTTGCGAATTCTCCGCAAGCGGTAAGGTAGGCGGTAACTCCCAGATCAAACTGGCCGGAGGTAATGAAGGCGCGACGGATGATGAGGTCGACGCGGCAACAGCGCTGCGGAACACCGCGGAACTGCTTGCACCAGGCTTTGCCGCAATCGGCAACCATGTCCGGAGAGGGCCATTGCTCGATGCTTTTTGGCAGCAGGTCAATGTAACACCCGTTGGTGTGGGCAGTGGATCCCTTTGCCGCGTCGAACTCGTCGGGATCGAACATTTCGGGATCGCTCAGCGTCCAGACGCCGCATTTCGATGTCCAGACCGGAGAGACGTTGGCGTTCAGCTTGCCCAAGGCAACGGCTAGTTCTGGAAAACCGGCGGCCTCTGGCAACTGAATTGCGTGGTCAGGGTTGAGACGGAGATCGACAAAGCCCGGCCAGTGGGCCTCAATCACCGGCCCTTCGCCGCCCACTTCGAACTCCCAGTCAGCCTCCACTCGGTTGTCCTGTCGCCGCCAGCAGATACCGGATCGCGGTTGCCTCTGCCCAATGAATGTCGTTACCCGGATCGCGAGACAGATAGGCGCAATGGCCGCCGTGGCGCGTCTCAACAAAAGCGATGTGCGGGTTCGCCATGATTTTGGCGCGGGTGTCCGGCAGCAGGCGGATGAAGGGATCGTCCTGCGCGTGCAGAATGAGCGTGGGAACGGCGATCCGGTCAATTACGCGGGCGCTGGCCGCGCGGTAGTAGTAGTCGTCGGCGTCGCGAAAATCGCAGTAGCGCGAGACGATCTTGTGATCGAACTGGCGAATGGAGCGCACCGGTCCAATCTCCGCAGGTGGCTCATAACTGGCAGGAAACAGTTCCCTCTTGCGTGCATAGCGCTTCCTTAAGCCGCGCAGGAAATTCCATTCATATGCGCGGTTCAACGGCTCGTGCAGGGCATCGGCGCCGGCGGCCAGATCGATTGCCGGGCAGACTGCGGCCACGGCGCATAGTGGTGACTGGTTGCCCCATTCTCCGGCAAGTTTGAGCACCAGGTTGCCGCCCATGGAGTAGCCGACCAGCGCAACGCGCTCCAGGGAGAATTGTTGCGCGTAATGGCGCACCACGGCGCCTACGTCGCCGGATTGTCCGGAGTGATAGAGCGTGGGTGTCAGCGCATCCGTGCCTCCGCAGTTGCGCATGTTCATGCGAATCACGTTGCAGCCGGCGTCCCAGGCTCGCGCGGTGATGCCCTGAATGTACCGGGAGTTTGAGGAGCCCTCGAGACCGTGGACCATGACCAGCGTGAGGCGCTTGCCCCGGTCCGGCTCGGCCTGCCAGTGGCAATGGCACAGCACTCGGCTTCCATCCTCCGGGTCCACCTCCACGGTTTCCGCATTGCCCTCCATGCGAAAGGGAGGCCGGGGAAGATAATTGCCTACGATGGTCTGGAGATGGCCGTTGCTCAGGCCGAGGCACGGCTCAAATTGGGTAAGCCACTCCGAAGCCCCGCCGGGTCTGCGGTCAAACTCTTGTTTTTGCTGGGATTCTGGGTTCACGGAGACTCGGCGATTCGGCCAACTGGGCTCATTACGTCCCCTGCGGTCCGTGTAAATTGGGGCGGCTAGAGGGGATCGAACCCTCGACATCCTGTGCCACAGACAGGCGTTCTGCCACTGAACTATAGCCGCCGTATACCCTTTCGATTGTAGCATCGAATCAGGCTGGAAGAACGGCCCCGGCCGGAGGGAAACGCGGCCGTGCCCGGTCCAGTTCGTAACCCGCAGCATCGGCCCGAGGCGTCATGCCTATCTATCGATGGAGCGTACTGCGAAGGATTGGCTCCCAGCCCGGACCGGTGGAATCGCGGAGCATGGCTCTCCCGCGACAGCACCCTGCATGGGTTCGAGATCCTGCTGGACGAAGCATTTCGGATCCCAGGCACAGAGGAATCCGCTTCGGACTGGATGGCCTTATCGGATTGATTCCAGGGCTGGGCGACGTGTTGGCCGGGTTTGCTCTGGGTGCTCACGAGAGTATTGTGTGCGCTTCAGGGTTAATGATCTGCAAATTGAAGCGGAATTATTGAGGAAGACCGGCCGATGCATCGTAATGCGGCGGCGAATGAAGGGTGAGACTCAACAGCTGCCGGAGAACCTGTTCGGGCGGTGAACCAAGACTTCAGGAATCAAGATGCGTCTGCCTTGAACTCAGGCTCAACCTTCGCGCAGGCACAATCGGATTCGCGATACAATCGTGAGAGAACGTCGGGGCGTAGCGCAGCCTGGTAGCGCATCTGCTTTGGGAGCAGAGGGCCGGGGGTTCGAATCCCTCCGCCCCGACCATTTAACCTCTTCCCTTTCAGCAAGTTTGACCGAGTCACAGGGTTGGGATACGAACTGGGATACGAATTTGCCGTGGGAGAGCCCCATGCAAGTGAATATCACCAAGCGTATCGACACCCCCGAAGGCAAGCGCTACAGCCCCGTTATCGTCGGACCCAACTGCCGCATTAAACCCGATTGGGTGATGGTCAATGACCGGCAGGAGAAGCACCCGGAAGGCGCCTACTACCTCGATTGGAACGAGAACGGAATGCGCAGGCGTATCTCCGTCGGCGCCGACGCGGCTGCTGCTTACAACAGCCGCGTTCGAAAGCAAAGAGAACTGGACGCAATCGCGGCAGGTCTCATTGTTTCCAATCCAATCGAGGACGACACCGTGCTTCTGAAGCAAATCAGAAGCGGCCCGCAGATGAATATCCAATCCTGCTAGCGGAGAACCAGGGTAGTGGTTCAGGCTCTGCAACGGTTTCCATGACGAGCGGCGCCGGATCTTGCGCGGTGTCTTTTAATCAACCAGGCAACACGAACTACAGTGCTGCACCAACGGTGAGTTCCTCGACTCAAGCTGCCAAGACCTCATCGACCGTCAAAATAACCTCGAACACACCCAACCCATCAGCCCCCGGGCAAGCCGTGGCAGTGAACTTCCAGGCATCCGGGAACGGCACGCCGACGGGCATGGTGACCGTGGCCGCGAGCACGGGCGAATCCTGTGCAGGTGCTTTGAGCTCCGGCGCTGGAAACTGCTCGATCACGTTTGTCTCAGTCGGCTACAGGACTCTGACTGCAACCTATCCTGGTGATGCCAACTTCACTGCCACTACTTCCGCAAATGTCACACAGTCTGTGAATGGCCCGCTGGCCAGCGTATCGCCATCCAGCCTTAACTTTGGCACGGTCTATCTCGGAACCATTACGGTCAAGAGCGTGACGGTGACCAATGTTGGGAACGCACCGATGACGATCAGCACACCCTTTTTCTCGATCGCCTCCGGCGGGGATTCCAAAGAATTTGCCGAAGTAAACCTCTGTCCAGGTTCATTGGCCGCCGGCAAGAGCTGCACCATCGAAGTAGGTTTTATGGCAGGGCCGTCTTATAACCCGCAGACTGCCATTCTAAGTGTCGTGGATAACGCATACGGAAGCCCGGAGAATGTTTCACTGACCGCTGCGGTAATCAATCCTCTAGCCGATCTGAGCGCAACGAGCCTTAACTTCGCGAGTGAAAAGGTCGGTACGACAAGCGCGCCACAGTCTGTGAAGCTGACCAACATGGGAACTACGCCGCTGGTGTTGTCATCGGTGAGCATTACCGGTAACTTCGCCCTGGCTTCCGGTACTACCTGCGGAAAGGGCACCGCCTTGGCCCCGTCCTCAAGTTGTCTCTTCAGTGTGACATTTACTCCAACCGTCCATGGAACCTTGACGGGCAGCGTGACCATAGCAGATAACGCACGTGTCAACCAACAAATCGTCAGTCTCACCGGCAAGGGAATGTAAAGCTCTCAGCTTTCGACTCACATGCACTTCGGCCTCTGGACGAGAAGTTCGGGGGGCGAAGTTGCCGGCTTCCACACTCGGGCGCGAATAGCATCCACTTTGATAAGCAACCAAGAGCCTGCCAGTGTTTACAAAATCAGTTTCACTTGGACGAAAAACCGGCTACCGAGAGAAGTGAATTCCAAAGCTGAGCAAGGGTTGGAACCTATGTGGACGCGTGAGGTCGCACATTCCTGCGGCGGGACCTGACGTACTTTTGCGCGCTTTCACGCCGTATCAGTCAAGCAGGGATTCGGCTGCGGGAGCTCCCGCAGCGGCAGACTGCCCCCCCCAGGCAGCGCCTTCAACGGTCCTCGTCAAGGCTAGAAACCCAAAGGAGCGTCCCCATGGTTGCCAGGAAATCCATCCATTGTCTCGCGGTTCTCGTCCTTGGCCTGCTCGCACCGGCCGCTTTTGCCCAGACGGCTCCAAACGAATGGACCTGGATGGGGGGAAGCTCCAAAGTTGGAGCCGGCGCCAGCGTGCCCGGAGTCTACGGCACGCTGGGAACTCCTGCTGCCACGAACATCCCTGGGGGCCGTTATCTGCCTGCGAGCTGGACTGACAGCAACGGCAACTTCTGGCTCTTTGGTGGTGAAGGAAGCGATGCCAGCAACACCATTGGCCTCCTCAATGACCTCTGGGAGTTCAATCCCTCGACGAACGAGTGGACCTGGGTGGGAGGCAGCAATGCGGTTCCCTCCTGCTCCCCAATCCCACAAATTCTCTGCGGGCAGCCTGGGGTCTACGGCACATTGGGAACAGCTGCGCCGGGAAACATTCCCGGCGCCCGCAACGGGGCTGCCACCTGGACCGACAAGAGCGGAAACCTCTGGCTCTTTGGCGGCGTTGCTTTCGACTCTGCCGGGAATCGCGATGACCTCAACGATCTCTGGGAGTTCAATCCCTCCACGAAGGAATGGACCTGGATGGGCGGAGTGAACACCTTTGTGACGGGCGTGGGCGTACCGGGGGTATACGGAACGAAAGGTACGGCGGCTGCCGGCAATATCCCAGGCGGCCGCTCAGCGGCGGCCGCATGGGTCGACAGCAACGGAAACTTCTGGTTGTTCGGAGGCGGGGGATACGATTCCGCAAATACTGACGGCTTCCTCAACGACCTCTGGGAGTTCAACCCATCGAGCAAACAATGGATCTGGGTGACGGGCAGCAAAACAGAATCGACCTTCTCGAGCCAATATGGCACATTGGGAACCCCGGCGGCTGGAAACACCCCGGGGGGCCGCTGGCAGGCAAGCTCCTGGAGCGACAGCGCAGGACATCTGTGGCTCTTTGGTGGCGAAGGATTCGACAGCGGACAGAATTTTGGCGCTGAGAACGATCTTTGGGAGTTCGATATCTCCACGAGCGAGTGGACGTGGATGGGAGGCAGCGCACTTGGTGGCGAACCCGGAATATACGGCACACTGGGGGTGGCGTCATCGCACAACATTCCCGGTGCGCGTACTGGCGCCCTTCAGTGGACCGACAACCAGGGCCATTTCTGGCTCCTTGGAGGCGAGGGCAATGACGGCAACGATGTCAGTGCGCTTCTCAACGACCTATGGGAGTTCAATCCGACGACAAACGAGTGGACCTGGGTGGCAGGGACGAAAGACGTGCCCAGCAGTTTCATTGTCCCCGGTGTCTACGGCACGCCGGGAGTTGCGGCGGCCGGGAACGTCCCCGGAGGACGCTACGAGAGTGCAAGCTGGGTGGATAAGACTGGCAATCTGTGGCTTCTTGGCGGGCAGGCCTATGACAGCGCCGGCACCTTTGGCAATCTCAACGATGTCTGGGAATTTGAGATAGCGGCGGGGAGCATCACGCCCAGTGTTACGGTGTCGCCATCTGCGCCCAGCATCGTCGCGAATCAACCTCTGGACGTAACAATCAATGTCAGCGGAGGCAGCAATCCGGTGCCTACCGGGGCCGTAACGCTCTCCAGCGGAAGTTACAGCTCCGCTGCGACTCCATTGAGCGGCGGCAGCGCGACGATTACCATCCCCGCAAACTCGCTCGTGGTGGGCACTGCCACGCTCACTGCCACTTATACTCCGGACGCAGCGAGCGCGGCAACTTACGGCGACGCGACGGGATCAGGCACCGTGATGATCACCGGCAACCCGGTGCCTGCTATTTCGACGAACCAAAACGGGGTTGAGCCAGTTGTCATCCAGGCCGGCGTGGGAGGGATCACAATCACAGTGACCGGGTCAGGTTTTATTCCCGCTTCAGTGGTCGACTTCAACGGCAGCCCGCGCGCCACCACCTATGTGAGCGCGACGGAACTCACCGCGCAAATCCTCGCCAGCGACGTTGCCACTATAGGCTCATGGCCCATTACGGTGGTCAATTCGCCTCCCGGCGGCGGCACTTCCAACGCAGTCACTTTCAACGCCAGTCTGTTTGCGCAGACGCTCACTCCCGCTTCGCTTACTTTTACATCGGCTGTCGGCGCCACCACTGCCACGCAGGCTGCGACCTTCGCGAACGTCGGAAACATTCCCTATTTCCCGGTTGATATCAGGCTCGATGAAGCCCTCCCGAACGCGTTCAGCATAGTTGCCAATAACTGTCCGAACGATCTTCTCGGCGGCGCATCCTGCACCATTACCATCGCTTTCACGCCTCCCACAGCCGGAACATTTACTGCGGCTCTCGAGTTCGCCAACGGTGCCTACGCAAACAATAATTTCACCACCCTGACGGGCTATGGAATGAATGCCGCAGTAGTCGTGACGCCGTCGCCCTCCAGCATCGCAGCAACAGAGAATCTAGCGGTCACTGTGTTTGTGGCCGGAAGCGCCGGCAACCCCACCCCCACCGGCTCTGTCACTCTCAGCAGCGGCAGCTACACATCCGCGCCAACCACCCTAAGCGGCGGCAGCGCGGTCATCCTAGTCCCTGCCGGGTCTCTTGGCAACGGAACAGACACGCTGACCGCCAAGTACACGCCCGACTCAGCAAGCTCTTCCATCTACCCCAGCGCCACCGGGTCGAACACCGTTGCAGTCTCGGCGCAGGCACAGAGTCCGCTGCAATGGGCGTGGATCTCCGGCAGCAACACGGTAGGCAGCAGCGGCGGCCGCGCTGGCGTTTATGGAACATTGCAGACGCCGGCAGCTGCAAACGTCCCAGGAGCGCGCAACAATGCCGTGGGCTGGACCAATAGCAGCGGCAATCTCTGGCTCTTTGGCGGCGCAGGCCTCGACGCAAACGGAGACTCCGGCGATTTAAATGACCTGTGGGAGTTCAACCCCTCCACCAACCAATGGACGTGGATAAGTGGCAGCAACGCGTTCATCCTCGGCTATATAAATGGCGTCACGCAAAATGTTCCTATCAACAGCGTCTTCGGCACGATGGGTGTGGCCGCCGCCGGAAACACCCCGGGAGGCCGCACAGGAGCGGTTGCCTGGACCGACAAGAGCGGAAATCTCTGGCTCTTTGGCGGCGCTGGTGCAGAAGCTCAGCCCTTCGCCGGCTACGAATACACGGAATCGCCCGGACAGTTCAACGATCTTTGGGAGTTCAACCCATCCACAAACCTGTGGGCCTGGATGGGCGGAAGCAACTTAGTTAACCAATCGGGCGTATACGGAACGCTGGGGACTCCAGCCGCTGGAAATGTCCCCGGCGCACGTGCAAACGCTGTAAGTTGGACCGATAACAACGGCAACCTCTGGCTCTTTGGCGGATATGGCTATGACTCCGCCGGTAGCCCTGGCTATCTCAACGATCTTTGGGAGTTCAATTCCTCCACCAACCAGTGGGCCTGGATCGCCGGCAGCAATACGAGTCCGCTCAACACAAGTGACCCCGCCCATGACGGCGCACTCGGCGTCTACGGCACTCAGGGAACCGCGGCAGCTGGAAACACCCCTGGAGCGCGCATCGGCGCTACCAGTCAGACAGACGATAGCGGCAATCTCTGGATGTTTGGCGGGTCAGGCATCGATGTCAACGGCACCTACGGCTATCTCGACGATCTATGGGAGTTCAGCCCCTCCACGGGCCTGTGGACGTGGGTGGGAGGCACAAAGAAAGTACCCGGCTCCACTTTCAGCGGCCAGCCCGGAATCTACGGCACGTTCGGTGTGCCGGCGGCGCTGAATGACGCTGGTGGACGCACAGGAGCTGTGAGCTGGAGCGACAAAAGTGGCAACCTGTGGCTCATGGGTGGCCAGGGGTACGACGCCAACGACAGCCTCGGCAGCCTGAACGACGTGTGGGCCTACCAGCTCTCCACCGACGATGGCGCCTGGCTCGGCGGAAACAACGCCCTGTCCTGCGTGACCCAAATCTGTGCCGGGGAACCGGGAGAGTATGGCGTCCTCCGCAGCGCGGCAACCGGAAATACCCCCGGAGGCCGTAACGGAGCTGTAAGTTGGACCAACAGCAGCGGCCGCTTCTGGCTCTTCGGCGGCACCGGCCAGGATGCCAACAGCGCCTCAGGCCTCCTCAACGATCTATGGAGCGTCGAGCCGACCGCTTTGGCCGCTGGGACACCAATTGCGCCCACAGTCACAGTTACTCCGTCTCCCACCAGTATTACGACGGCGCAGCCGTTGTCGGTGACAGTTACGGTGAGCGGCAGCAACGGCAACCCCACGCCGACCGGGTCGATTACGTTGACCAGCGGCACTTATTCATCGGGTGCGGTAGCCCTCAGCGGCGGCAGCGCAAGTATTAACATTCCTGCAGGATCGCTGGGGACTGGTACGGACACGCTGACGGCTACTTACACGCCGGACTCGAACCGCGCCTCGACCTATACGAGCGCTACGGGATCAAACTCGGTCACTGTGACCACCCCGGCGAAGATCACGCCCACGGTGACGGTGACACCGTCCCCTGCCAGCATAACGACAACGCAGCTCTTGACTGTGACGGTCGCGGTGAGTGGTGGCAGTGGCAACCCAACGCCAACGGGCTCGGTCACACTGAGCAGCGGCAGCTATTCGTCGGGATCAGTAACTCTCAGCGGAGGCAGCGCGACCGTCAACGTTCCGGCCGGATCGCTGGCGACGAGCACGGACACGCTGACGGTGACTTATACACCGGACTCGAACAGCTCAACAACCTATAACTCCGCGACCGGATCGAACACGGTCACTGTAACCGCAGCCACCGTGCAGGTGACAGTGGGCACAAGTCCCGCCGGGCTGTCGCTCAGCGTGGATGGAACCAGCTACAGCGCGACGCAGAGCCTCACCTGGACCGTCGGCTCCAGCCACACCATCGCCACCAACTCGCCGCAGAACCTTGCCGGGACACAGGACACTTTCTCCGCCTGGTCCGATGGTGGAGCTATCTCGCACTCAGTGACGGCGCCCACCAGCGCCACAACCTACACCGCCAGCTTCACCGCTACCGCCTATCAGTTGACGACTGGAGCCAGCCCCACTGCCGACGGAACCGTTTCCCCAGCCTCGGGTACGTTCTATCCGCCGGGAACGGTGGTCAACCTCACGGCCACGGCCAACAGTGGCTTCTCGTTCACGAACTGGACGGGTAGCGTGGCATCCGCAAACAGTGCATCAACCACCCTCACCATGAACGCGCCCCAGAGCGTCACCGCCAACTTCGGCACTGTCGCTGCCGCCGCACCAGTGGCCTCGTTGTCGTCGCTTTCGCCGCTCAGCTTTACAGCCACGGTAGGAACCACGAGCGCTGCGCAGAGTGCTACGCTGACGAACTCCGGCAACGCCACGCTGAACATCACCGGCATCACCATCACCGGAACCAACCCGACTGACTTCGCCGTCTCCACCGGCAGCAACGCCTGCGGATCCACTCTGGCGGCAGGTGCGAATTGCCTCATCTACGTGACATTCACCCCGGCATCGGTGGCGACTTTCTCGGCCACCCTCTCCGTTGCCGACAACGCGGCCGGCTCGCCGCAGACCGCAAGCCTGACCGGAGCCGGAACTCCAGTTCCAAACTTCACCCTCAGCTCGCCCACCGCGCCGCAGACCGTTCAGCCCGGCGGAGCTGCGCAGTTCACCATCACCGCTACAGCGCAGAACGGCACATTCTCAAGCGCCGTAAGCCTCGCGGCCAGCGGACTTCCCACCGGCGCGGTTGCCACCTTCACACCGGCTTCCGTTACGCCAGGCAGCTCGTCGGCCAACTCCACGCTCAGCGTTCAAACCGCGTCGACCACAACCACGGCAGCCACCCGCGGCTCTCGTTGGCCCTTGGCCACCTCAGCGCTGGCAGTTATCGGGCTGTGCCTGGTGCCAGGCAAACGCCGCCGCCGCTGGATCACACTGGCTGTGCTGCTGATCGCATCGCTGGGCGCATTTACGGCCCTCACAGCCTGCGGTGGCGGATTCGGCTACACAGCTCCGTCCCAGTCCTACACCATCACCGTTACCGGAACCAGCGGAACCGACGCTCAGACCACCACCGTCCAGCTCATAGTGCAGTAAAGGAAACTCGATGCGACTCTCGATCAATTCCCTCTTTGTTCTTTTGCTGGCCATCGCCGCGGTCTTCACTCTGCCGTCAGCAACTGCTGCGCAGTCGGCGCCCACGCACCAGGACGCGCCTCGCGCTGAATTGGCCCTGGGCTACAGCTATGTGCACAGCAACGTGCCGCCGGGCGGCTGCGGCTGCTTCAGCCTCAACGGCGGCAACGCCTCATTTGCGTGGCCGGTGAAACCCGGGAAGTTTGCCCTCGCCGGAGACATCGCCATCGTCCATGCAGGCGCCGTTTCCAGCACCAGTGAGAGCCTCACTCTGAGCACCTTCACAGCGGGCGGACGCTATCTGCCGCGTCTGGGCCGGTCGTCGCTACAGCCCTTCGGCCAAGTGCTCGTCGGACTCGCCCACTCCAGCGGAACCCTGGTCCAGGGGTCGAGCCCCGGCTCCGGAAACGCAGGCGCCGCCTTTGCAACAAACATCGGCGGCGGCCTTGACCTGCGTGCAAGCCCAAGGTTCTCATTCCGCCTTATGGAAGCCTATTACCTGCTCACCACCGTCGACAACGGCAGCAACAACAACCAGAACAACCTCCGCATAGGCGCGGGCGTGGTGATCCGTTTGGGCAATATGTGACCGGCGTCGTCTCATGCTCCCAGGCGATTTGACCCTCGCACCTGGCGGCCGAATCCAGGTGCGAATCTCGCCTGGGACACCGGTTTCATGTATTGGGGACATGCCGTAAGCAAGGACCTGATTCACTGGCAGGAGATGGCTCCCGCGCTCATGCTCGACCAGCTGGGCTCACCATGGTCTGGCACCAGTGTTGTCGATCGCAACAACACTGGTGGATGGGGAAAAGATGCGCTGGTGCTGGTCTATACGGCGTTCGACCGCAACACGCAGAAACAGGTGCAGTGCATCGCCTACAGCACAGACAACGGCGTTACCTTCACTCGCTATGCAGGCAATCCGATTGTAGACAGCAACCGCGAGGTCGGCTCAAACGATACCAGGTATCCAAAGGTCTTTTGGTACGAGCCTACCAAGCATTGGGTGATGGTTCTATTTGAGAAAGATGGGATGTCTTTCTACACTTCAACCGATCTAAAAGCGTGGACGCGGAAGAGCCATTTCAAGAGCCTGCATGAGTGTCCCGACTTCTTTGAACTGCCCGTCGATGGGGATACTCGTCACCTCAAATGGATTCTCCATGGAGGCTCGTCGAGCTATTTCATCGGCAGCTTCGATGGCGAATCATTCAGCCCCGAGTCTGCTGAGCTTCGTTATGCAGAAGGGGCAAACGTGCATGGGGACGATGCTCTCTATGCGGCACAATCGTTCGCTGAGATGCCAGATGGCAGGCGAGTACAAATGGCATGGGGACGAATTCAGCCCGAGGGAATGCCTTTCAGCCAGATGATGCTATTCCCCACCGAATTCAAGCTGGTAACCACCCGGGATGGTCTCAGAATGCGTGCTACTCCCATTGAGGAGATAGAAGGGCTGCATCGAAAGACACAGACGTGGCCCTCGTTGACGGCTGCCGATGCCAATCAAGCGCTGGACCGGGCTGGATCTGGACCCCTCGACGTGAGGCTCGAGGTTACTCTGGAGAAAGATAGTGAACTGGCCATTCGATACCAGGGGAAGACGATCGCCACGATCGATTCCGCGGAACTTGAGAATGGCCGGGGTTCCCTGGAGGTCTTGATCGATAAGGCTGTCGCTGAAATCTTCGTGGATGCGGGAGCGCGCTACATCGTAAGAGAAATACCCATAACCACTGGCGACCACGGCTTGGAGTTAGGCCTGGGAAAGAATATGAGCGCGATCAACCGCCTTGAGATCTGCCAAATGAAGTCGATGTGGAAGACCCCTGAGGCGAACCAGAGGTGAGAGTCCCAACTTCGATCTGAACCTCAACTGCAACGTCCTTACCGCGTTTTCGACGACCGCGCGCCCGCGAAGCGCAGTTTGGCGGTCTTGTGTAGGGCTGTAACTCATCCCGGACACTGGCGCGTTTTCCGCTACGAATCCGTGATCAGAGTGGTCATGGCAGGGTCAATCTTGGCAATTCAGGTGTACGGCTTTAACAGAAACTCTTCACATGCGAATGGCTTAGCCTGAATACAGGTTGGTATCTATGAAAGAGTTGCGGAACTTCCCAGCCGGATCTTGCCCAACGCCGGTCAGAATGCCGGCAGCGAGCAGAACGGCGATATGCCTCAACGCGCTGTCCTGGCGAGCAGCTTCGAGTATGTTTGTGCCGGATCCATTCCACGCCGCGCGCTGAACGACTTCAAGCAATCGAGTCAGCGCCGCGGCTGCCAAGCCAGTACTCGTGCCGATCAAACAAACAGCAAGCCAGAACCGCACCGCTCCGGGACTTGCCAGCGACGTGGGGATTTGTCCGTAGTTCTTCGAAACGGGTGTCGGCATGCAGATCCTGTCCACGAATGCATTTCGTCTTGCGGCTTAAGGGGGTCCGCCAGATCATTCACGTTTTCTTGATTACCGCGAATCATCTATTTCCCTGTGCATCCCGGTGCTGCCTTCACATTCCTGTTTCAGCCTTAAAGCCAACTCGTTCTATGGCGCTAGCTGGCCGCGTACGTAAGATTATGCCCAAATCGCCAGAAACGGCTAGAGATGAATCCAGCCGCCGCAAATGAGTGTGAGCGATCCCCCGGCGACGAATAGCCAGAGAAGGACTCCTTGAAGGAACGGTCGAACGCCCACTTCGCGGAGAGTCCTCATGGAGAGCCCTGTTCCGATCAAGTAGAGCGTGACGGTGAGGCCGATAACGCCAAGATGCTTCAGCACCGGATATGCGGACTGGAAGATGTGAACGTAGGTGTTGGCGACTGCCGCGAGGCAGAAGAAGAGAATAAACCAGGGCCATTGAATGCGCGCCTTGCGCTTGTTTGCCATAGCGGTTCCAACCGAGAGCGGCACGATCCACAGAGCGCGGGCCAGCTTGACGGTTGTTCCCACTGCCAGGGCCACCGCCCCATACTTTGCCGTCGCACCGACGACCGAACTTATGTCATGAATGGCGAGCGCCGACCACAGGCCGAACTGGGTCTGAGTCAAGTGCAGCGCTGCTCCGATTACCGGAAACGTCAGCAAGGCAATCGAGTTCAGCACGAAAACCGTTCCTAGCGAGACGGCAATCTCTCCCTGGGTCGCATTGGTAATTGGGGCGATCGCGGCAATGGCACTGCCGCCACAGATGGCCGTGCCGGCCGAGATGAGATAAGAGATTCTTTGCTTTACCTGCAAGAGCCTTCCCAATCCCCAACCCAGGAGCAGGGCGAAGCTGATGCTTCCTGCGGTATAGATGAATCCGGATCGGCCTGCTTGCATTACCTGCTGCAAATCCATTCCGAATCCGAGGCCCACCACCGACGCCTGCAGCAGCAACTTCGATAACTGCTTTGCTTCGACATGGAAGGGATGAACAAAACTGAATCCGTAGATGAGACCGCCGGCCAAAGCAATTGGGGGCGATACCAGGCCGCTTGCCGCAATAATCAAGCCGATGAAGAATACGTTCTTAGTCACACATCCAGTGTTCTCGAAGAAGCCATCGCCGTCCAAGCAGAAGTAATCATGGCCTATTTGCCAATCTTATGAGCCCGGCAAGTCATGGTCGCATGGCTCTTGCCAAAGTTCTTTGAATGCCTGCTCGCGCAATTAAAAACCTGCGGAACTCAAGGGCAAGCCCTTGCGGCTCTGGGCCGGATGCGTAAGCAACCAGTAACTGCCGTTTGATCGTCAACCCTTCGACCTCGACAATTTTGAAGTTGTCACCGAGTCTCAGGTCTTTCGCAATTGCCCAGCGGGAGACGAATCCGACACCCAGCCCAGCTTCCACGGCGGACTTGATGGCCTCGGTCGAATTGAGTTCCATCACGATGTGCAACGAACTGCGTTTGACGCCTTGCCGCTCCAGCGCCAATTCAATCACATGCCGAGTGCCTGATCCGCGCTCCCGCATGAGCAGTGGAATTGAGGCGAGTTCAGAACAGCCGACCGAAGTGCGCTCGCTCCACTCATGCGCATTGGACGCGATAAGCACAAGTTCATCCTCAAGAAATGGCTCTGTCTTGACCTCCCGGCTGCGGGCCGGGCCCTCGATAAGCCCCAGCGAAATCTTCTGCTTCTCCAAGGCTTCTACAATATGCTCCGTGTTGCCGCTGACCAAGGTCGGATGAACACGAGGATGCTCCCGGCAAAACTCTCCCAGGAGCCGAGGCAAGACATACTGGGCAATGGTTGTAGAGGCGCCAAGCGCTAATTGCCCAGCATGTTCTCCACTCAAGGCGGCGATCTCGCGCTCAGCCTGGACAAGAAGCGCATTCACTTGGGCTGCGTACTCAAGGAGTACACGCCCGGCTGGGGTCATCGTGATGTGGGCGCCAGATCGGTCGAACAGTTGAACGCCAACATCCTCCTCCAGCGCCTTGATCTGGAGGCTCACTGCGGGTTGCGTGAGATACAGCTCTTCAGCGGCCTTGCGGAAGCTGAGCTGTTCCGCAACTGCCCGGAAGACCACGAGACGGAAGTTTTCGAGGCTCGCCATTCGACAATTAAAACCCCAGTTTACTGCGTGTTGCGACGGTGCGGCACTATGACCGGTCGATCTTGGGCGCGGAATATCAAGAGCGGTCCAGACCTGATCCGCGATACCCAGCGGCCCAGATGCCTTAAGGTCAGTGAGAATCGAGAAGGTTCCGCAGAGAGGTTTCGATCTTGCCGGGGTCGGTTTCGCCTTGGAACTTCGCACGCACTATTCCATTCCGATCGATGAGGAAGGTCAACGGCAGGCCAAGTACGCCGCCATAGCGCTGACCGAGCGTCGCATCACCCATAGCAATGGGGTAAACGATGCGTTGTGCGTGTATCATCCTCCGGACCGGTTCTGAATCGTCGTCCATCGAAATCCCGATTACCGCCAACTGCTGCGGCCCATATTGCTCTTGCCAGCGGGCAAACATAGGCATTTCGATTTGGCATGGTGCGCACCAGGTGGCCCAGAAGTTCAGCAGCACAACCTTGCCGTGTAGTCGAGCCAGATCGAGGTTATGGCCGGTGAGGTCGCGCCTTACAAACTCTGGAGCCCTTCGACCCACCAGCGATTGCGTCCCACTTGTCTGCGCGCGCGCTTGGAGCACGAGAGTGAGGAACAAAATCGTAAATCCCCACCGGAGCGCAAGGATCCTCGTTCCGCTAAAGCGTTTAATGCGCAACCGGATACCCTTTGCTAACCCAGTCGCTCCCGAAGTTATCCGCGATGTAGAGAACCTTCACATTCGTAAAGCCAAGGTCGCTCAGAGTCTTGTATGCGCTCCCCACATTCGGGCAGCGGTTCCATGGGCAGCAACCGCAATAGAGCAGGATGAACCTGCTCTTCGCCAACGTCTTCACGCGATCCCGAAGCACGTCCAGGCCGTCCTCGCGCGAGCCCGATCCTGCGTACTCCGAAGTTGGGATATGAGCCTGGTCGAACATGACGCGCGAGCCGACCTGCAGAATCAACGGCTGGGCCGGACGGGTGGAATTCAGTATCGCTTTCAGTTCTTCCGGCTGTATCAGTTGGGTCGAGGGAATGGTTGTCGCAGCGAGCGGGAGCGCGGACTGCGCGCGTGCCGGAGATTGGATCAGCACGAATGCAATAACGGCGACGCTTCCCATCGTGGCGATCGATCGAATTCTCATGTGGGGCTCCGAAACCAGTATATCGAGTAAAATGCGGCCTGGGACGTTGATCCTTCTAGAGTTACTCGGACTGAATGTCTGGTCTACTCATCTCTTTCTGATAGACGAGTTCGAACAAACTGGACACACTGGCGCTCTTAAGTGAATAGGCAACGCTGGTCCCTTCGCGTCTGCGTCGCACAATGCCGGCTCCGTAGAGGATTTGCAAGTGCCTGGAGATGTTTGGCTGATTTCCATCGAGTGCGTGTACCACTTCGCCAACCGTCATTGCTCCTCTCATCAACATCTGGAGGATCCGGAGACGATAGGGCTCTCCCAAAGTGTGAAATCGAGAGGCAACGCGATTCAACATTGCATCACTCATTCTCAATTGGCACGAACCATGATTCTGGGGCATCTCTGGCTGGTCATTATCGTATCCGTCCATTGGTTTCAGTTGCCCCTGTCCAACAGATCGGGAACTTTGAGCTCGACGTCGATCTGCGGAGGGTTGAGGAGCGTGTTCTTCACTAGACAGTGCTCGACGGAGCGCATCAAGCCTTCACGCTGCTCGGTCGTGAGGTAGACAGGACTTTCGACGTGTATTTGGAAGTTGCCGAGTCGCGAGGGGCTCTTGAGTTTTTCGGCCTCGACGGAGACAGTCACGCCCGTCTCCGCGAGATTGCGTGTCTTCAGATATTGGGCCGCGTAGAAGGCCGCGCAAGACCCCAGGGACGCGAGCAGCAACTCCGGAGGCGTCATGCCGGAGTCTTCCCCGCCATTTTCTTCCGGCTGGTCGCAAACAATTGAGTGCGACCGCGAATGAATGGCAAATTTGACCTTGCCGAGATGAGTAATTTTTACTTCCATTATGGTTTCCTCTTCCACAAGAAGAAAGTCATGAAGGCGGCAATCCGTTACAGATTCGCAGGGCTTTATTTTGCGACCGGCAGGGCCAGCATGCGGAGGTATTCCCGTGTAAGGATGGCGCGCAATCGAGGCGCGACAGCCGGGTCACAGGGAATTTCCAGGGATCGGCAGCGATCAATGGCGGCGCGCAAGTCGCGCAGAAATGCCACGCAGGATGGGCATGCCTCGATATGTTCGCGCATCTGTTCGCAGGTAAGCGGTTCCACTCTGCCATCCAGGTATTCGGAGAGGTTGGCAAACAGATCGCGGCATTCCGCAGGACGTTGTGTATCGGTGGCCTTCGCAACCTTTTGCTTCCTCGCGGTGGCTTTTGCACCGTTCTGATATTCAGAGCGTCCCCGTAGGAGTTGGTCCATTTCCTTGCGCACGCTGAGACGTGCCCGATGAATCCGAATCCGGACCGTTCCCTGCTGAAGCGAGAGAACCTGCGCAACCTGCTCGGTGGTCAACTCCTCCATATCGTGGAGCACAAGAACAATGCGCAAGGTTGGCGGGACGCGCAGAATTGCCTGGTGGAGCAGATGGTGCTGCTCGGCCGCGAGGATATTGCCTTCCGGTCCCACCCCGGCATCCTCAAGCAGTCTCCCCAATTCATCATTGTCCGGCATCAACTCGTCGAGAGAAAGGAAGTGCACCGGGGCGTGAGCGGGCTTGCGGCGAATGCGCCAGCAGCGATTTCGAGTGACGGTGTAAAGCCAAACGGCCATCTGCTGTGGAGTCTGGAGTTTGGCAAGGTGCCCGATGGAGCGGGAGAGCACCTCCTGCATGGTATCTTCCGCATCTTCCGGATGGCCGCAGACCTTCATGCTGAAGGAATAGACCGTATTCTGCAGCAAACCGATCGCCTCTTCGACGGCTTCCGGAGTGTTGCGTTGCAGCAGGTCGGTGGCTCGGATCAATTCAGGTCGCATCGCATGGGGTCGTCGTGTGCAAGCTCAGTATATTCTCGTGCGTCGCGAGAAGAGCCCCTTCTTCCCGGAGACTCATCGATCCACCGCGCCGAATATTCATTCAGGATGGCCCTTCGCACAGGGAGTCGTCGCAACACCCGCATTCAAAGCCGTCTCGATCATCTGAAGGCAGATTGGAGATACCTTCTTTAGCCAATCTCGCTCTTCATCGCTTTCAGTTTTGGAGCCTGAAGCCAGCCATGCGCGCAGCAAGGCAAGTGCGAGCCCCATCTCGGCGCCAGGGCGACTCTCCTCCAGTCGAAACATCTGGCGATAGACTTCATCTTTGAGTTGCTCGCCTTGATTGCGTGGGGACTTCTTCGACCTGATTAGTGCATTCAGCGGCGTCATGGCTGCATGACTCCTTCTCACTTGACAATGCCGCAGCCCGCAGCCCGCAGGCCCAAGGCGCGGAGGATGCTCATGGCCGGGCACCAGTTGGTGAAAGCGGATTGCAACAGGTTAAGCCCGACGAACAGCGTCAGCCAGAGCCAGTAGAGGGAAAGGAAATGTGCAAGAGCAAGCGACAATAGCACCATCACGCCTGCCATGAGGCGCACACCGCGTTCGACTGTCATAAGGAATCTCCATCTTCTGCTATCGATTGAAGCCCGGTTTCAGGTTGTGGCTGGGACCGGCGACCAGAGTGAACCATGTAATAAAGCACTGGAATGGTGGGCCACGAGAGAAACGTAGAAGCAACCGCACCCGCAATCAGCGACAGTGCAAGTCCCTGAAATATGGGGTCCGTAAGTATCACGCTTGCGCCAACTACCACAGCGGCCGCGGTCAAGAGCATGGGGCGGAACCTGGTCGCGCCTGCATCGATCACAGCCTCGGCCAGGGGCATTCCTTGGCGAATGCGAAGCTCGATGAAATCAACAAGGATGATCGAGTTGCGCACGATGATGCCCGCTCCGGCAATGAAGCCAATCATCGAGGTTGCCGTAAAGAACGCACCCAGCATGGCATGAGCAGGCATGATCCCGACCAGTGTCAGTGGAATGGGAGCCATGATGATCAGCGGCACAATGAAGGAGCGGAACCAGCCCACGACGAGCACATAGATGAGCACCAGCACAGCGGCGAACGCCAGGCCCATGTCACGGAAGACCTCGATGGTGATGTGCCACTCGCCGTCCCACTTCATCGAGTAGTGGTCTGTGGACTCCGGCATCGACGCGTTATACCGGGCCAGCGTGTATCCGGCAGGAAGGGTGAGGTGATCGAGATCCTTGTTCATCTTCAGGATGGCGTAGACCGGGCTTTCCACCGCCCCAGCCACGTCTCCCGTGACATAAACCACTCGACGCAGATTTTTGTGATAAATGCTTGGCTCGATCTTCTTGTGCTCGACGGTGACCAACTCGCGCAACGAGACGATTCCACCATCGGCACCGGGTAAGCGGATGCTTTCCAGCCCCTGCTCTGAAGAGCGGTCCGCACGGTCAAGCTCCACGATCGCGGGCACAGGCTCCCGCGCCGCCTGATCGTGGACGAGCCCGACCTCGGTTCCAGAGATCGCAAGCGCCAGCGCATGAGCAACGTCGGAGACCGCAATGCCGTGCTCGGCAGCCTTGACTTCATCCACGCGCATCACAAGTCGTGGTTCCGGGTCTTCAACGTACCAGTCGGTATCAACTACCCCCTGAGTGTGCTGAAAGATGGTCTTGATCTGCTGTGCCACTTGGGTCTGACCAGCCAGGTCTGGACCGTAAACCTCGGCCACCAATGTCTGCACCACTGGCGGCCCCGGTGGAACCTCGCTGACTTGAATGCGCGCACCATACACGTTGCCGACCGCATCGAGCAACGGACGAAGCCGTTTTGCAATCCCATGGCTCTGGACGCTGCGTTGCTTGGCAGGCAACAGATTGACTTGAATGTCGGCCTGATTCGGCTGGCGGCGCATGTAGTAGTGGCGCACCAATCCGTTGAAGTTATACGGGCCAGAGGTTCCGGTGTAGGTCTGGTAGTTCAACACCTCCGGCTGCCGTGCAAGTTCGTCCCCCAACGCCTGGGCCACGCGCGCCGTCTGCTCCAGGGGAGTGCCATCGGGCATGTTGATGACCACCTGCAACTCGCTCTTGTTGTCGAACGGCAACATCTTCACTTTCACGAGTCCTAGCGGTACAAGCGCCACTGAGACCAAAAACAGAACCAACACTCCCAGGAAGAACAGAACGCGATTCCTGGGAGATTGGATCAGTGGTGTCATGATGCGGCGATAGAGCCTGGTCCGCCAGTTCTCAGTCTCCGGCTCCAGTATCTTGGCCCCTTCCAGATGCCTGCCAACGAGCCGGAGTGCTGCCCATGGCGAAACTACAAATGCAACCAGCAACGAGAACAGCATGGCTGCCGATGCGCCCACGGGAATGGGTCGCATGTAGGGTCCCATCAGGCCGCGCACAAAGGCCATCGGCAGTACAGCGGCGATCACGGCGAAGGTGGCCAGAATGGTTGGATTGCCAACCTCGGCCACCGCTTCCACCGCAACTCCACTCATCGGCCGGCCATGATTCTCCGGCAACCGAAAGTGGCGAACCATGTTTTCGACCACGACAATGGCGTCATCGACAAGAATGCCAATTGAGAAGATCAACGCAAACAGCGTAACGCGATTGATGGTGTAGCCCAGGAAGTAGAACACCGACATAGTGAGCGCGAGAGTAACTGGAATGGCCAGCAGCACCACGCACGATTCGCGCCAACCCAGGAACAGCGCCACGAGGAGCGTTACTGAAAGCGTCGCAAGCAGAAGGTGCTCCAGCAGTTCGTCCGACTTGTTCTTCGCCGTCTCCCCATAATCCCGCGTGGTTGTGACCGTTACGTCATTGGGAATGGTGACGCCCTGCATCTCGTGCACCCGCTTGAGAACGGCATTCGAGATATCGGTTGCGTTGGTCCCCTTGCGCTTGGCCACGGTAAGCGTAACGGCCGGGTACTGCCCTGCTCCCTGCTGCGCTCCTGCCCCCGCATTCGTCGTGCCGAAGACAACGTAGTCCGACGGCTCAGCCGCGCCATCAACGATCTTGTCGACTACGTCCCGCAGATACACCGGATGCCCGCGGACCAAACCCACGACCACGGCTTCCAGATCCTCGCGGCGGGTGAAGAGGTTGCCGGCGTCAACGCGAACCTCCTGGTTGTTATCAGAGAAGTTTCCTGCCTGCACGCTCGCATTTGCGGCTTGCAAATGCCCAACGATTGCCACAGGAGATAGGCCGTAGGCGCTCAGCTTTTCCGTACTCAGCACAACGCGCAGGTTGCGTGGAAGGCCGCCGATGATCGTCGTCTCCGACACATCGGAAATCTGCGTAATGTTGTGTTGCATCTCGTCCGCTATGGCGCGAAGTTGATAGCCGTTATAGTGCTCGCCCCACAGCGTCATTGCAAGGATTGGAACATCGTCGATAGAACGAGCCTTGATCAGCGGCTGCGAAACTCCGGGCGGCATGCGATCGAAGTTCGAGTAGAGCTTGCTATAGACCTTGATGAGTGCATCTTCCTGCGGCGTGCCGACAAGAAAGCGCACAATCACCAGGCTTTGGCCCGGCGCGGAGGTCGAATACACATATTCGACGCCGGAGATCTCATGCACCAGTTTCTCGATCGGCAGCGTGACGCGCTCTTCCACCTCTGCAGGCGAAGCTCCCGGCATCGCCGTAGCGATGTCCAGCATCGGCACGAGGATTTGAGGCTCTTCTTCGCGTGGGATGATCGCGACCGCGAAGATACCGATTCCGAGGGACGCCGCAATAAACAGCACTGTCAGCTTGGAGTTGATGAATGTGTGTGCCAGCCGCCCGGCAATTCCAAGGTCTTGCTTCATGGCCGGGCTCCATCGCTGCTCTCAATGCGCTTCCCGGCAAGGTCACGGTCAGAAGGCACGTCAACAAGTTTTTCGCCCGGGGAAATGCCCGACAGCACTTCGACGAGACTGCCCTGTTCCCCGCCCAAAGTGATGGATCGCAGTTGCGCGATCCCCTGGCCGTCGAGAACATACACACAGTTAAGCGAGCCGCGCGCAACGACAGCGGAGCGCGGAATGAGTATCGCTTGTCTCGTGCCATTCGTGAACTCGGCTGTTCCATACATGCCCGCGCGCGTCCGGCTTGAGGATGGCAGGTCGATCTTGACGAGAAAGCTGTGACTCGATGGATCGGCGGCAGGAACAATCTCGGCAACACTCCCAGTGGCCGCTGCGCCGTTCACTTCCACGGCCAGCTTCATCCCCTTGCGAATTGCGCCAATCGCCGACTCATCCACCGTGGCGTCCAGTTGCAGTGCTCTCGCCTGATCCACCTGGAGTAACGGCACGCCCGGTGCGGCCATCGTCCCCGGATCGGCCAACCGCGCCGTCACCACGCCTGCGAAGGGCGAAACCAGACGCGTATAACTCATCATGGTGCGCGCCCCGTTCTCCTGCGCTCGTGCCGCCTCGGTCTGCGCGCGCATTGCCTCCAGGCTCGCCGCTGCGCCCTCGGCCCGCCGAGACACTTCATCCATCTCCTGCGGACTTACGCTCTTTTCGGATTCAAGCTGCTTGTACCGGCCAAGCGTACTCGCCGCCAGAGCGGCATTCGTCTGTGCGGCGGCTTGCGCGTTCTGCGCCGCCTTCACGCCTGCCTGAGCCAGCTCTACTTGCGAGCGCAAGGCCGCATCGTCGAGGACCACCAACGTTTGTCCGGCCCGAACGCTGTCTCCTTCCCGCACCATCACCTGCTGAATGCGGCCCATCACCTGAGCCGATACCATTGCGGTCTCCCTGGCATGAACCGTGCCGGTCGCTCGCAGGCTCACTGGCGCCTGTTGCTCCTGGCTTTCAACAACCCGCGCCTGCATGGTTTGTACAGTCCCTGGCGTTGCGGCAGATTCACCGCCATGACAGCCAGCGATCATCACCCCTGAAGCGGCAAGCAAACTCGCCCATCCGACATTTTTCATTGCAGTTCCTCCGCGGCATCGGGGGTCAGAATCCCGGTAGCGTATAAAAGTTCGGTATAGGCCATGGCATTGCCGTACACGGCATGCCAGTAATTGGATTGACTTTGTCGCTCGGCGTCCTCAGCCCGCAGCAGATCGGTGATGGTCGCAAGTCCAGCGCCATATCGGTTCTTCAGAATGCGCAGACTTTCCGCCGATTGATCCAGAGCGGCCTGCGCCGTTTCCAGTTGCAGTGCCGCAGTCTGCCGGTGAATGTGGGCCTGGCTCACTTCGAGTCGCAAATGCTGCTGCGTGGCGGCCACTTGCGCATCGATCTTCTGCTTTTTTGCGCTCTCCCGCGCCAGTTGTGCGCGCTTGCCTATGGGGAGGATGTCGATGCTGATCTGGACCCCCGCAACCCAGTTGTTGCCGCCAGAGCCTCCAATGGAGGATTGGTCTTCTTCCCAACTTCCATATGCACTGACGCGAGGACCGAAGTCAGACTTTGCCGCCCCCAGTGCCGATCCCTGCGCCGATTGTGCCTGTCCCAAGGCCCTCAGATCCGGACGCGTCTTTGCCGCTGTCGCCATCTCTTCTTCGAGAATGCCTTTCGGAAACGAATGCGGCTCAATCGGCTTCAATTCGGTTGCCTTCAGATCCGGCACGCCCATCGCCTCGCGCAATGCCGCCCATGCCAGTTCAAGGTCGCCCTGAGCCGCAATCAACTCCTCTTTGCGTGCGGACCCATTTACCTGGGCCGACATCCGGTCCGACTCGACAGCAAGACCGGCCTTCACGTGCTCCTCCACCGAACTCAGGAGCGCCGCCGCCGTCTCCTGCTCATGCTGGGCAACAGCTATCTCGCGCTGCGCATACAGCACTTGCTGGTACGCCCCGACAACACGGAACACAATCTGCTGGTCCACTGCCATGGCAGAGGAGGAAGAGCTTTGCTTGAACAGATCAGCGCGGTGGATTTCCTTCTGCGTCTTGAACGAGTCGAAGGCTAACCACTGCCCGGAGAAGCGCGTCGAGAAATTGCCAATGGGCTGAGGGAAGTTCAGAGCGTTCAGCGCAAAATCGGCCTGCGTGAACTGCCTCTGCCGGAGCCGCGTGCCAAACGCATACACCGGATCGTTGCCGCGCGAGATGTCTTCCGTAAAGGTCAACTGGGGAAAGAGCGCCGTTCGAGCCAGAGTTGCCGAGGCCCTTGCATCCAGATTGCCAGCTCGCGCAATCGCTGCCTCAGGGCTTTGCCCCAGGGCCTGATTGATGGCTTGCCGAAGCGTCAGAGGTTCCTGCGCTCCAGCGGCCAATGTCCCCATCGAGAACAGGAGAAAGAGGCCCAGATATTGACAAAGGCGTGAACTCATTCGGTCAAATGTCCTTGGGTGGTGCTTTCATAGAATTAAAGTCACGGAATGGGGAATTCGTTACAAACGACGTTCAAGGAATTCGGTTGATGGCTCTAAGGCCGTGCCGGAGCAGATTCCGAGGCCTTCGAACTTCAAACTGCTATCGACAACCGAATGCTCGTTTCCAGGACAGATCTGGCTCCCCTGACACCAACCATCCGCACTCCAAATCTGTACCTGAGCCACCACACACTACGAGAATGTCGGGTACAGATTCGGGTACAGACATCAGTTTGGCTTGTTGACGGAAAATTGGGCTAAATTACTGACAGGCTGACACTCGTGGGATTCCAAGATTACGCTCAAATTCCCTTATCTATCATAGACTTACGGCATTCTTGAGAGACTCAAAATCCGTCGGAGGCAACTCCATGAGGCTTCAACTCCCCCTCCCGGCACTACCCCTTTGCTCCTGGGTATGCATTCATCTCTCGGGCGGACAATCGAACTTTCGTGACAAGTGCGTAGGAATCTGCCCTTGGGTCGCCTTTATTGATCCTCCGGAATGATGGCTTGCCCAAACGACGGTCCGTGTGCGGATGGCCTTGCTTTCTAAGCTTTTGTGCTCAGATAGATGAGCTCGATTCCCTTGCCGTTGTGCGGATCCTTGTTCCGCGAATACTGCCGGGTCGCGTCGCTATCCCAATGCTCGTGTACGCCGAGGCTGCCGACTCGCTTACCGCCCTGCACATAGACGGTTCCCGATGGAGGATGCTCAGCCTGTGCCATTTCTTCAAGATAGTCGGCGGCGTTCTCTCGGATCATAATGCGTGGGTGACCCTGTTCATCTTCATTGTTCTTCGATTGCGAAAAGAGAATATCGAGTCCCACGGAATCGAGCGCCACGCCATCCATCGATGCCAGTAGGCTTGATGGCCATTCCGGGTTTTCGTATGGGGCGACGCGGTTGTTGAAGGGCGCGTGAGGAAAATGCAGCGGATAGGATTGGTGGCGGCGGGCGCAATAGAGACCGTCCAGGACATACAGGATCGTTTTGGCGCCGAGATCAGGGGAGGCCGCCAGATCGACAATCGGCGAGTAGGCATGGGCGGTTCCCTGACGGTTGGTATTGATTGCTCCATGCAACTCCGGCGTGCCTTTGATCGATCCGAAATGATTCTTGCCGGTCATGGTAACGCCGGTTTGGCCCTCGTCTCCACCCTCCGCCGCGGCATGGGGATACGAGTGCGCTTTGATCAGCGCTACATTGACAAGGTATGTTGCGTCTTTGATCTGCTTGGGGATCAGTTTGGCGTCGTAGTACTCATTCTGATTCACGGAGTAGCTGACCGACTCGATCCACTGGGCTTGCTCCAGGCCACGATAGTCACCTGTAGAAGGATTTTTCGGTTGTGGTGCGACCGGTGCATCCCACTGCACAAAGCGAACCTCGGGAAACTCGGTCCATACCTTTGTGAGCAATGCTGGGTATATATTGCGGCGCGCGTCGTATATCACTATGTCAGACGGGTTGACGTGCGCTTGAACAACCAGCTGCCGCACCATCGCGAGGCAGACCTGGGGTGACACGTTCACGATGTTACCGGGGCCTGCCGCGCTACTGTTATTCAGATTCACCTTCACCGCAACTACCTCGCCGGGGAGGTAGCTGCGATGCAACCCTCGCGCCTGCTCGTTATAGTATAAAAAGATCCTGCTCCAAGCCCCTTTGTCGTTAACCGTGCCAGTAAGGCTTCGCAGGGTATTCGAGAGCATTGCATCTACCCGCTTCTGATCTGTACTCGTATCCTGCCACCAGTAGCCGCTTTGAGCCTCAACTTGTCCTCCCCACCGGGCGGCGAATGGATCGTGTGCCCACACCACGCGGCCCGGAAAGACTCCTCGGGCAGTCCCTATCGGGGCGTTCGAGGCCTTCGGCTTGTAATCATACCGAGTGGTGATTTCGGCCGCGGCCAAATGCGCCGTTGCGCCCGGCAATCCCACTAGAGCCACGGAAATACCGGTCCCCTTCAATACGCTTCGGCGAGAACATTTTGGTCCCATTTTTCACCTCCAGGTGCGCCCGGTGCGTCAGTGCTTCCTGCGCGCGGTATCTCAATACAGTTTCTTTGAGACTCTCTAGCTCGCTATTGAACAGGATTCGGGAGGCAAAGAATGTGCGCCGAATCACCAAATAGAGTAACTACAAATCTGACCGAGGTTGAGTTCAGTCCGGCGAGCATCGGTTTTCGGCAAAACGGCACGGGATTAGCAGCGGATGATTGGTGAGCTCGGTTATAGAGTGGACAGGGCTGCCCAAAAGGCGTCGCTGCATACTCTACCACCGACACGCTGCTCGGGAA
>Ga0302278_10000663_pt1 | contig 43561 bp, 40 predicted proteins | sample III_Bog_N3_2_FD_194543 | JGI IMG/M metagenome (GOLD analysis project Ga0302278, IMG submission 194543) | Peat permafrost microbial communities from Stordalen Mire near Abisko, Sweden - III_Bog_N3_2 | ecosystem: Environmental > Terrestrial > Soil > Wetlands > Peat | place: Sweden: Abisko...
TTCTTCTCCACGATGAGCGCGTTGAGGATGCCGGAATTTTGTTCCATCCACGTCGAGACGTAATACTCGCCGTTTAGCGCGCGGTTGAGCTGGCCTTTCACCAGGTTCGCCTGATACGGGTCGTTGAGCATCACGAAGAGGCCGTGCACCGAGTCGTCGAGGTCATACAAATCCTGCGCGTTGTCCAGCGAGGTGACGATGACGCGGGCGTTGTATTCGTAATAGCCCGCGTCGAAGATGCCGCGCACTTCGTAATCGTCCGGCAAAATCGCCTCGTCGTCCTTGCGGTCGTGCGCGGCCTTCATCTTCTTGATTTCGCGGGCGGAATAAATCGAGAGATGGTCGCCGACGGACAATCGCAGGTTGTTCGCGAAATCCACGCCCACAATCAGGCCGCGCCCGCTCAAATCGAATTTTCCTTCCACCAAGTCCTGCGGCAGCCGGCTGATTTTGCCTTCCGTTTCCGGGTCGATGCCACGCAGCATCGGCGCGTCCTGAAGCGAGGGGTGGTTCGTGTCGCCGGCCGTCTCCACCAGCACGGGGCCGAAGACGAAGGGCGAGACGCCGCGCACATTTTTGTTCTGGGCAATGACCTTTTCCACCGCCGCATAATTCTTCATCGTCGCGCCGGACTTGGAGACGGTGAGGTGCGCATTGAAGCCTAGAATCTTGTCGCGCAGGTCGTGGTCGAACCCGCTCATGACGCTGATGACGATGATGAGGACGGCGACGCCGAGCGCGACGCCGAGGATGGAGATGAGGGTGATGACCGAGACAAACGTCCGTTTGGGCCGCAGATAACGCAGCGCCAGGAACAGTTCAAACGGCAGTCGAGACATCGGCCAAGGCTAAAGATGCGCGGCGGCGCTGTCAATTTCCGGCCGCAAGAATGAGCGCTTAATATCAAACCCACTTCCAACAGTTGCGATTTGCAGTCAAGGCGATTTGATCCGGATAATAATGAACCCATCAAACACCTTTCCCGAAAATGGCATCGTCACCCAATGTTGGTTCACGAAATAGAAATCCCATGTCATGTCGGTGCTGCCAGGTCGGTCAATGTTACAACGCACGGCAGCAAGCACCCTCCGCCTGATCAAGTCCTTCGCCGATGTTTGATTATTGGCAAAATGTTTGGATGGTTGACTTTTGGACGAAATATTTTTCAGGCGTCATGCCGCCAGCCGTAGCTAACGGTGATGCTGCCGGCAACATCTTCCGCACGGCTGCCTTGGGCGGCTTGAAGCCTAGCCGAAGTCGCGAACGGTGGTTTGATCTTTCCCCTATACTTGCTAAAAACAAAAAAAGGCGTCCGTTGCCGGACGCCTTGATAATTTGATTTAAGAGCGGTTACGCCGTGGCTTCGCCCACTTGGAACCGCACGAATCGGCGGATGACGACTTCGTCGCCGAGCTGCTTGCTGATCTGTGCGACGTGTTCCTTGACGCTTACCTCGGAATTGCGCTTCACAAAACCCTGGTCCACCAGACAGTAGGTCTGGAAGAACTTGTCCAACACGCCGGCGAGGATTTTTTCCATGGCGGCGGCGGGCTTGCCCTTCAGGCGGTCGGAGTTCGCGGCAATGTCGCGTTCCTTGGCAATGACAGCCGGCGCGACGTTCTCACGCGAAACCACCTGCGGAAAGCCGGCGGCGATCTGGAGCGTGATGTCCTTCACGAGTTGCTTGAATTCGTCCTTGGCCGTGGTCTCGGCGTGATTGCAGCCGACTTCCACCAGCACGCCAACCTTGGCACCGGTGTGAATATAGGCGGCGACCGCGCCGTTGCCGGCAACTTCCAGGCGCGCGTTGCGGGTGATCTTGATGTTCTCGCCCATCTTGCCAACGGCGGCTTCGCGGTCGGCTTCGAGATTGGCGGTGGCGTCGGCTGAAACCTTCTTGGCGATTTCATCCGCAAAGGCGCGGAAGCCTTCGTTGCGGGCGACGAAATCAGTTTCGCAGTTCACTTCCACGAGGACGCCGGACTTGCCGCCGGGCGCGATGAACTGGGCGATGACGCCTTCGCGCGCCTCGCGCGTCGCCTTTTTCGCGGCGCTCGCGGCGCCAGATTTGCGGAGCAAGTCCACGGCGGCCTCGATGTTGCCCTGCGCTTCGACGAGCGCCTTTTTGCATTCCATCATGCCTACGCCGGTCATCTCCCGGAGCTTGCCTACATTTGCAGCAGTAATTTCAGCCATATTAAAAAGTTAAGAGTTGAAAGTTGAGGATTGATGGACGGGACGCGGAGGAAATCAATGCCTGCCGCGTCCCGCCCAAATCATTCATTAAGCGGCCACCGGGGCGGCAGCTTCAACGGGCGCAGCAGCGGCAGCTTCGGCCGGGGCGGCGTCCTCGTTCACGCGGCGGGATTTCTTGGATTCGAATTCCGCGCGCGCCTGCGTGATGGCCTGCGACACGGCCCCGAGCAGCAGCCGCACGGAGCGGATGGCGTCGTCGTTCGCGGCGATTGGATAATCGGCATCTTCGGGATCGCAGTTCGTGTCCACGAGCGCAACGACCGGCACACCGAGCTTCTTGGCTTCGGCGACCGCGTTGTGTTCGCGTTTCACGTCCACGACGAAAAGCGCGGCGGGCATCTTGTCCAGGTCGCGCAGACCGTCGAAATATTTGTTCAAGCGGGCACCTTCGCGGCGGATGGCCGCCTGCTCCTGCTTGACGTAGCCGGCCATGGTGCCGTCGGTTTCCCAGCGCTCAATTTCCTTGAGGCGCTTGATGGAGGTCTTGACCGTGGCGAAATTGGTAAGCGTGCCGCCGAGCCAGCGTTCGGTGACGAACATCTGGCCGGTTTCCTTGGCGGTTTCCTTGACGCAAATCTGCGCCTGCTTCTTGGTGCCGACGAATAAAATCTTCCCGCCCTTGCGGACGGCGTTGGCGAGATAGTTCAAGGCGGCTTCGAGCTGCGCCTCGGTCTTGCTCAAATCAATGATGTGAATCCCGTTGCGCGCGTCAAAGATGAACGGCTTCATCTTCGGGTTCCAGCGCTTCGTTTGATGTCCAAAATGGACGCCGGCTTCCAGCAGTTCTTTAACTCCAATAGTGCTCATGTTTGCAATTTCCCTTTGGTTATCACCTCAAATCAATGTGAGGCATCCTGCGGAATACAGGATTTTATTTGATGTTGTTGTGGCCGCTTGCTTTCACACGAAGGCAAATTTGAAGGCCGTTTTCCCCCGCCACCAAAATAATTCCGGCGACAAGGAACGCTTAATCTATCAGAAAGCACCCGGCTGACAATGCTAAATTTTGCGGCCAGCCGAGGGGATTGGCGGCCGGGACAGCGCGCGCCCTTCCGGCCACACCAGGAAATTGCCGGCGGTTCTCGGCAAAGCTGAAATAAAATTTTGACTCCGTGGGGAGCGGATGTTTTCCTATCCGCCTATGCCGAAATCTTTGGTCACCGGTGCCGCCGGATTCATCGGGTCGCACGTCTGCGACGAGCTTCTGAAAATGGGGCACACCGTGGTCGCGCTGGACGATCTTTCGGGCGGGTTTCCTGAAAATGTCCCCGCGCGCACGAAGTTCGTCAAGGGCAAGGTGGAAAATCAGGCGCTCATCGCCAAGCTGTTCAAGCAGCACAAGTTTGATTACGTCTTCCATCTGGCCGCCTACGCCGCCGAGGGCTTGAGCCATTTCATCAAGACCTTTAATTACACGAACAATTTGATCGGCAGCGTGAATCTCATCAACGCGGCGGTCAACGCGGGCACGGTGAAATGTTTTGTGTTCACGTCGTCCATCGCGGTGTATGGCCGCAACCAGTTGCCGATGCGCGAAGACCTCGTGCCGCAGCCGGAAGACCCTTACGGCATCGCCAAATACGCGGTGGAACTGGATCTGAAGGAGGCGCACGAGATGTTCGGGCTGAACTACGTCGTGTTCCGCCCGCACAATGTCTATGGCGAACGCCAGAATTTGAGCGATCCGTATCGCAATGTCATCGGCATCTTTATGAAGCAGATCCGCAACGGCCAGCCGATGACGATTTTTGGCGACGGCAAACAGACGCGCGCCTTCAGCTACATCAGCGATGTCGCGCCGATCATCGCGCGCAGCGTGGAGCGGAAGAAATGTTACAACCAGGTTTTCAATGTCGGCGCCGACCATGCGTATTCCGTGCTGGAACTAGCGCGGGAAGTTGCGCAGTGCATGGACGTGAAGCCGGACGCGCGGCACTTGGAGGCGCGCAACGAGGTGGTCAACGCCTATTCGGCGCACGAGAAGGCGCGGAAATTTTTCGGCGACCTGATCGGCGACGTTTCCCTGCATGACGGTCTCGCGCGGATGTCCGACTGGGCCAAGACCGCGAAGCTGCGGAAGACCAAGTCGTTTAAGGGCATTGAAGTGGTGAAAAACCTCCCGCCATCCTGGGCGGCGATGATGAAGAAGTGATTTTCCGGCTGTGGCGGCAGGCCGGCGGTGGTGGAAAATGCTTTGACTTGCGGCGTAAAAAAATTAGACTGCGCTTCCGTTTTTTCGGGATGGGGTCATAGCTCAGTTGGTAGAGCGCCTGAATGGCATTCAGGAGGTCAGGAGTTCGAGCCTCCTTGGCTCCACCATCCGAAAAATTAAAAATCCCCTGTTTCACTTGTTTGTGAATCAGGGGATTTTTGTTTATATCGCCACCGGGCGCGGCCATTTTATTTCTGAATGGTTTGGACAGCCTGCGCCGCCGCTGCCTTGGCCGCGTCCTCGGAAATCTTGTTGCCCCAGCCGATGATGCAGGTCGAGCCGACGAGACACAGCAGCATCACGACGACGAGCGATTTGGTCAGCGCCTTCGCGCCGCGCCATTCCTTGAAGAAAATACCCCACAGAGTGCTGAAGATGATGATACTCGCCATGTGCAAAGTCCAACTGGAGAACTTGTAATTGCCCATCTGACTTTCACCCATCTGGTAGAAGAAAAATTGGAAATACCAGAACGTCCCGGCCAGCGCGCAGAAGAGCCAGTTGCCGAGCACGGGAATTTTCAAGTCGGTGGGCGCGACAGTCGCACTTGTTTGCGCGGGAGCGTGTTCGCTGCTGCCCGTGCCGCCATGGTGCGCGTGTTCGGCTTTGACGTGCGAGGCGAGGTATTGGTAGCCGGTGCGGTTCTTGATGTTCAACAGCACGCACCAAATGAAGTTCGTGGTCAGGCCGCCCAACAGAATTACGAGGATGACCGGCAGACCGACCCACAACGGCCCGGTGCCGTGGCTGGCGGAAATTTTGGTGATGGGATCGCCGAACTGGAAACCGTAAGAAAAACATGAACTCATCACGCCGGAAAAGGTCGCGATGGCCAAACCCTTCATGAGGCTGAATTCGGCGATGGCGGAAGATTTGCCGTCGTTGCCCATGTCCTTTTCCTTGCGCACGCCGGCAATGCCGCCGATGGCGATGCCGACCAAACAAACAATGACACCGAGGAAACAGATGTTGCCGCCGTGCGTCTGCAATAACTTGGCGGCGAACTCACCTTTCACCAGCGGCGGAACTAGCGTGCCGAACGCGGCGCAGTAGCCCAGCGCGACCGCCATGCCGAGCGACATGCCGAGATAGCGCATGGTCAGGCCGAACGTCAGACCGCCGAGTCCCCACAACGCGCCCATCAAATACGTCATCCAAAAGGTGTAGGAAGACGTTTCATGCAGCACGGCCAGCAGGTCTTTCGACAACACAAACGCGCCAATCCATGGACAAATAAGCCAGCTGAACATCCCGCCGGCCAGCCAGAAAGTTTCCCACGACCATTTTCGGACACCTTTGTAGGGCACATAAAACGTGCCGGAGGACAGGCCGCCCAGCCAGTGGAAGACGACGCCAAGTAGAGGATTTGGTTGCATTATTTAATTTAGTTTTGGTTTATTGTCGTTTGCTTAAAACGTTTTTCTCGTAGCTTTTCACTTCCGCCAGCCACGCGTCGCCGACAGGAACGCCCTGCTGCTCGCAGTAATAATCCCAGACCGCGCCGAACGGCAGCGTCTTGGCCTCCTCCTGCAACGCGAGCCGCGTCGTAAAATCTCCGCTGGCTTCCGCCGTGCGGATGAGCGGCGTCTCCAGCAACGCGATGAGCAGTGCACGAATCATATTGCGCGTGCCGATGGTCCACGCCGCGACGCGGTTGATGCTCGCGTCGAAATAATCCAGCCCGATGTGAACGCGCTTTTCAAAACCATTCGCCGAAATTTCGCGCGCAATGGCCAGCAGGTCGTCATTGAGAATTACCACATGGTCACTGTCCCAACGGACACCGCGGCTGACGTGCAGCAAAATTTCCGGCATGAATTGCAGCACGCTGGAAATCTTGTCCGCGATGCCTTCGGTCGGATGATAATGGCCGGCGTCCAGCGTCAGCAGTTTCTTCCGGCTGACGGCGTAGCCCATATAAAACTCATGCGAACCGACGACAAAACTTTCGCTGCCGATGCCGAACAGCTTCGGCTCGACCGCGTCAAGATTCAGTTTCGGCGAGATTTGCTTCTTGAAAATCGCGTCGAGCGATTCGGCCAAACGGGCGCGCGGCGCAACGCGGTCGGCGGGCGTGTCTTTCATGCCGTCGGGAATCCACACATTCGTCACGCAGGTCTTGCCAAGCGCCTTGCCCATGGCCGCGCCGATTTCGCGCGAGCGGATGCAATGCTCGATCCAAAACTTGCGAATTCCCTTGTCAGCATTGGACAAAGTAAAGCCGTCCGCCGCTTTCGGATGCGAGAAACAAGTCGGGTTGAAGTCGAGGCCAAGACCGTTTTTCTTCGCCCAAGCAATCCAGTTGGCAAAATGTTTTGGCTCAATGGCGTCGCGATCCACTTTCTTGCCGCCGAACTCGCCATAAAACGCGTGCAGGTTCAAACGGTGCTTGCCGGGGATGATTGACAACGTCTTGTCGAGGTCGGCGTGCAGTTCGTCCGGCGTGCGCGCCTTGCCAGGATAATTGCCAGTGACCGCGAGCCCATTGCCCAACGTGCCGCCGGCGTTTTCAAAGCCACCCACGTCGTCGCCCTGCCAGCAGTGCAGCGAAATGGGGATTGTGGCAAGAGTCTTCAGCGCATGGGTCACGTCCACTCCCAAGGAAGCGTAGCGTTCGGTGGCGAGTGAAAAAGATTGGGCGGTCGTCATAGGTGTTCGGCCAATGTATAAATTAAGCGGGCGGTGTGTCCAGTTTGTTGATTGGATGGTGGGGATCAAAAAGGAATGGAGCTTCAAAAAAATTCCGCCGGCCGGCATTTCTAGTTCGCATTTCCCCGTTGCGCTTTGGCCGGCGCGGATTAAATTTCCTCCATGAATAAAAACCTTGCCGCAAAAATTCTCTGGCTCGCCGCCGCGCTGTTCATCGCCGGCTGCGCCACGAACCGCGTGGACTGGAACAGCCGCGTGGGCGTCTTCACCTACGACCAGGCCGTGACCGAGCTCGGCCCGCCCGACAAGCAGGCGAAGCTCACCGACAACCAGACCGTCGCCGAATGGGTTTCCCGCTACAGCACCGGCGGCAGCGTCGGCGTGGGCATGGGCACCGGATTTTACGGCGGCGGAATGGGCGGCGGCATCGGCGTCATGCAGAGCACCCCGGCCTACCGCGAAAGCCGGCTGTGCCTGACCTTCAGCACCAACCACGTCCTCACCGCCTGGTCGAGAAAATAAAACTAATTCAGCGCGATGCCGCGCCGGATGAACGTCGGCACGTCCAGATCCTCGCCGCGATGCAGCGTCGGCTCGCTCTTGTCAAACCGGCCCTTGGAAATGATCGTCAGTGGCAACTGTCCCTGCACCGGCTTGGCTCCCGCCCGGCGGATGCGCGGGCGTGAACCTGCCGGCTCGCGATGACCGGCGGCCGCGGAGACCGGACTGCGGTTTTCCGCGCGCGGCGAAACGCTGCTGGCCGGCGCGTTTTGCTTCGCGGCGATGACGGTCACGCAAAGCTTGTCCTTCATGCCCGCGTCCGCCGCCGCGCCCATGACAATCTGTGCATGGCCGCACTGGCGTTTCACCTGTTCCATCACGCGGTTGATTTCAGCCATCGTCAAATCTTTGCCCGCCGTCAGGCTCACCAGCACGGCATCGGATTCCGCCAGCGCGCGGCCTTCGTCGAGCAGCGGATGATTGAGAATTTTTTCAGCAACTTCGCGGGCGCGGCCCGGCCCGGACGCCTCGACAAACGCAAAGGCGTTTTCCGCATGGCGGTCGCGAATGAGCGCGCACAAATCGCCGAAGTGAACTTGAATCAGTCCCGGCCGCGTGAGCAGCGACCACACGCCGCGCACGCCCTCGATGAGAAAACCGCCGGTGACACGGAAGGTTTCGACGAGCGTGGAGTTCTCGTCAATGAGCTTGAAAATTTTCTGGCTCGGCAGGCAGATTACGCCGTCGGCGGCAGACTTCAATTGTTCCAGCGCCGTCTGCGCCTGCGCCTCGCGGCGGTTGCCCTCACATTCGAACGGCAGCGTGACAAACGCCAGCACCAGCGCGCCGGCCTCGTGCGCGGCCTTCGCCAGCACGGGTGAAATGCCACTGCCCGCGCCGCCACCGAGCCCGGCGATGACGAAAACGACGTTCGCGCCTTCGCAGGCGGATTTGAGCGTGGAAAATTGTTCTTCCGCCAATGCGCGTCCACGTTCGGGATCGCCACCGGAGCCGAGACCGCGAAAAAGTTTGTTTTCCAGGTGAATCTTCACCGTGGCTGACGACGCGGCGAGCGCGGCGGCATCGGTGTTGACGGCGACAAATTCTGCGCCGGCAAATTCCGGCATGCCCAGCGCGCCGAGCAGCGCGTCGCCGGCATTGCCGACAGCGATGATTCTCACGACCGGCTTGCCGGAGATTTCCGATGTTTCAAAAAGTGGATTTTGATTTTCAGCTTGCATGGTCAGCCTTTCATGAACGCGACATCAATTTTCCGAACACGCCCTTGATTCCCGAAACCAGCGACGGACGCGCCAGATGCTTGCGCTGCCGGAGCGAACCGTATTTCAACAGACCGATGGCAGTGGCGAATTCCGGCTGGTCGAGCGCGGCGGTCAACCCGCTGATGGCCGTGGTGTGGCCGGGCGTCACGTTCATCTGGAAAACATTTTCCGCGAGCTGCACGATGCCCGGCACGCGCGAGCTGCCGCCGCAAAGGAAAACGCCCGCGCGCAGATAGTCGGTGAGGCCAGACTGCTCCAAATCCTGCGCGATGAGCTGGAAAATTTCCTCCAGCCGCAGCGCCATGATGCGCTGCAGATGGCCGACGTTAACGCGCTTGAGTTCGAGACCGATGTCGTTGGTGATGCTCAACGTCTGACCCTTTGCCGTTTCGGTCGGCAGCGCCGTGCCGTGTTCCTCCTTTAATTTGTGGGCGCGCGCCAAGGAGACTTTTAACCCAATCGCGAGGTCGTTGGAAATATGGTCGCCGCCGACCGCCAGCACGCCGGAATGCCGGATGATGCCGTCGGAGTAGGCGACGTATTCCGTCGTGCCGCCGCCGATATCAATCACCAGCGCGCCCAGCTCCTTCTGCTCGTTGGTCAGCAGCGCCAGCGACATGGCGATGCCGTTGAACACCACATCGTCCACTTCCAGCGACGTGGCGCGGACGAGCCGGACGGCATTTTGCAGGCGGTTGGCATTGCCGTGAATGACGTGCATATCCACCTCCAGCCGCGCGCCGAGCATCCCGACGGGATTCGTCACGCCGTCCTGGCCATCCACAAAAAAATGCTGGCGGACGTGGTTGATAATGGTGTTCTCGGCGGGCAAGTTGATCGCCTTCGCATTTTTGACCACGTCATCAACATCGTCCTGCGAAATTTCGCGGTCGGCGGAAACCACCGGATGCACGCCGCGATTATTGAAACCGCGGATGTGCCCGCCGCTCACGCCCAGATACACGCTGCGAATCTCCACATCAGCCATCTGCTCCGCCTCGAAAATCGCCGAGCGCAAATCTTCCTCGACGTGCTCGGGGTTGATGATCTCGCCCTTGCGCACGCCGCGCGATTTCGCCTGGCCAAGGCCGATGATGTTCAATGCGCCGCTTTCGCCGGTCTCGCCAACGGCGACGCGAATGACCGATGTGCCGATTTCGAGGCCGGCAATGATGTTGGAATCGTCAAACATTTTTCCTCCGGGTTTTTGCTGGTTTGACCGCCTTGGGCGTCACGCTCACCGGCGCGGCACTGGCCAGCATCCAGCGCACCGGCACATTGTTCGCCACCGCCAAATCCACCGACGCGATCGCCCGCTGCTGGCTCGCGCCCAAATCGTAAATCTGCCGCCAGCGCCGCAATTGCTGATCCAAATTGTCGAGGCCGAAAGTAATTTCGCTGCCCTGCCCCGTCGTCGCCACGACCACGCCCGGCGCGGAAATATCCACGCGCCGCAAATCTACCAAGCCCGCCATCGGCGATTTTGAAAACGCGGCGATCAGTTGCAGCGCCACCTGCACCTGCGGCAGTTCCATGCGCCGCCCCGGCTGCAACTGAAACGCGTTCACGCCGGCGATGACCGGCAGTTGCGAGTTCATCTGCGCCAATGGAATTGTGCAAAGCCGCGGATCCAGCGGCTGCATCACCATGCCGTCCGCGTCGAGTTGGAAAACGGAAACGGCGATACCGTTGGCGCCGTCCGCACGCGGCACATTCACTTGTGCAATCGGGTCGCGCTCCGTCACGCGGATTTTTAACGTGCGCGGCAGAACGCGTTCGACGGAGACGGAATCAATCACCGAGACGAGTTCCAAATTGCGCTTCACCGCCGCGAGGTCGAGGGCGATGAGGTTCGCGCCCGGCTTCACACCTGTCCAGCGGCGCAACTTCTCCGGCGCGATCACGCCGTCCGTCTGCACGTCAATCTGCTGGATGGCGAAGTCGGCGTTGTCATAGACGAAAGCATTAAGCGTCGCCTCGCCGATGCGCCAGACAAGATACAGCGCAAGCACGGTGACGAGCGGAACAATCAACGCCAGCAGCCCCAGCAGCAGACGCGTCGCCTGCACTTGGTCAGAACGCAGCTTCACATCCAGCACATGATGGCGGTGCAGGCGGCGGTTTTTATTTTGTTCACGCTTAAACCACATAAAAAAAATTACGCAAAAGCGGTCGCTTCTTTGCGCTCTTTGCGGCTTTGTGTGAAAATTTTTCTTTCCAAAGCCAAATCAATCATCCGCAGGCAAAGCTCGGCGTAATTCATGCCCGCTGCCGCCGCCGCCTTTGGCAGCAAACTCGTCTCGGTCATGCCCGGCAGCGTGTTGACTTCCAGCACCACCGGCGAACCGTCGGCGCGCACCATCACGTCCACGCGCGCATAATCGCGCCCGCCGATGGCGCGAAACGCACCGAGGGCGGCGGCTTGGATTCGCTTCGTCGTCGCCGCGTCAAAATCTGCCGGGCAAAAATAATCGGTGTTGCCGGCGGTATATTTGTTGATGTAATCGTAACTGCCCGCCTTCGGCCGCACCTCGACCACCGGCAAAACTTTTCCGCCCAAAATTCCCACCGTCGTCTCGCGCCCGATGATTTTTTCCTCGACCAAAACCTCCGAGTCAAATTTCAACGACTCCGCCAGCGCGCCCAGCCAATCCCCGGCGCGTTCGACAAATTGCAGCCCGACGCTCGACCCCTGCCGCGACGGCTTGACCACCAGCGGCAGCGAAAGATTTTTTGGAAAATCCGCCAGCGCCGATTGCACCGTCACGAATTTCGCCGTCGGCACGCCGGACTGGATGCAGCTTTGCTTCGTCAGCACCTTGTCGAACGCGATGCGGCTCGCCTCGGCGTCGCAGCCCGTGTAAGGCACGCCCAGTTCGTCCAACTGCTTCTGCACCGCGCCGTCCTCGCCGTAAGTTCCGTGCAGCGCAAGAAACACCACGTCCGTCTTCGCCGGCAAAACCCAGTCCGGCGTGCGCGGGTCAAGCTCGCTCACCGCGTGGCCGAGCGACCTCAGCGCCGCCGCCACCGCCGCGCCGGAGCGCAGCGAAACTTCGCGCTCGGCGCTTGATCCGCCCAGCATGACAGTAATGTTTAATTTGCGACTCATGCTTCACCAATGATTTCAACTTCCGTGTGTAAATCAATCCCACGTTCAGCTTTTGCTTTCGCGCGCAAAATCCCGATCAATTCCAGCACATCCTTCGCCGTCGCGCCGCCGGCGTTCACCAGAAAATTGCCGTGCTCCTGCGAAATTATTGCGCCGCCGACCTTCGCGCCTTTCAGGCCGAGTTCGTCAATCAGCCGACCCGCCGGAATCGTCGCCGGGTTCTTGAACATGCAGCCGGCGCTCGGCGCGGCAGGCTGCGAACTCCAGCGCTTCTCGCTATACGCCTTCATCCGTTTTTCAATTTCCTCGCGCGGCTCCGGTTTGCACCGGAACACCGCGCCCAGCGCGATGTGGTTTTTCAGCGTCGCACAACTGCGATATGCCACCGACATTTCTGGTGGCGACAATTCAGAAATATTCCCGGCAAAATTCATCACACGAACCATTTCAACCGCATTAAAAGTTTCGCCGCCCATCGCGCCGGCGTTCATCCGCAGCGCGCCGCCGATGCTGCCGGGAATGCCTTCCAAAAATTCCACGCCGCTCAAGCCCGCACGCTTGGCCTCGACCGCGACATTCTTTTGCTTCGCGCCCGCGCCGGCGCGGATGCGCGTGCCGTCAATTTCAATCCGGCTAAAATTCGGATGCGACAGGCAAATCACCACGCCGCGAAAACCGCCGTCGCGCACGAGCAAATTTGAACCGCGACCAAGGATGAAAATTTTCACGCCATGCTCACCGCAGCCTTGTAAAACCAAGGCCAAATCGGCTTCCGACGACGGCTCGACATAAATGTCTGCCGGGCCGCCGACGCGCAGGGTCGTGTGCTTCGCCATCGGCTCGGCGCGGCGCAGGATCGTTCCGGGCGCAAGCCGCCGGCTGAATTCGGCGAACATTTTTTCGCCGGCCAGCAGCGACTTTTCTGGCATGGTCACGGTCAAGGTCACATTTTGTTCAGGCCCGTTTTTTGCGGTTGCGCACCTCGGCCAGAATCTGGTCGGCGATGGCCTCCGCCGCGCGCGCGCGGTGCCAGCACGGCAGCGCGACGAGCAGCGCCTGCCGCACGGTCACGTTATTTGCCAGCAGGTTGACGAGCTGGCCCAGATTTTCGGGCGTGACCTCGGCTTGTTCGAGCATCCGGGCCGCGCCGGTCCGCACATATTCGCGCGCGTTGACGAGCTGGTGGTTGTCGGTCGCCGCCGGATACGGGATCAAAATGCTGGGCACGCGCAGCGCGGCGATCTCGGCGAGCGAGGATGCCCCGGCCCGGCTGATGGCGACGGTGGCGGCGGACAGCGCCTGCTGCATTTCCGCGAGGAACGGCTTGACGGAGAATTTCCCAGCAGCGTGTTCTTCATAAGCCTGCCGCACCCAGGCCTCATCCGCCTCGCCGGTCAGGTGTAGGAACTGGAATTCCGGCAGCATCCTCACAAGGCGCGGCAGGCTATGGACGACCAGCGCGTTAATGGGGGTCGCGCCCTGGCTGCCGCCCATGATCAGCAGCGTCGGCCGCGCGGGATCCAGGCCGAGCGTGGTGCGCGAGGTGGCGGGGTCGCGCGACGTAAACTGCGCGCGAACGGGCATGCCGATATCCACGACGTCGCAGCCGGTGAACTGGCTGGCCGCGTGGGAAAACCCCACGAACACGCGGTCAGCCACGTGCGAGAGCCAGCGGTTGGCGCGGCCAGGAACGGCGTTGGACTCGTGCAGAAAGGTGGCCGCGCCGGAAAGTTTTCCGGCCAGAATCGGCGGTGCGGCGGTGAATCCGCCCATGGCCAGGACGGCCTGGGGTCGCTTGGCCTTGAAAAGCTTTCTGGCAGCGAAGAAAGAACTGACAAAGGCCAGGGCGAACCCGGGATAGTTTTTCCGGGTCAGGCCGACGGCAGGCAGCTTGACGATGTCCATGCCCCAGACATTCTGGAGCGCCTCCTGGTCAATCTCCTTTTTCGAGACGATGAGGGTGACCTCGCAGTTGCGGCGGGTGAGGTGCTGGGCGACGGCAAGGCCGGGAAAAAGATGCCCGCCCGTGCCGCCGCACGCGATGGCGATGTGGGTTTTGCCGGTCTGGTCGTTCATGGGAAATCTGCCGGATGGAAAAAATTTAGCTCTAGCCTGATGGCCTGAAAAGCAACGCCGCCTCTGCCACCACGCGTGACGGCAGTGGAGATTTTTTGGCGAGCGGAGAAATTCATGCGGCCTTGGCGGCAAACGGATTGTCGTTCGTGACAAAATCCGTCGCGGAAATTTTTGCGGGCACGGCCTGCCGCGCCACGCTCAACAAAATGCCGACGCCCATCAGCATCGCGAGCAGGCTGGAGCCGCCGGCGCTGATGAACGGCAGCGCGAGACCCTTGTTGGGCAGCAGGCTGGTGACGACGCCGATGTTGATGATGGCCTGATAACTAATGAGCGAAGTGATGCCAACCGCGAGCAGGCAGCCAAACTGGTCACGCGAACGGAGCGCGATGAAAAGTCCGCAAATGGTGATGACGAGAAAGGCGAGAACGACGAGCAGCGTGGCGACAAGGCCGAGTTCTTCGCCAATGTTGGCAAAGATAAAATCACTTTGGATTTCGGGCAGGAAGCCGTGCTTCTGCATTCCGTCGCCGAGGCCGAGGCCGGTCAGACCACCAGAGCCGATGGCGATTTTGGCCTGTTCCGCCTGCAAGGCCGCGCCGCCCGCATGCGCCTCGGGATGGAGCCACGCGGTGATGCGCCCGCTGCGCATCGAGTCGTGCGTCAGTGAATAAACCAGCGCCGCCGCCCCCGCCAGCACCGGCGGAATGACGTGCAGCCAACGCACGCCTGCAATCATCAGCATCGTGCCGCTGACCGCCGCGAGCAAAATCGTTGTGCCACGATCGGGCTCAATGAAAATCAAACCGAGCGCCGCCGCGATGATGACTCCGGGAATGATGATGCCGCGCTTGAAAGTGTTCATCTTCCGCTGCGAATAATCGCCATACCAAGCGAGCATGACGATGAGTGCGATTTTGACAATTTCGGACGGCTGAAACGTAGCACCCGGCAGGCGAATCCAACGATGCGCGCCGTTGAGGTTGATACCGACGTGCGGAACAAAAACCAGCGCGGACAGAAAAAGTGAGCCGACAAAAACCGGCAACGCGAATTTTTTGAGAACTTCGTAGTCGAGCGCCGCGAGCGTGACGCAGGCGATGAAACCGAGGATGCACCAAAGCAACTGCATTTGGAGCATGTGCGCGCCGATTTCGGAGTGCGTGTGCTTGTCCACCATCACCATGCTCGAGCTATAAAGCATCACCAGCCCCAACGCGAGGAGGCTGGTGACGCAAAATGCCAGAGTAGTGACGGCGACTTTCATTTCAGCTTTCCCAAAATCCAGCCGCGTTCGCGCGCGGCTTAATGCGCCGGCGCGGGAGCCGGGGCGGATACCGGCGGCAGCGCGGGCGCGGGCGTGGTGTCCACAACCGGCGCGGGCGCGACGGGCGCAGCCGCAGCGGCTTCGCCCTTCGACGGAATTTTCAGCTTCTGGCCGACCTTGATCTTGGTCGTGCTCAAACCGTTCGCCGCTTCAATCGCCTTGACGGTCGTGCCATTTTTCTTGGCAATTTTGGTGAGCGTGTCACCGGATTTGACCGTGTAGGTTGCGCCACCCGTGTCGCCGCCGCCAACCGTCGGCGCGGTGGTGTCAGCCGAAACGCCGCCGCCAGCAGGCAATGTCAGTTTCTGGCCGACCTTCAATTTGGTCGGGACAACGCCCGGATTCGCGGCCTGCAGCGCCTTGAGGGTCACGCCGTTTTTCTTGGCGATCTTGGCGAGCGTGTCGCCCTTGACGATGACATAGTCCGAGCCGCCCGTCTGGACGACCGGTTGCACCGGCGCAATTGGCGGCGGAATGACCGGCGGCGGATTCGACGCGATCGGCGGCACCATGACCGGCGGATTCGACGCCTCAATCGGCGGGATGTTGGTATCCATCGGAACGGCGTTCGTGTCCAGGCTCGGCGGATTCAAATCCGTGTCGGACGGCTTCTCGCGTTTGCAGCCCTGGATCAGTGCGGCGACGAGGCCGGTGACGGTCACGGCGAGCACACAGAACACCGCGAGTTTGAGTCGGGAACGGCGCGCGCTTTGTTGTTCGAGGAGCGAGCCTTTGGGGACGAACGGGTTCGGATTATTCATAAGTTTGCGATGGCGTTGTTGTTTCGAGGTTGTTTTATTTTTGAGTTTGGCGCGGCGGAACTTTCCCTCGAAAAATTTCGCAACGCGTTAAATTTACACCGTTGTTTTGGGCGGCGGACAACGGTTCACCGTGAAAATGATTGCCGGCAGAAAGATGAACTGGTGAAACACTCTTGCTGACCGGCACGCGCCCTGCCGCTCTGACGGAAATTGTTAGCAACCGCGCGGCTTTTTCGCAAGCAGCAAAGCGTGATTTCGCAATGTTTTTTTGTTGCCTTGTCGTCCTCATTTCACCTGAGTTTCAGCGTCGCCAGCGCCACCACCGCGCACAGCACGCACAAAATGTAAAACCGCATCACCACCTGCGATTCGTGCCAGCCCTTTTTTTGGAAATGATGATGCAGCGGCGCCATCAAAAAAATCCTTTGCCCCGTGCCCGTGCGGATGCGCGTGAACTTGAACCAGCCTTTCTGCAAAATCACCGAAACCGCCTCCGCCACAAACACGCCGCCCGCGATGACCAGCACGAACGGCTGGTGGATCAGCACCGCGATGATGCCGAACGCGCCGCCGAGCGCCAGCGAGCCCGTGTCGCCCATGAACACTTGCGCCGGATGGCAATTGAACCACAAAAATCCCAGTCCCGCGCCGAGTAGCGCCGCACAAAACACAGTCAACTCGCCCGCGCCGGAGACATACGGAATTTGCAGATACGCCGCCGCCTTGATGTTGCCCGCGAGGTAGGTGAAAAACAGAAATACAAACCCGACAATCAGCGTGCAGCCGGTCGCGAGGCCATCGAGGCCGTCGGTCAAATTCACCGCGTTCGAGCTGCCGACGATTGCCAGCGCCACGATGATCACGCCGGCCACCGCGCCGATGTGCAGCGGGTATTTGTAAAACGGCAGCATCAGCGTAGAAACGAGGTTGCTGTGCCAGACCGCTTTCACGCCGAGCAGGTGCAACTCGCTTTTCGCTGGCAAATTCCAAAGATAAAAACCAACGAACAATGCCAGCGAAAATTGCGTGATCAACTTCACTCGCGGCGGCGTGCCGCCGCCGCTTTGCTTCAAAATTTTTGCGTAGTCATCGTAAAAACCCAGCCCTGCCAGCACCAAAACGGACAGCATCGTCAGTTCCACCTGAGCGTTCCATTGCGCCCACAACATCGTCGAAATCACGAGCGAGAGGACGATTAAAATTCCGCCCATCGTCGGCGTGCCCTTTTTGTCCACGACATGGCGCACGCCGGATTCCTCCGCCTTGTCCGCGTATTCCTGGCCGAATTTCAAGTCCTTCAGCCAGCGGATCACTTTCGGCCCGAGCCACCAGCACAACAGCAGCGACGTGACCGCCGCGCCCGCGCTCCGCACCGTGATGTATTTGAACAGGCGCAAAAACGCCAGCCGCGACTCCCATTCGGAGCCGTGCGCCCAGTCCAAAATCTGCTGGCTCAAAAGATAAAGCATTTTAATTTTTCAAAATTCAAAACTGCACTGCCAAAACTTGTTCAGCAAAAATATTATTTTTCTGCTTTCCGCCATGGAACACCAGCAACAACTTCTTCAAGCGTGAACTCCGGCGTGTTCCATAATTTTGTGACTCGCTGCAAACGAATTGCCGGTGATGCCGGATTAACACAAAAGAAATCGTCGGCGAACAACTTAATTCCAAACTCTTTCAAATAATCACAGAGCATTTCGCGCGTGAAACGGTCACGCTTCCGGCTCTCTGCATACCGTTCAACTTTTTCAAAAGGAAAACGCTCGCCAGATTCCTCAAATATCCAATGGCCTCCGTCATTTGCGGCTGCTATGGAACGGCGACAACCACGCGGCAATTTACCGCCCTGCGATTCTGGCGCATACAATTCCCAGATTACGGCTGGAAATTTAACCGAGTCAGCCGTGCAGCAAACTCGCATTGCCAGAGTTTCCATTTTCCTAGCCAGAAATGACATCGCCGGAGCAGGGTCAGAACCTTGAATGCCATTTTGAAAACAGGCAACCCAATCCGAGCGAGTTGCAACGAACAAACGCCTCATTTTACTGTGTGCAAGAGGAAGCAAAGATTCAAATGCGGCATCAAACGAGGTTGAGATTTCTACGCCCGAATATTCAATGCCAATGGATTTGTGCCAGTTTTGAAATTCAACCAGCACTCGCTCAAGCGGTGCTCGGATAAGCCCGAAATCGTAAGTAACTGGATTCCATTTTTGTATTACTGATGGCATGAGAAATTTGATCAGTTCAATTTATTTTTCCGCCTTCAACATTTCCGCAATCCGCTCCAGCCGCGACACACGCGACGCCTTCAACAACACCACGTCGCCCGGCTTCAAAAAACCTTTCACCACATTCAGCGCCGCCTCGACCTCCGCAAATTCAAACACGCGCATCAGCCCCGCGTCGCGCGCCGCCTTGCCCGTCACCGCCGCCATTTGGCCGATGGCGAACAACTGGCCGAGCTTCAATTCCGCCGCGCGCCGGCCAATCTCCGCGTGCGCCGCCGCGCTGTGCGCGCCGAGTTCCGCCATGTCGCCCAGCACCGCCACGCGCCGGCCTTGCAACGGCAATCCGCACAATGTTTCCAAGGCCGCGATGGTCGAATCCGCATTGGCGTTGTAGCTGTCGTCCAGCACGCGCACGCCGTTCGCCTCAAAAAAATTTAGCCGCATCTTCGGCGGCGGACACGCGACCAATCCATCTTGAATTTCCGCGCGGTCCAATCCCAGTTCCGCACCGAGCGCGATGGCAAACAGCGCATTCGCCACCTGATGCTGGCCGAGCAGGTTGATCCGATACGCGCCGCAAAATTCTTCCTTCGGCGCGGTGACTTGAAACGTAACGCCGCTCTTATCGAGACGAATTTTCTTCGCGCACCAGTCATTCTTTTCGCCAATGCCCACGCGGACAACCTGTGCCGGCGTCCGTGCTGCAATTTTTTCCGACCACTCGCTGTCGCCGTTCAAAAACAGTTTTCCGTTCGCCGGCAGCAGCTCCGCGAGCCAGCCTTCTTCCTGCGCCACGCCCGCCACATCGCCGAAAAATTCCAGATGCTCGCGGCCGATGCTCGTGAGAACGCCAAACTTCGGCGCAATCATTTTCACGAGCGGCGTCAGTTCTCCCGGATGATTCGTGCCCGCTTCGAGCACCGCCGCCTGATGCGTTTTATTCAGCCGCAGCAACGTCGCCGGCACGCCGATGTCGTTGTTGAAACTGGCCTCGCTCCACAACGTCGCAAATTTTTGCCGCAACACGGACGCGACCAGTTCCTTCACCGTCGTCTTGCCATTCGAGCCACCCACCGCGACCACCGACAAGTCGAACTGCCGCCGATACGCCGCCGCGATTTTCCCGAACGCCGCACGGACATCGTCCACCGCCAGCACCGCGCACGGCGGCAGTTTCACCGGCATTTTCTTCTTTTCCACGACGACGGCTGCCACATCGTTCGCCGCCACTTCTGCGACGAAATCATGGCCGTCGAATTTTTCGCCCTTGATGGCAAAAAATAAATCACCCGCCTTCGCCGCGCGCGAATCGGTGCAGACGGTATTGATTTCTACGCCCGCTGCGCTGCCGAATATTTCCGCACCGCAGGCTTCGGCAATAAATTTCAACGAGCAGGTTTCCACAAAATTATTTCAACAAAAACGTCGCGGTCACCACGGCAGTGATGGTCTTCTCGCGCGAGCCGGTGTCGCTCTCGCCCTGCCAGCTCGTCGCGACGCTGTGCTGCGGCGTAATCTGAAAAATTCCCTGGTCGGCGTCGTGCAGCCGCGCGATGTCACGGCCACCTTGCGTGGCGATTTGCTCGGCGCGGGCGCGGGCGTCCTTCGTCGCCTCGGCCAGCATCTCAATCTTGGTGTCGCCGGCCTTGGTGTAAATAAATTGCGGCGGCGCGACGGTGAAAATCACGCCCTGCTCCACCAGCGGCGTGGCGTCGAGCTTGTCCAGCCGATCCACGTCGGCGGACTCGACGGAGACGGACTGCGTCAGGCGGTAGCCCGTCGTGCGCTGCGAAACAAAACCGTCGGCGGATTTCTGCGACGCCTTTAATTCCTCAATGCCGATGGGCGCAAAAGTGAAGCTCGTCACGCCGGCGTCGCCGAGAAATTTCGCCACCAGCGCGCGGTTCGCCTGCACCTTGTGCTGCGCGTCGAGCAGCGTTTCCGCCTCCACCAGAAAACTGCCAGACCAAATCGCGAGGTCGGACTCGATGTTTTTCTGCACCGAGCCTTTGACGGTGACGAACTGGGAATTTTTTATCTTTACCCACGCGCTAGTGCCGAGCATGGCGGAGAAGACGAGGCCGGCGGCCAGAAAAAGGCCGGCGAGCATTCCGAAAAGTTGCGGGCGAGATTCGTTCATAAAATCAGAGTTTCCGCCCGGCGTTTTCCACGACGAGCGACGTTGCATTCGTCATCAAATTTGGATCCGGCGGAATGTTTAAATAGCTTGCGCAGCGCTCGGCGATGTCGCGGAACACTGGACCGCAGACTTTGCCGCCATAATAGCCTTCCTTCGGCTCGTCCATCACGATGGAAATGCACAGCTCCGGATTGTCCGCCGGAAAAAATCCAATGAATGACGAAACATATTTGCCCGCCGCGTAAGCGCCGTTCTCCGCCTTCTGTGCCGTGCCGGTCTTGCCGGCGACGACATAATCTTTCATTGCCGCGTCCGGCGCGGTGCCGCCTTTCGTCGGCACAGTTTTCAACGCCTCGATCATATCCAAATCGGCTTTTTCACCGATGACTTGCCGCACCCGCTCCGGCGCATAGCGTTGCACCACCGAGCCGTCGCGTTCCTGCAACTGCTTTACAATCATCGGCCGCATCAGCCAGCCGTCATTCGCAATCGCCGCCATCGCGTAAAGCATCTGCAGCCGCGTTACCGCGACACCGTGGCCCATCGGAATCTGCGCGATGGAAACTTTGCTCCAGTCCTTCACTGGATACAAAAATCCGCGCGCCTCGCCCGGCAATGGAATGCCGGTGCGCTGGCCAAAGCCGTAATTCCACGCGTAGTCATAAAGATTTTGCTCACCCAGCTTGATGCCAATTTTCGCCGCGCCGATGTTGGAAGATTTCGTGATGACGCTTTTCACCGTTTCATTGCCAAGACTTTCATGGTCGTGCAACACGCGACCGGCAAAGGCAAAATGTCCGTTTTCGCAAAAAACCGGATCGTTCAAATGCGAGATGCCGGTATTCAAAGCGCCGGAGATAACAACGATTTTGAAAGTCGAACCCGGTTCAACGACGTCGGTGATGACGCGGTTGCGCGTTTCCGGCGTGATGGTGTTCGGCTGGTTCGGATCGTAATTCGGCAACGAAACCATCGCCAGAATTTCGCCAGTCTTCGGACGCATGACGATTCCCGTGATGCTGCGCGGCGTGTGTTTTTTCATTGCGTCCGCCAGCGCCGTCTCGACGATGTGCTGCACGACTGAGTCAATTGTCAGCATCACATTCAAGCCGTCGCGTGGATGCACGTCCTCGTCGCGCATCGCGACCAATTCATGTTGCGCGCGGTCGGTCTCGGTAACTTTCCAGCCCGCAACGCCGCTTAACTGTTTTTGCAGCGACAATTCCACGCCGTCGCGTCCGGCGATTTGTGTCACCAGCCGGCCGCTGATTTTCTCCTCTTCCGCCGCCGGAAAACCGATGACCTGCGAAGCCAGCGAACCGTTCGGATAAACACGCATCTGGTCCGGCTCGGAGAAGACCGCGTAGTTGCGCAGGTTGCGGACAAATTCCTTTTGCGCGCGCGGCAGCTTTTTTTCATCCACGCCGAAAGTGAGATTCGTCATCGCCGCCGCCACCTGCTGCCAGTTTTCTTCCGAAATATTTTTGGCCAGCCGGACGTAATGCAAATTGTTCGTGACGATTTCACCCTTCGCGTTGCGCGTCAAATAGGGCGTAAGCCGTTTCACCAGATCCGTTTCTTCTAATTTCAGCAGCGTCGCAATCGCGTGCGCGACGAGCGGCTGAAAATTTCCCATCAACGACGGATCGGCACAAATTGTCTTCACCGGCACACTCGTGGCGAGAATATTTCCGTTCACGTCTAGAATATCGCCCCGGCGCGGTGCCTGCCAAAATTCGCGCTGCGTATTTTGCTCCGCCTTCGCGCTCAACTCATCGTGACGCAACACCTGCAAATCCACCAGCCGGTAACACAAGCCGCCAAACGCCAATGACAGAAAGGCGAGCAGCAGCAAGGCGCGGCGGATTTGTTGTTTGTTGGTCATCCTAAAAGGCGGCCAGCCGCCCGTGGCGATCGGTTCCTCAACCAACGGCGTCACGAGCGGCGGCCAAAATTATCTTTTCCTTACGGCGTGAGTTCGGTCGCCGGCCGTTGGGCAAACTGACGCGAACTATTTTCCGGTGTGACCGGCGTTTCCGTGAGCCGCACGACTTGCATCGGCGTCGCCGGCGCGAGGCCAAGATTCAATTCCTTCGCGCGCTGGTCGAGCATCACCGGCGAATGCAAAATCGATATCTGGTCGGAAAACCGTTTGTTGTCGCTTTGCAACTGCGCGAGTTTTGTTTCGCGCTGGCGGATCTGCTGGCCGAGCCGGTAAATCTCGTTCTTCTGCCAGACGTAACCGACCGCTGAACCGCCGATGAGCGAGCACAGCAAAACGACCTTCAATACCGGGGCAAACCGGATTGATGCCGCCTGATTTTTACGATTCTTTGCCATTTTGCATTGTTTTTTTCGGCGGTCATAGACAACCGCTACAATTAAATTTTCTCCAGCGCTCGCAATTGCGCGCTGCGGGCGCGCGGATTTTCTTTCAACTCGACTTCGCCCGGCAAAACCGCCTTGCGCGAAACCCATTTCAGTTCCGGCACAATCGGCGTTCGCAATTCCGGCACATCCACTTCGCCCGGAAACGTGTAATCACGAGTCTTTTCACGGCCAAACTCTTTCACCACACGATCTTCAAGCGAGTGAAACGTGATCACCGCCAACCGTCCACCGGGCTTTAAAATTTTCACCGCCGAGTCCAAACCACGTTTCAGCGAACCGATTTCGTCGTTCACCGCGATGCGCAGCGCCTGAAAAACTTTCGTCGCCGGATGCGCCTTTTTTCCGTGGCGCGGCGCAAGGCGCTCAATCAAATCGGCCAACTGCATCGTCGTCTCAAATTTTCGCAACGCGCGATCATGGACAATCGCCCTTGCAAACCGGCGGGAATCCCGCTCGTCGCCGTATTCCCAAAATATTTTTGCCAGCGGTTCCGCGTCTTCGCCATTGACCAGATCCGCAGCCGTCAGCTTTTGCCGGTGATCCATCCGCATGTCCAGCGGGCCGTCCTGCATGAAACTGAACCCGCGTTCCGCGACATCCAGTTGCGGCGAACTCACACCCAAATCCAACAACACGCCGTCGCAACTTTTTTCCGCAACCCAGTCCGCCAGTTCCGCAAAATTTCCGCGCCGTAGTTCAAAGCGCCCAGCAAATTTTTCATTCAGCCGCGCGCGCGCAACTTCAAGAGCGACGCCATCGCGATCGCACCCAGACAACCATCCAGTCGGCGAACTCGCGGCCAGTATGCTCGCCGCGTGACCAGCTCCACCGAGCGTCCCGTCGGCGTAACGGCCGTCCGGGCGCGGTCTCAGCGCGACCAGCACCTCCGCCGCCATCACTGATCTGTGAATGAATTCTGGCACTGCGCATGGTTCAAGATTGCTTCACGAGCCGTTCGCCTAAAAATTCCCAGGACGAGCGCGCGGGCGATAACATCGGCGCTTCCGGCGATGCCACCGTGCGGGATTTTACGGGAACAACTTCAATGTCCGCGTCGGCCAAATCGTTATGAACTACTTTCACGGCTTCCAGCGAAAGTTCCACCTGCACCGCGCTTGTTGACGCAAGCCGCGTCGGCTGCGGCGCGCGAAACGGATTTAATTTCTCTTTCCAACTCGTCGCGCGCGTCGGCATGGCCGGCTGCGCCGGCTGCGCCGCAAACACTGGAATCTTTTGCGTTTTGGCCAAAAGCGCCGCAGAAACTTTTTTCACCTCGGGCATCCGCACGGGCGAAGACTCCGCCGGCTTCGGCGCAAACGGATTTTTCTCTGCGTTAAATTTCGGCAGGTAAAAACTTTTGTCCGTTCGGTAGGCCACTTTGCCGCCACCGCCAAAAAATGTTTTTCCTGCGCCAAGCAATTTTCCTAGGTTCATATTTTTTATTCCATGAATTTGAAGGCTTCGTGCGCGAGCACCGCGTCCGCCGCCTTGACTTTTTCATAACGAGCCGGACTCCAAATTTCAAAACGGTCGAGCAGGCCGACGAGCACCGCCTCGGCCTTGATGTCTGCCTTGCGCGCCATTTCGTCGGGGATGCAAATGCGTCCCGCCTTGTCGAGCGTCACCTGCGCGGATTCGCTGCCGATGAAGCGCTTCAAATAAATTTTCTTTTCGTCACCCTTCGGCATCGCGTCGATGTCCGCCATCAACTGCGCCATCTGCGCCGGCGGCAAAACGCGCAGACACATACCCGCATTGTGTTTCGGCCAGAGCATCATCGTGAGTTCAACACCGTCATCTTCCGGCCGCCATTTGGCCGGAACCTGCAAACGCCGCTTCTCGTCAACGCCATGCTGAAAGCAGGAATTATAAACGGTTTGCGGAATTGTTCTGGCGTCGCTCATTTTGTTCACAGTGATTTGCCAAACGGCATTAACCACCCACAACGACCCATTTCTACCCACAATGCGCCACTTTGTCAATGGAAATTCCGTGTCGAAAGCGTTAATTATTCAAAAGTTATTCACAATTTCTGCCAACTGTGAATTGTCAGCCCCCGTCCCGCTCCGTTACGATCACTTCTGTGCGAACCGCTGATTTCCATTTCAATTTGCCGCCGGAGCTGATTGCGCAGCAGCCCGCCGCGCGCCGCGACGGCTCGCGCCTGCTCGTTTTGCAACGGAAAAACGGAAAGATCGAACATCGCCAGTTTCCCGACCTCTTGGAATTTCTGAATCCCGGCGACGTGCTGGTGCTGAACAACTCGCGAGTAATCCCGGCGCGGCTGCATGGCGCAAATGCGAAAACCGGCGGAAAATTTGAAATCCTGCTGCTCGAAGAAAACGCGCCGAACGACTGGTGGGCGATGACACGACCCGGAAAACGCGCGCAAATCGGAACCCAAATCCGATTGCAAGAAAAAAATGGCGCGACGACGAAAATTGTCGCGACCGTCACCGGCGTGAATGCCGAAGGCCACCGGTGTTTGCAATTTTCCGGCTGCGAAAATCTTTTTCAAGAGCTTGATAATCTGGGTGAATTGCCATTGCCGCCCTACATCGAGCGCCACGGCGAACTGCCCGGCGACCGCGAGCGTTACCAGACGGTTTTCGCACTGCCTGCCGGCTCCGTCGCCGCGCCAACGGCGGGTCTGCACTTCACGCCGGAGCTGCTCGACAAAATCCGTTCAGCCGGCGTCAAAATTTGCTTCGTCACGCTGCACGTCGGCGCGGGCACTTTTCTGCCGGTGAAGGCCGAAAACCTAGCCGATCACAAGATGCACGCGGAGCGGTTTGAAATAGGAATTGAAACCGTTTCCGCCATCAACGAGGCGAAAAAATCCGGCCACCGCGTCATCGCGGTCGGCACCACCGCCCTGCGGACGCTCGAAACCATCGCGCGGCAATACGCAGGAAAACTCAATGTCCATAGGGGTAAAACCGACATCTTCATTTTCCCGCCGGCACAGTTTCAAATTGTGAACGCGCTGCTGACAAACTTTCACTTGCCGGAATCCACCCTGCTGATGCTCGTCAGCGCGTTTGCCACGCCGGGCGAAAAATTGCGCGGACGCGAGCTGATTTTGCAAACTTACGCCGAGGCCATCTGCGAAAAATACAGATTCTTCAGTTACGGAGATGCGATGCTGATTCTGTGAACTCAAAACCCAAAACTCAAAACTCAAAACCACCCTTCGTCTTCGTCAACATGGCGATGACGGCGGACGGCAAAATCGCGACGGCGAACCGCGCCGCCCACTCGTTCGGCAGCCGGCGCGACCGGGAGCATCTTTACGAGCTGCGCGCGACGGCGGATGCGGTGATGTGCGGCGCGCGGACAGTGGAAATGTCGCAAAGCATCCTCGGCGGCGGCGGCGAGAAATTCCGAAACCAGCGGCTCAAGCGCGGACTGGCGGAATATAATTTGCGGGTCATCGTAAGCGGCAGCGGCTCGATTGATCCGGCGGCGGAGATTTTCAAGAAAAGGTTTTCCCCGATCATCGTGCTGACCACCAAACGTGCTTCGGCCAATAAACTAGCTCAACTCCGCAAGCTGGCCGACGAGGTGAAAATCTGCGGCGAACGCGAAATCAATTTCCCCACCGCGCTGCGCTGGCTGCGAACGCAATGGAACGTGAAACGCCTTTTGTGCGAAGGCGGCGGTGAGCTGAATGACGCGCTCTTCCGCGCCAGTCTGGTGGACGAGATTAATCTCACAATCTGCCCGAAAATTTTCGGTGGCCGAACCGCACCGACGATTGCGGATGGAATTGGGTTTCCCCGGCTGACGGACGCAGTAGGATTCCAAATCCAGTCCATAAAGACGTTTGGAGGCGAGTTATTCACCGTGCTTTCCCGTCCAAAATAAGGGGTTTTGGCGGTTTTTAAGTTTGCAACCCGCTTTTGAGTGAAATCCGCGATTAAACTTTGACGCCTTCGCACGCCAGCAAGGCGCGCTTCCATGCCAGCCCGCCGGAGAAGCCGCCGATTTTCCCATTAGCCGCGAGCACGCGATGACACGGAACCAGCACTGGAACCGGATTCGCCCCGCACGCGCCGCCCACCGCGCGCACCGCCTTCGGCCGGCCGATGGCGCGGGCGATTTCGCCGTAGCTTTTCGTCTTCCCTAGGGAAATTTTCCGCAGCGCGTTCCAGACACTTTTCTGGAAATCAGTTCCAACCAAGTCCAGTGGGGGGAATTTTTTTGGCGCGCGCCCGGTAAGAATGCTTTTTAAGGCCGCTCCCGTCTCGCGATGCCAGGCGCGGATTTTTGCAGGAAGCCGTCCGCCTTCGCTGCGCTTTGGCGCGACAAACCCTTTCGGGTTTGGAAAACTTAATTCCGTCAGGCCATTTTCCGAATAGCGCGCAATGAAATCGCCATCGCGCGTGGCCGCCAAAATTTCAATCGGGTGATTTTTCATTCAATGTTTCAGCATCAAAAACAACCCCAGCAGCACCGCGCCGACGACAATGACGAGCGCGAAAAAACGGTTGCGCGCCACGCGCTTCTCGTAGCGCAGCGGGCGCAAGCCCTGCACGCCGCCGGCGGCAAGATAGTTAACGAGTCGCGGATTGCTTGTCGTCGGCCCGCGAAAATGGTTGCGCACGCGGTTGAACAGCGCGGGCAGGTCATATTTGCGCACGCCCAGCTCGTTGAAAATTTCCGGCGACTCGGACTGGTCGCGCGCCGCGAGCTTGGCGCGGTTCACCTCTTCAAAAACCGGCTCGCTCGGTTTCGGCGCGGGCGCGGCTTTTTCGATGTGGCGGGAAATGGTTTCGCCGGACGGCGCGGCGGTGGAACGGAACTTCGGCTCTGGTGTGCGCGCGATTTGCGAATCAAGCTTTTTGATTTCCGCCTCCAGCGCGGCAATCTCGCTGTTGAGGGCGCGCGCCTTGTCGGAAATCGGGTCGGGATTTTTCTTGGAGAACGCCATGCCGTCCTACTTTCGCGCGAGAATGGCGATGAAGATTCCCAGCGCGCCCAGCGCCACGAGCAGCAGCGGCCACGTCATCGCCAGCCCAATTTTGCAGAGCTGGCCGAAGCCCAAATCTGCCAGCGACGGCGCGGCCGCCGCTGACGGGGAATTTTTATCCAACGCGGCGGCGGCGTTTTTGGTCTCGCCGGCCAGCGCGGAAATTTTCAGCCGCGCGGAATTCCATTCCATCCGCGCGTTTTCAATCGTCGTCAGCGCGCGGGTGAGCTCCACCTGGAAATTTTCCTTCGTCCACGCCGTGTCGTTGATCGCCTGCACCTTCGCCAGCGCCGCGCGAAAATCGCCGACGGTCTTGACCATCTGCTCGGCATCGCGGCGGGCGACAAATTCCGCCTCCTCCAGCAAACCAAGTCCGCGCGTGAGATTTTGGACGACTTCGTCGCGGCCGGTCTGAAATTCATTCTGCCGGCGACGCAATTCTTCCAGCCCAGCGCGCTCACGTTCGAGCTCTTCCTGCGCGCGCTTGAGCGCCACGAGTTTTTGTTGCGCGTCAACCACCCGGCGATCCACATCGTCGCGCGTCGGGGCAGCGTTGGACGGGGCGAACGGCGATTTCTGCGCCGTGAAATCGGTGTCAATAAATTCGGTGGAATCGTATTCGCCAGCCATGAGCCGATTCTAGCCGTGTCCGCCGAAGTGTAAAGCGGCTTTGCGCCGGTCTCACGCCGTTTCCTGCGCCGCCCAGTCGAGCCATTCGCTCAGGACAATCAGCGTCCACAGCGCCCGCGCATGGTCGGCCCGGTGCTCGCAATGTTCCGAAAACAGCTCCAAGGCAGCCGGCGTGCGGACGCCAATCTGCTCCAGCCGTTGGCTGGCGAGCTTCTGGCCGGCCCATTCGCGGAGCGGGCCGCGCAGCCAGCTCCCGATGGGCACGGACAGCCCGCGCTTGCGCCGATAGACAATGGACTTTGGCAGGTAACGCAGCGCGTAACGCTTCAGAAAAATTTTGGTGGCAAAGTTCTGGATGCGGTCAGCGACGGGCAAACTGGCTGCGAAGGCCATGACCGATTCGTCCAAAAACGGCGCGCGCAGTTCCAGCGCGGAACTCATGCTCGCGCGGTCGGCCTTGGTGAGCAGTCCTTCGGCGAGCGAATTTTCCAAATCCCAACGCTGCACCCGGTCCAGCAGCACGCCGTCGGCAAAATTACTTTCGTCCGAAACGACCGGCGGAACTCCGATACGTTCCAGAATTGGCGGCGAGATGTTCGACATCCAAAGTTGGTGACGCGTCATGCCGCCCAGTTCCGCGCCCTGGACGAAACGCTTGAGCAGATAGGAGACGGTCATCTTTTTTTCGCTGACGGGCAACGACTCGACCGTCCGCCGGACGGCGGCGCGAACCCACGCAGGCAATTTTGAAAATTTTTCCGCGATGCCCGCGCCGGTATAAGTCGGATAGCCGCCGAGCAATTCATCCGCGCCTTCGCCCACCAGCGCCATCGGCACATCTTGCGCGGCGCGGCGCGCCAGCAGCGCCGTCGGTAGCCACGCCGGATCGGCAAGCGGTTCGCCGACGGTTTTGATCAACAACGACAAGGCTTCCGGCAAATCGTTGGGACGAATCCAGACCGTCACCGGCTCGAGCTTAAGCGAGGTGGCCACGGTTTCGGCGAAATTTCCCTCGTCGAACGACGCTTCCTCGAAGCGCAAGGTGTAAGCCTTCAGTCGGCGTTCGGGATACAATGACCGCGTGACCGCCGAGACGAGCGACGAATCCACGCCGCCGCTCAAGAAGACGGCGAAGTCCACATCCACGTCAGTTTGACGACGGATGGTTTCGCGGAAAATTTTGTCAAACGCGTCGAGCGAAGGTTTTTGTTTGGCGGATTCGACATTGTTCCAGCGCCAATAGGACGAGCGCCGGACGCCGCGCGAATCAATCTCAACAATGCCGCCGGGCGGAATTTTTTGGATGCCCGCAAACGGCGAGGCCGGCGCGGCGAACAGTCCATAGCGCAAATACCGTTGCAAGGCGGCGTGGTCGAGCGTGACCGGCAGCTTGAACTTGGAAACCATACTGGCAATTTCCGTGGCGAAAATGACGGCGTCGGCGGTCTGCGTGAAAAAAAGCGGCCGCTCACCCGCGCGGTCGCGCACAAGCGTAATCCGGTTTTCGCGCGGATCCCAGACGGCGATGGCAAAGGCGCCGACCAGTTTTTCCACGAACGCCGCGCCGAGTGCCAGATACATTCCCGGCAGCACGGCCACGTCGGTGGCCTGCGTCACCGGCCGACCACGGTCGGCGAGCCAGCGGCGCAATTCCTTGTGATTATCAATTTCGCCATTGCAGACCACCACGACGCCGCTGGCCGCGTCCACCATCGGCTGCCGTCCGTCGCCGCCGCCACGGATCGCAAGGCGCGTCGCACCCAGCACGGCGGACTCCGAGACGTGCGCGCCGACGTCATCCGGCCCGCGATGCGACAGCGCCTGCAACATGGCGTTAACGCGGAGCCGGACGGATTCCGGCTGGCGTTCGCCCGCGATGCTTACAATGCCGCAAATACCGCACATGAAAATTTATTGAGCCGGCAAAAAGACGCCGATGTAAGACGGCGTCAGGGTTTGAATTTCGGTTTTGTGAGTCCCGACCGCCGCCTCCACCCGTGGCCGGCTGCGGACGCTGGCAATCAAATAGACCGGATGGTTTTGTTGGGCAATCCAGCGATCCAAATTTGTCGAAGCCACCACATTTGCCGGCCACTGCGGATCGTTTTTCAGGCGGAAAAGAATGTAGTTGCTGGTGAATTCACGGCCGTCAACGGTGATCAAGGTCGCTGTGCGCCCCAGATAAAACGGCAACCCGCAGGGATAACATTCGAGGCACGCCAGCTCGGTCTGCGGCGGCAGGGCGGGAAATTGCTGCGCCAGTTGGCGGGCGGATTTGGCGTTGAAAACCAGTCCGATGGCGGAAAGATTTGTGGCCAGCAGCAGCAATGGAAACAGGGCAAAACTGATGAAAGCCAAACTGGCATCGCGGCGATACCGGGCCAGCAAACCCAGCCCCGCAAACGCCAGCAGCAATATGATTGCGGAGATCAGATGGTGGCTCAGTTCCTCGGCGTCGCCGGGCGGGATGCCCAGCGGCCCCGCCAGCGGCTTCAGGTGGGTTGAGAAATAAATCCCCGCGCCGGCCGCAGCGAGGCACAGGATTGCCAGCGTGATTGCCGCCCGACCGATCATCCGCAAAGCCTTGCCGTCGGGATTGGCCATGGCCCGCTCAAAAAAACGCGCCAGCAAAATTCCGCAGGCCACGGTCGCACTCAAGATGTAGCCGGGCATTTTCGATTTCGAGAGCGAGAAAAAAATGACGACGACCACCGCCCAGACGAGGCAGAGCCGGTCGGCGGGCGACTTGAACAATCTATTTTTCAGCGCCACCCAGCCGGCTTCTGGCAGCACAAAGCTCCACGGCAGAAACATCCCCGCGACAATCAGCGCGTAAAAATAAAACGGCTGCGCGCGGTGGAACTTCACCGTCGTGAACCGGTGGAAGGATTCCTCGATGAGCCCGTAATACGGAAAATCCGGATGTTGCCGCGACAGCCCGATGAACCACGGCAGCGTCACGCCGAAAAATACCAGCAGGTTCAGCGGCGCCAGCAGCCGTTTCCAGACGCCGCGTCGGCCTTCGACGCGATGAAAAACCAGCAACACCAAACCGGGAATGAGAAAGCCCACCGGTCCTTTCACCAACGTCGCCAGACCCGCCGCCAGCGCGCCGAGCAGATACCAGTTGCGCCGGGATTTGCCCTCGCATGCTTCCGCGCGATAGCCGGCAAAAATCGCCGCCGACACAAAAAACGCGAGCGCGATGTCGAAGATCACTGTCCGCGAATTCACCACATACAGCGGCATGGTCGCGATGACGATGACCGCCATGATTGCGCAGCGCGTCCCATGGATCCGCCGGCAAAAACTATACGTCAGCGCGAGCAGAGCCAGACCGAACATTGCCGAGGGTAGCCGCGCCGCCGTCTCGTTGTCGCCGAATGCCGCCAGAGAAAGCGCGACCGCTTTGAAATAAAAAGCCGGTTTGTCGAGGTAGGCGATACCGTTGTAACTCGGCGAAAGCCATGCGCCCGACTCCTTCATCTCGCGCGCGACCTCGGCGTTCCGGCCCTCGTCCGGCTGAAGCAATGGCAGGGTTCCCAGCCGAAAAAAAAGCGCCAGCCAGACCACGGCCAAGGCGAATAAAACCCAAGCGACTTTTGATTGCGGGATTAAGGATGAACGACGCGATTCGATGCGAACATTTTGCCAAGGTCATTTCGCAACGCAAGCTCATCCGCTGCTTTCAACCAGTATCCCAAGGCGCAATTCGACAAAATCGCCCGGCCTGATAACTTTGGATAGCACAGTTGAAATGAATGCCCCGCCGACAAACGCCGCCGCCGCCGCCCAAAATTCCGCCGTCACGGAATTGCGGGTGGGCGGCATGACGTGCAACAACTGCGCGCGCAAAGTCACCGAGGCTGCGCAGAAAATCCCCGGCGTCCACAGCGTCGCCGTCTGCGTGGCGGCAGAACGCGCCAGCGTCCGCTGGAATTCCGGCGCTGAAAGAAATGTGGCCGCGATCCTGTCCGCCATTGCCCAGGCCGGATTCGAGGCGAACGAAATTTCCGCCGACAATCCCGCCGATTCCAAAGAATGCCGCTGGCAATGGAATTTGATTCTCGGCCTCGCCGTCACCGCCGCGCTGATGGTCGGCGAATGGGCTTTCCATTTGATGATGACCGGATGGTTCCGCTGGCTTTCATTTTTTCTCGCCGCGTTTGTCCAAGTTTTCTGCGGCGCGCAATTTTATCGCGGCGCGTGGCGGCAGCTTAAAGTCGGCGCGTCCAACATGGACACGCTCGTTGCGCTCGGCTCCACGACGGCGTTTGGTTTTAGCTGCTGGGTCTTGTTCAGCGGACACGTCGGACACGTTTATTTCATGGAAGCTGCCGCCATCATTTCACTCATCAGCGCCGGCCACTGGATTGAAGCGCGCGTCAGCGACAAAGCCGGCAGCGCCTTAAATTCCTTGCTCAATCTCGCGCCGCAGACGGCGAGACGACTGCAAAGTCCGGCGTCCCATGACCAAAGTCTTGGTGGCCAGCCTTTCAATCTTAAAAAGCTTTCTTTCGCCCAATCCGCAATTGAAATCGAAGTTCCCGTCGCCGAATTAAAAATCGGCGACCACATCGCGCTGCGCCCCGGCGACCGCGTGCCGGTGGACGGCGGCGTGCTCGAAGGCGAATCCGCCGTGGATGAAGCCATGCTCACCGGCGAATCGGTCCCCGCCGACAAAAAATCCGGCAGCGAACTTTTCGCCGGCACGGTGAACCTCAACGGCCGGCTCGTCATGCGCGTGACCGCCACCGGCGAGGCGACCGCGCTGGCGCACATCATCGCCGCTGTGCAGCGCGCCCAGACCAGCCGAGCCGGCATCCAGCGCCTCGGCGACCGCATCAGCAACGTTTTCGTGCCGGTCATTGTTTGCATCGCGCTGGCGGCGGGAATTTTTTGGGCGATTCATTCCGGCGCGGAAAAAGCCTTTGTCATCGCGGCAGGAGTGTTAATTGTCGCCTGTCCGTGCGCGATGGGTTTGGCCACGCCAACCGCCATCATGGCTAGTGCCAACGCCGCCGCGCGCCGGGGCATTTTGATCCGCGACGGCGTGGCCTTGGAAAAGGCCGGCACAATCACGGCGGTCATTTTTGACAAGACCGGCACACTGACCATGGGGAAACCGGCGGTGGCGGAAACCTGGAAGGCAGAAGGCGGAATGAAGAATGCAGAAACCATTGCCGCCGCGCTCGCGCGCCAATCCACGCATCCCATCAGCCAGGCGATTGCCAAGATTTCGGCGGAGAAGATCGAACTTTCGGACTGGAAAGAAATCCGTGGCGCGGGGGTTGAGGCAAACATTCAACATCCAACATTCAACGCCCAACAACCCACGGCGAAAGCCCGCCTCGGCTCGCTGCGCTGGCTTAAGGAATCCGGCGTGAACTTGGCAGTTGGTGAAAAATTTATTTCCGAATGGTCGCAACAGGGCGCGACGATCGTCGGGCTGGCATCCGAAAAAATGTTGCTCGGCCTGTTCGCCGTGCGCGATGCGGTGAAAACCAACGCCGCGAAAGTCGTCGGACAACTGCAAGCGCAGGGCTTGAAGACATTTCTGGTGACCGGCGATAATTCGCTGACGGCGGCGAGCATCGCCAAACAAACCGGCATCGCGGCGGAAAATGTTTTTGCCGAGGTGCGGCCGGAGCAGAAGGCGGAGTTTGTGAAAAATCTTCAGGCAGCGGGCGAGCACGTGGCGTTTGTCGGTGACGGCATCAACGACGCGCCGGCGCTCACGCATGCCGACCTCGGTATCGCCGTGAGCCGCGCCAGCGATGTGGCGCGTGAGGCGGCGGATATCATCCTGCTAAAATCGGAAATTGAAGCCGTGCCGGAGGCGCTCGGCCTGGCGCGCGCGACGTTGCGCACCATCAAGCAGAATCTGTTCTGGGCGTTTTTTTACAACGCGCTCGGCGTGCCACTGGCGGCGGGCGGCGTCATCAGCCCGATTTTCTGCGCGGCAGCAATGGGCGTTTCCGATCTGATTGTCATCGGCAACGCGCTGCGGCTGCTGCGCTGGCGACAGAAGTGAAAATTCATTTTCACCGCGAAAACTTTCGCTAAACTGCGCGCATGAGTTTATTGCCGTTTGGAAAACTGGCCGCGCACCGGCCGCGCACGTTTGTTCCGCAAAACCTTGACCTCGGCGACTGGCCACAGATCGCGCCGTTGTTCGACCAACTCGAAATTCGCGCGACGCAGGCCGAATCCGCCGTCAAACTGGAACGCTGGCTGCTTGACTGGAGCGAGCTTTCTGCCGCACTGGATGAGGAGTCGTCGCGTCGCTACATCGCCATGACCTGCCACACGGACAACGCGGACGCGGAGCAGGCGTATCTGCATTTCGTCGAGCACGTCGAGCCGCAACTCAAGCCGAGGCAGTTCGCGCTGGAGCAGATTTACGTCGCGCATCCGCAATTTAATTATTTGCCCAAGGCGCGCTACCAAGTGTTCAACCGCGACGTGAAGAACCATGTCGAATTGTTCCGCGCGGAAAATGTGGCGCTGGAAACCGAGGAGGCGAAATTGTGCCAGCAGTATCAAAAACTCATCGGCGCGCAGACGGTGAAATTTCGCGGCGAGGAAAAAACACTCGTGCAAATGGGCCGTTATCTTGAAGAACCGGATCGCGCATTGCGGCATGAAGCGTGGGATCTTGTCGCCAAGCGCCGCCTACAGGACGTGGAAAAGTGCGAAACCATCTTCGATGAGCTGATCCGGTTGCGGACACAGATTGCCAAGAATGCCGGCTTTGAAAATTACCGCGACTACGTTCATCGCCAGAAATGCCGGTTCGATTACACGCCGGAAAACTGTTTTCAATTTCACGATGCGGTGGAAAAGGAAATCATGCCCGCCGTCCTCGAAATCCAGAACGATCGGAAGCGGCAGTTGAAATTGGAAAAATTGCGTCCGTGGGATTTGGCGGTGGATCCGCAAAATCGCGCGCCGTTGAAACCGTTTGCGGAAGTCGGCGAGATGGTTTCACGCACGCAGAAGATTTTCAACCACCTCGACCCGGAACTCGCCACGAATTTTCAGCAGATGCAGGATTTGCAACTGCTCGACCTCGATAACCGCAAGGGTAAGGCGCCGGGCGGTTATCAGTCCACGCTGTCGGAGGCGCGTGTGCCGTTCATTTTCATGAACGCCATCGGCCTGCAGCGCGACGTGGAAACCATATTGCACGAGGCCGGCCATGCGTTTCACGCGCAGGCGACGCGCGCCGAGGATTTGTATGCGTATCGCGGCGCGCCGATAGAATTTTGCGAAGTCGCCTCCATGAGCATGGAACTGCTCGGCAATGAATTTCTGGAAGAGTTTTATCCGGCCACCGAGGCGAACCGCGCGCGCAAGACGCATCTCGAAGGCATCATCGGATTTTTTCCGTGGATGGCGACGGTGGACGCGTTTCAACACTGGATTTACACGCACGCCAACCATTCGCGCGCGGAGCGCAAGGCGGCATATCTGCAACTCATGGACCGCTTCGGCGGCGATGTGGACTGGTCTGGCCACGAGGATGCGCGGGCGTTTTCGTGGCAGCGGCAACTCCACATTTTTCTGCATCCGTTTTACTACGTGGAATACGGCATCGCGCAGCTGGGCGCATTGCAGGTGTGGGCGAATTCAAAGGCGGACAAGGCGAAGGCGTTGGGCGATTACAAAAAATCCCTCGCGCTGGGCGGCTCGCGACCGCTGCCGGAATTGTTCGCGGCGGCGGGCTGCAAATTTCAATTCGACGCCGCGACCATCCGGCCGCTGATTCAACTCGCCGGCAGGGAGCTGAAGAAGTTTTGAGTTTTCAATTTTTAGTTGGAGCCATCCGGCTGCGGCCAACTAAAAACTTAAAACTAGGTTTCAATCCCGTAGGCCTTGATTTTATTGTAGAGCGTCTGGCGGCCGATGCCGAGTTTCTTGGCGGTCTCGAGCTTGTTGCCGGCGGTTTCGCGGAGCATCTGGATGATGGCGTTTCGCTCGACGCCTTCGAGCAGCGTGTAGCTGGTGTCGTGGCCTTCGGACGGAACCATGTGGATTTCACTGACGGAAAGGTCGCTGGCGTCCACGTCCGGGCCTTCGCAGAGCAGGACGGCGCGCTGGATTTCGTTCTGGAGCTGGCGGATGTTGCCGGGCCAGTCGAAAGCGGCCAGCCGGTCGGCCGCCGCCGGCGTGAAGCTGCGAAGCGTGCGGTTGGCCTGCGCGGCAAAGCGTTTCAGGAAGGCGTTCGCAAGCGGCAGGATATCCTCCCGCCGTTCGCGCAGTGGCGGCAGATAGACGGAAATGGTGCTGATGCGGTAGAACAAATCTTCGCGCAGCTTGCCGTCCTTGATAGCCTCCTCGGGCTTGCGGTTGGTGGCGGCGATGATGCGACAATTGGTCTGGTAATCGGTCTTGCCGCCGACGGGCCGGACTTTCTGATCCTGCAAGACGCGGAGCAATTTGCTCTGCGTGTCAATCGGCATCTCGGAAATTTCATCAAGGAACAGCGTGCCGCCCTCGGCCTGGCGGAACAGACCGTCGCGGTCAGAGTTCGCGCCGGTGAACGCGCCCTTGACGGAGCCGAACAGCTCGCTCTCGATGAGTTCGCGGGGCAGCGCAGCGCAGTTGACCTTGACGATGCGGTTTTTGCTGCGCGGGCTCAAGGCGTGGATGAGGTCGGCGATGACTTCCTTGCCGGTGCCGCTTTCGCCGGTGATGAGAATCGTCACGTCGCTGGGCGCGATGCGCTCGATGGTGCGCACGACGTTCTGCATGAGCTGGCTCTGGAACACGGGCGCGGAACCGCCGGTCATGGTGGCGACGGCGCGGCGGAGGGAGTTGTTCGACTCCTTCTGCTGGCGGTTTTCAATCGCGCGTTCAATCGTGACCAGCAGGTGCTGCGTGTCGAACGGTTTGGTGATGAAATGAAACGCGCCGCGCTTGGTGGCCTCGACGGCGGCCTCGAAGGTCGCCGCGCCGGTGAGCACCACGACCTCGGTGTCAGGCCAGGATTTTTTAATCTGCGGCAGCAGGTCGAGGCCGCTGGTGCCGGGCATGTTTAAGTCCAGCAGCACCACGTCGGGGGCTTCGCTGGGAAGAAGCTTTGCCAGCGCGGCGCCGTTTTCCGCCTCGGCGACGGTATAATCGCTTTCCAAGATGGATTTGAGGAGACTCCGCAAATCCGCCTCGTCATCCACGATGAGAATTTTGCCTTTCATGATTTTTTAATTCTTCCGGACACACGCCGCGACGAATTGGTCAAAAATCGCGCGATGGGCGGCGTAACGGGGCGTCAACCTTTCCGGGTGGAACTGCACGCTCAACAGGAACGGCAATTTCCGCGCGATCGCCGACCTCAGTTCCATCGCCTCGACAATTCCGTCCTCACTGACCGCCGTGGCGACGAACGGTTCCGCCGGCATCCGCACCGCCTGATGGTGCGAACTGTTGACCCCCAAAACCCGCTTTCCGGCAATCTTGGCGAGCAATGAGCCCGATGTCAACGCCGCTTCATGCACCAATTCACAGGCCTGATCCAGCCGCTGGTGGTTCAGCGCGCCCGGCACCTGCTGCCGGATGTCCGCCACGAGCTGCCCGCCGAACGCGATATTAAGCAACTGATGCCCGCGGCAGATGGCCAGCAGCGGCTTGCGCTGACGGAAAACCTCCTCGATCAAAATCAGTTCGCGCAAATCGCGCGCGCCGCCATCGGGTGTTTGCTCGACGGTTTTTTTAATTTTGCGCGGCAGCTTCGCGTCGTAAAGGTCGGAGTTGATGTCATCGCCGCCGGTGAGCATGACGCCTTCTACGCGGCGGACACATTCGGCCAACACGGCGCGGTCGGTGGTCGCGGGCACGGTGACAGGAATGCCGCCGGCCTGCAGCACGGCGAAATCATATTTCACCGAGAGGCTGGCGGACAAATCATGAAACTCCACGCCGCGCTTCTCGATGCTGGGGGAAACCAAAATCAACGGCCTTCTTGCCATGCGGAAAATGTAAAGCATCCGCAGGAAAAGTCAGCGGAAAACCTTGCCGCAATTTTCAGCGGCCGAAAGCCAATTTCACCAGTCCGACCAGCGGATGGCTCCCGGCAATTTGCCGGCCGATTTGCCGGGAACGGATTTGATGCGGCACCTTTTTTCCAGCCGCTTCAGGATTTTTTCCACCGCCTGCATGACGGTGAGCCGGTCCGTGCGCAGCTCGATTTCCGGCTTCAACGGCGGTTCATACGGCGAGGAGATGCCGGTGAAATTTTTGATCTTCAGCTTGCGCGCCTTCGCATAAAGCCCCTTCGGATCGCGCTGCTCGCACACGGCCAACGGCGCGTTGACGAACACTTCAATGAACGTGCCAGCCGGCATCAGGTTGCGCACCAGCTCGCGGTCGGCGCGGTGCGGCGAGATGAAAGCCGAGATGCAAATGAAGCCCGCATCGGAAAACAGCCGCGCCACCTCGCCCACGCGTCGGATGTTTTCATGCCGGTCGCGTTCGGAAAAATCCAGATCGCTGCACAGGCCCTGCCGCACCGAGTCACCGTCGAGAATGAACGGCTGGCAGCCGCGCCGGAACAATTCGCGTTCCAGCTCGGTCGCAATGGTGGATTTGCCGGAGGCTGAGAGTCCCGTGAGCCACACGACGCAGCCGCGATGGCCGTGGCGTTGCTCACGTTCGCGCAGCGGAATTTTGCCGGTATGCGGATGCAGGTTGTCGGCGGTGGGCTTGGCCTTCATGCGTGGCAAATTTTTCCGTGAATTACCCAAGCTGGCAACCAAATTAAATTTCCGCCTCCGGAAATTTTTCAATGATTTGGGCGCGCAAACGCTTCTCGTCATCCGGCATGTAGCGGCGGCGATTGACGAGGCGCTGCACGGCGTCGAGCAGTTCCAGCCAGTCTTCCAGCGGCGGTTCCTTCACGCGCGCCCAGACATCGAACCGCTTGGCACGCTGGAAAAAATGATACTCATGCCCGACGTGCTGGGCATAGACCTGCAGTTTCTCACCGTCCTCGGTGACGCGCTTCCAGGCAATTTCAGCTTTAGGCATGGGAAATTATTCCGGCAGGTCAATGCTGGCCACCGCCATCGCGGCGATGCCTTCCTCGCGGCCGATGAAACCCATCAACTCGTTCGTCGTCGCCTTCACGCCGACGTGCTGCATATTGATGTTCAAGGCCTCGGCGATGCAGAATTTCATGGCCTTGATGTGCGGATAAATCTTCGGCTCCTGCGCGATGACCGTCGCGTCCACGTTCACGATTTTTCCGTTTCGCAGCGCAACGATGCGCGACGCCTCTTCCAGAAAGATTTTGCTCGGCACACCTTTCCAACGCGGGTCGGTGTTCGGGAAGAAATGGCCGATGTCCTCCTCACCGAGCGCGCCGAGCACCGCGTCGCAGATGGCGTGCATCAGCGCGTCGGCGTCCGAATGGCCGTCGAGGCCCTTCGTGTGCGGAATCTCCACGCCGCCGAGAACGAGCTTGCGCCCGGCGACCAATTGATGAACGTCATAACCGATGCCAACGTGAACCATGCGCCCACTGTAAAATTTTTAACCGCGCCGACCAAGAAGTTTCGCGGCCAACCGGCGGCATCCACTGGGAGCTATTTTGAAAACAAGTCCGGGCTGCTTGTCTTTTCCGCAACGGGCAGCGTGAAAAAAAACGTCGAACCCTGGCCGACTTCGCTTTCCACGCGCACCTCGCCGCCATGCGCCTGCACGATGTGTTTCACGATGGAAAGCCCGAGACCGGTGCCGCCCTGGTCGCGCGAACGCGCCTTGTCCACGCGATAAAACCGTTCAAACACGCGGTCGAGCGCCTCGGCGGGAATGCCCGGCCCGTCGTCGCGCACGAAAATTTCCAGTGCGCCGTCGTCCCGTTTTTTCCCGCCGACAGTGACGTGGCCTTCCGCCCGGCCGTATTTGATGGCGTTATCCACCAGGTTGGCGAGCACCTGGTCGAGCCGGTTCACGTCGCCGTGCGCTGTGAGTTCCGGCACGTCATTGACGAGCGCCACATTTTTATTTTCCGCTTTGGCGTTAAGGTCGGTTAGAACTTTCGCCGCCAGCGCGTGCAGTTCGACCGGCTGTAGATTCAATTTTATCTTTTCCGATTCCAGCGCGGAAATCGTCAACAGATCCTGGATGAGTAGGTCCAGCCGGTTCGCGTTGCGCTCGATGATTTTCAGGAACCGCTCGGCCACCTCGGGATTGTCACGCGCGCCGTCGAGCAGCGTCTCGACGTAACCTTTGATGAGCGAGAGCGGCGTGCGCAGTTCGTGGCTGACGTTGGCGACGAATTCCTCGCGCGTCCGCTCAAGCTGCTTCAACCGCGTCAAATCGCGAAAAACCAGAATCGTCCCGTCGCGCTCGCCGGCGGCGTTCGTGATGATGGCGGCATTGACCTGCAGCCAGCGTTCGTTCAAGTCCGGCAGCTTGATTTCGTAATCCAGCACCTGCTGTTCCGCCTCGACACGCTGAATCAGTTCGTCCAGTTCGTGCAAACGCAGCGCCTCGACGATGGTTTTGCCGCGCAGCTCCGTCTTGAGGCCGAAAAGATTTTTGAACGCGCGGTTGACGAGATAAATTTTCCGGCTGCGGTCGAGCAGCAGCAACCCTTCGAGCATGGAGTTGAACAGCACCTGCTGCTGCGCCTTGGCGTCCAGCGATGTCTGCCGCTGCTGGCGCTGCGAAGCCTCAATTTCCGCCGCGCGCCGTTCCGCCTGCGCTTTGAACCTCGCCCGCCACCAGAAATGGAGGCCGACCAGCGCGGTGAACGCGAGAATGAAAAGAGGAAACCACACGAGGATTATTTAGCCACAGATGAAACACAGATGAAACACAGATTTTTCAAAGGCGCGCGAAAGTCTTTTCCCATCTGTGAGCATCTGGGGCTCCTTCATTTTGAAAATGCTCCCACCGCGCCTTTGGTGGTGGCTTTCACTATCGGCTTCGTCGTCGGATCACTGAACGCGAGCAGCACCGCCTTCGCCTTGTTCTTCTTTTTGCCATCCAGCTTCATGAGCGCGGCGCGGAACCTTTTCAGCCGGAAATCCTCCTTTGCCCGCCGCGTCGAAGCTGAAGGCGAAGACGATCCCTCCGCGCGCTCCACGCGGTCGAGGAACGCGGCGACATCAATGAGCTTGTGCCGCGCGTCGAGGAAATAAAGGTCGAGGACTTGCTGCTTGGTCATAAAGGGTTGGATGAATAATAACTTGATTGGTTCAATGCCAAAGCGCGGCCCGCCTCACGGCTCCGGCGTGAACTCCAGATAATCGAAGTTCATATTGCCGTTGGCCACGACGTGCAGCGTCAGGAGCTGTTTGCCGGCGGCGAGATGCACTTTCGCCAGCCGCGTCATCTTGTTCCAATGATGCCATTGCCGCCAGGCGACGGGCTCCTGCGCGTTATGTGTGTCCACTAACGCGAGCGGCCCGGTGGCGTCCTGCCGGTTGACATCAAGGCTGATCTTACCGGGGCCGTTGCAGGTATACATCAGGCCGACGCCGTAATCGCCCGCCTTCGCGACCTCCACCGACACGTTCAGCCATTCGCCAACATCCGTCCAGCCCACATAGAGCTGGCCCAGCTCCGGCATCACCATCACGTAGGGATTCGTGTCGCAGGCGGACTTGGTGTAGGAGGTGTCCACCGCCTCCGTGTGCCGGAACTCGTTCAGGTAATCGCCGTTGAGCGGATTCAAGCCGCCGCTGCCGAGATTCTGCGGGGTGGTGTCGTGATATGCCACGCCTTCGCCGCCGAGATCGTAATACGCCAGCTTCACCCGGCCAGGAATCTTCTGTGCCCCGTCGTGATACTTGGCATCGGTAAACGGAGTGCCCAGATAATCCGTTGGAAAACTTGTGGCTGTCTCCGGGCTACGGCAACCGGTCAAGGTCCACGCGAGCAGCACGGTTAGTCCCAGCGCCACGATTCCGGCGCGATCGGGCAATCGCTTTGGTGAAGCGAGGTTTGAAATTGAGTTCAGGTTCATGCCGGCATCGAGATTTTCGCCATCGCCCGTTTAAGTCAAGCGGCAAAGCACCGGAACCGCTCACAACTTCGGGAAAAATTCCCGCGCCGTCCGGCACGTCGCCGCGCTCAATTCCTCCAGCGAAATCTGTTTCACCTGCGCCACCGTCGCGGCGATCTCCTTGACGTAGGCCGGTTCGCAGCGCTGGCCACGATATGGCACCGGCGCGAGATACGGGCAGTCCGTCTCCAGCATGAACTGGCGCAGCGGCGTCGCAGCCACGGCGTCGCGGATGTTCTGGCCGTTCTTGAACGTCACGATGCCGGTGTAGCTCACCAGCGAGCCGATGGCCAAAACCGCTTCCAGCCGCGCCACGCTCTCGCCAAAGCAGTGGAACACCCCGCGCACCTTGCCGGCAAACGGCTTTAACTGCGCCAGCGTGTCGTCGAACGACGCGCGCTGGTGGATGATGGCGTTCAGGCCAACCTCCGCCGCGACCTCAAGCTGCTGCTGAAAAATCTCCGCCTGCCGTTGTTTGTAATGGAGGTCGGCTTGTTGGAGTTCAAGCTTTAGCTTGTCCCCGGACACGCTGAAGCGTGAACTCCAACTTTCCGGATCCATGCTGGGCAGCCGATAATAATCCAGCCCGGTCTCGCCGATGGCCACGACCTTGGGATGCCGGGCGAGTTCGTGCAACGCCGGGCGCAGGTCGGCGGGCGCGGACAGCGCCTCGGACGGATGCCAGCCGACGGCGGCGTAGATGGCCGGATGCCGTTCCGCGAGGGCGACCGCGCGGCGGCTGCTGTCCAGGCTCGTGCCGATGGAAATGATCTTGGCAATGCCCGCCGCCTGCGCGCGGGCGAGCACCTCGGCAAAATCCTTTTCGTATTCGGGATAATCCAGGTGCGCGTGTGTGTCGAAGAAGACGCTCATATTTGCGCCGACCACCAAGCCACGCCGCCCGCCGCCTGTCAATCCCAAAGGGCCAAACGGATTTGCCCCCGCCACGTCTTGCCCGGCCCCAACGGCGAACGCCAACGGCGCAACCGCGAACGCCAATGCCGCAG